>JGI12270J11330_10003069_pt1 | contig 12113 bp, 10 predicted proteins | sample PeaSoiMetSII2010_FD_11330 | JGI IMG/M metagenome (IMG submission 11330)
GAACTGGCCAAAGAAGCCGACCTGGGGTTGAGTCTCGCCCAAAGCCGCTATCAGCTTGGCCTGGGCTCGATCGTCGAGCTCAGCCAGGCGCAATTGCAGCAGACCGACGCCGCCATCGCCTACGTCAACTCCCAATATCAATATCGCTTGTCGCTGTCGACTTTGAACTTCGAAATTGGAGTGCAACCCTAGAAACGCCCGCCGCTTTATGAACAAGAGAACACTGGCACTACGCCAGGGCAGGCCTTGAGGCCCATCGCTGCGTGGGGAACTATGGTTAATAAGGCGCAGCGCCAGAAGCGCCACATTGAGCCCCGTGCGCTCTGATAGACGCATCTCGTACATGTGATCCCGGTCACAGCGCTGGCCGCCCGCCTGAGAGCAGTATCAAGTGTCGGACCACGCCTACCTCTCGGTGGCGCTCATGGAAATGCCTGCAATTTTCGTTCGTGGCGTGTGGATCGTGTCGGTCTTCGCAGCGCTGATTACCCTCTCTGGGCCGGCGGTCTGCCAGCAAGGCCCGGAGAGCTCGTCTATCACCTTGCAGCAGGCAGCCAAAATTGCCTTAGAAAAGAATCCGCTTCGCAAGGCGGCGATCGCAGATACGAAGCTGGCTTCTGCGCAGGTCCTTGGCGCTCGTTCATTTCTGCTGCCTCACCTGAGTTTTTCCGAGACAGCGACTCGCGGGGATGATCCGGTTTACGTGTTTGGCAGCAAGCTGAGGCAGCAGCGTTTCACCACTGCAGATTTCGCACTGAATCAACTGAACACGCCTCTGCCCTTCGGCAACTTCACCACGCGGTTTGGGGGGAGCTGGAACCTTTTCGACTCATTCGCCAGCTGGCACGGCATCAATCGGGCAAAAGAAATGAACCAGGCTGCCGCACACCAGCTGGACCGTGCGGATCAGGAGATTGTCTTCCATGTGGTCAGTTCCTACTACGACCTTCTATTGGCAGCCAAACAACTGGAGGTTGCCGAGCAATCTGCCAAGACCGCCCAGTCAATCCTCGATCGTAGCCAGGCGAGATTCGACAACGGGCTGACGGTCGAGTCAGATCTGTTGACCGCGAAAGTTCGTTTGGCAGCACGCCAGCAGGAACTGATCCGCGCGAGAAACAACACGGACATGGCTCGGGCCCAGCTCAATGTAGCTATGGGCGTTCCGGTGGACTCTCCCCTTCAGCCGGCTGAGACCTTGAGCGAACGCGCGCTTCCGATCCCCACTCTGCAGGATCTCGAAAAGCAGGCACTGATGGATCGTCCNGACTTAAAGCGCATCGCCTCNGAGGAGGAGGCCCAACGGCAGAGCGTCTCGATCGCCAAGNCGTCATTTGGTCCGCGCCTGAACGCTTTTGCGGGTTGGGAAATGGACAACCCGACATTCGTGGCTGGCGGCGGAGGCGACAANTGGCTGGGCGGGATCGAATTGCAAGTCGACATCTTCCAGGGCGGTGCAAAACGGGCAGAACTGTCCCGACAGCAAGCACTGGAAGAAAAGGTTGCGGCGATGAAGCAGGCAGCCNGGGATGCCGTTTGCCTCGAAGTCCGGCGCGCCTACTACGAAACCGANGCCAACCGGCAGCAGATCGAAGTCGCCCGNGCGGCCATCTCTCAGGCGCAGGAAAGCCTGCGCATCAATCAGGANCGTTATGACAGCGGCGTGACCACCATTACCGAAGTGCTGGCTGCCGAAGAGGCGGCGCGCAACAGTCAGACCAACTATTGGGAGGCGGTTTATCTCTTTCGGACTAGCTATGCCGGTCTGGAATTGGCGAGCGGAAGCCTGAGTCCGCAATCTCCTGTGGTGATGCCATGAATCGTATGAATACAGGATTGAAAATCGGATCGTTGATAGCAGCCGCGGTTGTGGGCCTCAGCGGCTGCTCAACCGACAAGCAGGCGAAGGCGCCGGCCACGGAAACCGTGCGCAACGTCCCCGTCTTCTTGGCGCAGCAAACCACCGTTCCCGATCTGCTGGAAGCAGCCGGAACTGTGCATGCAGCCCAGACCAGTGATCTCGCAAGTCAAATGATGGGCAACATTGTCGAGGTTCGCGCCCGTGAAGGTGATCGCGTTCAGCGCGGGCAAGTGCTCGCCGTAATCGACGACTCACAACCGCGGGCCGCGGTGGATCGGGCGACTGCCGCTGACCTTGCGGCCCAGCAAGAGCTGGTCGCAGCAAACTCCGACCTGACCCTGGCGGAATCGACCCTCAAGCGTTACCAGAGCCTCTACGAGCGGAAATCGGTCAGCCCCCAGGAGTTCGACGAGGTGAAAAGCCGTCAGCAGGCGGCCCTCGCACGTCGAGATATGGCAAAGGCAAGCCAATCCCAGGCTGAGGCGGAAATGGCGCAAGCCCGCACGTCTCTGGACTACACCTGCATTCGAGCGCCGTTCGACGGCGTCGTAACGGAGAAGAAAGCCGATTCAGGAACGTTGGCTTCTCCGGGGATGCGGATCTTTACTGTGGAGGATGTGCGCCGCTACCGGCTGGAAGTTACGGTCAACGAGAGCGATCTTCGCTATGTACGAACAGGACAACAAGTCCTGGTCGNGATCGATGCAGTCGACAATGCCGGGATGAGGGGCAAGGTGGGGCAGATCGTTCCGGCCGCGGACCCCGCCAGTCGCACATTTGTGGTGAAGATCGAATTGCCGGCTGACACACGGCTCCGTTCGGGACTGTTCGGACGGGCCGGCTTCTCTCGCGGCGAGCGCAGGGCGATGCTGATTCCGCGTTCGGCGGTGGTGGAACGCGGGCAATTGCAGGGCATCTTTGTGCTCGACCAAGACAAGGTCGCGAGCTTGCGCTACATCACTTTGGGAAAGCCCTCCGGGTCCGCGATCGAAGTGCTGGCGGGCCTCCAGGACGGCGAGCGGCTTGTGGCCAAGCCGGGCTCACTCGACTTGAACGGTAAGCACGTCGAGGCGGAGTGATGACTGACAAAATCTCCAATTCGGGAATTTCGCCGTCCCCAACGTTGCGTCTCGCGGGTCGCATTGCTCACGGGTTTATTGATTCGAAGCTGACACCGCTCGTGATCGTCGCCGCGTTGCTTCTGGGCGCCTTCAGTATTCTGAAGACCCCACGAGAAGAAGAGCCGCAGATCGTTGTGCCGATGCTCGATGTGTTCGTTCAGATGCCGGGCGCATCCCCGGATGAAGTCGCGCAGCGTGTCAGCCTTCCCATGGAGAAGCTATTGCGCGAAGTACCGGGCGTCGAGTACATCTACTCGATCAGTCATCCGGGCGTGAGCATGCTCGTTGTGCGCTTCTACGTAGGCACCAAAGAAGAAGATGCCATCGTCCAAACGTACAACAAGCTGTACTCGAACTTCGATCGCATCCCGCCCGGCGTCTCACAACCGATCATCAAGATCCGCTCGATCGATGATGTGCCGATTATGGCCCTCACCCTCTGGGGAGAAAACTATGACTCATATCGCCTGCGACAAATCGCAGGTGAACTGGAGAATGCGCTTAAGCCGCTGGATGATGTTTCTGAGACCAGGATCATCGGCGGCCAGCCCCGGCAAGTGAGAGTAGTGCTCGACACACAACGCCTCTCTGCCTACGGTCTTACGCCGGACGCGATTACGGGGCAACTGCAGAACGCAAATCGCCGAGGGCAGGCCGGCAGCTTCTCGCGAGAGAATCGGGAGTTCCAGGTTGAGTCCGGCACTTCCTTCACAAGTCTCGAAGATCTGCGTGGGGTTGTCGTCGGAGTTCACACTGGCCGTCCCGTCTACCTGCGGAACGTTGCGGAAAGGCTGGAAGACGGACCGGCCGAACCAGACACCTATGTCCTGTTTGGCAATGCCCGTGGGGGAACCGGGCAGGCTATCGGAGCGGAATATCCTGCTGTAACCATCACACTTTCCAAGCGCAAAGGCACCAACGCCACCGAAATTTCCAAGCGTGTGCTGGACGAAGTCGATAGTCTCCGGGGCTATGTGCTCCCGAATGATCTGACGGTCACGGTCACGCGCAATTATGGCGAGACCGCTAAGGACAAATCCGACGAACTTCTGAAGCATCTGCTCATCGCCACGTTGTCGGTCACCCTGCTGATTGCGCTGGCACTGGGCTGGCGCGAATCGGGAGTGGTGCTTCTGGCCGTGCCGGTCACGCTGGCCCTGACGCTCGCAATCTTCTACCTGTATGGCTACACCCTGAACCGGGTGACGTTGTTTGCGCTGATCTTCTCCATCGGCATCCTGGTCGACGATGCCATTGTTGTCATCGAGAACATCGTGCGACATTTTCGGCTGCCGGAAAGCCGTGGCCGATCCCTGGAGGAGGTGGCGGTGGAAGCGGTCGACGAGGTAGGCAATCCAACGATTCTCGCTACCTTCGCCGTCATCGGCGCCATCCTGCCCATGGCCTTCGTGCGCGGCCTGATGGGTCCGTACATGCGGCCGATCCCGGTTGGGGCTTCAGCAGCCATGCTGTTCTCCCTGATTGTGGCTTTCGTAGTCTCGCCGTGGGCAGCACTAAGGCTGCTGAGGCAACACGCACGCAGCAACAATCGCTCCGGACATGACGCCGAGGGTTGGACCACACGGCTTTACCGCCGGGTGATGAATCCACTCATCCTCAACGCGCGCCGCCGTTGGATCTTCCTTGGCGGTGTCGTCCTCTTGCTGCTGGCCGCGGTCGCCTTCGTGCCGTTGAAGTGGGTGCGCGTAAAGATGCTGCCCTTCGACAACAAGAGCGAATTTCAGGTGATCATAGACCTGCCCGACGGCACTCCGCTGGAACAGACGACTCGGGTGGCGCAAGCTCTGGGACAGTATCTTGGTCAACAGTCCGAGGTCATCAATTATCAGATCTATGCCGGGACGTCGGGGCCTTACAACTTCAACGGNCTCGTGCGTCATTACTTTTTGCGCAGTCAGCCCAATCAGGCTGATATCCAGGTGAATCTGCTGTCGCGGCACGACCGGAAGGCNCAGAGCCACGAGATTGCGCGACGATTGCGGCCGGAGTTGGATAAGATTGCGGCGCCGTTCGGCGCCCGCATCAAGGTNGCCGAAGTTCCTCCCGGNCCGCCCGTGCTTCAGACTCTGGTGGCNGAGATTTATGGGCCAGACTACAAAGGNCAAATTGAACTGGCCAGCCAAGTCAAACGAGTGTTTCAGCAAACGCCCGGCGTCGTGGATGTCGACTGGTATGTCGAAGACCCNCAGACCAAGTACGACATGCAAGTGGACCTGGATAAGGCCGCTCTTCATGGCATCTCGCCTNCCGATGTGGCCCGAAACCTCAATGCGGCTCTCGGCGGAGCCAACGCCGGTNTGCTCCACGACCCTCATTCTCGCGAGGACATTCCGATTGTGGTCCGGTTGGAGCGCTCGGATCGCTCTGGCATCGAAGANCTTGGTCATCTGAAACTGCCGACGCCTTCCGGTGAACAAATTGCCCTGCAGGAAGTAACGAATCTACGGCAGACCACCATTGCTACCAGCGTTTATCGCAAGAACCTGCAGCCAGTCGTCTATGTGACGGGAGACGTTGCCGGCGGAGACGAAAGCCCCGTATACGCGATCATGGAGATGAGTGACGCCATCGACAGAATCAAGTTGCCCGATGGCTACCGGGTCAAGCAATACAAGGGCACGACTATGCCCGAACGAACCAATCGCTTCTCCATGAAGTGGGACGGGGAGTGGCACATTACAGTGGAGGTCTTCCGCGACCTGGGACTTGCCTTTGCTGCAGTCCTCGTCCTGATCTATGTGCTGGTGGTGGGCTGGTTCCGCTCGTTCGTCACGCCGCTCGTCATCATGGCGCCGATCCCGCTCACGCTGGTTGGGATTCTCCCGGCGCACGCGCTGATGGGGGCATTCTTCACAGCTACGTCGATGATCGGCTTCATCGCGGGAGCCGGCATTATCGTCCGCAATTCCATCATTCTGGTTGATTTCATCGAACTCCGTCGGTCGCAGGGCATGGCGCTGGAGGATGCCGTGGTCGATGCGGGCGCAGTGCGCTTCAGGCCAATGCTGCTCACCGCTGCGGCGGTGGTGGTGGGGGCGAGCGTGATCCTGTTCGACCCGATTTTTCAGGGCTTGGCTCTGTCGTTGATGGCGGGGGAAGTGGCGTCGACCGTGCTGTCGCGGATGGCGGTGCCGGTTCTCTATTATCTCAGTCAGAGGAAGAGTTCGATGTCTCACATCCCTCCGCGTTCGCTCAAAAATGTTGCCGAATGCGAAACACCGCAATGGGAGATCGTACACAGCANCCTGTAGTGGGAGGAGAAATAGCTATGACTGTAGAACGCACTCTGCGTTTGGTCGCCGGCAGTTTCATTCTAGTGTCGCTGGCACTGGGACACTGGGTGAACCCTTACTGGTATCTATTCACCGCCTTTGTCGGACTGAACCTGTTGCAATCTGGATTCACCAACTGGTGCCCGATGATGACCTTCCTTCGCAAATTCGGAGTCGGTGGTTAGGAGAGAGTAAACATGCCCAACTGGGTTTGGGGAATTGTGTTGTTTGTTGCCTACGTGGTCTTGACACAATGGCTTCTGCCAAAACTTGGAGTTCCTACTTGAAGGAGCCCAAGTTGCGCCGAGTCTCGGCGCAAACCCGCTCCGGGGGATACGCCTTCCAGGGAACCACGACGATAGCAGGTCGAAGTTCGAGGGAGCATCTTGTCGATCCGTGACGAGATCCTCCCCGGGATGCCGCCCGATCGGGATGACGCCTATTGATTCATGCGAGAGATATGGAGTTCGCGCAGCACGCGAAACGAGGACAGACCCCCCCGCTGTACGAGTGATTGGAGCTTCTCCGGCTAAGCCTGGCGAGCGTCATCCGGGACCCCGTTTGACAGGAAGTTATATTTCTGCAAATATCGAAGCATGGCGGCACCTTCCAGTACACCTTCCAGTAAGAAGAATACAGAGCAGGTGGCAAAGTACGCCGACATGCTTTCCGCGATGGGTACCGAACCGCGCCTTCGCATCATGCAATTGCTGTTGTCCGCGCATCCTGACGGCTTGGTCGTAGGCGACATCCAGTCTGAGCTGGACATCCCAAATTCTACGCTTTCGCACCATCTGGACAAATTGAGGAACGAAGAGCTTGTGAACGTCTGCCGCGAGAGCACGTTCCTGCGGTACACCGCCAATACGGAAGCGCTCCAAGAGCTTTTGCAATTTCTTTACGCCGAATGCTGCACTCGCAATAAGGCGGTAAAACCCCAAGACATCGTCCAGCTTTGTAAATAGGAGAAGCCATCATGAGCACCACCAACATCAAGGAAGTGGTCAAAGAAAAGTATGGCCAGGCAGCCTTGCGCGTGAAGAGCGGCGGAAGCAGCTGCTGCGGAGCAACGGCAGCAAGCGGCTCGAGCTGCGACCCAATCACGTCCAATCTGTACGACTCCTCGCAGGCGGGACAAGTCCCAGAGGAGGCCATGCTCGCCTCGTTGGGGTGCGGAAATCCGACCGCCCTGGCGAAGTTGAATCCCGGAGAAGTGGTTCTCGATCTCGGCTCTGGCGGCGGCATCGATGTCCTGCTTTCGGCGAAGCGGGTTGGTCCCACCGGCAAGGCATACGGTCTGGATATGACGGACGAGATGCTCGCGCTGGCCAACGAGAACAAGCGCAAAGCGGGCGCTGAGAATGTGGAGTTTCTGAAGGGCGAGATCGAGCATATTCCCCTGCCGGACAACTCGGTGGATGTGATTATCTCGAATTGCGTGATCAACCTTTCTGCGGACAAAGATCGTGTGTTGCGGGAAGCCTTCCGGGTACTGAAGCCGGGAGGCCGCTTTGCGGTTTCCGATGTTGTGACCCGCGGCGAAATCACGCCAGAAATCCGTCAAAGCGTGCTGCTGTGGGTCGGTTGTGTGGCGGGGGCGCTCGCGGATGAGGAATATCGCAGCAAACTCTCGGCGGCTGGTTTTGAGCAAATTGATATCGAGCCGACGCGGGTCTATCACGCAGAAGATGCGCGCGACTTTCTGACGGCGGCCGGCGTCGATGCGGACGCCATTGCACCGCAGGTGGATGGCAAGTTCTTGAGCGCCTTTGTTCGCGCCGTCAAACCGGCAAGTGCCGAAGAGAAGGCTTGTTGCGGACCGACCTGCTGCAACTAGGAGCGGCAACTGTGCAAAGACACTACAACGTTCTATTCCTGTGCACGGGTAATTCCGCGCGCTCCATCATGGCGGAGGCTATTCTGAACTTCAGAGGCCGGCCCAATTTCAATGCCTACAGCGCCGGAAGTCATCCGTCAGGAAAGGTTCGCCCAGAAGCCCTGAGGCAACTCGAAATGGCACATATCCCGACCAGTGGCGTGCGGAGCAAAGCCTGGGACGAATTCTCGCAGCCCGGCTCTCCCAAGCTCGACTTCGTCTTTACCGTTTGCGACAACGCGGCGAAAGAGGTCTGCCCGGTGTGGCCCGGACAACCAATGACGGCTCATTGGGGCGTTCCAGATCCTGCGGCGGTTCAGGGAAGCGAGGCGGAGGTGGAACGGGCGTTTCGCGAGACGTTTTTCATCCTGGATCGCAGGATCCGTTTATTTCTCAGCCTCCCATTGCAAACTCTCGACAGCCTGTCACTCAAGAAGGAGCTCGACAGCATTGGTCAGACGATGACACCCGTCACTCACGCGTAACAGCGCGTTTCGACCGTGCTGTGCTCTGTGTGCCGTACCGGACGATAGGACGCAATCATGAAGGCAACTAGTCGCCTCAGTTTTCTCGACCGCTATCTGACCGCCTGGATCTTCGCTGCCATGTTTGGCGGCGTTGCCTTGGGTTGGCTTGTGCCCGGAGTCGTACCATTCCTGAATCGCTTCAACGTGGGTACGACTTCCATTCCGATTGCGGCAGGACTGATTCTGATGATGTATCCGCCATTCACGAAGGTGCGATATGAGAAGCTGCACGAGGTCTTTCGCAATAAGAAGGTGCTCGGCCTTTCACTCGTCCAGAACTGGATTGTGGGGCCGATTCTTATGTTTGTTCTGGCCATCGTCTTCCTGCGCGGATATCCGGAATACATGGCCGGGTTAATCCTGATCGGTCTCGCGCGTTGCATTGCGATGGTCATCGTATGGAACGAACTGGCGCGAGGCGATACGGAATATGCGGCTGGGCTGGTCGCCTTCAATTCCATTTTTCAGGTTTTTTTCTACTCTGTATACGCCTGGGTGTTTATTACCGTCCTCCCTGCAAAACTCGGCCTTCGGGGTACCGTCGTCAATGTGTCCATCGCGGAGATTGCAAAGAGTGTCTTCATTTATCTGGGAATTCCATTTCTAGCTGGATTTTTGACCCGTACTGCTTTGGTTCGTGCTAAAGGGAACGATTGGTACAACCGGAACTTTGTCCCGCGCGTAAGCCCGCTGACCCTGATTGCCCTGTTGTTCACGATTGTGGTGATGTTTTCCCTTAAAGGTGGGTACATTGTCCGTCTGCCCTTGGACGTTCTGCGCATAGCTGTGCCGCTATTGATTTACTTCGGGTTGATGTTTTTGGTGTCCTTTTATATGGGCAGGAAAGTGGGAGCGGACTATTCCAAGACCACAACCCTGGCATTTACGGCCGCGTCCAACAACTTTGAACTGGCGATCGCAGTCGCAGTGTCGGTATTTGGCATCAATTCCGGGGCCGCATTCGCGGCTGTCATTGGGCCACTGGTTGAAGTGCCCGTGATGGTTGCGCTCGTCAATGTGGCCTTCTACTTCCAACGCCGCTTTTTCGCTAATCCGCAACCGCTGTCTAACGAGCCGGTTCTTACGAGCTAGCGCCGGGATGTCCAACGTCAGCATTGAGCGCTCGCGGGAAATTCGAGAGGACAGAGGAGGCCCGGAGTGCGAAAACGCGGTACGCCCTTTCGCACCGAAAAAGAAGCTGTTAAGATGCTTTTGCCAGGTTTCCTTGTGTTTTCTGTTTAGCCGTCGGCGCGGATGAGCCTGAGCAACACGGCAGTCCACGCAGAAATTTGTGGGCGGTTCGGACAGCAAAAGCCGCACAAAAACTGGCGATTGCGCATCTGGTTGATTTGGCGAGTGGGGACGTAGTTCAGTTGGTTAGAACGCTGCCCTGTCACGGCAGAGGCCGCGGGTTCGAGTCCCGTCGTCCCCGCCATTCTTTTCAATCACTTACGGAATGGCACTTTTCGAATCTGGGTGCAATTAGGGTGCAACCGCTGCGGCGGTTTTCCCCGGCAGCAAATGCACCGGCAGAATCGCCTCGACCAGCCTCGCCTGGGCGTTCCGCTTCGTCTTCGATGCCGCCTGCAAATACTTGTTGGTCACGCTGAGATTCGAGTGACGCAAGTAGTCGCGGATCGTCAACTGATGCTCGCCCCGTTCAGCCAACACCGTTCCTGCCGTGTGGCGGAACGTGTGCCAGCCCACGCCGGTGATCCCAACCTTCTCGAACGCGGGCCGGATCTTCCTCTTCAAGACCGCGGCCAGATCAAGAGCCTTTCGACCACCGTAGAGCCGAGACGGGAACACGAAGTCCGTCGGTTGCGTGCGGTGACTTTGCGTTCTCCATTCGAGCAGCGTCAGCTTCAACGCTCGATGCATCGGGAGAGGCTTCGCGGAGGCTTCCGTTTTCGTGCTTTTCAGAATGCCGCCGCGTCGCCAGTAGTAGGAATGCTGAATTTGAAAAGTGTCGTTTTCAAAGTCGCAGTCCTGCCACCGTAAAGCCGCCAGTTCGCCCCGGCGTGTTCCCAGTGCGCCATCCAAGAGAACCAACAATTGATCCCGGAACTCAAGCATCGAGAGACCGAGCTTGAATTGTTCCGGCAGCAAAACTGTTGGCGCCTTACCCCGCTTTGCGCTCACCCGAACACCCGTGCTGGGACCGCGCTTCCCACCCGAGCCCACTGCAATTCCCGAAGAGATCGGATTCCAGGAAGTGAACTCCCAGCGAACGGCGTGCGAGAACAGAGCAGACATGACGCACTTGACCTTGGCCTTTGTGCCGTTAGAACCAGCCGCATCTCGCAACCAACGCTCGACCTCGACGGTCTTTACTGTCCGGAGACGTGCGCGACCCCAACGCAGAAGGATCCAATTCTTGGCGTACGAACTGTATGCATCCTGCGTCGAGAAATCTTTGAATGGCAGTTCCTCACGGGAGTAGTGCTCCCAGAGAGACTGCACAGTCATTTGACTCACGCCGTTGCGCAGCGACTGGTGATTGATTGTCAAACGAAGAGTGTCCACCGCGGCCTTGGCCGCTGCTTCATTCGGGTACTCGCTTAGATCCCCGACCTGTTGTTTGCGGTACACTCGCGTGCCGTTGGCATCGGTGTCCCACCATCGGAAAACCCAAACGTGTGGCCCTCGCTTGCGCTCTTCGAGCTTCAGACTTCCTTGCTGATACGTCGTCCGTCTAAACAATAAACCTCCTTGTTTAAACGGCGCCGATCGCCAGCGCACATCATAGCTTAGATCGCGCTGACGTTCGCAATGTTTTCGCCGCAGGATCACAATCTCTTCATCTCGCGATCTCTTCTAGCCAACGATTGAGCGCCGAAACGCGGAAGCGCCACAGCTTTCCGATCTGGATTGCGTCTACCTGCCCACTACGAGCGAGTTTCTGCAGAGTCTTGGGATGAATCTTCAGCAGCGCAGCAGCTTCCTCGCTATCGAGTAAGGGCTCAAAAACAGTACTTTCGCTACTAGGAGGGGGTGTTGGATGGGGTTCGGTACGAGTAGGCCTTCCAAGGCTGCCGCTGGTCGAGCTGTTCATTTGAATACCTCCCCTTTCTACGGCTCTCGTTTTGGTGATGTCCTCTACGACAGCGACAGGGAGAACGGCCCGTCCCCGTCCAGCGGAAATAGGCCAATAGCCCGAAACGAGGGGCGCTGCCAACTTGTTGTCCGAACACCATTTCCGACATCTGTCGAGTCCTAAGTGGCAGCTTGTTGTACTTCGAGGGGAAGGTCAAGAATTTTGGTGTATACACCACTGGGGAACACTAGTATTAACACCAGGTGACACCACTCGAACACCAACCAAACACCAACCAACACCAACCAACACCAAAGTCTGTTTTGGAGGCATTTTGGACGGAAACTGCCACACAAGTGATTGTGTGTGCCTCCGCTGCCTACACAAGAGGAATTCAT
>JGI12270J11330_10003073_pt1 | contig 12099 bp, 7 predicted proteins | sample PeaSoiMetSII2010_FD_11330 | JGI IMG/M metagenome (IMG submission 11330)
GTTTCAGGGTGTAGCTACCGGCGGGTCATTAACGCACCGTTGGCACTCGGCTCGCAGGTATCCGCAGGAAGAATCCCCGCGACTGGGTGTGCCGCGAGAGGGGCCCGCGGCCAAGCCAAAAACTGCATGGCCTGCACAGGGCCACGAGTCATAAGAAGAGGTTTTGTCATGTCTGGCCATTCAAAGTGGGCGACCATCAAGCACAAAAAGGCGGCCACCGACGCAAAACGCGGCCGCATTTTCACGCGACTCATCCGCGAAATCACCATCGCCGCACGCATTGGGGGGGGTGACCCCAACACCAACCCGCGCTTACGCACCGCGATCCTGGCCGGGAAGAACGAAAACATGCCCAACGAAAACATCGAGCGGGCAGTGTTGCGCGGCACAGGCCAACTGGAAGGCGAGCAGTTTGAAGAAGTGACGTTCGAGGGATACGGCCCCGGCGGGGTGGGGATGCTGATTCAGGTCGTCACCAGCAATCGCAACCGCATCGTCGGCGAATTCCGCCACTTGATCAGCAAGAATGGCGGAAACATGGCGGAGGCCGGCGCGGTCGGCTGGATGTTCCACCGCAAAGGCGAGATCAACGTTCCGAAGGAAGCGGCGAGCGAAGACCAGCTTCTGGACATTGTTCTGGAAGCGGGCGCCGAAGATATGAAGGATGAGGGGTCGGCGTGGTACATCGTTACGCCGCCGGAATCGCTGGAGGCGGTGAAAGAAGCGCTGGTGAAGGCCGGAATTAAGCCCGCTTCCGCCGAGTTGGGCATGGTGCCGCAGAACTACATCAAGCTTACCGGGCAGCAGGCTTCGCAGATGTTGCGGCTGGTGGAAGCATTGGAAGAACACGATGACGTGCAGCACGTCTACGCCAACTTCGATATCGACGAATCGGAGATTCAGGCGGCCGTTGGCGCAAATTAAGAAACGTTTTTCAGCGGCGGCCATCGGGCGAATCTCGATGGCCGTTTTGCTTTCAGGACTCCTTCGCCGCGAGATTGTGGTGGAAGAGGGTCGGGGTTCGCCGTAGACTAACCAAAGTGGGCCAGAAAACGATCGAAAACGGGGCGGCAAGAATGTTTCGCGTGCTGGGAGTAGATCCGGCGTCTGCGGGACCCACGGGCTACGGCATCGTGGAGAGCGACGGCAAGACGTGCCGCGTGCTGCACTATGGGGCGCTGCGCGTGGCGGCGAAACGTCAGAAGGCCTCGAGGGGAGCGGCGCTGCAGGATGTGCACAAGCTGCTGTGTGACCTGCTGGAGGAGTTTGCGCCCCAGGCGATGGCGGTGGAATCGGTTTTCACGGCACTGAATATGAGAACGGCGCTGCGGCTGGCGGAAGTGCGCGGCGTGGTGTTGCTGGCGGCCGAGGAACACGGCGTGAAGGTATTCAGTTACGCGCCTCGCGAAGTAAAGGCTTGCGTTGCAGGGCACGGCCAAGCCGACAAAAAGCAGATGCAGGCCATGGTCCGGGCTTTGCTGTCGATGAAGGAAACGCCGGAACCCTCGGATGCGGCGGACGCTTTGGCCGTGGCGCTCTGTCATATTCAGGCGGAGCAGTTGCAGCGGCGCTTCGGTGTGCAACGCGCGGCATCCGGTGAGCGAAAAATCAACCCGCTGGGTGCGCTGGCGGGTCACACAACAGGCCGCCGCGCCGCCGGTATCTTGACAACCCAATGAGCCTCCTTCGCCGCCCTGTGGTGATTTTCTCGCTGGCGTTATGCCTGTGGGCAGGGGTGATGCCCGCCGCGGCGGCGCCGGCAGGCGGCGTTTTTACGTACCGGCGGGTGTTTAAGTCCAGCGTGCCGGAGTTCATCGAGATCAAGATTCCGGAGAGCTCCGGGAATGCCAGCTATGAAATCCGCCAGTTGGATGAAGACGCGGGATCCACACAATTCGAGGTTGGCGTGGGACTGCGCGCGAAAATCTTCGAATTGGCCGGCCAGTTGAATCATTTCAAGGGGCTGGATCTGGATACTCACCGGAAGATCGCAAACCTGGGAGAAAAGACGTTCCGCTGGGAGGCGCCCGGCGAATCATACGAGGTGAAGTTCAATTACACGCTAAACACCCAGGCGAAACAGTTGCTGCAGATTTGCGAGGGGCTGGCGCGCCAGCAGGAATTGATCGACTTGCTGAACAGGCGCATGAAGTACGACCGGCTTGGCGTGAACGACGCCCTTTTGCAATTCGAGAACGACCTGATCAAGGGAGTCCTGCCGGAGCCCCAGCGCGCGCTGCCGCTGCTGGATCAGATCGCGGGGGATTCGCGGTTCGTGGAAATCGCGCGACAGCGGGCGCGGGCCCTGGCGGAGCGAGTTCGCCACCCAAACTGAGTTCGAGATTTGCCCCGCTGTAGGCGCGAGCGCCCCCAAGCTATAAATAATGGAAGATATTGAGAAAACTACAAGAAATGGTAGCTACTGTCGTCGGCAGTGGTTTTTGTCGTAATTAGTCCTTTGTTTTCAACAAGTAAGACTGGCGCAACAATGGAGATGAAGTTGCAGCTTTTTTGGCCATACGTTAGGGTTTTGGTCAACCCGAAGTGTGGTGGTTTAAGGAAATTCCTGAAATTCAGAAGATCTTGCCGGTTTTGTTTGTACCCATAGATCCAGGAGGATCGAATCATGCATAAAGTGCGGGGGCTGGTCCCAATAGTTGTTTTAGTATGTGCCCTGCTGATTTTTGTGGGCGGAGTCTGGGCCCAAGAAACAACGGGCGGTTTGCAAGGAACCATCAAGGATCCCTCAGGGGCGGTTGTGCCGGGAGCCAAGGTGGTCGTTTCCGGCAGCGCGCTCGTAGGCAGCAAAGAACTCGAGACAGATTCAAGCGGCTATTATAGGTTTAGCAATCTTCCCCCTGGCACTTACACGCTGACTGTGACGGCCAAGGGATTCAAAACCTCCAAGCGGGAAGGAATGACACTTGAGATGGGGCACCTTCCGACCATCGATATCGGGCTTGAGGTAGGCGTGGCCTCGACAACCGTGGAGGTGACCGGGGCATCTCCGGTGATCGACACCACCTCAACTCAGAACATGACCAACGTCACCGAAGAGATCCTTAACAACGTCCCGCACGGCAACTCTTTTCAGTCGATGATTGAGTTCTCGCCGATGGCTCGCAATGAACCGCTTGCCGGCATGGCGGGCGGTACCGGTGGCTCCATGCCCGGCAGCAGCGGCAACGGCCAGTCCTTCGGTTATTCCATCGGAGGCGCCGCGGATTCGGAGAACGGCTACTTGGTAGAAGGTCAAGACACGGAGAACAACTCCGGCGGCTATTCCAAAGCCAATGTTCCATTCCAGTTCATTCAGGAAGTGGAAATCAAGAGTTCAGGCATCGAAGCCGAGTACGGCGGCGCTCTCGGCGGCGTCGTCAACGTCGTCATGAGGAAGGGCGGCAACGAATTCCACGGCGACTTGTCCACCACCTATGAAACTGCCGCGCTGGACGGCTCACCGGATGCCTTTCTGCGTTATAATCCAAATCCGACCACCATCCCCGCTGGGTTTGACAATACTCCACAGGAGTACGCAGCAAAGAAAGACCACTTCCGTTACCTTAACCCCGGCGCATCCCTCGGCGGCCCGATCGTGAAGGACCGCTTGTGGTTCTTCGCGGGCTTTGCGCCTTTTGTTCAGTCCACGGCTAGAACAGTGGACTTTACTCCTTCCTCGCTTGCCGAGAATGCTGCTCTCGGTCCGCAGTACTTTACCCAGGACAACCAGACCTACTACACCACTGCCCGCCTGGACGCCTCTTTAACGCAGAAGATCCGCGTCTTTGCATCATGGCTCTATCAGTACTCACGCGAGACCGGAGCCAACTTGCCGCGCGGGGATTCCACAATTCCGGGTCAATTAAACACGAGTGTCAACACTCCGGTTGCCGCTTTTTCCCATGGCATCGGCTGGGCGGCCCCGAACTCGACCTATAACTTTGGCGCTGACATCAGCCTAACCCCGAAGATCGTCGCCACCACCCGCTTCGGGTACTTCTTTGAGAACTATCACGATTTTGGCTGGCAGCGGAACACGCCAAACATTGTCTGGGCCGGCAACGGCTTCGGCGGCGTCGATAATGAAGGTAATGCCCTGCCTCTTAGCCTGCAACTGCCGCAAGGCTCTTCCACCGCGCCCTACAATGGTTCGTTTACACAGTACAATGCCAACAAGCACTACCAGTTCAACCAGGATGTGGCGTTCTTCAAGGGCGGCTGGTGGGGCACGCACAACATCAAGGTCGGTTACCAGCTCAACCACTTGACCAACGTGATGAATCAGAACGGCAACGTGCCGGAGGCATTCGTGGACGTCGGCGATAACCACTCATGGTTTCCGTTTACATCCACAGGTGACACCGCCTGCGCGACGCTAGGTGCCGAGTGGGAAACTGGAAACTGCGCCGGCCTGTACGGATATCTGTACGTGCAGGACTTCTCGACGATCCTGCCCAAGCCCGCCAGCGACTGGAACCACGCCTTGTACGCTCAGGATGCCTGGACAGTCGGCCACGGCCTCACCCTCAGCCTCGGTATTCGCATCGAAAAAGAAAGCCTTCCCCCTCCTACAGGTGTTAAGGTCAGTTCCATCGATTTCGGATGGGGCGACAAGATTGCACCTCGCCTAGGAGCGGCCTGGGATCCAACCGGCCACGGCAAGATGAAGATCTTCGGCAGCTATGGCGTGGTCAATGACGTCATGAAGTTGCTCGTAGCCCAGACCTCTTGGGGCGCGCAGTCATACGAGCAGTGCGCCTATGCTCTTGGTCCAGATGGGACGCCTGCCGGGTTCAGCCCCTCCGATATCAATATCGTTTTCCAGAACAACCGTGCGTGCCCGAATGGTCTGCCCAGCCAGGGAGCCAATTTCTCCAACAGCACAGTCCCGGCGTCTTTGACCGATGCCGGAACCGGCGTTTCGTTGATTGAGAACGTCAACTTCCGTCCGTGGGAGCCGGTCGCACCTGGCGTGAAGCCTTATCGCCAGCATGAGTTCGTGGCCGGTTGGGACTACCAAATCAAGCCGACCCTGGCCTTTGAAGCCCGCTATGATCGTCGGCGTCTCGACCACATTATTGAGGACGCATCACTGAACGACCCGTTCTGGGGCGAACTCTATACCATTGTTAACCCGGGCGAGGGTGTGAACAAGACCCTTGACGGCTATGCCACCTACTTGCAAAGCCTTGGACAGTCATTTGGCGTTCCGAATATGGCGTTCAACGGTCCTCTGGACCAGGCATTCGGTCTTAATTTCGGCACGTGTCCCTCATGTCCAGCCATGCCCAAGGCTATACGTAATTACGACGGCGTGGAATTGCGGCTGACCAAGACCATAAGCAAGGGTTGGTCCGCAATGTTCAGCTATACCTACAGCAGCCTGTGGGGCAACTACAATGGCCTGACCAACACCGACCAGATCGACGGAGGAGCACCGGGGCGCAACTCGCCCGATACCAGCCGTGCGTTCGACGAGCCGTACTACTACTTTGGCGCCAATGGCAAGTCGAACAACGGGCCTCTGCCGACCGATCGTCCGAACACGTTCAAAGGCTATATCTATTACCAGATACCTTGGTTGGGGCACCAGATCACGACTTTCGGTATCTTCCAGAGTGGCTACGAGGGCAGCCCCCAGAGCTCGTTCATTGACGTGGGTAACATGTTCGCGAACCAGGTTTCCGAGGCCGTGTACGTGTTCGGCCGCGGGAAGTGGGTGAACATGACCCAAGACGCCAATGGGAACATCACCCTTGGCACCCCTGAGGACCGCCGCGCGCCTTGGTTTACGCAGACTGATTTCAACATTAAACATGATATTAAGATCAAGGAACGTCAGACCGTCGGCGTTTCAATGAACATCACTAACCTGTTGGGCCAGCGAGTCGTCACCTCGTACTACGGGGGTATGAACTCGACCTACTTCACGACCCCGCTGTATCCGGGGATCTCCCTCGGCGCTGGTGCGGCAGCGTACCAGGTCTTCGAGACCGGGTATAATGTGCAGCAGTGGATCAACGGAAACGGTGGCGCTGTATCGCGAGTAATTCAGAGCGGATGGTACGGCCAGCCCTTCACCTACCAACTCCCACGCGGCATTCGCTTCGAGTTGCACTACACCTTCTAACCTTAAACCAAAGCGGTATATTCCGAGGGAGCCGGTTTTCCGGCTCCCTCTTTTTTTGTTGGGAAGGACCTGAGATAGGTGGTGGAAACCGAGCACTTGGTTGGGTGAACTGGAAGGAGAGTGATTGTGCCGTGATCCCTCCGCTACGCAACGGCAAGAGACGCCGTTGCTTCGGTCCCCTCGACTATGTTCAGGGCAGGCGGGATGACAATGATGGCGAGGCCGCAAAAGTGTGGCGCTTCGCCTCCCCTCGAAGCACAGAGCTATAGGGCGGCTCGAAGCGGCTGCGCAGCCGCCAGGCGGCGCAGGGACTCGGTGTAGGGGGCCGCGGCCACGCCACGCTCCGTGAAAATGGCGCGAATGTAGCGGTTGGGCGTGACATCGAAGGCTGGATGCGCCGCGGGAACATCGGGCGCGATGCGCACTCCTTGAATGTGCGTGACCTCGGCGGCGCTGCGCTCTTCGATGGGGATATGCTCGCCATCGGGTATCGAAAGATCAAACGTAGAAACGGGCGCGGCAATGTAGAACGGGACGTTGTTCTCTTTGGCCAGCACGGCGATTTGGTACGTGCCGATCTTGTTGGCGGTGTCGCCGTTGGCGGCGATGCGGTCTGCACCTGTAACGATGGCGCCGACCTTGCCGGTCTTCAGGAAGTGGCCAACCATATTGTCCGTGATGAGCGTGAGGGGAATGCCGCCGCGGTGGAGTTCCCAGGCGGTAAGGCGGGCACCTTGCAAATAGGGGCGCGTCTCCGGCACCAGCACGTGCAGCTTGTGGCCTTGCTGGAAGGCGACGCGAATCACTCCGAGCGCGGTGCCAATTCCTCCGGTGGCCAAGGCGCCCGCATTGCATTGCGTCATTACTTGCCCTTCCTGGGGCATGAACTCCGCGCCGAAACGCCCGATGGCTTCGTCGGTGGCCTTTTTTTCGAGGTGGACTTCCCGGGCTTCGGCAACGAGGGCGCTGCGTATTTCGGGGAGAGTGGCGGAGGAGGCCAGCAATTCCGCGAAGCGCGTTTTCATGCGTTGCAGGGCCCAAAAAAGATCGACAGCCGTGGGGCGCGTTTCCGCAAGCTCTCGAGAGATCTCCGCAAATTCCGCTTTCAATTCATCCACGGAAGTGGTGCGCGAGTGGAGCACACCGAGGGCCACGCCCATCGCCGCCGCGACACCGATGGCCGGCGCGCCGCGAATCACCATGTCGCGAATGGCTTTGGCAACCTCGCGGTAGTCCGTGTAGGTGTAATAGATCTCCTCGGCGGGAAGGCGGCGCTGGTCCAGCATGACCACGCCGCGGTCGGTCCACTCAATGGGCTGGGCTACATACATTTTCCGGAGCTTCCTCTCTAGAGGAATTGTAACGAAGGCAAATGGCGAAATGAACCGATTACTGGCCCGCGGGAATCTTGGTGAAGCCGTGCGTGCTTAATACCGCGGCCACGGCGATGAGCGAGTTGTACCCTAGATGCATCAGAAAGCTGGCGAATACGCTGCCGGTACGCGCGCGCACAAGCGTGAAGATGATGCCGACAAGAATGAGCATGGAGACTAAGCTCCAGGTCCACCCCAACTGCGCGCCGTGCATCAGGCCAAACAGGACCCCCGTCAAAATAATGCTGCCGAGGATGCCGCTTCGCAGGGCCTGTGCGTCCTCGATGCCAAAGAAACGCAAGAGAGCGGAAATCAAGCGCGCGAAGAGCGGNTAAAGNTANCCNCGGAAGAGCGTCTCCTCCACCAGCGGCGCCACGAGCACCGCCATAGCGACGAAGAGCAGCGCGGTCTGCCGATGCTTAAACAANTCTTGCATGGGNATGTTCTCCGGCTCCTTCATGCGCGCCGTGAGAAGAGCAACGAAAAGAGACAACCCGGAGCCGGCTATGAAATAAACAAACGGGTTTCTNGGCTGTTCGCGGCCGTGCGAGTTGATCTTGCGCCAGCCGAGACACTGCCAGAAGGAGTGGCCGCGCAGGAGGGACAACGTAACATAGAGGAAAAAGAAGATGGTGGCGTACCAGATGAGCATGCTGCCGATAGCGAATTGCGGCTTGGAAAGAAGGTACTCTTCCATTTGTTTCGTGGTGAGTTTCTTGCCGTGTGGCAAATAGTAGACCGCCAGAATGCCCTGCACCATAACCAGGCTTACGAAGCCAAATAGGATCAGACAGACGCCATGGATCCACGACCAGGTGATTTGCAAATCCTCAGGATATTGCGGTGAGGAAGGGAGTGGCGGAACGGGCGATGGTGTGGCAAAGGCCAGGGGATCGCCCGCCAGGGGTTCCGACGAATGAGTGGGATGCGCGTCGACTGGCGCAGGCGATTCGTTGCCTGGAAGAGGCTCTGGCGGTGTGGAGGGGGAATCGTCGAAAGGACTCATGATTTCGTGTGTTTCTCCGAGGCAGGCCAGCCGGAAGCGAGTGCGGCAGCCACCAGTGGCAAGAGGAGCTCGTGGTGGCCCGTGATGGCGAATCCCCTGGAACTNCTGCCTTTCTNTCCGCNAANNGGNGCGGTGGGGCGCCGCACAACATTTTGGACCGGGCGGTAATGTTGGATGAAGTCAAAATTCGCGGTGGTGATGGGNNGNAGGGGCACGCCCAGATTGCGCACCACGGAAACGGCCTTCAGAAAAATTTCCGGGAGAAGCACGGCGGAGCCCCAGTTGAGGAACACGCCGCCGGCATCCATCTCCCGCACCAGGGCGCAAAACAGGCGGAAATCGGAGAAGGTGGCGGCGCCGAGCGAGGTGCCATCAGCCGCGGGGTGCATGTGCGGGATGTCCGTGCCGATGGCCAGATGAATGGTGACGGGGATTCTGCGGCGGTAGGCTTCCATCAACACGCTGGACTCCGGATGCTTCGGCGCGAGGATGCCGCTGGTCAGATATTGTCCGGCAGCTTCACCGTAGCCAATGCGAATGCGGTAGGCCAGCTTGGCGATTTCGTTGATGTAGGAGCCGGTTTCTTCGGCCATGCCAAACTGCCCCGCGCCGAGCGCGGCTTCGACATCCTCGGAAGTATTGCCGGCCATGGCGATTTCAAAATCATGAATCAAGGCGGCGCCATTCATGGCGATCCCGGAAATGAACCCGCGGCGCATGAGGTCAATGAGGACGGGACCCAGGCCAACCTTGATGACGTGGCCGCCGAGACCCCAGAGAATGGCGCGTTTCTGTTTACGCGCGCGATGCATGGCGGTGAGCAGGTCGCGCAAATCTTGCGCAGCCAGAATCCGCGGCAAGGAGTCGAGGAACTTCGAAAGTGAAGGTTTGCGGCCCGCCGCATGCGCAAAATCGCCGACATTGACTTTGCTTTTGCGGGAGGCCAACGGGTAGGTGCGCACACTGCCAAACGTCAGAGGCTGAATAGAATAGATACTCATGCGAGTGTCTTCACTCTACGAGGAAGACCGCGGAGGCGCAAGTGGGAGATGGAGTGAAGCGTGGCTGTCATGCGCCAGCCTCTTTACGCTCGGCGATGGCGTTGCCGTTTGAGGAGCCGCTCGACCCCAAGGTACGCGCGAGCGCCTGGCCGGTGTACGACTTCTTCACGCGGGCAACCTGCTCGGGAGTACCTTGTGCCACGATGCGCCCGCCTCCCTGGCCGCCTTCGGGGCCCAGATCGATGACCCAGTCGGCTTGCTTGATGACGTCCAGGTTGTGCTCGATGATCAAAACCGTGTTGCCGAGATCCACAAGCCGCTGCAGGACGTCCAGAAGCTTGCGCACATCGTCGAAATGCAGGCCGGTGGTGGGTTCATCGAGAATGTAGACGGTTCTGCCGGTCTGGCGTTTGGAGAGTTCGCGGGCGAGTTTGATGCGCTGGGCTTCGCCGCCGGAAAGCGTGGTGGCCGATTGGCCGAGCTGCACGTAGCCAAGGCCCACCTCGACCATGGTGGAGAGCTTCTGCTGAATCTGGGGAATATTTTCGAGGAGCTTCAGCGCATCGCTGGCCGGTAGATTCAGAACATCATTGATGCTGTGTCCTTTGTAGCGAACGGCAAGCGTTTCCGAGTTGTAGCGGCGGCCGCGGCAAACTTCGCAGGTGACATACACGTCCGGGAGGAAATTCATCTCGATGCGGCGGAGGCCTTCGCCCTGGCAGGTTTCGCAACGCCCGCCTTTCACGTTGAAGCTGAAGCGCCCGGGACGGTAACCCCGTTGGCGGGATTCCGGGAGCATGGCGAAAAGCTCGCGGATGGGCGTGAAGACGCCGGTGTAAGTGGCGGGATTCGAGCGCGGCGTGCGGCCAATGGGTGCCTGATCGATCTCGATGACTTTGTCAATGTGCTCGATGCCAAGAAGCATGCGGTGCGCGCCGGGCGGCTCCATGGAACGGTAAAGCTTCTGCGCCAGGACGCGATAGAGAATGTCGTTGACCAGCGTGGATTTCCCGGAACCCGAGACACCGGTGACAACGGTGAACAAGCCCAGCGGAATGGAGACATCGAAATCTTTCAGGTTGTTGGCGTGCGCCCCGAGCACCTGAATCGTCTTCCCGTTGGGGCTGCGGCGCTTTGTGGGAACGGGAATCTTCGCCTCACCGGTCAGATATCGCCCTGTGAGCGACTCGCGGCAAGCGGAAATTTCCTCCGGCTTGCCTTTGGCGACCAGGTAGCCTCCGGCATTCCCCGCACCGGGACCGAGATCGACGACAAAATCGGCGCGCCGGATGGTGTCTTCGTCGTGTTCGACCACGAGAACGGTATTGCCGAGATTGCGGAGTTGCTCGAGCGAATGCAGGAGGCGATTGTTATCGCGCGAGTGGAGGCCGATGGACGGCTCGTCCAGGACATAGAGGACGCCGCGAAGGCGGGAACCGATCTGCGTCGCCAGGCGGATGCGCTGGGCTTCGCCGCCGGAAAGTGTGGCGGCGGAACGCTCCAAGCTGAGATAGCCGAGGCCGACGGCGAGCAGAAAGTCGATGCGCTCCGCAATTTCCTCCAGCGGCCTTCCCGCGACTTCCTTCTGGCGGGGCGTGAGATGGGAGAGGATCTTGTCAACTGCGGGCCGCGCATCGCTGAGGGCCAACGCGGTGAAGTCTGAGATGGACCACCCCGCCAACTTGACGGCCAGCGATTCCGGGCGCAAACGTTTGCCGTGGCAGGCGTTGCACTGCGTGGCGGACATGTACCGCGTCATCCATTCGCGGTAGGAATCGGAATTGGATTCCTGGAAATTGCGATCGAGAAAGCGTAGGATGCCCTGAAAGCGGAAGCCCTTTTCGTTGCTATCGGGACGCGTGGCTTTGGTTGTCCCGGTGCGTTTGCCGTCCGAAGGCGGATAGCCGTAGAGCAGGAGATTCTGCACGCGGGCAGGATACTTATCGAACGGCGTGTCCAGATGAAAACCGTGCGCGTAGGCAGCCAGCTCCAGTGTGCGCTTCAGAATGGCGGACCCGGAACCCGTGCCCAAGCCGCCGTCGAAGAGGGGCCGCGTCCAATCCACAATCACTTTGGAAGGATCAAAATCGTATTTGGAACCGAGGCCGTTGCACGCCGGGCAAGCGCCATAGGGCGAGTTGAAGCTGAAGGAGCGTGGCTCGAGTTGCGGCACGGAGAGCCCGCAATCCGGGCAGGCCAGCCTCTCGGAGAAAACGTGCTCTTTCCCGCCGACAATCGCCACGGTGACCAAACCTTGCGCCAGCTTCAGTGCCGTGGCGATGGACTGTTCGAGGCGGGAGGCGATGCCTTGTTTGACGAGCAGGCGGTCAATGACCACTTCGATGGTGTGATTCTTGCGCTTGTCGAGCACCGGTGTTTCGTCCAGAGGCAGTAACTCTCCATTGATGCGCACTCGGACAAAGCCATCTTGGGCGAGCTTCTCGAGTTCCTTGCGGTAGGCGCCTTTTCTTCCACGTACGATCGGCGCCAGGATCATGATGCGATCGTCGGGTTTGCAGAGTTCGCCCTGCAGGATGGCCTGGACAATCTGCTCGCTGGATTGCCGCGTGATGGGCTTGCCGCAATTGG
>JGI12270J11330_10003074_pt1 | contig 12097 bp, 9 predicted proteins | sample PeaSoiMetSII2010_FD_11330 | JGI IMG/M metagenome (IMG submission 11330)
CTGTCGAAACTCGGACAGAAGCCGATGGAAGCAGGACTATCACTAGCCTACGCCTATGACCACGGCCTCGTATTATCCCCAAACGATCTCACGTTCGATCTTGATCAAACGAAAAACGAATTCTCGACTGCAGTACGAATGGCGTTCGGCGTAGCCGTCGAAGCGAACATTATGCTCCCAGAAACGGCCCCGCAAATTATCTCTAAGGCCTACAGACAAGCAGTCGCCGTAAGCCTTGAAGCAGGTTTCCTCACGAAGGAAACAACACCCTTCATAATCCAACGTGCGGTAAGAACGATGAATACGTTATCCGCCGCAATTTCAGCCACGAAACCAGTCAACCCTCCGGCTGAAGGAAAAGGTTGAAAAAGGGGACGACTGCTAACCACAGAACCCCGTCAAGTTCGGTGTAAAATAATGGAATATGTCTATGCAGCGCTTCTGCTTCATTCAGCAGGCGAAAAAGTAACAGAAGACAGCGTTACAAAGGTCCTTGCAGCTGCCGGCGTAAAAACCGAGGAACCAAGAGTGAAGGCCCTTGTAGCGGCATTGTCCGAAATTAAGATCGATGACGCAATCAAAGCAGCCCAAGCTATCCCAGCCGCCGCTGCCCCCGCCGCTGCTCCAGTCGCGGAAGGGAAGAAAGAAGAGAAGAAAGGCGAAGACGATAAGAAGAAAAGTGAAGAAGCACTAGCAGGGCTAGGCGCGCTGTTCGGTTAAAAGCCAATCCAGCCCAGTCAGTGTTTCCTCCCCTCAATTTTTGATCCCGATTACCGAGCTGAAGCCTAGATTTTTCTAGGCTCACATTCAGAATCCAATTAGGCAGTCTCGACTTGTCTGAAGAATACAAAACTTGCCGCTGTGGAGCGAAATTCACTAACGACGAGACAGGAAAGAAACTCTACGAGCAACATCAATCCTGGTGTGGTAAGCAAGGTATGACTTCATCACTCGACAGTGAACCCAGAGAGAACAGAAGTCGCCGCCGAAGAAAGAGCAACGAGTAAACAGGTCATCTCGTTGATGTGTTAAACATCAAAAAAGTCAGCAATTACCAGAGGATAAATAGCCTACCGCTCTCACACACACTTGATTAAATCTCCGGAGAAAAATACTGATGGAAATCAGCGAGAAAGAATTCGCTGTCCCATTCTTTAAAGAAAATGGCTTCATGCGCAAGAAATGCGTCTCCTGCGGTAGCCATTTTTGGACTCAAAACTCAAGCGAAAACTACTGCGGAGACAGCCCATGCGTCCGTTATTCGTTTATCGGAAAATCACCTGCAAGNCGATCTTACTCAGTTCACGATATGCGAGAACTTTTCCTCTCATTCTTCGAGGAAAACGGACATAAAAGAATCCGACCGTACCCAGTAGTTGCACGGTGGCGAGACGACGTCTTCTTAGTCGGAGCATCGATCTACGATTTTCAACCCTACGTCACAGAAGGACTGATCCCTCCGCCCGCCAATCCACTCGTAATAAGCCAACCAAGTATCCGATTCACCGACATAGACAACGTGGGCCCAACCCTGGGACGACACGATCTAATGTTCGAGATGGGCGGAGCTCACGCATTCAACTACCCAGATAAAGAAATCTACTGGATGGACCAAACAATCAGATACCATCATCAACTAGCAACCGAAAAATTCGGATTGAAATCCGACACGTTGTCATACAAGGAACATTTCTGGTCCGGTGGAGGCAATGCGGGACCAGACGTCGAATGTCTATGCGCCGGATTAGAAATTTCTACGCTCGTCTTTATGCAATACAAAGTAGAAGGAGACAAGTTAACCAAACTTCCCATCCGAACGGTTGACACTGGATACGGGATCGAACGGTGGGCATGGTTAAGCCAAGGCAAACCCAGCGCCTTCCAAGTAATATACGGACCCGTTCTCGACAAAATATTCGAACTTGCTTCCGTAAAATTCGATGAAAAATTAGTCGCCGAAGTCGTTCCGTATTCAAGCTACATGAACGTTGAAAGAGGTGGGGATCGGGTTTCCGCGAGGAAGAAAATTGCGGAAATCCTTCACATGGACTGGCAATATTTGGAGACTACGCTCACACCAATCGAGAACGCGATGACTGTTGCAGACCATACCAAGACAATCGCGTTCTTGCTTTCAGAAGGCGTCGTACCCTCAAACGTTGAAGAAGGATACTTAACACGGCTGCTCATTCGCAGAACCTACCGAATACTCCACCAGTTGGGCATCGAGGATAAGATACTCGACATTATCGATTCACAGATAGACTATTGGCGACAAGATTTTCCGCAATTGCACGACATGCGACGTGAGATTGCTGAAGCGATAAAATCAGAAGAAGCAAAATATCAACGAACATTAGAACGTGGATCAGAATTAGTAAAGAGAATCGCAAACGAACTAAAACGGAAAGGACAAACGCAAATCCCACCCCAAACGTTAGTGGAACTATACGACTCACACGGCCTAGTTCCAGACGTAGTGAGAGAACTATCCGATACCCTTCAAGTCTCCTTGAGCCTACCAACAGACTTCTACGGAATGGTAGCGCAAAAACATCTCAACAAGAAAGGCGCCTCTCAAACGAAAACAGCTGACGAATACTCCACAATAGAAAGCAGGGTGGAACAACTTCCTGAAACAATACCACTCTACTACAAAGATCCGTTCAAGAAACAATTCGAAGCAAAGGTACAAGCAATATTCAACAACCTTCTAGTTCTCGATCAAACCTGCTTCTACCCAGAAGGTGGAGGACAACCAGGAGACACCGGGGAACTAGAAACAGCCAAAGGAATACTGAAAATAGTTGACACACAGAAACTTGGACGAGTAATACTCCACCGCCTAGAAGGCAAAACCCCGGAAATCGGCGAAAGCGTTAGAGGAACAATAGACTGGAATCGGCGCATCAGCCTGATGCGTCACCACACGGGTACCCATTTGATACTAGGGGCAGCCAGACGTGTTCTGGGACAACACGCATGGCAAGCAGGTGCACAGAAAGGAGTCGAGACGAGCAGAATAGACATCTCGCACTACGAGCGAATTACTGAAGACCAAATCAGACAGATCGAACGCCTAGCTACAGAAGTTGCATTAGACGACATAACAGTTGAATCACAATGGCTACCACGCGATAAAGCCGAACAAACCTACGGTTACATCCTATACCAAGGCGGAGCCGTACCGGGAAGAGAACTTAGAATCATAAAAATCGGGGACTGGGATGTCGAAGCCTGCGGCGGCACACATTGCACCCGAACCGGACAAGTCGGGGCAATCAAAATTCTTCACACTGAACGGATTCAGGACGGCGTGGAACGAATCATATTCGCTGCGGGAACACAAGCTCTCCGTGCGGCCGAAGAACAAGAACGAAAACTGAAAGACATCTCGTCAATCGTTGAAGCACCGGTCGAAAAACTCGACCAACAAGTTCAGACCCTAGTTACTCAAAACAAGAAACTCCTACAACGCCTTGACAAATTATCAGCAGAATGGGCAGAACGCGAAGCAAACAGACTTCTCAGCATAAGCAAAAACATTGACGGACTAAAATTCTGCCAAGCGAAATATACGCAAAACGAAGAGAACGAACTGATCTCGACAATCAATAAAATTACTGAACAGGCGCCAAACGCCGTAGTGCTGCTGATTCTCGCCAGAGACTCGACAAGAATCTTAGTTGGAGCGGGAAAGCAGGCGGTCAAATCCGGCATTCATGCAGGCAAACTCGCCACACAGCTCGCTTCACTAATCGGAGGAGGCGGTGGCGGCAAGGACTATTTCGGCCAAGGAGGCGGAACGAAATCCAACGTTGATCAAATCCTCACTGACTCTGAATCCCTGCTAAACTCGATGCTCAAGAAGTGAAAGCCATGCCTACAGATTGGAACAAACTAGACAATAAATGGCAAACTGAATGGGCAAATTCAAAACTTTTTGATGCAGATCCAGACCCAAACCGTCAGAAATGTTTCGTCACATTTCCATTCGCTTACATGAGTGGTCCACTGCATGTTGGATCCGCATTCACCGCGGCCAGAATAGACGTCTATGCTCGATACATGCGCATGCGCGGTTTCAACGTACTATTTCCATGGGCTTGGCATTGGACAGGCAAAACAGTTGCAGGCGCAGCTGAACGAATCAAAAGCGGAGACGAGGAAGTCATTCGTCCAATAAGAGAAGTTGATGAAGTTTCGGAAGACGACCTGAAAAAATTCGTCGACCCAGTTTTCATGGCACAATATTACACTAACGCAAACCGTGAGGCGGTGAAGAAACTTGGAATGTCAATCGACTGGAGAAGAGAATTTCACACAAGTTCCCTCCATCCCGCCTTCAGTAAATTCGTCACGTGGCAATATCTACGGTTACAAGAAAGAGGATATGTAGCAAAAGGAACCCATGCGGTCGTCTGGTGTCCGAAAGATGAGAGCCCTACCGGAGACGCTGATAGACTCCAGGGGGAAGGCGTGCGACCAGAAGAGTTCACACTTCTCAAATTCAAAATTGGAGACCTAAACCTCCCCTGCGCAACGTTCAGACCTGAGACGATCTACGGTGTCACAAACCTTTGGATAAACCCCGAAGCCGACTACGTAGAAGCCAACGTAAACGACGAACGCTGGATCATCAGTAAAGAAGCATCCGAGAAATTACTCAACCAACTAAAACGAATAGAAATTATCAGACAACTNAAAGGGACCGAACTGATNGGAAAAAAATGTTTAGACCCAGTACAACAAAGAGAAATNCCAATCCTTCCTGGCACATTCGTCAATCCAAATAATGCCACCGGCCTAGTGTACAGCGTACCAGCACATGCGCCCTTCGATTGGCTCGCTCTGAGAGATCTTCAAAGAGACCCGCTCACCATCAAAAAGTTCGGACTCATGTCAACTGAAATAATGACCATCCGTCCCATTTCAATCCTTTCAGTCGAAGGATACGGCGACTATCCAGCAGTAGAAATCGTCGACAAATTAGGAATTGAAAATCAGAACGATCCGGCTGGAGAAGAAGCTACGAAGGAGATTTACAAAGCAGAGTTTCACAGCGGCATCCTGAAAGAAGGATGCGGAATTTACTCTAAACGAAAAATCGCTGACATTAAACAAACGCTTGTAGTAGGCTTCCGAAGTAAGGGCATCGCAGACGTAATGTATGAACTACCTCAACCAGTAATCTGTAGATGTAACACACGTTGCGTTGCTAAAGTTCTTGAAGATCAATGGTTCCTCAAATATTCGGATCCAAAATGGAAGATGCTTGCTCATGAAGCAGTCAGTGGAATGACCTTCTTTCCTGAAGAAGCAAGAAACTGGTTCGAAGAAGTTATCGATTGGCTTCAAGACTGGCCTTGTTCCCGAAAAACAGGCCTGGGCACACCTCTACCATGGAGTCCAGACTGGATCGTGGAGACACTAAGTGACTCAACGGTCTACATGGCCTACTACATGGTAAGCAAATTTGTCAACGCCCGAATGATCACAGCCGAACAACTCGCGCCAGAAATCTTCGATTACACCTACTATGGAACCGGGCCAGTTGAACAACTTGCCAACCAATTCAACATCAACTCTACTGTACTAGAACAAATGAGACGAGAATTCCTCTACTGGTATCCAGTTGATCTGAGAAATTCAGGAAAAGATTTGGTCGGCAATCATCTAAGCTTCTTCATATTCCACCACGTAGCCCTCTTCAACAAGCAATACTGGCCACGCGCAATCGGAGTTAATGGCTTCATGCGCGTCGAAGGACAACCGATGCATAAATCCAAAGGCAATTTTGTTCCACTCTGGAAGGCATGCGAAAATTACGGAGCCGACCCAGTCCGATGCACGATCCTCCTCGCGGCCGAGGGAATGGACGACCCCGACTGGCGTTTTGAAAACGTTCGTGACATACAAAACAGATTGGCAGGATTTCTGCGACTAGTCGAAGAGAACAATGGAGCTCAGAAATCCTCTAACGCTCACATGGAATCGTGGTTGACAAGCAGAATCAATTCAAGAATCAAAATTATCTCCGAAGCTATCGCAAAAATGAAAACGAGAACTGCACTCGTCACAGCAATATACGATGTCTGGAATGACTTACGATGGTACCAACGACGTGTTATGATCCCAGACTCAGCTACAGTAAATCAAGTCATTTCCATCTGGATTAGACTCCTAGCACCATTCGCCCCCCATCTAGCTGAAGAGACATGGCATATGATTGGCGAAAAGAACTTTGTATCAACTACAAAATGGCCCGAGTACGACGCAACCAAAATTGACGAAAATGCCGAAGAACAGGAAGAGCTCGTTAAACAGATACTTGCGGATACACAAGAGATCGTTACAACGACCAAAATAACCCCTAAAAAAATCCATTACTACACCGCAGCTGAATGGAAATGGCGAATCTACCAAGAGGCCCTGCAAAGAGCGGAAACGCATCCAGAAACCTTGAACGGATTAATCAGAGACATGATAACCGCCAAGATATTCAACCAAAAGGACCTGCCCAAGTTCGCAGGCAAAATAATCAACCAAGCACGAACAATGCCCGCCGATCTACGAAAACGGCGAACTAAAATTGGTAAACTTCACGAACAGAAACTACTCATAAACGCACGTGAATTTCTGAGCCAGGAATTAAAAGTAAACGTTGACGTTCACGGAGAAGAAGACCATGAGCTATACGATCCCAAGTCTAAAGCCAAATCAGCGGAGCCATACCGACCAGGCATCTTCATAGAATAAACCCATTATGACTTTAAGCAAGAATCGTACACTCAAACGGTCGGGCCCGTAGCTCAGTCTGGATAGCGCTCACTGGTAAGCGTCTAAAGCACAGGCCCTCTAAGCGCTAATCAGCGGGAGAAGCCTGGGGTCCGGGGTTCGAATCCCCGCGGGCCCGCCAAAATTTTAAGAAATCAGTCTTTCGCCTGTTGATAACCGTCAACTACTTGCCAAATCCAGAATACGGCACCGTATAATGTTAGGACTATTCGGTAAGGAAGAAAGAAAGGATCTGAAGGACTCGCTGTTACGAAGAGAGTTTGCCAAATCAGCGCTAACGTGCCAACGATGATCCCTGCAACAAGTATGGCCACTCCACGCTCGCTTTTTCCAGAATAGATTTGACCAAGTCCAGGAACGATCAAAGACAGTACAGCAGCCAAGGCAGGATTTCGAGCATGTTTTCGAACCATTCAGCAATTGACCTTCTACGTTTCGTCCAGGTTAGTTAAGACGAGACTTATGAGATTACTGATGCGCGCGGTGATTAACCCAAATACTTCCTTTCAAGATACCGGACAAGCGGCTTGGGAACGTACTGATCTCCAAACAGCCTTTCCTGCAATTCTTTAGGCGAATAAGTCGCACCCCACTTGTGAACATGTTCCCTCAACCAGTTCTTCACAACATTCAACTTCCCATCCCTCACGGTTGATCCGAGGTCTATATCCTTCTGCAACCGTTCGAGTAGCATGCCGGACAAGACGTTACCGAGAGAGTATGTTGGGAAATATCCCATCATCCCTCCACTCCAATGAACATCCTGCAGTATACCTTCCGATGCTGATTTCGCTTTAATTCCCAGATATTTCTCCATCATCTCATTCCAGAGCGACGGCGCATCTTCAACTAAAACATCTCCCGCAACAAGTTTTTTCTCAATTTCGTAACGAAGAAGGATATGAAAATTGTAGGTCAGTTCATCAGCCGCTACGCGAATTGTATTGGGCCTAACCATGTTGAAGTACCGATACACTTCACTTTCGTCATAGTTTGACAGGAATCTGAGATGACTCTTAAGCATAGGATAGATGAGTCGCGTGAAGTCACGGCTTCGTCCCACTATGTTCTCCCAAAACCTTGATTGGGATTCATGAACTCCCAGCGAAGTACCGCCTGCAATTGGCGTGTACTCAAGGGAACGATCGATTTGCAGATCGTATAGCGCATGCCCACATTCATGAATTACTGAATACATACTCTCTCTGAAACTTTTACCCTCATACCTCGTTGTGATTCGCACATCTTCCAGAGACATACCAACCGTGAAAGGATGAGTGGATACATCCATCCTGAAAGTCTGTTCAGGCATTTCTAGAAAACGGAGAACTTCCAAGTTCACCTTCTTCATAGCGTCCTGTTCATACTCCATCTCCTCAAGCGGATGAGTTGAAGGGAAAATTGAATTAGAGACAACTTTTTCCAATATCTTCTTCGATTCCGGAATAAGGCCTGAGAACATCCGGTCTACATCATCAGTCGTTAGATCCTCCTCGAACAGGTTAAGCAACGCATTATACGGATGACCGACATAGCCGAGTTTGTCAGCTTCAGTCTGTTTGAGCGTGACAATTTTTTCAAGAAATGGTTTGAAGATTGAAAAATCAGATTTTTTGCGTGCAGCTCTCCAAACCACAGTAGCTTCAGCGGTGACTTTTTCGAGTTCTTCGATTAGCCAAGGCGGAACTTTTTGGTAGTACTCAAGCTCCCTGCCCAGAACTCGCAGAACGCCTTTCTCATGATCTCCCAGTTCCGGTAATTTCTGAACCTTAACAATTGATTGTTCGAGATTCTTCATATGCTCCTGCTTCATGAGAGCAATTTCTGCCTGAGCAAACCCTCGTGACTTCGCTCCCTCAATGGGCATGTAGGTTTCGGAGTCCCACTCGAATATTGCCGAAGCATGATTCAATGCCCAGATCGGTTTGTAAGCTGACAACAGTTCTTGAAGAGCAGGATTCGGCATGGCTTCTACGCAACACAGAGTCTATTTAATCAGTACGAAATTTTGTCTATTCTGAGATTTCAGCTACCAAGGCGTTTTGCAGTCTGACGATATCGTCAGTTCTTAGTTCAAGAAGCCGATCTCGGGTACCGCCCCCGCAGAATATTGTCTCAAGACTCAGCAGGCTTTTATCGACAACGACCTTCATCTTGGTCTTGTGATGTATCGAAGGTGTTCCACCTGGCGGATACCCGCTCACAGACTCTGCCTCAGCAAACGACAACAATTTCACATTTGTCGTGTTCAGCGCCTCCGCAGCTTTTCTTATGTTCACTCTGCGATCTCCAGGAATAACTAACAATGCAAACTCTCCTTCGTTGCCTCTGCAGACCAGATTCTTTGTTATTCTACTGAGGTCAATACCGGTTTCACGAGACGCGTCTGCGGTATGCACCGTCTCTGGTTTCGACACGAACTTATGCCATACACTGTTGTCGTTCAAAAAACCTTCAAGATCTAACATGGTCCTCAATTCAATCACATGGACAATGAAAACTGTTCCTTCGAATCGATAGGAACGGTTAAGCTAGGCTTCCTAGCAACAGTTCCCAACGAGTAGTTTAAGTTGGCAACGAAAAGAATCGCTTCCACGAAGAAACCGGCAAAACGAAGACAAAAGCCTCGAACAACAAAGCCTCGAAAGCGCCGCAAGACTGCACCCGTAAAGACAACCCTCGGTCCACTGCTGGCCATTTTGACACTCCTCTACGTTCTGCATCTGATAGATACCAAAACATACGAAAGGATAACAAAGCCCCTGCACACAAAAACTAAAAGAAAACGAAAAAGACGCTGATTCGACCCCTCAAGCCCATCGCTGCAATTTAGTCTCAAAAAACAAATACCTGAATCGTAACCTATGCCTCAAAATCGGTGATGTAGTCTGAGCAGCGAAGTATGCCCGTGCGGAAGCGGCAAGAGGCCTTCCGGTTTCTGCGTAGAATGTGGCAGAGGATACTGCAGCGAGTGCCAATTCACGCATCTCTACACACCACCACCAATGACTACTGCTGATTCGATCTATGCTAACATGAAGAGCAAAACGTAATTCTAAAGTTACGCACATCGATTAGCATGGTGAATCATCAACACTGAATCAGAGTACGGTCAAATTGACTTCCAGACCCTACTTGATCTACGATGGTATTTGCAACCTATGCATTGGGTCAGTAAAAATCCTTAACGCACTCGATAAATCTGGACTGATCAGATTCGTACCCTATCAGGAACTCTCGACTTCGGCAAGAAAACGTTACGGACTCACCAGAAATATGCTGCAAGGACGCATCCACCTCATCCTCGGCAACAATTCAATCTCGAGCGGCTCACTCGCAATCACGGAGATATGTAATTTGCTTACACCTTTCCATTTTCTCTGCAATCTACTCAAAACGCAGCCAGCTCAAGTACTCTACAACTGGATCGCAGAGAGACGATACAGAATTTTCGGCTGTAGAGAATCATGTTTCAGCATCGCAACAAATCCAACCCAAACGTTGTCGTAAATGATTTCAGCTTCGCCTCACAAATACGATCGAGGGACTCAAACCTATTTTCTTTCCAATGTCATCTAAAATTTTCTGAAACTTGACATGTGAAAGACGTATTGCCTTCCCTCCTTTCGGAGGATACGGATCATTGAACACGACGTTTTCTTCATCAACGCCCGCAACAACTACCCAATGCGGAATATCCAACGAATGCACCACACCCATGTGCACTAACGCAATCGGCACAAACCCTGACTGCATATTGCGCGTTAAATCTAAAACCGATGGATGCTTGTACTCGATCCTGAGACCTCTGCCTAAAGCCCGCAATCGATTCTGTCGAATACCGAAGACACAGAGGTCAATTTCCTCGCGTGAAAAATGCCCGGCTAATCTGCGTTTCCAGGTTCTGTTCTCGAAAATTCTATGATGCCCCGTTAGCAAACGCACATCATATCCAGCGTCAATAAGTGGAACACATAATCCGTAAGGGTCAGCTCCTCTCACGCCGATCATATTGCATTGACGCCAAACTTCGAACTCCAACGCACGGCCTAATCGAACCTGATGATCAAACTGTTTCATCACCATCAAAACGCACGCTGGACCGCACGTGAAATCTGAACTTTGAGCATAGTACGGCAAATCAAACTTCAATTCGAATCCGCCAAACATTCATGGGTTACAACTAATTTTTCGAACACTCCATAAACCCCTCTCTTAAGGCATTATTCTCATCTGGTATGAGGGAAATACAAAAAGAGGAGCCATGCATGCGTTTGGTGAGATCCGTGTCCAAGAAACTAGATTTTGCGAAAGAAGAGCTGAATTCACCGCTCGGCAAAACCCAATACTATAACATCAGATCACACGATCTTGGATACGACCCGGACTCACTTCCATACTCGATCAGAGTTCTACTCGAGAACACGTTACGTTTCTCCAACATAATTCCAGGGGCAGCCGATGCGACCAGTGCGCTAACAAACTGGTCGCCGAGTATCGGGAAAGATATTCCGTTCATGCCCTTCCGTGTACTCCTACAAGATTACACTGGAGTACCACTGATCGTTGACTTGGCAGCGATGAGAACTGCCGGAATAAGAAAAGGATTGAACCCGAGCGTCGTAAATTCGAAAGTTCCAGTCGACCTCGTGATAGATCATTCAATTCAAGTCGATGCATGGGGAAATCAATTTTCAATCGTACAAAACCTAGACAAAGAATATGAGAGGAACTCTGAAAGGTATTCACTCTTAAAATGGGCGCAGTCGTCCTTCGACAAAACGAGAGTATTCCCGCCTGGTAAAGGGATCTGCCATCAATTCAATCTTGAATATCTCGCCAAAGTCGTATCCCTTCAACAGTTCGAAGGAAAACTAACAGCATTTCCAGACACTCTAGTAGGCACTGATTCTCACACGACAATGGTAAATGGACTTGGAGTCCTCGGCTGGGGTGTTGGAGGAATAGAGGCCGAGGCAGTAATGCTAGGCGAACCATACTTCCTCCCGATACCAAAAGTGATTGGTGTCAAATTCACAGGTCAGCTTCAAGAAGGAGCAACACCCACCGATCTCGTCTTAACGGTAACAGAAGTGCTTAGACATGAAGACCTAGTTGGAGCGTTCGTGGAATACTTCGGCGAGTCATACAGCAAACTCAGCGTACCAGATAGAGCAACAATCGGCAACATGTCTCCAGAATACGGAGCCACAGTCGGCTACTGTCCAGTAGACGACGCCACAATAACATACCTACTAGCCACAGGAAGAGACAAAGCATATGCCGACTTCGTGAAGAC
>JGI12270J11330_10003079_pt1 | contig 12093 bp, 6 predicted proteins | sample PeaSoiMetSII2010_FD_11330 | JGI IMG/M metagenome (IMG submission 11330)
GCGCAGCGGCAGCCGGTGCAACCCGATCCCCCGCCCCCGCCAGCGGAGCCGCCCGCGGCCGTTCCTCCTCCGCCGCCTTCCAATCCACCCGCGGCTTCCACTCCACCCGCACCCACGGAGCCGGAGCAAGTGACTCCGCCTCCTCCGCCCTTGCCGGAACCTCACATGGTGACGCTGAACGCCGGTCTTCTGATCCCGGTGCGCCTTGTCGATGGTCTCTCCACGGAGCGGAACGCGCCCGGCGACACCTTCACCGCAACGCTCGACAAAGAGCTGGTGGTGGATGGGTTCGTTATCGCCGAGCGCGGCGCGCGGGTGGAGGGCCGGGTGGTGGCCTCCGATCGCGGTGGCAAGGGCGCGGCCATTGGCGCCGGCGTGGGCGGCGGCGCGGGGGCGGGCGACGTCCTGCTGACCCGCGGCAAGCCCGCCACTCTGCCGTCGGAAACCAGGTTGAGCTTCCGCCTCCGGGCGCCGGTCACGATCACCGAAAAGACCAGCTGACCTGGCTCTCCCCCGGTCTTCCGGTCGCGGGCGCCGGCCACCAGCACGTGGCTCTCCCCGGGTCTTCCGGTCGCGGGCGCCGGCCACGAATATCCGGGCCTCCCCCGGGCCCTCCCCCCACCCGGCAAGAAAGCCCGTGCCACGTTGCGTTAAGCTATTCCATTGATGACAGTCGATGAGATTCGCGAGCTGATCCAACTGGCGACGGAAACGGGAATTGCGGAGCTGGAGGTGCAACGCGGCGAGAACCGCGTCCGCATCCGGCGCGCGTCCTTCGCCGCCCACCAGGACGTTGTCCTGGCGCCACCCGCTTATGCGGCTCCTGGACCGGCGCCGCCTGGTCAGCCTCCCCCTGCATCCGCGCCCCCCCCCATCCCCGCGCTGGAATCCCCCAAGGACAAGCCCGCCGACCCCAACCTCGTGCTGGTCAAGTCTCCCATCGTCGGCACCTTCTATGAGAGCCCCTCGCCCGGATCCCCGGCCTTCGTTCGCATTGGCGAGCGGATCCAGCCCGGCAAAGTCCTCTGCATCATCGAGTCCATGAAGCTCATGAACGAAATCGAGGCGGAGACTTCCGGCATCGTCGAGAGCAGGCTCGTCATCAACGGCCAGCCGGTGGAGTACGGGGAGGCTCTGTTTGCCATCCGTGCGGTTTAACAAGATCCTGATCGCCAATCGCGGCGAGATCGCCGTCCGGGTCATCAGCGCCTGCAAGGAACTGGGAATCCAGACGGTGGCCGTCTATTCCGAAGCCGACCGTTACAGCTCCCACGTTCGCTTCGCCGACCAGGCCATTTGCATCGGCCCGGCCAAGAGCGCCCGCAGCTATCTGGATATCGCCGCCATCATCAGCGCCGCCGAGATCACCAACGTGGATGCCATCCACCCGGGCTACGGCTTCTTGAGCGAGAACGCCGCCTTCGCCGATGTTTGCGAAGCCTCCGGCATCAAGTTCATCGGCCCGAAGCCGGACGTCATCCGCATGATGGGCGTCAAGGAGGCCGCGCGCGCCTTCATGCGCGAAATGGGCGTCCCCATCCTTCCGGGCTCGCCCGGCGTGCTCGAGACGCAGGAAGAAGGATTGGAGCTGGCCGCCTCGATCGGCTATCCCATCATCCTCAAAGCTTCGGCGGGCGGCGGCGGCCGCGGCATGCGGATTGTCCAAACGCCCGAGGAACTGCCCTCGCAGTTTCTGCAGGCGCAGCACGAAGCGGAGGCCGCCTTCGGCTCGGCGAATCTCTACCTGGAGAAATACATCGGCGCCCCGCACCACATCGAGTTTCAGATTCTGGCCGACGAGCACGGCAGCGTCGAAATCCTGGGCGAGCGCGACTGCAGCATCCAGCGCCGCCACCAGAAGCTGCTCGAGGAATCGCCGTCTCCCGCGGTGAACGATCGCCAGCGCGTGGAGATCTCCAGCGCGCTCCGCAGGGCCATCGCCGCCTCCGGCTACTCCAATGCCGGCACGGTCGAGTTCCTGATGGACGAAAACGGCAACCTCACCTTTATGGAGGTGAACGCCCGCGTGCAGGTGGAGCACCCGGTGACCGAGTTCGTCACCGGCATCGACATCGTCAAAAGCCAGATCCGCATTGCCCAGGGCGAGCGGCTGTCCGATATTGTGGGGGGGCCCGTCCGGACGCGCGGCCATGCCATCGAATGCCGCATCAACGCCGAGAACCCCGATACGTTCGTGCCCTCGCCCGGGCGCATCACCGGGTTCCACCAGCCCGGCGGCATCGGCGTGCGCGTGGACACCTGGGTCTACACCGACTGCGTCATCCCGCCATTTTACGATTCGCTGATCGCCAAGCTGATCGCTTATGGGAACGACCGCGCGGAGGCCATCCGGCGCATGCAGCGCGCCCTGAGCATGTTCATCGTCGAGGGCATTTACACCTCGATCCCCCTGCACCAGCGGATCCTGGCCGATCCGGATTTCCAGGCCGGGCGGTTCGACACCAACTTCATCAAGCGATTCGGAAAGTAGGACCGGCGGCCTACCAGGGGAAACGGCGCGGGCCCATTAGCCCGCCGCTCTTGGGATCCGGCGCCTCGACGGCAGTGGGGGTTGCATGCGGAGCCTGATAGGGCCCGAAGTTCAATTCGCTCTCGGTATAGCTGACGGCGCGATCCAGCACCATTTCCACCGTGCTCCCCCTGGGCAGGACCGCATCCGGGCCGCGCGTCACCAGCACGCCGATCAGTCCCGCCGCGGCGCCCGCCGCCGCGCCGATGCCCGCGCCCAAGCCCGCATGACCGGCCGCGTTTCCGGTGATGGCGCCGATCGAGGCTCCCGCTCCGGCAGTCTCTCCAACCGTGCGCGCGTCGCCGGCTTTATTGCCCTCGCTTCGCACCTTGCCTTCGGACCGGTCCAGCTCGCCCGGAGTGGTTCCGTCCAGCCCGCCGATGCGCGCGCGGAAATCGCGGGTCACGCCGTTGGGGAGCGTCAGGGAATCGAAGCGGATGTACAACTCGCCCCGCCCCTTCATGCGGCCGGGTTTCTTGAGCTGCGTCACCGTGCCCGCCACGTAGCTGCCCACCGGGATGACGATCCGCCCACCAGTCAAAATGGGGAAAGACGTCTCCAGGTACACGCGATCACCTACCACCGAATGCTTGGTGCTGATGCTGTTGATCAGGCTCAAGGGCACCCTGGTCCCGCTGGCCACCACATAATCGCCGGCCTTGGACGCCTCCGCCTTGGGCAAGCCGTCCCCGGCCGGCTGGGGGGCCGGATCCTGCGCCGAAAGGACTCCGGCCGCCAGAAAAGCTGCTGCCATCAACGGCCCTGCGAACATCAACAAGCTCCTTAACTGATTCTAGCCTACATATTTAACGCGCTTGCCGGTCCTCTGGTTGCTCCCGTTCTCACCGGATGGCCGGCTTGGCGCCCGCCGCGGGGGCCAGGGTGGGCGAGGGCCGGACTGCCAGCGGGGTTCCCGGCGGGCTGCTCTGGCCGGCCAGGCTCACACGGATCTCCGGATCGGCGCCCGTTCCGTCCGGCACGATGAAGTTGATCTGGTACAGCCCCAATATCGTCGGGGTCAGGCCGGCGTACAGGATTCGCGACGGGTCCACCGCCGATCCCGCCAACAGCACTTTCAAATCCGCCAGGTGGACAATCTGCGCGGGATAGGCCGAAGCTTCGCCCGGCGCCGGGTTGGGTGCGGTCTTTCCCAGGCCCGTCAGGTAAAGCACGACGATCTCGCCGGAATGTGCCGGCGCATCCGGCGTGATCACGGTGTTGTCCGCGTGGGTGGCCACCGCATAGCCGCCGTCGCCCAGAATCAGAGCCGGCGCCCCATCCACCACCTGGATGGCGACCTGTGGCCCGTATATCCCCTGGTTGAATACCTGGACAATCGCATTACCAGTGGCCTGGGTGCTGGACAGCACGAAGTTGATCTGCACCGGACTGGAATAGAGCAGCGGCACTTCCACATTATCCACGTAGACCCGCGGAGGGGCGGGCGAGCCCGGCACCATCAGGTCCGTGCCGAAGATGGTCACAAGGGAGTCGGGCGCAAACGGCCCCGGCGCGTAATTCCCCGAATTGACGATGCTGGCCGCCGTGTAGTAGGGCGCTCCCTGAGCCGCTCCGGAACACACCGCGGACAGTGCCAGCCAGATGAATCGCCGCATAACGAAGAGAGTGCCGCCATGCGCCTCTCTTTCTCGGGGAATTCGAGGGGCGGGGAAAACCCGCCCCTACGAGGGTAATCAGAAGTAGAACTTGGCGACGATCTGCATGTTGCGCTCGCCTTCGGAGCTACGGATCTGGCCGAACAACGTGGACGTGATGGTCTGCGATGCCGGGCTCAGGAAGATGGGCGTATTGAACAGGTTGAAGGCCTCGCCGCGCAGCTCGAAGAATTTCCGTTCGGTGATATGGAACTGCTTGCTGAGCGAAAAGTCCAAGCGGCTCATGCCGGGGCCGCGCACGATCCCGACGCCCGCGTCGCCGATGGTATGCAAGGCCGGCTGGGCGTATGCGGATGGGTCGAGCCACAGGGCGCCCGGCCCAACGTTGTGCGGGTCATTCGGAGTGCCGATCACGTTGGCGCGGAAACTGCGTGCGCCGGTGCCGGAGGGGTCGCCGCTCATCTTGATGGTGAGCGGGAATCCGGTGCGCGCGGTGTAAATGCCGCCGATCTGCCAGCCGCCGATCAAGCCATCCACCGGCTTGCTCCAGGCGGACCCGAAATGCCGGCCGCGGCCGAAGGGAAGCTGATAGGTGAACGTCGGAACGAACATGAACTTCTCGTCAAAGTAGGTCGGGCCCATCTCGCACGCCTGGCAATAGAGATACTGCCAATATGCGGATTGGCTGCCGGACTGACCACCCTGGCCATAATAGCCGATGGAGTCGGACATGCCGTGCGAATAGGTGAAGGCCACCTGGTATTCCAGCCCCGTGGCAAAGCGCTTGCGCAGCGTAGCCTGGAGCGAATTATAGCCCTGCCTGCCGATAGAGGCGGTGCCGGAGATCTGGCTGATTTCGCTGCGCAGGGCCGGGTTGCCGGACAGATATGGACCCTGCACGACCGTGCCGCCGATCAACTGGTTTTGCAGATAGGGCATCGCGACCATAAGGTGATCACCGTGCTGGCCGACATAGCCGACGGTGAGGATATTCTGCTGTGGCATCTGGATATCCATGGAGAGGTTCCACTGCTGGACTTCGGCGGGACGGTCGAGCGGATCCCAGAGGCGGATGGTGGCAGCGGCGTAGGGGTCCTTGGCGCTGAGACTGGAGAGGCCTTGGTCGAGCGTGCTGCCGGGCAGCGGGAACTGCCCCGAGAGGTTGTAACGCGTTTCCGATTCGTGGTTAAACGGGGGATTGAGCGTCTCGCGCAGGTTGGTGCCAGTTCCTTCCAGGAAGGAGGAGATGGTGTACGCGCCGCGGAGCACGATCTTCTTGCTGAGGAAGTCCGGCGTCCACGCGAAGCCGACGCGCGGCTGGAAGTCCTTTTTATAGGGCTGGTAGAGAGCGCGATTGCCGTAGATCATCGGCGCCGACCCTGGAGGCGCCTGCAGGCCGGCAGGCAGCGGAGCGGCCAGTTCCAACTGGCCCGTCCACTCGTTGAAATTCGACTGGCGGTTTTCGACCTCCACCCAGGGCGAGTTATATTCCCAACGCAGGCCGAGGTTGAGGGTGAGGTTGTTGGTAGCACGCCAGTCGTCCTGGAAGTAGAGGCCATAAACGGTCGAGCGGTGGCCCCAGGTGTTGCCTTGGAGCCCCAGGGCGATATCGTCGGGCAGGCCCAGCATGAAATCGGCCTCGCCGATCAGGGTTCCGGTCGGGTTGAGAGCGTTCTGCGCGGTGAAGCGCCCGCCGAAGTCGATGCCGCCGGAACGACCGCTGTTGCTGGCGTAGAATGCGTTGATCCACTCGCGGAGGATCTGCCCGCCCATCTTCATCATGTGGCGCCCACGGATAAGGGTCAGGTTATCGGCGTAATGCCAAGTGGTATTGTTGAAAAACTGCTGGAAGCCGATATTGCTGCTGCCCAGGCTGTGGATCCAGTTGAAGCCACCGCCGTTGCCGATGGCCGCGCCGATGGCCAGCAGGCCAATGCCGGCGTTCTGGATGCCGACCGACTGAGCCAGGTTGCCGAGGCCTTCATCCAGCCCGCCGTTCCACTGGTCGATATTGTTAACGCCGAAGCGGAATTCATTGACCATGCGCGGGCTGATGGTGCGGGTCCAGTTGATCACGCCGTTCTGGAAGGGCGCGATATTGAAGCTGCCGTAGAAGATCGGCAGGTTGTTGAGACCGGGGTTGTCCTGACGCCCCTTGGAGATGCGGGCGGTGAAGTAATCCTTATCATTGGGGCGCCAGTCGAGCTTCATGTCACCCTGATCGCTGTAAAGCTGGCTCCACGCGGAGTAGTAATAGTTGGAGGTGCTGAAGCGACTGTACTGCGGCTGGGGATAAAACGTGCTGGTCATGAGCTTAACCGCTGCCGGATCCAGCATGCTTTGGGGAATGACGTTATTGGGGAACGGGGCGCGCAGTCCGGTGGAGGAGTCCAGCGAGAAAGGATTGTAGAGCTGGATGGGAGATTTGGCGCCGGTCTGGGAAGTGTCGAGCAGCGCGGAAAAATCTCCGGTACGCCAAGCCGATGGCATCACCGTGGTGGCGGAAAGCGTCGGCGGCGAGTTCCGGCGGAGGCCCTGGTAATCGATGAAGAAGAACAACTTGTCCTTGAAGATGCGCCCGCCGAGGGTGCCACCGAACTGGTTCCATCGCAGCGGCCCGCGGGGGACGCCGTTCCAGTTGTTCCCCCAGTTGTTGGCGTTGAGCTTGTCGTTGCGGAAATACTCGAAAAGGTCGCCGTGGAACTGGTTGGTTCCGGACTTGATCACCATGTTGATAATTCCACCCTGGAAATTACCGAATTCCGCCGAGGCGTTGTTGGTGATGAGCTTGACCTCTTCGAGGGCGTCGGGATTCGGCTGGTAGGAGACCAGGTTGTCCGAAGTGAAGTTGTTGTCCACGCCATCCAGCATGAAGTTATTGTCTTCCTCGCGGTTGCCGTTCACATACGGCCGGCCGCCGCCGGCGCCGCGCTGGCCGCTGTTGAAGGTGGACGGATCGGGATTGGTGACGCCGGCAGTGAGCAGCGTCAGAGCGATCGGGTTGCGGCTGATGAGCGGCGTGTGATCGATCAGGCTGGCTGCGATGACCGCGCCCACCTGGGTGGTGTCGGTCTGCAACAGCGGAGCTTCGCCGACCACCGAGACGCTTTCGGTAATGGCGCCGACCTGCATGGCGACGTCCACGCGGGCGCGTTGGTTCACTTCCAGCGCCACCTCGGAATTGACGTAAGTCTTGAAGCCGGCGGCTTCGACTTTCAGTTCATATCTGCCGACGGGTATCCGCGGAAAGGCGTAGATGCCGTCTTCGTTGGTTTTGGTTGGCCAGTCGGTGCCGCGGTCCAGGTCTTTGGCCGAGACACTGGCGCCGACGATGGAAGATCCGGATGGGTCGGTGACACGACCCGTGATACCCGCGCTCACCTCCTGGGCGCGGGCAGGCCAGACGCTCAAGCAGAGCACGGCCAAGGACAAAAACACGATTTTTTTCATAACAACTCCCTCTTTTGCTTGCGTAAACCCCCTTGCACCAATCCGGGCGGCCAGATTCCACGACTCAAGAATCACCCACCCGTATTTCCGATTAGTATATACCCAACTCTAAGATAAAGGCTATCGTGTAAAACCCCACCAAACCGGTGTGCGAGAATGTGAGTAACCGCTCTTAATTGACGTATCGAATGTGCTTTCAATCTCTTGCGCGGATTAACGGCAAGAAGGCCCGGTGGTTCCAAGATTTTGGTCAGCACTGTTAAGAGCTCCTGTCAACCCTGTCATCCCGTCACGTCGGCTCCGGGCAAGAAAGCTTTGTCGGGATCGATTCGGCGGGGCATCTCTCCCCGCAAACGGGGGTAACAAATGCTTCAATGCTTCAAATTCTCCTGTCATCCCGTCATGCCGGGCGGCGCTGAGGCTGACGCCTCCCCGCAAAGGCGGGTAAAAATGTGCCATCGTCTGAAATCTCCTGTCATCCTCGTCATCCCCGTCACGGCCCCGGCCGCGCGGCCGGGGAGGAGTCCGGGCCGGTCGAATTGAACGAACAAAGCCAATTCCGGTGGGGCGACTCCTGTTCAGCCTAATTCCAGGTTAGACCCGGGGATGAACGCAGCCGGCCGTGTGGCGGCGGTTGAGTGGGATAAGCCCCTTGTTTTCAATACTGAGGTGTCTGAAATAAACATCGAAGTGCGGTGACCGAGATTCCAGGGGGGCGCGGGATTGGGGCTGTTCGGCCTATTCCAGCAGCTTGCGCACCAGGGCGATCAATTGCTCGGGGCTGACGGGCTTGGCCACGGCCGCCGCGGCGCCGAGCAGCCGGGCAGTTTCGAGGAAGGCGCCGTCAAAGGCGCCGGACACCGCCATGATCTTCGACCTCGCGCCGCTCTTGCGAACCGCCACGATGGTCTCGAGGCCCTCGCGATTGGGCATGACGAGATCGGTGATCACGAGATCGAAGGGGTGGCGCGCCAGCGTTTTCAGGACCTCGTCACCGTCGGAGGCAAGCTCCACCTCGTAGCCTGCGGCCGCCAGGGTGTTTCCAAAGAGCTTGCGGATGCTTTCGTCGTCGTCAGCGACCAGGATCCGGCGCGGCGCCCGGGGTTCGCTCAGCACTTCCCGGACTTTGCCGGCCAGGGTCTCGGCGGTGAATGGCTTGACGAGGCAGGCGGCTGCGGATTCCAAAATGGAGCGGCGAACCAGGACATCGCCGGTGTAGCCCGACATATAGAGCACGCGGGCGGCGGGGCGCAGATTGAGAAAACGCTCGGCCACCTCCCTGCCCGTCATGTGCGGCATGACCACGTCGGTGAGCAGGAGGTGAATCGGCCCGGAGTGGCGTTCGGCAATGACGAGGGCCTCACCGCCTCCCTCGGCTTCAAGGACGCGGTAGCCGCGGTCCTTCAGCAAGGCAGCCGTGAGTTTCCGGACCTCGTCCTGATCTTCGACTACGAGCACCGTTTCCGACCCGCAGTGGGAGTGGGGGCGGGGGGACGCGGCAGCGGGTGCGACGAAGACGGGGGCCGGGTGGGGCACGGCGATTGGTTCGATGAAGGCGGAGGTGGGGTGGAGTCCGGCGGCGGGGTCGGCTAAGGCTGGGACGGGATGGGGTACGGCCGCGGGGTCGGCTAAGACCGGGACGGGATGGGGCGCGGCTGCGGGGTCGATGAAGGCAGGGGCCAGCGGCAGGCCGATGCGGAAGGAGGTTCCCTTGCCGGGCTCGCTATCGAGACCGATCCAGCCGCCGTTCTGCCGCACGATTCCGTAGACGGTGGAAAGGCCCAAGCCGGTGCCGTGGCCCTCGCTCTTGGTGGTGAAAAACGGTTCGAAGACGTGACGCCGCACCTCCTCCGTCATCCCCACCCCCGTATCGGAGACCGTGAGGACGACGTAAGGCCCCGGATGGGCTTCGGGATACAGCGTGGCGGTTTCCCCATCGAGTTGGACGGCGGCGGTGGAGATGTCGAGGCGGCCGCCTTCGGGCATGGCGTCGCGCGCGTTTACCACCAGGTTCATGAGGACCTGGTGGAGCTGGCCGGGGTCGGCCAGGATATCGCCCACGCCGGGATTCAGGTGCATGAGGAGGTCGACATCCTCGCCGATCAGGCGCCCGAACATATTGCGGTTTTCGGTAAGGAAGCGGTTGAGGCTGACCGGCCTCGGCTCGACCACCTGCCTGCGGCTGATGGCCAGCAGTTGTTTGGTCAGAGCGGCGGCGCGGTCGCCGGCCTGGTGGATCTCGTAAGCCGAGTCGCGCAGCGGGTCGCCTTCGGCGAGACTCTTCAGCATGATGCCGCTGTAGCCGTTGATGACCGTAAGCAGGTTGTTGAAGTCGTGGGCGACACCGCCGGCGAGGCGGCCGATGCTTTCCATCTTCTGGGCCTGCTGGAGCTGATCGGCCAGCCGGGCGCGCTCTTCGGCGGCGGCCTTGCGCTCGGTAATGTCGAGGGCGACGCCGCGGAAGCCCTTCAGTTCTCCGGAGAGGCCCAGGATGGGGACGCCCGAGGAACTCAGCCAGAGGGTGCGGCCGGAAGGGGTGCGAAATGGATATTCGAGATCCCGGAAGCTTCTTTTATCGCGAGCGACCTCCGCGGCGAAAGCGCGAACCCTGGCGGCGTTGGCCTCGTCCATGTACTCCGTGGACAGCGTGCCGAGGAGCTGCGCCGGCGGGTATTCGAGCAATTCGGCGCGATTGCTGAGGTAAACCAGGCGCCCTTCGGCATCGGTTTCCCAGAGGTACTCGGAGACCGACTCGACGACGTCGCGGAAGCGCTCTTCGCTGGCCTTGAGCTCGGCCTGGGCCTGCCTCTGCGCCAGGGCAATGGCAATCTGATCGGCGGCGTTCTCCAGGAAATCGATCAAATCGGGGGTGAAACGGCCGGGCGCCGGGTCGTTGACCTGTAACAGGCCGAGGGTGCGGCCGGCGTGGCGCAGGGGCACCAGGGCCACGGATTCGTAACCCTCGCCGTGGCAGCGATTGCGCGTGCGCGCTCGACGGTCAGATTCGGTGGTGGAGGCCAGCAAGCGCGACGTACTATTGGTCCTGAAGCTGCCCTTGGCGGTGAAGAAAGGTTTGGCCGGGTCGAATCGGCTGCAGATTACGTTGCCGCACATGCATTCCAGCACGGGGTTGCCGGCGGAGTCGCGCAGCAGCTCGCCATGCGGGCCGCGCGCGCACAAATGGTTTTCGGCCTCTACGAATTCGGCGGGAAATCCGCGCGTTTCCGAGTAGGGGTACTCGTCTCCCTGGCGCAGCCGCACGCCCACCGCATGGCAGCCGGTCCACTCCTGCAAGAGGGCGGTTACGCCCCGGATCAATTCGCGGGTCTGGTTTTCGTCGTTGAGCAGGCGGAGCAATTTCAGCGTGGCCTCGCGCTCGTTGTGATGGCGAAGTTCGGCGGTGATGTCGCGGAAACATCCGAGCAAGACGCGGCGGCCCGCGATCTCCAGGGCGACCGCCTTGATCTCGACGGTTTTGACCTGGCCGGACCGGGTGAGCAACCTAGCGACGAGGGTTTCACCCACCTTCCCGCGGTGCTGGGCGAAGGTTTCGGAGAATTCCGGGGTTCCCGCTTCGGGGGGATGCAGCACGCGCTGGGGCCTGCCGACCAGGTCGGAACGGTCGCTGTACCCGCTCAACTGGAGGAAGGCGCGGTTGCAGTCGAGAATCTCGCCCGTGGCGGCATCGGCCACGACGATGCCTTCAGCAGCCTCGTCGAAGAGCACGCGGTAGCGGCTTTCGCTTTCGCGGAGGGCGGCCTCGGCGCGGTTCTGGCCGGTGGTGTCGCGCCAGATGGAAAGGATGAAATCGCGGCCGCCGAGAGTGATGCGGCGAAGGCGGACCCGGATGTCGAGGATCTCGCCGCTCTTCGTACGGCCGGTGGCTCCGAAGGCCTGTACCTGCCCCAGCGGGAAGGCGCGAAAGCGGGTCATCAGCTGCTCGGTCGACAGCTCAGCTTCGGTATCGCCAACAGCCATGCGCGCGAACTCTTCGCGCGTATAGCCCAGGATTTCGTGGGCGGCCGCGTTGAACTCGGTGAAGCGGCCGGTTTCGACATCGATGAGGGTGATGGGATCGACGGTCTGGTTGAAGATGGAATGGAGGAAGTCCTGGCGATCGCGGAGTTCCGCCTCCATGCGTTTCCGATCCGTGATATCCATGACCGCGCCGCGCATGCGCGCGGGCCGGCCATCGGGGCCGTAGGAGAACTCACCTTCGGCGCGGACCCAGATGACCGATCCGCCGGGCCGCTCGACGCGGTGCTCGTGGGCGAACCGGGTGCGGCTGTCGCAGGCCCGGCGGCTGGCCTCGACCAAACCGCCCACATCGTCGGGGTGCACGCGGGCGAGAAGGGCATCGAAGGCGCCGGGGAACTCACCGGGAGCGAATCCGTACATCCGTTCGGAATACCCGTCCAGTATGGCTTTGCCGGAGCCGACATCGTATTCCCAGGTGCCGAGGCGGGCGGCTTCGAGCGCCAGCCGCAGCCGTTCTTC
>JGI12270J11330_10003080_pt1 | contig 12091 bp, 15 predicted proteins | sample PeaSoiMetSII2010_FD_11330 | JGI IMG/M metagenome (IMG submission 11330)
TGTCGCGCGGCAGGCTCGCCCGAACGAAGTGAGGGCGAGGAGAGTAATAGCAAGCAGTCATGATTGATGATCGCATTCGAATGGGTGCACGTTATGATTCGAAGGCTTGAGGATTCTCGGGAAGATCATCCAAACAAGAGAGGATGAATTGATAATGGCAATCAGATAGCCAGCGATGAATCCTTGCTATGAAAACTCGAATCAACTGGGAAGGACACAAGTGCCAAGCGACATCATGGTCTGGGATCTGGAAACGGTGCCCGACCTTCAAGGCTACGCGAGAGCAAACAACCTGACTGGCAAATCACCGGAGGAAATCCGGACCGAGATGGGTGACGACTTCCCCAAACTGATCTACCACTCCATTATCTGCATCGGCGCCCTCGTAGCCAGCCGGACGGACAACGGGTACGAGGTTCAGGTGGTGGGTGCACCCCACATCGGTCAACGGACCGAGAAGGAACTGATCGAGTCCTTCATCAACAAGATTGCCCAGCTCTCACCCCAGCTCGTGACGTTCAGCGGGGGCTCATTCGACTTGCCCGTCCTCCGCTATCGAGCGATGGTCCACGAGGTCCAAGCTCCAGGGATGCACAACAGGGCTTACTTCCATCGGTACACCGACGACAACGTCGACCTGTGCGACGTGCTGTCGTCCTTCAGCTTCGGCGGGAAGGTTAAGCTGGACGAGCTGAGCCGGATTGACCTGCTCCCCAACTTTCCTCCATTCATAAGTTGAGTCCGTTGTCATTTTGCCCAATGGCGGGCGCTTCGGCAACAGGCCGGGACGCGGAGGCCCCACATACCGCAGCGGTCCGGCCTGTTGCCGATCGGAACGATGCGTCTGGCGGATGGTTGGGCGAGCGGGCAGCGAGCCAGTTCGCGGCGTACTCGTTGGGGGTCAGATAGCCGAGGCTCGAATGCGGGCGTTCGGCATTGTAGTCGATGCGCCAGGCTTCGATCAGCCGGCGGGCTTCGGCGAGCGAAGAGAACACGTGCTCGTTCAGGCATTCGTCACGGAGCTTGCCATTGAAGCTCTCCATGAAGCCGTTCTGCTGCGGCTTTCCGGGCGCGATGTAGTGCCATTCCACCCCGTTATCCTCCGCCCATTTGATGATCGCGTTGCAGGTGAGTTCGGTACCGTTGTCGGATACGATCATCGCCGGCTTGCCGTGCTCGGCGACAAGGCCATCGAGGACGCGCACGACGCGACGGCCCGGCAGCGAGGTATCGACCTCGGCGACCAGCCCGGTGCGGGTCAGTTGATCTTCCACCGCGAAGACGCGGAAGCGACGGCCGCTGTCCAGCACGTCCGACATGAAATCGAGCACCCAGATGTCGTTCGGCCGCGCCGCCATCTTCAGCGGGGCCCGCGTACCCAGCGCCCGTTTGCGGCCGCGCCGCCGGCGCACCGTCAGGCCCTCCTCGCGGTAGAGCCGGTAGACCTTCTTCAGATTCATGGGCCGCCCCTTGCGTTTGGCCATCTCGCGCAGACGCCGGTAGCCGAACCGACGCCGCTCGGCCGCCAGAGCCCGCAGCAGCGCGCGATCCGCCGCATCGTCCGGCCGCCTTCGCCGATACCGCAGTCCCGACCGGTCAACTTCGAGAAGCCCCGTGGCGCGCCGCTCCGATAATCCGTGATGCCCGATGACATGACGGACCGCGGCATGGCGCGCCCGAGGCGTCAGAAGTTTTTTTCGACCAGATCCTTCAGCGCGGCGTTGTCCAGCATCTGCTCGGCCAACAGCTTCTTCAGACGCCGGTTCTCGTCCTCCAGCGACCGCAGACGCTTCGCATCCGAGGCTTCCATACCGCCAAATCTGGCCTTCCATTTGAAGAACGTCGTTCCGCTGATCCCGTGCCGCCGGCACAGGTCCTGCGTCTTCGCTCCCGCCTCCTGTTCCTTCAGGATGCCAATGATCTGCTCTTCCGTGAACCGGCTCTTCCTCATCGTCGATCTCCTCTCGATCGACTCAACTATCAGATGGAGGGAATTCCGGGGAGCAGGTCACCGCCGCGACCACCTTCGTTTGAAGTTTTGAACTCGGCGCGGCACAATAGGCTGAAGTTCTTCTTGGAATCGAATTCGTCGCCTTCCAGGCCGCGTGCACCGAAGTCTTCGATGCGAAGGCAACGTAATGGCGCGTCGGAGTCGACGATGGAAAGCCCTCGCCGCATCCGGGGGCCAGTCTCGCCCGCGTCGTTGGCGCAGGCTTCTAGGTGTTTCTGAAGTCCTGGCCAGTCCATCGACTTGAGAAAATCCGTTTTGTGCTTGCCCGAGAGCTCGATCAGTGTGTAGAGGAGCTTGATCGGGGCCTTGCCGGCCTTCTGGTCTCGTGAATTCTGCCCCGTTTCGCGCGTGAGCGTGTCGACGTCGCCCTTCACCACGTGCAGCGCCGGGCTCGCCCCACGTTGCATCCTGTTGCCAGTGAGTTCGTCCATCACCCAATGGGGTATGAACATGAAGGCCTCCTAGATTTTGAGTTGAAACGGCCTGTTGCCCGTACCGCCGATGCCGGCTTGGAACCGCTCGCGGGTTTGCTTCAGTTCCTTTTCCAGCGCGACGAATATTAGTCGTACGTCGTCGTCGCCATATTCCTAGCTCGAGCGGTTTGACAGGTTTCCAACCAGGCGGATATCCCTGACGGCCCAGTTTACTCGCTTTTCTGCAAGCTCGACAAACTTTTCCCGTGATTTCTCGGTAACTTAGAATCCTCCAGCTTGAATTCTACTAAGTTCTTTCCTCCGGTTGCCGACATCTTTGCCTTCAGATTTTCAACTTCGCGAGACAGCGCACTGGTAATTTTCTTTACGTCGCTGTCATCGAAATCGTAGGCTGACCTGTTACCGAGCTTTGCCAGAACCCTGATCGCCCTTATCGCGTTGACAGTACGGCGCTCGGCCAGTTCAACAAATTTTTCCCGTTTTTCGCCGCTCATTTTTTTCGCCACCATTTTCCTTCTCCTGTTCAAGACCAATCGATTGCTCGCAACCACCTTGCTGCCTCTCAATGCATTCTTCGGAGCTTATTTTCGCTTAGATCGAAGCGACTAGCGGGGGACGACGCACGGTGGCGTCTTCGCTGCCTATGCCCTAGCCTGTCCGCTCCGTTATGGAATCGCGCGTACCAATTGGGGCGGTTGATGGTCGTTATAATCGCGCCGTCGGGCCCGATGACCAGAACTGTGCGACGAGCTTGACCGATCAGCGGCTTCGGAACGCCTTCTTCTTCAAGCTCTGCAAGGCGGTCGCGCGATATCGAAATCGCTGCTGCCCCGTCACCGGCATCATAGTCGCGATCGAAGTTTGCCAACACGAAATCAACAACTTGCTTCTTGATGCCGCGCTGGCTGCAGCGGGTGACGGCGTGAGTGGTCATTGGCAGGTCGAAGCGCCCACTCGAGTTTCCGGCAAGCGTTTCTTTCTGCGTCCACACCGACTTCGTCACTCCAGATTTTTGCGAATACAGCTCGCATTCTTGCGACATTTTACTGCACCTCTATCTCACAAATCCTCTTGCAAAAAATCATATGGTATCTTCAAAAACATTTTCAAGAAAAAAATCAAAAAAAAGCAAAAAATATTAGGTGTGCAACGAGCGCTTTAGCGGGGCGCCAAGCGCGGTGGATAAGGCTGCTCCGGTAAAACCCGGAGCTTTTCAGGGTGGATTTTCGTGCGGGATCGATCACTTAAGTACTTGAATATATTAGCGTGTTATACAAGAATTCAAAATATCTTGCATACTTTTCGGAAATAGACTCCACTTTTGGCTCTAGGGCTGCAATATATGTGGCCCCTAGAGAGAAAAAGTTGGCGTTCCGTGCGCGACAAAAGGAGAAAATTTGTTGAACTTGCTGAAGCACGCGTGACGCGGGCCATCCGAGACCTTCGGCTTGTCGGCAATCTCTCGAACCGTGGCGCTTACGAGTTCAATGAAGACGACGTGCGCAAGATTTTCCGGGCGCTTCAAAAAGAACTCGACACCGCAAAGTCGCGGTTTGGCGACGAGGGTCGGGGTAGGGACGGGGAGTTTAAACTCGACGCATGAGCATCAACCTGGAATTTCTCTCCAACGAGGCCCACGAAGACGAAGGACTCGGCAACGCGGGCATCGAAACATATCGCGAGGATCCGTACGCCGGCGCCGCGCGCGAGACTGGGCAAAACAGCCGCGACGCCGCGACTGCGCTGCCGGTCCGGATCACGTTCGATGTGCTCGAAGTTCCGTTCGCAGACGTCCCGGACATCGGCAGCCTGCGGGATGCGGTTGCCGCTTGTCTTTCGAAAGCAATCGCGGCCAACAATGAGAAAGAGTGTGCGTTCTTTGAACAAGCGCAGCGTGTTCTGACGAACGGCCCGCTCAAGATCCTGCGAATATCGGATTCCAATACGACGGGGCTGAGAGGACCGAACGTTTCCGGCACGCCCTTTCATTCGCTTGTCAAAGGCTCAGGTGTCGCCTCGATCGGGTCGCCACCCTCTCTCGCGAGCCTACGATATTCATGGGCCTTCATTCTCGCCTCCGCTAAGGAGACGAGGCGCAGGCCACCGAGGCCGATGTCACGGCGCGTACCGTGCACTACCGTCCGAAGTACCCAACGCTTCGCGCCCGACGGGTCAACGACAAGGTACAACCCGTTGCCGTCACCGTATCGGCCGGGCACCGAAATGCTGTTTACTCGAACTGACGTGAGGGCTTTTTGGGGATGCCTGCGGCGAGAGTCCATACCACAATCCATACCACAGAAATTCTTGGATTTGGTAGGTCCAAATGGGATCGGACCGGACTACTCAGTCAGCTAGGGTATTGAATAGAATCACCTAAATGGACCTGGCTTGTCTTGGTGGGATCTTAACGCTAAGGACACTCTCTCCGCCAGCCAGAACAGAACTGCGAACGCCGCCTGTAGTCGATTTTACGCCCGAGGAGGAGACGCGCATGAGACATAGCATCGTTGCCGCCCTTGTTGCTGCGGCTATTTGGGCCGGAATTTGACCCGCCATGTCCGCGGAGAACTCTATAGTTGGCACATGGCAGCTTACCAGCTTCTCATTGATCGTCTTAGATACGAAGGAGACCGGCCGTCTCGGAGTCGAACTTCGTTAGGTGACAGACGGAATTGACGCGGGGCCAAGGATGCACGGACATAGTTCTAGCGGGCTTCGTTCAGCATGGGCGGCGTTATTCGTGCTGGTAACCACGGCAATAGCCGCTCATGCCGGGCCCTTGGAAGACGCCAAAGCAGCGCATGAGCGCGGTGACGATGAGACCGCCATCCGCCTCATTCGCCCGCTCGCGGATCAAGGCAACGCTATAGCCGAGTTCGACCTTGGCATGATGTACGACAGTGGTCTGGGTGTGCCGCAGGATTACGCCGAAGCCGCGAAGTGGTACCGCCGCGCTGCCGACCAGGGATATGCCGAGGCCCAGCTCAGTCTCGGCGTCAGGTACCACTGGGGCCGGGGCGTGCCCCAGGACGACGCTGAGGCGATGAACTGGTATCGCCTGGCGGCTTCACAAGGTCACGCCGGCGCCCAGTACAATATTGGACTTGCGTTCGCCAACGGCTTCGGCGTGCCGCAGAACTTTGCCGAGGCCATGAAGTGGTATCGCCTGGCGGCCGACCGGGGTTTTGCGTACGCACAAGACAGCATCGGTTTCATGTACGACAAGGGTCAAGGCGTCGAGCAGAATTACACGGAGGCCGTGAGGTGGTACCGCCTGGCTGCTGAGCAAGGATATGGTGATGCACAAAACAATCTGGGCTTCATGTACGACAGGGGTCAAGGCATTGAGCAGAACTACACTGAGGCCGTGAGGTGGTATCGCCTGGCCGCTGCTCAAGGCAGTGCCAAGGCGCAACTCAATCTCGGTCTATTGTACTATGACGGTCACGGCGTGATGCGGGACTACGCCGAAGCCGTCAAATGGTTTCAACTTGCGGCCGACCGGGGCGATCGTGCAGCTCAGAACAATCTCGGCCTCATGTATGCTCAAGGGCAAGGCGTTGCACAGAACAATGTCCTTGCGCATCAATGGTTCAACCTCTCAGCGATGCAGGGCAATCAGGATGGGGTCAGGAACCGGCAAATAGTCGAAACGCACATGAGCGCCGCAGAGATCGCAGAGGCCGAGAAGCTTGCGAGAGAATTGATGCCAAAGCGTTAGCTTATTGATCGTTAGCGGTCGTCCGGTCAAACAGCCGCGTTAAGACCGTTATTCGCAAAACAGATTTTATGGCCGATGTCTGCTTTACCCCCGATAGTGTTGCAAAAGTCCCAAAATGCGCAGCGGCGAATTTTCCGCTAAAGAACGAAATAAGCGACAATCGCCGAGTGATAGACCCGCAAGCCCGCCACCAGAATCGCTTGCGAGTTTGGCGCATGGCAACGTAGTCCCCCACAGCCGGTCGCGTGTTCGAGGGGTCTCGCGCGTGGAAGGCTGCAGTTTCACGGCGCCACGGCGAAGCAATATTGCCCGTCATCGTCGTTCCCGGCCCGCCAGGTTCGGCCAAGGCAGTGTGTTCTCCGGCCAATCTCGCGGGCAATTGAGCCTGACAGCCGTAGCTCGGACGCTGTCTATGGGAAAACGATCCCGTCTTCTACGCCCTCTCGTCACGCGTCCGTCAGATCGGCAGTCAGGCGCAAATCCCGAATCGAACCCATCTTCTCCAGCAGCCAGAGCCGATCGAACAGCGTTTCGGCGTGAAGACGACTGAAGATACGCGTTGCGCAATCCAGGAACTTGTCTTTCAACTCCTCGCGCGTGAGTGGCTTTTGCCAACTGCCCTTGGCGTGAACGACAGGCGCGTGCACAAGCACATTGCCCGACGCAAGCACGACAGTGACCTGGTCGGACGGTGCAAACGCCGGATCGCCAGGCATTGCCTCTTCCGTCGTCGTGCAGCGAACCTTCCCAAATACGGAATTGACCTCTGGCCGCGATACAAACTCATCCGTGAGTTCCGCAAGACCGACCCGCCCGGCGACAAGAGCAGCGGCCATCGCGAACTCCATACTGAACTTGGCCTCTAAGCCGGTCTTTGGATTGTTGTTGCGCAACATCAACTTTTGGGTAGCTCCAGTATGGACGCGAATCTCCTGTACGTCGTCGGACTTCAATTTGTATTGATCGACCAGATCGAGCATCGCGTCGATCGAGCGATGGGTCGCGTAGCAAGTCGGATAGCGCTTCACGTTGACACCGAGACTTGCCAGCCGCCAGTTGGTGCCGATGTCGATCGTCCCATTCTCTATGTCCGGGGTGCCGGAAGGCGAATGAGCGCGGAGGAATCCGGTGTCGTGCTCCAGGACATCGAGGGAAGCCGTGAAACCCTGGTCGGCCAGACGGGCCGCGAGCACACCTGATTGAGCGCTCCGGCCGGCATGGAGCGATTTGGTCATCGTGCCAAAATTGGCAACGAGGCCTGAGGCCAGCGAAGCGGCTATCGCGATCGCATGGGCTGTTTTCTCAGGACTAAGCTCGCGCAGCCGTGCGCAGGCCGCGGCACTGGCGAGCGTGCCCATCACCGCCGTCGGATGAAAACCGCGCTGATGCAGATTACCGGGTTCGAGGGCAGCGACCTGTGCCCATAGTTCGTAGCCTGCGACATAGGCCGCGATAGCATCAATACCGCTGGCATCGACCGACCATCCCTCCGCCAGGATAGCTGGCACCAACACGGCGCTCGGATGACCGGAGAGCGCGACGTCATCATAATCGAGTACATGCGCCGCAACTCCGTTGACGAGCGCGGCGTCGGACGCGGCAAGGTTACGCCCTGACGGAATCTCCGGCGCCCCATCGTTCTGCGTCGTGGCCGCAAGCATGGCGGAAACGATGCGTACCGGCTGCTCGGATGCGCCGGCAATCATGACACCGACGCAATCGATGATGCCGGCGCGGGCAGCCTCGCGGCATCGATCCGGAACGTCAGCCGGCTTGAGGCTCGCGACGAAATTCGCGGTCTGACGGGTGATATCGAGCATGGTCGCCTCCTTAAGTACGCCGAACCGTATTGCGCCTCGCGGGGAAATCCTCCCCCTGGTTGATGGTGACATCGGAATCAGCCCGTTGGGTGACATGATGATAATTCATCGGACAATCCCTTCAGGCGGCTTTTGAATGGCTGCGGTAGGTTTTGGGCAAGCCCGCGCGCGCGATGGCGCCGGAAAAACGCTCGCCCGGCAACCAGCTCTCGACGTCGCGGCGGAGCGCGATCAGCGCCTCGACATCGACACCGGTGTCAAAGCCGAGCTGCTCCAGCAGGAAAACGGTATCTTCGGTATCAATGTTGCCGGTCGCTCCGGGCGCAAAGGGGCAGCCGCCGAGACCGGCGAGCGACGCATCGAAAGCGCGCACGCCCGCCTCCAGGGCAGCGGTGACGTTGGCAAGCCCAAGCCCGCGCGTATCGTGAAAATGGCAAGCCACCGGGACGCGGCCGACGGCGGCAATCACCGCCTTCATCAGGCGTCGCACCTGACCCGGATCACCATAGCCAACGGTGTCGGCGACGATGATTTCGTCGGCGCCCATTTCGGTGAGCCGCACCGCGATCTCAACGACCCGCGTTTCCGACACGGCCCCCGCGATGGTACAGCCGAAGGCGGTGGCGATCCCGCCTGCGAGCGAGATCCGCGTTCCGGTGCGCTGGTCTCGGACGGCGGCGATGCGAGCGAAGTCTTGCAGCGATTCCTCGGTGCTGCGGCGGACATTGGCGAGATTGTGGGCCTCGCTCGCCGAAAGAACGTAATTGACTTGCGGCAAGGCAAGCGCGAACGCACGCTCGGCGCCCTTGAGATTGGGCACAAGAACCGACGGCCGGAAACCTCCCATCGCCAGTGCGCCACGAGCGACCTCCTCTGCGTCGGCGAACTGAGGGACGATCTTGGCCGGCACGAAGGATGTCACCTCGATCTCGCGGATGCCGGCCTCTGCCGCGCCGCGACACCAGGCAAGCTTTTGTGCACTTGGCAGGATCGCCTTAACCATCTGAAGCCCATCTCTGGGCCCCACCTCGCGAACATGAGCCTTCTCGCGCATCTTTCGGCCTCTTGGTTATTTTCCCTGAAAGTTCGGTTTGCGGCGCTCGTTGAAGGCAAGCACACCTTCGCGCCGGTCTGCGGTCGGAATCAATCGATTATAGGCTTCAATCTCGAACGCGAGACCGTCGGCGAGCGACATTTGCAACCCACGATGAATGGCCTGCTTGGCCTGACGTACCGAGATCGGACCATTGCCCGCGATGCGGTCAGCGATCGCGAGCGCTGCCTTCAGAAGCTCCTCGGGTGGGAGCACCCGGTTCACAAGTCCCCATCGCTCCGCCTCCTCGGCCGAGAACGGCAATCCGGAAAGGATAAGTTCCTTCGCGCGGCGTTCACCGACGGCGCGCGGTAAGTTCTGCGTGCCGCCGGCGCCAGGCATGATGCCGAGCGTAACTTCCGTCAATGCAAAGCGGGCATTGGTCGATGCGTAGACAAAGTCGGCGGCGGCGGCGATCTCGCAACCTCCGCCGTAAGCCGCGCCGTTCACCGCGGCAATCACCGGGATAGGACATGCCACGATGGCGCGAAGCATACGCTCGAAGACGAGATGCTGGGCCACCCACGCCTCGTCGGTCATTCCGTTGCGCTGCTTCAAGTCACCCCCGGCGCAAAACGCCTTGGTCCCGCTGCCCGTCAGGATAACTGCACGCAGCTCTTCAAGATCGACCGTCAGCCCCTCGAAAAGTTCCATCAGATCGAGGCCCATCTGCGTGTTCATCGCGTTCGCTGCGTCCGCCCGGTTCAAGGTGATCATCAGAACATGATTGTCGTGCCGCTCTGCGATTATCGTCTCGAAATCATTTCGCATCTGATGTTTCCTCGGTGGCGGACGTCTGGAGGATCGCGTTATGTTGGCCAAGCGCGGGAGCAGGCGTTCGTGCGCGAGGACGCTCGCCGTCGAACGAAAGCGGTATACCGACGAGTTCGATGTCATCGTCGTCGCATCGCCCCAGCATTTCAAGCGCGCTCGTCTGCGGATGTGTCGCGACCTGATCGACGCCAAGAAGTGGAGCATTGGGCACGCCGGCATCGTCAAGTAGCCGGCCGAGTGCATCGGTCGAATAACACCTCACGGCTGCCTCGATTTGCGGGACCAGCCGCTCCCGGTTCACCACGCGCGCCGCGTTCGTCGCGAAAGCGGGGTCGGCGGCGAGAGAATCGATACCGAGCGCGCCACACAATTTGCGGAAGAGATTGTCGTTGCCGGCAGCAACCATCAGCCAGCCATCGGAAGTCTCGAACGCCTGGTAAGGCACGATTTCGGCAGTCCCCGAGCCGTAGGGCTTGCGCACGTCTCCCGAGGCCGCATAGCCGGCAAGCGGCACGGTCATCCAGGCAAGGCCCGTCTCATAGAGCGAGGTCGACACCATCCGTCCTTCGCCTCCGTTCACGCGCGCAAGCAGCGCGGAGAGCAGGCCGATCACCGCCCACATCCCCGAGCCCATATCGATCAGCGAAACGCCGACGCGTACCGGCGGGCGTCCGCCCTCACCGGTTACGCTCATGATCCCGGTGCTGGCCTGGGCAAGCGGATCGTAGCCCGGCTTCGAGGCGAGCGGACCCTTGGTGCCGAAAGCTCCGATGTCGCACCAAATGAGCGCGGGTTTCTCGGCGCGCATCTGTTCTGCCGTGAGACCGAACTTCGCGAGAATTCCGGGCCGCAGGTTCTGGATGACCCCGTCTGCCTTATCAAGGATGAGCGCCTTCAGCTTCGCGCGATCATCCGCATCGCTGAAATCGACCGTGATGCCTTCCTTGCCACGGTTGAGAGCATGAAAAACACTCGCCGTGTCATGCCAGAATGGAGGACCCCAGCCTCTGGCATAATCTCCACTGCCGGGGCTCTCGACCTTGATCACTCGCGCGCCAAGGTCGGCAAGTATGAGTCCGGCATAGGGTGCTGCCACGCTATGACCGAGTTCGACCACAGTGACGCCACTGAGGGGCTTGTCGATATCGGTCATCATGTTCTCCCCTGAATGCACTTCACCCTGCTGCCATCCTAACTTCCGTATACCGCATGCGGCAGCCACAGCGTGAGCGCGGGCACGTAAGTGATAATCATCAGGACAATCAGCAACAGAATAAGGAATGGCAGAACGCCGCGCACGACCTCACCGACCGGCGCGTGCGAAATCGTGGACAACACGAACAGATTCAATCCGACCGGCGGATGAACCAGCGCGATCTCCATGTTGTGGGTGAAAATGATCGAGAAGTGCACGGGATCCACGCCCAGCGCGGGTAGCACCGGTGCCAGAATTGGCAATACCAGTAACAGCGTCGCGATGACCTCAAGAAAGCAGCCCAGCACAAGCAGCAGCACGTTGATGGCCAGGAGGAACTGCCAGGGCGCCATGTTGCGCGCCAAAACCCATTTGACGAGTTCGGCCGGAGCACCGGAGGCCGTCATCCAGTGACCGAATGCAAGTGCGGTTGCAACAATCAACATGATCGCGCCCGCGCTTTTCAGCGCATCGGCTACCACCCACAACGTTTCCGACCAATGAAAGCCCCGGTAATAGACAAGACTGACCGTGAGCGACGCCACCGCGGCAATGGCCGCCGCTTCGGTCACGGTGACAATGCCGCCATAAATACCGACCAGCACGATCGCCGGGACCATCAGTGCCGGTATTGCTCTCGCCGTCACCCGAAAACGCTCGGCGAACGGGAGCTTCGGCTCGACCGGGAATTTCCGCCGCCGCGCGTCGTACCAGACCCAACCGAAGAATACCGAAGCCTGCAGCAGACCGGGCAACACGCCGGCAAGGAACAGGCGCGGCACCGACTGTTCGGCGACAATGCCGTACAGAATCAGNGCCAACGAAGGCGGNATTACGATACCGATCGTNCCGGAAGCGCCGACCACNCCGAGTGCGAAACTGCGCGGATAGCCCTTNTCGATCATTGCCGGGAGCAGAATGGTCCCCATGGCGAGCGCGGTTGCCACCGAAGACCCGGAGATCGCCGCGAACATTGTGCACGCGACCACCGTTACAAGCCCTAGCGAACCACGAATGCCGCCGAGCCATGCGGCGGAAAC
>JGI12270J11330_10003084_pt1 | contig 12086 bp, 9 predicted proteins | sample PeaSoiMetSII2010_FD_11330 | JGI IMG/M metagenome (IMG submission 11330)
CGCGGGAAATAGCTTTCAGTTGGTAAATTCCGATCACCGCATCGGCGGGCGCGGGCCGGGCGCCATGGGCATTGCCGTCGCGCCCGACAATCCGGACGTGATTTACGTGGCCAACACAACCAGCTGGAAATCCACCGATGGCGGGAAAACGTTTGTCGGCTTCAAGGGCGCGCCGGGCGGCGACGACTACCAGCACATCTGGATCAGTTCGGAGAATCCTCAAATCATGGCGCTGAGCGCCGATCAAGGAGCGGCGATCAGCGTGAATGGCGGCGCCACCTGGAGCACCTGGTACAACCAGCCGACCGCGCAGTTTTATGACGTCACCACGGACAATCGCTTTCCCTACTGGGTCTACGGCGGGCAACAGGAAAGTGGCAGCGTTGCCACACGAAGCCGCAGCGANTACGGCNAGATCAGCTACCGCGATTGGAGCCTCCCCGGCGTGCAGGAATACGGNAGAATCGCTGTTGACCCGGTGGACCCCAACATTCTTTACGGCGGACGGATTACGCGCACGAATCAGGCGCTCGGAGAAGTGGCGGACGTCTCACCGGAGCCCATAAGGCGCGGCGAGTACCGCTACGACCGTACGCTGCCGATCGTGTTTTCGCCATTCGATCCGAAGATGCTGTACTTTGCCGCAAATGTCGTCTTCAAGACCACCGATCAGGGGCGCAGTTGGTCCATCATTAGTCCCGACTTGACTCGCGAATCGTACGATGCACCGGCGAATCTCGGCGCGTTCAGCGCGGGCGATCCTGAAAAGGGCAAACACCGCGGCACGATTTATGCGCTAGCGCCCTCGTTCAAGGAACCCGGCACAATCTGGGCGGGGACCGATGATGGGCTGATTCAACTGACGCGCGACGCCGGAAAGACCTGGAAAAACGTTACGCCTCCGCAGTTGAAACCCTGGAGCAAAATTTCCATGATCGAGGCTTCGCATTTCGAAGCTGGCACTGCTTTCGCCGCCATCAACAGTTTCCGCCTGGACGATCTGCGCCCGCACATATACTTCACGCGGAATTTTGGTGCCACGTGGCGCGAGATTACCGCGGGGATGCCGGAAAACGCGCCATTGAATGTCGTGCGCGAAGATCCGGCGCGGAAGGGCTTGCTGTTTGCCGGGACGGAAACGTCTGTCTACGTTTCTTTCAATGAGGGCGATTCCTGGCAACCTCTGCAGTTGAACCTGCCGCACACTTCGATGCGCGACCTGGTCATCCATGGCGACGATCTGGTTGCCGGCACGCATGGCCGGTCGTTTTGGATCCTGGACGACATCACGCCGCTGCGCCAAATCAGCGACGAAGTGGCCAAGGCGCCAGTCTATTTATTTGCGCCGCAGGAAGCCATTCGTTGGCGCTGGAACCGCAATCCCGATACCCCTTTGCCGCCGGAAGAGCCCGCCGGCAAAAACCCGCCGGACGGCGCCATCATCGACTACTTCCTTGGGAACGCCACGAAGAACGTTGTGACGCTGGAAATCCGCGATGAAGCGGGCAGCATGGTGCGCCGCTACACCAGCGCCGACGCGCCAGAATCTCTGGAGAAGCTTGCTGCGGAGCATCCCATCCCAATGTACTGGGTGCGGCCGACTCAAATTCTCTCTGGCGCGGCGGGGATGCACCGCTTCGTTTGGAATCTCCACTACACGCCGCCAAGAGCGCTGGAGTACGAATTCCCCATTTCCGCGATCCTTCGGGACACGCCGAAGTATCCCCTGGGCGCATGGGTGCTGCCGGGAAATTACACGGTAAGGCTCACGGTGGACGGCAAGAGCTATACGCGTTCGCTGACCGTGAAGATAGACCCGCGCATCAAGACGCCGCTTGAGGACCTGCGCAAACAGCGTGAGATGCAATTGGGGGCTTCCGAGGGGATGGACGAGAGCTACGAGTCGCTCGAACAGATCACGTCCGTTCGCGATCAATTGAAGGAAATTGCGCCGAAAGCCCAGGGCAAGGCCAAGGGCAACAGCAAGCTTGCCGAGGCGATGGCCTCCTTAGATAAGCGATGCGCAGAACTCGAAGGAGCCACGGAGCGCACTTTCTTTGGCCTACCTCCAGGCGGGAAGGAGCCGGAGAATTTCTCGACCCTCAATCAACACTACTCCGCGATTCTGGCTGTTGCCGACAGCGCGGATGCTGCGCCTACCACACAGGCTACGGCGGTGGAGCAGGAACTCGATGAGCAGGGGGCCATTCTGCGCAAGAAGTGGAGCGTGCTGCGGGAAACTGCAATTCCGGCCCTGGACAAGAATCTGAAGAAGGCGGGTTTGCCTGCCATCGACCCGAAGAAAGCCCCGAAGGAAGAACTGGGCGGTGCGTCGGAGGGGGACGACGAGCCGTAGTAGGTTAGTGGGGAACTGCAATTCGTTGTCATCCCGTGCGAAGCTAGGGATCTGCTTTTCCTAGGGGGCCAGTGAAAAAGCATATTCCTCTCCCCGTTCAAAAGGCGAACGGGGTTCTGAATGACAATTATTTGAAAACATCTGCCGAATGCTTAGTGCAGGTAGTTCTGGAAAAACGCGCTGATGCGCTGGGCCGCGTCGGCGGCTGCCTCTGCGCGGTAACCCTGTTTGTTGTTGGGATTCTGAAAAGCATGGCCGGCGCCATCGTAGATTTTGATGTCCGCGAGTTTGCCGGCGGCCTTCATGGCGGATTCGAAGGCGCGTACATCCGCCGGAGGAATGCCCTGGTCATCGGCGCCGAAATTCCCCTGTATGGGAGCGTGAATTTTCGCGATGATCGCTAGATCACTGGGTAACGAGCCATAATTCACCACGCACGCTGCCAACTTGGGCTGGTCCTCCGCCAGCTTAATGGACCAACCGCCGCCCATGCACCAGCCGACCGAGCCGATCTTGCCGGCATCCACGTCGGGGCGTGAGGAGAGATAGTCAAACGCGGCTTCCAGGTCGCGCAAGCCGCGATCATCCGCCAGGCCGCGCATCAGGATGTGCGCATCATCGGGATTCGCCGCTACCTTGCCGCGATAGAGATCCACGGCCAGGGCGACATACCCTTGCCCCGCATATTTCTGGGTCTGCTCCTTCACCCAGTCGTTCAACCCCCACCATTCGTGAATCACGATGATGGCGGGATGCTTGCCGCCGCCCTCCGGCAGTGCCAGGTACCCGTTTACGGTGTCGCTTCCGCTTTTGTAGCTTACGGTTTCCGTCTTTACGGAACCCGCATGCAGGGCCAGGCTCAAGGCAAGAACGCTTAACGTCAGAACCGGAAGGAAGAATCTGCGCTTCATGGATTACCTCCGAAAGGAAAAAGCCTTGAAACTCTAACCCATTTCGCAGCCGGGAGCCAAGGCGCTCGATAGGGGGTAAAGTCAGGCCTGTTGACATTACTTTTGCAGGCTGTCAATCGCCGCGAGCACGTCGTAGCTGTGCGTCTTCACGTCTACATCTGTCCAGACCTTGCGCACCGTGCCGCTCGGATCGATCAGGAAGGTGTGACGAGCGGAGAGTTTGGCGACGCCAAAATTCATGATCGAATCGTATTTCTCGGAAACTTCCATTTTAGTGTCGGCCAGCAGCTTGAAGTTCAGCCCTTCCTTAGCGCAGAACTCCTGGTGGCTCTTTTCATCCTGTACGCTGACGCCGAGGATGACGGCATTTTTGGCGTCGTACTTGGCCAAGTCGCGCTGGAAATTGTGGGCTTCGATGGTGCAACCCGTGGTCATGTCCTTGGGATAGAAGTACAGCACCACCCATTTGCCCTTGAAATCGTGCAGGCTAATGGCCTTGCCCTCCTGATTATTCAGCGTGAAGTCCGGCGCGGCGGAACCCACTGCCGGTGCCTTGTCCCCGGCGCGCGCCGAGAAGCTATAGAGAGCGGCACCTCCGATCACGGCAATCACGGCAACAGCAACGATAAGCATGCTTGCGTTCCTCATTATCCCCCCAACTAAGCAGAATTGGCCCTGGCTGGCTACGAGAGTGAGATGCGCTGGCGCGCTGGATGGCTACAGCAGAATATGCGGAAAGCTCGAGCAAGTTGAGAGAAGTTACTTTTTGACCTCTGGGGGTTTCGCCGCCAACGGAGTGCCCCTGTATGCGAAACGTTTGGCGTAGGGGCTGCGTGGCGTCCAGTCCTCGGGCGGAAAGGAAACCCGCCAGAAGCGCGCGTTCGGGTGGACAAATTCAATCCCGATTTCCGGTATCTCCAGTTGCCCCGGGGTGAGGTCCATCACCGTACATACGAGTTCTTCGCCAGTCGCCACATGTTTTATATTCAAAAGCTGCCCCACCACGACTGGCTCGTGCAAAAGGATCAAGGCGCCGTGGGCATTTACCACTTGGGTCGTCGTGTGTTCGCTGAACGGGGAGCCGTTGGCATGCTTCCCGGACACAATAACGCGAACGCAGAGGAGGATGCGCTGGCTGCGCCGCTGATGGGCCATGCTTGCCGGACGCGCATTGTGTGCCAGAACGCTCAAGGGCCCCTCCTGTGGGTATTTGCTTGCATGAGAAGCGCCACTGGGTTGGGGATGCCCTAAAGCGGTTCCCAGGTTGGCGAAGATGAGCAAATCCTGAGTTGCAGTTTCGCGACCCCTTGTGGTCAGGAACCCCATTGCGGGAAGCGCCTGCATTTATGGGAGTAACGCGAGCTTTGGCTCCTCAGGAATGGGTAATTCCGCGCAGGACGCAAACCCAAGACACGGCTTATGAAAAGGTAATGAACGTCTGCAGGGAGGAATCCTAGTAGGGAAGGAGAGAGGCACTGTGCGAAATCGGGACAGGATGTGCCAACCGGGGGATACCCACGGCCAGTGAAGCAGATTGCGCTCGGTGGTCAGTTGAATCGCGGGCAAAGCAGTGCTTTCCTCCAGGGTCTTCATCTACTTCTCACCGCAGATACTTGTTCTTTTGTTCGGCTTCCCTCTAGCACGCGGCGCAAGTATGCGGGGGAGTGTCAAATAGACCACCTTCGGAACTCCACGAAACTGCGGGCGTACTATCCTCTACAATACTTAGGCAAGGTATGCGGGGTTTGGTGCCGCGACGCACTTGGTGCTGAATCCTCTTCAACACCAAGAGTGTCTCCATCGAGCGCCAATGCCGGATATCGATTTCTCCTCTTTAAGCCCAATCACTGAGCCGGGCATCGCTGTCCTGGTTGCAGTGCTGGCGTGCCTGGTGGCCTTCGTCTGGCCAAAAGGATCGGAGCGAGTGTTCCGCGCGGCAGAAAGACCCCTTTCCCGATTTGCCGGGCACAAGATTCTGGCGATTGTCACGGTATTCTTTGCGGTTCTCGCCGTGCGCCTTGCGCTTCTCCCTGTACTTCAAATCCCCACGCCTGGCATTCACGACGAATTCAGTTATCTGCTTTTGGGGGATACGCTGGCGCATGGCCGGCTGGCCAATCCGACCCACCCGATGTGGCGGAGCTTTGAAACGTTCCACGTGTTGTGGTCTCCCACTTACGCTTCGAAATATCCTCCGGCGCAAGGGGCAGTACTTGCGCTGGGGCAATTGCTGGGTCATTCATGGATTGGCGTGCTGCTGAGCGCGGCCGCCATGTGTGCTGCCATCGTCTGGATGCTGCAGGCGTGGATGCCCGCGCGGTGGGCATTTCTCGCCGGCGTGCTGGCAGCCATCAAGCTCTGCATCGCCTGTTACTGGATGAATAGCTATTGGGGCGGCGCGGTTGCGGCGTTTGCCGGAGCGCTGGTCCTGGGTGCGCTGGCGCGTGTCTTGCAGCGTCCGACAATCACCCTCGGTGTCTTGCTCGGCCTGGGCATAGCGGTTCTGGCGAACAGCCGGCCCTACGAAGGCTTGTTCTTCTGCCTTCCCGTGGCGTTTGTGCTGCTCCGCTGGATTCTTGGAAGAACAAAACACGGCCGGACCTGGCCCCAGCCGGCGCTGCGTGTAATGCTTCCAGTGATTGTAATCCTCTTGGCGACGTTCCTGTTCATGGGCTATTACAACTGGCGCGTGACCGGCAGCCCGTTCGTACCTCCGTATGTGGCCGCGGCCCATACTTATGAGCGCTTCGCTAATTTCATCTGGCAGAAGCCCGCGCCCATGATTCACTACAACAATCCGGAGATGGAAGAGTTTTACAATGACTGGGGGCGCAGCAACTACACGCGCACGTGGGACACTTTGGAGGACGTGAGCGTGGACAAGCTGTTTCGATGCCAGGTTGTCTTCACCTGGCCGGCGCTGCTGCTCGCTTTGCCCGGGCTGCTTTTTGTGTACCGCGACAAACGCATCCGCTTTCTCCTCGTCGTTCTGCTCTTTGTGCTGTTGGCCTATTTCGCTACCACCTGGCCCAATCCGCATTACATCGCGCCGGTCACGTGCATCCTCTTCGGGGTCATCGTCCAGGCCATGCGCCACTTGCGGCGGATGCGCCTTTGGAAGCGGCCCATCGGTGCGGCTCTTTCGCGCGCCATCGTGGTGCTCCTAATTTTCGATATTTCGCAATTCGCGGCGACCGGCTACGGCGATCCCATGGGTTGGGGCGGAGGCGGATTGCAGCGGCGTGTGGAGATTGCGCATCAGCTGGACGCGGCTCCTGGAAAACATCTCGTGATCGTTAACTACAGCGAGACGCACAGCGTTCACGACGAGTGGGTCTACAACGGTGCGGACATTGACGGCTCGAAAGTGGTTTGGGCGCGCGATCTCGGCCCGGAACAGAATGCAAATCTGATGGCCTACTTCAAGGATCGCACCGTTTGGGTCGTTGAGGTGGGGAGTGAAGACGCGACGCTGGCTCACTTTACCGAAGATTCCTCCAGCGCTCCCCCCGCGCCCTAAACTGGGTAGATCTCGCGCTGGTCTTGCGTAAGCATTCGTGCCGCCTTATGACTTCTCCAGCAGGGCGACGAAATGAATTCCTCGGCCCGCCACTTAGGACGAATTCAGCCACCTGCTTTTTGGGGGATGCCCCGACGCGTGGCCTGCTGGCCAATCATCCTCATCCGAGGTGGCGAAGTTGCGGGCGCTACTGCTCGTGGTCATCATCTACAACCAGTTCTGGCAGCCGCTTCTCCTATTCGCCAGCAAGATGGGACTGCGGTCGCAGTTTGTCGAGCCCAACTGGGTCAGGGAAACGACATTCGCGGATTCCTGCGGCTGGCGGGCTTCCGTATGGTCCGCATGCACCGGCTGCTGCTCTTTCCCAAGTGGGTGCCCCTGGTTTCCGCATTTCTGAACGGTTTTTTGGCGCGTCTCCCTGGAGTCCGGCGGCTCGGCCTGATGCAGGTGATTGTGGCGCGGCCGATCGGTGCGGCGAGGGAGCAGGAAGATGTTTCCGTTTCCGTGATCGTGCCGTGCCGCAATGAAGCCGGGAACATCCAGCCCGCCGTGGAACGCATTCCTTTCATGGGCCGATATACAGAGATTATTTTCTGCGACGACAAATCCACGGATGGCACCGCCGACGAAGTCCGCCGCATGCAAGCGTTACACCCGGGGAAAAACATCCGGCTGGTGGAAGGACCCGGAATCTGCAAGGCCGAGAACGTGTGGACGGGGTTCCGCGCCGCGCGGGGCGACGTGCTGATCATTCTCGATGCCGACTTGACCGTGATGCCGGAAGAACTGCCCATGTTTTTCCGGAGCCTGATTCAGGGGCACGGCGGTTTTGTGAACGGCAGCCGGCTGGTCTACCCCATGCCGGAGCTGGCCATGAAATTCGCAAACATGATCGGCAACAAATTCTTCGGCCTGCTGTTTTCGTTCCTGCTGGACCAGCGCNTCAAAGATACGCTTTGCGGCACGAAGGTGCTCTGGCGCAAGAACTGGTTGCGCATGGAGCCCTTGCTCGGCAGCTGGGGTATCAAGGATNTCTGGGGCGNCTACGAGTTGCTGTTTGGCGCCAGTAAGCTGCACCTCGAAATCGTGGAAGTGCCGGTGCATTACCAGGAACGCATCCATGGCGTGACGAAGATGACGCGTGTCTTTGCGAACGCTTTGCGGATGTCGCGCATTTGCTGGCACGCCTGGCTGCGCCTGGGAGGCTGAGTCCCTGGGTGAGTTGCGAAATTCGCGGCTGTCGCGACTCCGAATTTGCGCCTTTGCCGCCGCCGTGAAATGCAGGTATCGCCGGTAAACCCATGCTGACCACAAAGACAAAAGTATCGCTTGCGGGATGGGCCTATCGGCTTGTCGCGTTTGGACGCGGCCTGGCCGGAGAAGGCAATCCGGCCATCCTCCGCCGGCGCGGCATTCGCTGGGAACTCGATCTGAGCGAGGGCATCGATTTTTCCATTTATCTCCTCGGTGCGTTCGAGCCAGGCACCGCGAATACCCTGCAAAAGCTCGTGAAACCTGGCGACATTGTTTTCGACGTTGGCGCTAATATCGCCGCGCACACACCGGGACTGGCACACAGCGTGGGGCCTTCGGGCCGGGTGTACGCCTTCGAGCCGGCCGATTTTGCGTTCGCAAAACTACGGCGCAACCTGGCACTCAATCCGGAACTCGAGGCGCGCACCCACCCTCAGCAGCCTTTGTAGGCCGCGACCCCGTCACACACAGCGGAGCCTGAGATTTATGCAAGCTGGCCGCTAAAAAAGGACGACTCGGTACATCCGAAACACCGTGGCCGGCTGGTTTCCACCGCCCACGCCACGGTGGACACACAGAGTGCTTTCGTGGCGCGGCAAGAAATCGTGCGCCTGGACTTTATCAAAATGGATGTGGATGGTCACGAATTGCCCGTCTTGCAGGGTGGCCGGGAGACGTTGCGCCGCTTTCAGCCCTTGCTGGTAATGGAGATGTCCCCGTACGTGCACGCCGAACAGCACCAAAGTTTCGCGGACTTTGTCGAACTGCTGAAGAGCCTGAGCTACTCGCTGCGTAACACCGACAACGGCAAGGCAGTTCCTCTGTATGCTACGGAGTTGCAGCGGCTCATCCCTGACGGCGCCAGCATCAACGTCCTTGCGCGGGCAAAGAAGTGCCCTACTCCATAGCAACCTTAAAACAATATAGTGGCAAGTTCCTGTCGCGGCGCAGGCGCCGGGGCGAGGCCTAACTCGCCCCGCGCAAAGTTTTTCGGCTTAACCGGCTACCAGCCCTTGCGGTACTCCCGCTTCAGGTAATCGTTGGCTTGGCCCACGTTGGTGATGCGCATATTCGCGGCGTCGTACTCGAGCTTCTTTCCGCTGCGCAGCGAAACCACGCCGAGCAACATCGTTTCCGTAAGCTTCGCGGCATACTCGAACGGGCAGGACGCTTCCGTCTTCCCCTTGGCCGCGTTCACCCAGTTCATTTCGTGCTCTTCCTTCTCGATTCGCGCGAGTTTCTGCGGTGGCTTGCCCGCCGAATCCTGCAGTGACTTCGGCAGCAGCCGGGGATTCGCACCGTAGGTGTCGTGCATCAGCTTGCCCTTGCTTCCGATCAACAGCGCGCCGCCTTCTTTCTTCAGTTCTTCTTCGCCGATCTCTTCCGGCTTGCGTGGCATCAGTCCGCCGTCGTACCAGGTGAGTTTCACCGGTGGCATCCCCTCGCGTGCCGCGAATTCATAGAAGGTCATCGTGGCGGTCGGGTAGGAAGCGCCATTGAATGGCGAGGACACCGTCTCAATGCTGGTTGGCAGGCCGAGTTTCAGGCTCCACATGGTTACGTCGAGCAAGTGGGCGCCCATGTCGCCGATGGCGCCGCAGCCCCAATCCACCCAGCCGCGCCAGTTGAACGGGTGATAGATCGGGTGGTACGGCACGACAGGTCCCACACCGAGGAACAAATCCCACGATAGCGTGTCCGGAATGGGATAGCTGCCCATCGTGTTGGCTAGCCGCGCGTCGACTCCATTCTTGTTCCATGGCATCTCATGGAGGGCTTCTTCAAAGGCTGCCTGCGGACGAGGCACGCCTTGCGGCCAGAAGCCCACAGGGCGATCCGTCCAAACATGTACTTCACGCACTTCGCCAATCGCGCCAGCCCAGACGTATTCCACTGCGGTGCGCGCCGCATCCAGCGAGTGGCCCTGGTTGCCCATTTGCGTGGCCACCTTGGTTTCCTTCGCGCGCTTCGCTAATTGACGCGCTTCGTCCACCGACCAGCAGAGCGGCTTCTGCACGTACACGTGCTTGTGCAAATCCATCGCGGCCAGGGCAATTGGCGTGTGCATGTGGTCCGGCGTGGCTACGACGACGGCGTCAATGTCCTTCTGCTGTTCCAGCATCTTGCGATAGTCGGAATAGCGCTTGGCCTTGGGGATCAGTTCGTTCTTCAGATGGAGAATGGCTTCGAGGCGCCCTTTGGCTTTTTCCGCTTCCGCCTGGGACATCGCAGCGCCGGTATCTCCCGGGTGGTCGATGTGGCCCTTGAGGTTGGAAGCGTCCGTATCCAGACGCGAAAGGTTCTTATCCGTGTAGTCCCAGTCCACATCGCAGAGCGCCACGATGTTCTGGCTGGCCAGATTGATCAGATTGCTGCGGCCCATCCCGCCTACGCCGGCGCACGCGACATTCAACATGTCGCTTGGCGGCGTGAAGCCGCGTCCCAGCACGTGCCTCGGCAAAATCGTGAAGGCTGCACCGCTCACGGCCGCTTTCTCGATAAAGCTGCGCCGCGTCATTTCGTTCTTTTCCGGTATTTCCTTATTCTCGCTCATGCGCTCCTCCGTTGGACAACCCGGGCATTATGGCGCGTTGCGCGCCACTTTGCGACAACTAACTTCGCCGCGGAAATCATTTTGGCCGGGCTTGCGATGCGCGAAGTTCCGCTTGCCGAATACAGCGGGACTCTGGGCCTCGCACGTGTACTTGTTGGCGGTGATTTCGATGTTGTGATTTTTCCTGCCGGAGTTGGCCCCCGTGCGTTCTTGAAGGCGGTCGAGATAAGGGGGGAATTCAAGGACAGCGCTTCGTCGTTCAGGTTGACTTGGAATCCTCACATCCAAAAATGGGAGTGTTGATCAAAGAAGCGATGGAGCGTTGCAGCGAGCTTACCGGGCAGAGCCGGCCAAGCTGATCACCTCGCGGCGAGTTTGCCCGTGTCACGCTGCAAGCCGAGGCTGAATTCTTCCACCCCCGGCGCGCCAAGCTCTTCGGTGCGGTTTGCCGGAGCGGGCCACTCTTCAGCGCGCGCGCCAGCGACGGCGCTTCCCACGATGAGCAGGCTGGGGGCCGCGATCCCTGGGACCGTGCCGAGCGCACCCAAAGTCGTGCGGATGATTCTTTGCTCCGTCCGCGCGGCGTGCGACACCAAAAGGCACGGTGTTCGCTCACCCAGGCCGCTGGTGGCCAACTCCGAAATCAGCGGCGAATAATCGCTCCCCGGCATGTAGAACACCAGGGTGGCGTCCTGCGTCACGCTGGTGTGCCAATTCCTGCTCATTTTTTCGGGGCCGGGGTGATTGCTGACGAAAACCAGCTTTTCTGCGGAGTTTCTCTCCGTCAAAGGAATCTGCGCCCCTGCCGCGGCTGCGGCCGCCGCCGTGATTCCCGGAATAATCTCGAGCTCAATTCCAGCTTGCCGCAGTGCGCTAATCTCCTCAAGCGTCCGGCCGAATATCAGGGGATCCCCGCCTTTCAGGCGCACCACGGTTTGCCCGCCGCGTGCCGCCCCGATCATTTGCCGGTGAATCTCTTTCTGGGTAGTCCTCTTTTGCCCGCACCGTTTGCCCACACTGTGGACTGCCGTGCGTGCAGGGATGCACGCCAGAACGTCGGCCGATACCAAGTCGTCGTGCAAGACCAGATCCGCTTGCTGCAACACTTCCATCGTCCGCAGGGTCAACAACTTCGCGGAACCCGGTCCCGCACCAGCAAGATAAACCTTTCCGGGCAGCGCATAGCGAGTTGCCACATGATCCTCCCAGGTCTTAAAGAAGGCTAGCATTCACAGGACGCCCCCATTTGCCAAAGTTTTCCTCGAATGCATCCAAAAACTGAATGAATAGAGTCGCGGGAATGTCAGCAGACTGGCCCGGTCCCGCGAGCTCTACTGCTCTTTTTCGGTGCACTCGAGCGAGAGGTTGCGCAAAGGCTCCTTGGCGTCCAGAAAGAGTGCAGCCCATCAATTCAGGCAAATCCTTTCCTATCAAGAAGAAGGATTGGTTGCGGCAGGGGGAGTCAAATGCGCGGCTCAGTGAGTCGATTCC
>JGI12270J11330_10003095_pt1 | contig 12056 bp, 9 predicted proteins | sample PeaSoiMetSII2010_FD_11330 | JGI IMG/M metagenome (IMG submission 11330)
CAACGGAAAGCGCCTTGAAAAAGCAACCGCTCGGACAGTTCCGCGTGCTTCATTTTGCTGTCCATGGCCTTGTGAGCACGAACTTTCCTGACCGATCGGCGNTGCTTCTGAACGCGGATCCAGCGAGCAACGAAGACGGTTTTTGGCAGGCGCGGGAGATTGCACGAACGCAATTGAATGCTGAGCTTGTNACATTGTCTGCGTGTGATGTNGGCTCCGGGTTGATTGTGGGAGAAGAAAGTATCTCGAACCTGGTGCGCCCGTTCCTGATCGCGGGTGCTCGCACCGTGGTCGCGAACCTATGGGAGTCCAACGATGATTTCAGCCGCGGCCTGATGCGCGAATTCTATACCAGATTGGCGGCGGGTATGGACAAGGGACGCGCGTTGCAGCAGGCAAAGCTCGAGATGATTCGAAAATATGGACAGGATGCTTCGTCGCCGCGTCTCTGGGCGGGCTTCATCATGGTTGGTGAGAGCCGGCGGAGCCTCCAATCCGAATAAGGATTCGGAAGATCAATGAACTCGCTAACGAGAGACCAGCTAGGTTTGATGTTCCACAAGGTCGTGGACACGTGTGAGAAGAAGCTCTACGATCCCAAGCTGAATGGCGTCAATTGGCGCCACCTGGCCGAAGCACGGAAGGAGCGAATCCTCGCCGCTGCCAGCGACGAGGAACTCGAGCGGGAGTTCAATGAGCTGATCAAGGAATTGAAGGTCAGTCACGCGGGTTTCTATCACGAGAAGCGGCCTCGCGCGGCGGGAAAGATGGCCATCAGCGCTACCCTTTTCAAGGCGGAAGACGACGGTCGAAGCTGTTGGGTTTTTCAAGACGTTCATCCCGGTGGCGCCGCCTTCAAGGCTGGCGTCCAGCCGGGCGATATTCTTTTGCGGGTCGGAGAGAACGAGATTGCACCCCCCGACCTTCCGTTGTTTCCGTTGGGGGAAACGACTCCGGTTGATATCAAGAGGCGGGACTGCGCCCACGTGAGACTGCGGATCGAGGTGCCGAAGTCAAAGACGAAAGAGCGGCCGCTGATTGAGCTGCAACCAGTCTCGTCCATGAAGCACGGCGACGTCGGTTGGTTGAAGGTCTGCATGTTCCCGGGCGCAATCGGTATCGATGTCGCGCGCGATATCGACAAGGCAATCAAGAGCCTGGAGTGCGAGCGACTGATCATCGATCTCCGAGGCAATACTGGCGGGGGAATCGGCTGTCTGCGGCTGATGAGCTATATGACGCCAGATCGAGTTCCCGTTGGCTACAGTGTTACCCGGCGGCGGGCGGAGCAATCGTTCTCGAAAGAGAAACTGCCTGTGTTCGACCGTATTCCGTCGAAGAAGATCGGCCTCATCGGCCTGGTGCTGAAATTTGCGCGTCGCGACCAGTCGGTGGTCATAGCCACCGAGAGGCTTGGAAAACAGCGCTTTCATGGCAAGGTTGTTCTGTTGGTGAATGAGCATTCCGCGAGCTCGTGCGAGATGGTTGCCGCGTTCGCTTCGGAAAACAAGCTTGCCACGATTGTCGGGACAAAAACACCGGGCCGGCTTCTCGGTGGGCATTCTTTCCGCGTCGGAAGTGGATACCGGATTGCGCTCCCAGTAGCCGCCTACTACACGTGGAACGGAACCTTTTTGGAGGGAAGGGGCGTAAAGCCCGACATAGAGGAGCCGTTCTCCGTGGCAGAGATACGCAACGGCCGAGATGCTCAGTTGCAGCGGGCAATCGAAGTGGCAAACGAACTGTAACCCACTATTGGAGGACAACGGAATAGGTTCGCCACTCATCGCCGCTCTTTCTGATCGCGAGGGTGTGGAGACCGGGCGATAAAGAACTGAGGTCGAGCTCAGCGACAGCCGTGACGACGTGATCCTGGAGCGTTGCTGTCACATGCTCCTTGAGAAGCGTGCGCAACTGGCCATCGAGCAACTGCAGCGCGTATTGGCCTTCGTCTGCGCCGACCGGGAAGTAGAGGGTGAGCCGCAGATGTTTTCTCGGAAGGATCAGTGGAGGCTTTGGCGGGTTCGTGCGTCCCTGCTCCACGCCACGATTCTCGGTTAACGGTCGAAGGTCGAGAGTGGCCGGAGTTGTGACGCTGGCGATTTGGACGGTGGGAGTTGGTCGGGCAAAGCCCGTCCAGTAAATAACGGCCCCCAGAACAATCGCGGCGGCGCACGCAACGGCTGCGATTCGAATCCGCATGACTCGCCTTTGGCGCATCTCCTGGCGGATCGCCAGAAACGTCTGAAAACAAGGCGAACAATGAGTGACGTGGTGCAGTTGGTCCTGCGTCATCTGTATGATTCGCCGAGACATACCTGCTAAGGTCTCGGCGTCGGGACACCCCACACGTTCGGGGTTGGGAAACTCCCTAAGCGCAGACTCCTGCAGTTCTTTGCGGACGCGGTCGATGTTCATTCGATAGCATATTATGCCTTAGTCTCAGTCAGGGTGGCGCCTTAATCCGCGTCGTAAGGCCCGAGTATATTACCCCGAGCTTAGCCTTGAACCGCTTCATTCGTGCCGAAGCAGCTTTTGCGCTGATGCCCAACCGCGGAGCGATGTCTCTGGGATCGTCGTCAGCGAGGAACGCGTCCAGGTACGGAACCTGCTCCGGTGGAAGCTGCGCCTCCAAAAGCGCCACGAGTTCTTGGCGATAGATGGCCTCGAAGGGATCTCCCCGCGGGTCGGCAATTCGCTCCAATGAGAGCCGGTCAAGGTAAACGAGTTTGCCATTTCGTCGCTGCTCAGGAAGGGCGGCAGACCATTGGGTCGGAGTCAATGCCTTTGTTTCGTTGGTGAGAGATTCGAGATCGGCGGAGCCGCGGCCACGGAGATAAGCCCGTACGCGCCGAACGGTATCCTTCGCCTGCGCAGAGATGCGCGAAAACCCTTCGGACGGCTTCCCGAACGAGTCGGGAGCCACTATTGGGGGAGGCTTGACCGGCATTTACGGCCCCGATCAGAATGCCCTTATTATACTGCCAAAATAGCGTTATTCGAGCAGGCGAATTTGCAAATTGTCAGGTCCAAACCGGGCAAGTCGTTTGGTTACGATTCGGTTAGCACCCGACACCCCACCCAGCGGCAAGCGAGGCAGCGAACACCTTGCAACCCCAAACAGTAGAACAGCTTGAAGGCGGTGCTAGGTGCGGGATCGCTTGCGCCAAGGTGGCGGCGACGAACCCAACGCCGTGCAAAAGAGCCGTGCGGCGCTACTTAAGAAAACTTTCGAATCCAAGCGGCGAAATCGGCCGTTCTGAATGGCTATTTATATAGGGGCCTTTTTTCCCGCGTGCGCGTGATACGCGTCGAGAGCGCCCTGGGTATCGCCGTTGAGGGGTCTACATGAACGCGAAACAAGGCGCGTCGGAAAGTGCTGCCTGGACAAGGGAAATCGAAGTCATCCTGCTTGATGGCGTCGAGGACAACAGGCAAGGGAAGGATCTGGCACACGAGCGAGTGAGGGCTTTGTATCCTCTGCCGCCGGGAAAGCAGCGCTACCCCAAGGATTTTGAGAAGTGGTTGACCAAAGTGTTTGAGAAACCATCTGAGGATGGGGTAGCTCCGTGGTTGTCCTTCGATTTCTGGCAGCAGCAAGTTGACAAGGTGCTGACCCAGGGAATCTTCGTGCGGAATGTGACGCAAGATGAAGTGGTACAGCGGGTCCGCTCGGTCTGGCCGAAGCTTTCGGTCTCGTGGCTCGGTGCCCGCATGGAGGAAGTCGCTCGGTCTGGGCTCCCCCGCTGGATGGATCAGAAGTTCTGGACCGCCCAGGTCGACCCGATCCTGACCAGCGGTTTACGGAATGCAAGCCAATGCCAATCCGAAGCGGTTGAAATGGTAGTGCAGGCGTTCCCGCAGTTAGACGTCGGCATGATTCGGGATCGTGTCCGCGGCTTGCGAAAACAACGGCCAAAAGATCTGCAAGAAGTGGTCCCGCAATTCGCGTTGCCGAATGGATGCGACGGGCGGGTGGCGGCTGTTGGTGGACAAGCCTATTCGAGTGCCGCGGCCGCAGCGGGTGGGCTGGCACCGTCCTCAAGAATGGACCAGAGGTTCTGGCGATGCGAGATCGACCCGATCTTGCTGCGTGGAATTCGGAACGCGAACCAATTAGAGCGCGAGACCGTTGACAAGGTGCTGCGCAGGTTTTCCGAACTGCGGATCGGCACAATCTGGGCGCGCCTTCGACGATTACAAGAACAGCAAAGAGAAAACGGAAACGCCGGCCCGCCGTTCCGATGGACAGATGAGTTGGATGAGCGGCTCATCCGCATCCACGAAGAGGCTGGTTTGAGCGCAGCCGTGTCAGGAGTGCAGAGCCTCACCGGCTGGCCGCGAAAGGCCGTCTTACGGCGGGCGCATAAACTGGGTATTCCCAGCCGACCTTCGGGCTCGCGCCGGCCTTGGACGATGGTTGAGTACCGTTTTGCTATCGAATCCTTGAACCACATGAGCGTGCGGGAGATCGCCGAAGAGATTGGACGATCAGAGAAGGCGGTTTGGGACATGGTTGGCCAACGCGGAATCCCGGCTAGATTCCAAGACGGATACACCATGCGCGAACTGGCCGAAAAACTTCGCGTGAGGAGCTTGAGCGTTCAGAAGTGGGTTGAGGCCGGCCTCCTCCATAGGAAAAGGAATGGCCGGATCGATGAAGGCTCGTTGCAGTCCTTCCTCTACAGTCACCCCGAAACCCTGAAATGGCCGAGGTTTGATCAAGACACAGCCTTTTGGGTGTCGGAGCTCGTGGAAGCCGAGAGAGCGAGGGTTAACGGTGGTGAAGCGAATCCTCGCGCCACGCTTCAAAACTCGGAAAAGTTGAGGGCGGCTGAAGCTTCCACGCCCGGCGGCACTGCTTCCAATACGCCCGGACCTGATCCATCCGGGGATCGCGAGTCGCGTAGTAGCCAAGCGCGTGCCGCCAGCCCTCGGCTATAGAAACGTGAAATGGTTTTTCGTCGGTCCACTCGAGAAAGCGAAGCCAAAGAAACTCCGCCTCTTGCGGATGCTCCTTCGCATAAGCGGCAGCGTAGTCCAGAAATCCTGGGCAGCGCTCCTGAAGAATCGCGATCGTCGGGTCAGAAACGAATCCTTGGGTCTCGACGGTCAAGCGCAGCCAATACGAAAACGCTCGCCACTCGATGAATTCAGTGATGGTCTGGGCGAGACGGTCCGGCTCAACCAGTCCGCGTTCATCCTCGGCAAGCCGCTTTGATCGCCGCCCCAGATCGTTTTCAGCCTTCCGAGATTTGGCAGGATGGTTCATCATGACGCTCAGGGCGCTTAAGATTGGCTCGCCCAAGCCAACACTCGCGGGTAGAAAAGCGCTCGTCCACTTGGGTCTCAAGATACGATACAACATCAGATCGGGATCTAGCGCGACTCCGCGTACTTTGGGTTGGATACATCGCCTGACCGGAACCCCTCCTAAAATGAGGCGTATATGCCGTTGGCTAATACGCTTCAACCCTACCACCATCGGATTTGCCCATGCAACGGCGCCAGAGGCAGATCCAGCCGACCGACTTGAAGGCAAGAGCCATTGGGGTCGTCGTGCGCGAACTCCGTGAGCAAGCCGGCCATTCTCAGGAACGCCTCAGCGGCGAGTGCGGCTTCGACCGCACGTATATTAGCCGAGTAGAGCGAGGGATCATTAATCCGACGGTGAGCCGTCTGTGGAAAATTGCAGACGCCCTGAAAACGCCGCTTAGCCAAATTGCCAAGAGGATGGAACTCTGGATAGTGAATCAAGAGCGAAGGGCAAAGAAACCGAGTTAAGGATTTGCTCTCCACTCCGTGAGTTTAGGGACGAGTTTGCGAAAGCCCCGCGTGCGGGAACAGGTCGCGCCTCCTAAGGTGACGCAGACCGAAGGCGAGCATTAGGCGGAAAGAGGACGATGACGTGCCCCTCATCTAATCTCGATGCCATGCCCGCTTTGCTTGGAAGCATCTCTGGGCGCGGGCAAGGAACCGGATCGACAGCCTCCATCGAGGACCATCTCCCGCCATTGTGCATAGAGGCTACTCTTTATCGCCGACAGAGAGGAGAATTCCTGCCTTCTGAACCTCGCTACCACTCAATTGACGGTTTTCGGCTTCCACGAATGACTTGGTCCCGACGAGGCCAATTGTTCTCGTCTTTGCCTGTGCTCCCTCTCCGGTTGTGGCGCCAGACGGGGAGAAAACATCCTTCCAGTTCTTTGCAGACGGGCCCGGAAGAGCCACTCCACGCTCTAGCGCTAACAGCAAGTCACCAGTATCACGGACGTAATTGAGGGCGGCGTGTGCATTCGGATGGACGGTGTTTAGATCCACTTGCTGAATTTGCTGACAGATTGCGTCGCAGGTTGTCTCGGTGAGCACTAGTCTGGTGTCGCTTTCGCCCTGCCTTCCGACAAAACGAACACCCCCATTCTGAAGCAACAGAGGTATGTCTAAGCGGCGGGGTCGTCTTTCGGCATCGGGCAAGTAGACATCCACGACAAGCGGGAAGGTGGCCGGCATAGGGGCTGTCAGACCAACACGTCCGAGATTTGAAAGCAACTTCTGTTGGAGCTCTAGAGCATGCGACTCGCGAAGCCGAGCTGCAAGAATGAACCCCTTGGGATCTTCAAAAAGAACTTCAAGCTCTTTGTGAGAGACTGTTTCAATGTATTTGAGGTCCCATTTGATCCATAGATTTTCACCGGATGGGAGGCGCATAACGGGAGTGCGTGTGGGCTCCTCCTTGTAAGTCCACGTTGTCGGCCCGAGGGGGCGCAATTCGCCCACGAGCAAAAGTACGCGTTTGGCTCCCTGGCGCTGTAGATCGCACGCGGGTGACAGAACCGCAACTACTTGCTCGCGCCCTATAGCCGCGAGAAGGCCCTGAGGTGGTTCGGCCCCTGCCTCAACAGGCGCGTCCCTCTGTTTACGCCAGAGCAAATCGCCAAACGCAACCTTGCTTTCCTCAGAACCCGGCAAGCGCAGCCGTTCCCGGTTTTGAAACAACGCGTGATTCACCAATTGCTGAAGATCCTTCGAGCCTTCCAAGTAAGGCGGAGGGTAGGAATCTGCTGTCAAAGAGTTCAGCCCAATTGCTGCATTGATGATCGGAGCCTGACTTTCGACCTCGTACTGAAAGGCCTTGTCGAACACGTCCACTAGATAGCTTCCTAGGGGAACACCTTCCGCATCCAACAACAATTGCCTCACCTGAGCAATGTCCGTCAGGTCCAAACGTCGAATCAACTCGGCGGCGCGGTCGCTCGCACGTTGGACACCTGTGCGCCACGCATTGAGAAATGTCGTCAGCTTCAACGAATCCCGATAGTGATACGCGAGGCGAGTAAGTACCCGCTTCAGTTTATTCGCGTCTGCGAGATCTGCCTTGCTAATAATTCGAAATGCGGATTCAAACAAGCCTGCACGGTCCCTGAAATCTGCACGCTTGCTTTCGAGTCGCGGACTACGGGACATCAGAATCACAAGCGGAGGAGTATCGCTCCTGGTAGACGAAACCCTGGCGACGCCTGAAACCGCCTGGTCAATATCGTCTGCCTGTTGCGATGAGCCTAAGAATAAATCAATGACGAGCAAGTCGGCAGTGACCGCTTGATCTACAAACTGCCGACCGGCCGTCTCACATTCGAGGCCGAGTCCCGTCAACTGCTGCAGTAACGTGTCCAATTGCCTCAGGTCAGCCTCGGTGTCATGCCGATAACGCGCAAACAGCGGCTCCAGAAGTTCAGCTCGAATAGTGCCCGCACTCCGCCACAGCGCAGCTATGAAGTCGTCGGATTCTCGCAACCGATCAGCACGTTCACCGTCGAAGCCTGGGTATACCGCATTTAGCGCCTCCCGGTCCGATTCATCAAGGTCTTCAAAAAAGTGAGTCCATTCACTGTCTTCAATAAAAAGGTCCTGTGCCTTGGGCACAGTGTCGAACGCGTCGTCGACAACGAGCACTTTTCGGATATTCTCTCGTTCGAGCAGTGCGGAAAGTTCGCTCATTTCACGCTCACGCTATCCGGCAACTCCAGCGTGAATCGATGAAGTCTGCCTGTGGCCGTGTCAATATGATCGTCTAGGACGAGCGTGCCGCCATTGTGCTCAGCGCATTCGCGCGCAATGAATAAGCCAAGGCCGCGGCGCTTTGCCTTTTCCTTGAGCGAAAAGAACGCACGGAACACCTTGTCTCGGTTCTCAGGTGCAATGCCCATTCCGTTATCCTCGTAAATCAGTGTAGGAGGGCTGCCATGCACCGAAATGCGTATTTCGGGCGAAAAGTTAGGCTGGCGGGTTTTGCGCATCGCTAACCAATACACCGAATTCGAAATCAGGTTCTCGATAATTTGGACAACCATGCCCTTGACCACGCGGATCCTCACCGGGGTCTCGGGGAGATCCGGTGAAACCGAGATTGATTCGCGGTTGAACTGCCCGACATGGCCCTCAAGTATCTCGCGTACAAGATCCTGGAGGCTGAACACTTCGCTGTGTTGCCGCCCCGACACGCTCAGTGGATCGAGCACACGAACCCGCTTCGAAAGGCTTTTCATCTCCGTACGCAATGATTCGAGGCGCGCGCGGACCTCCTCGGGGACATTGTTCTTCCGCAAGGCTTCAAGGTTTTCGAGCGCGTTCTCAGATGCTCGTGCCAACTCATGAGCCACTACCTCGACCATGAGCCCGACGCCGGCCATCTCGATCATCTGCCGGCTTTCATCCTCGACTTCAGCGATCCGTTGTCTCGCCCGTTCGGCAAATTCCGAGAACTCCAGAAGCGTCTGCTGCAGGTCGTCGACGGTTTCTTTGGCCTTATCCTCCCGAGCTATGCTGCGGAGGACGCTGATCGCGTTCTTGGCGCGCTTCTCGAGGCTCGTGACCTCGGACTTTGCGTCTGAAAGATCGATCTTCTGATGTTTGTACTGTCGTTCAACATTCTTGAAAAACGGGAACAACAGGTCCTGTATGACGTACTGCATAATGCCCAAGAGGACCTGTTGTTCGGGTGTTTCCCGTAATCCCTCTCGGTTCGTCTGGTCGATGAGCTGGGGATTCGCGGCCCTCGAAATCTCAACGCGCCCGATGAATTGCGTTTTGTTCAGCGCGTAACCCGATCGGCGCAGCGCTTTCCGGTCAAGGCCGAGCCAATCATCTTCGTCTTCTCCATAAGGAAAAACGCGGAAGCTATCGCGGAACAGTAAAATCCCTGACCATCGTTGCTGCAGCTCTCGGACCGTTTTCATCTCCCCGATGCTGTCGATTGCACCAAGACGTCGGCGGTTGTACCAGTGCGCCTCGAAGTGAAAGGGCCCTACGGAAACCAACGCCGTATCGGGCGCTTGTCCGGACGGGCCGATTAGCGTGCCTTGCAAATCCGGCGCCGAAAGGACCACTTCCTCAACCTCCTTGGGGTGATCGAAGCCGAGGTCTACGGCCTCGAGTCTGCATCGCAATCGAGGCTGACCCTCGATGATGTCGTACGTGCCGCTCACATGCGCATGGGCGTGGTCGATCAGTTCCTGGTTCATCCATGGAATTGTTAGCCGCTTGCCATTCCAAAATAGGATAATCCGTGGGCGTCGTTTTTGATCGAGAAAGGGATCCGTGATACGCGCGAAGTCATATTCGGCCATACGATCCAGGCGCTGTTTCGTCCAGTCCTCCGCCAACGCTGAGACAATGATCCGCGTTCCGGACCAGTCGGTGTTTGGCTTCGGGCCGCCCCGTTTCGGCGACAGCTTGATGTCTTCAATCATCAAGTCGAGACCATTAAATGCAGACCAGTCGATCTCAAGGAGGTTTAGAGCCGGGTCCTCCTGGCGCGCCGTCTCGACGCGCAAGCGATCTCCGAGCCGCATTGCGGACAATCGGCCGATACCTTTCTCTCCGAGGAATGGGGCTTTCGTAGCGCCGCGCTGAAGCGCCTCGTCGACCTCACGTTTCCGGCTCGGCGTACCGAGAACCAGAAAACATTCGGTTAGATCACGCTTTGACATTCCGGTGCCAGAATCTGACACGATGATCTCGTTCAGGAGGTATACCTCGTCGAGCGAGCTCAGCAGTGCCGAATTCCCGTGAGCTCTGCGAACAACATCCTGTGCGCTGGACAGGAGTTCGGAGGGGGCATCGGCGTTCAGTGAACCGAGCATCTCCTGACGAAGGGTGGTGGGATCGCCGTCGCTCTTGAGGAGTTTCTGCTTGAGGCTGAGATAATCATTCTTCCGTAAGACGACGTTGAAATGAATCTCCACGCCTCGTTTTGTCTTGGCGTCGAAACCGTTTTTGATCAGCTCATAGAACGCGATGATGTCGGAGCTGATCAGCTCTGATCCAAGCTCAAGAACAGTACGTGCCGTAATCCTAAACAAGGCGCTCCACGCTCTCCTAGGCGTACTAGATCTGGATGTGTAACAAAAGAGACCGGTTGCCGGTTTATATCGCTCATCACCATCCGCTGGGCGTTCCGCCGTTCGACGCGTACCGCGTTAGCTTTTGGGACAAATCAAACCAGCCTTTAAGTATAAGCGAGTGCGACGCGCCTCAAACTGCGAGAGGGCCTAGCCTTCGCTGGCGCTTCCATCCGCCACGGCCGAACGCCGGAGGCAGCCGCGGACCCCACCTTCGCCGCCTCCAGAATCGGCCGAGGGTTCCAAGCCCACGTCGGCGGCCAGTTCTCTCTTCGTTCCGTGTAGCCTGCGCGCTGCGCGGAAACCCGCGAACGGAGGTCATGACCGACGCACCACCAGAGGTCCGCACTCGGCGACAATTGGATGAGCGGAAGAATCCCCGGACCGGCGTGCTGCTCAATTGTCCGAGGATAAAAGAGGTCTGATTGTCGACCAAGGGATCAACTGAGCTGTGACCACCGATTCTTCAGAAGCACCGCTCGCCATTTTCACTCCTCTGGATGCCGCTCACTTTCTTGGCATAACCCCAGAACTCCTTTTCGCCTACGTCCGGAACGCCCCAAAGAGCAGGCTTGGGCACGACCGACGTCTTCCAACGGTGGAAGTGGAAGGTCACACGGCGTTTAGGCGATCCGATCTAGAAGACTTCGATTCCTACCTGAAACAACCGTGGTCGGAAAGCGGAGATGAGCGTCCACCCATTCCGACGTACATTTCCGAATACTTAAAAGTCGAATGCGGTGGCCAATGTCCGCGCTGCGGAAAAGGCTTCAAACTCGAGAACGCCCACATTGATGACTACGCACAGAGCCTCTCTCATCATCACCATAATTTGATCCGGCTCTGCTCGCACTGTCACGGTGAATTCGATTCAAAACGAATTCTCCCGCGGGAGCAGATCGCCGCGCTCAAGCAAAGACTCATCGCGACGAATCGCGAGCGGATTGCGCAACGCGCAACGGGTTGGCGTAACCTCGTTACATCTGCGCCAACGCCGTCGCCGATTTTTGTAGGCCGCGAGGCCGAGTTCGAGCAACTATCGCGGGCTTTCGCAAATTGCCGTACGGTGTGTATCCAGGGCCCGGCCGGGATTGGCAAAACAGAGCTTCTGCTGACCGCCTTACAGCGCGCCGACGAACCTCTCGCAGTGCTTTGGTTCGAGATCGCTGCGTTTGTCGATGTCTCTGACATCGAATTTTGCGTGCGAGCTGCAGCGGCACCTCCAGGCTCTACGGAGCCCAAGGCGCGCATCGGCAATCTTCTCGATCAAGCCCCAAGATGCGTCGTGTTCGACGGCGTTGAGGCGATTACTCCAGATAAGCTCGATGACCTTGAGGATCTGTTCGGCAACCTCATCCGGGAAACCAGTTCTACGAAATTCGTCTTCACGTCCCAGGTTGAACTTCATACTGTTGACATCGAAGCTCGTTTAGAGGTAGGACCCTTGGGTTGGCAGGAGAGCCTCGAGATCATCCGACGGTCGTCTGACGCGCCCGATTCCGAGTTCACGGAGGAAGCCAATCTATCGTGGCTTATCGGTTTCTGCGATGGACATGCGCTCACTTTAAGAATCGTGGCGGGCTTACTCCGATACTTCAAATCACTGGATTCGGTAGTGAAGAGAATCCGGAGACTGGGCACATCGGCTTTGGATAA
>JGI12270J11330_10003098_pt1 | contig 12045 bp, 8 predicted proteins | sample PeaSoiMetSII2010_FD_11330 | JGI IMG/M metagenome (IMG submission 11330)
GCAGTACTACGCTTACGAGGTTTCCATACGCGTCGATTGCAAAACCTATGTCGGCCGATATGAAACGCCGTTCAACTATTTGACTTCAGCCTTTACTCCCAATCAGCCGATCCAGCTACGGCTAACCAAGCACGTCATGTACTTTGACCTGCCCTACGACCCGGACGTGAGGATGGGCATTGTGCGCCGCAGATCGGAATGCGGCCAGACTCGCTAGTTGCGCGGTTGGACGGGGAAGGCCTGATGGTGGAAAGAACAACGACTTCGTCCTGCTGCGTGAAGCAGCGTTCGAACCCTCGCCTGCGCACGGTGCGCGTAGCGAAGGCGAGGGAGTTTCGACGAAGTGCGTCGAAAGAGGCTAATCCATGAAGCGAAAACTCCAGTACTCGGTGACGCCTTGGCTGTTCCTGGCCATGCCCTTGTTTGCCCAGGTGTCCATAAATATGCAAACGGCACAAAATCTTCCGCTGGCCCCAGTTCCGCAAATTAGTCCGACGCAAGGTACCACCAGCTCGTCGGCGAATGGGCAGCCATCGTCCGCTCCCCAGGCTTCACCGGGAATGCCGATGTCCCTCACCTTGAAGCAAGCAGAAGCACTGGCGATCAAGAGCAATCCGCAGATCTCGGTGGCTCGATTGATCGCGCTTGCTTCCCAGCAGGTGACGCGGGAGGTCAGGTCGAACCTGTGGCCGACGGCTACGGGTGATCTTACCGGCGTAGATGCGCAGGCCGGCAGCCGCATTACGGCCGGCATGCTGAACAACCCGATCATCTACGAACGTGCCGCCGCCGGGGTCATGGTCACTCAACTGATTACCGACTTTGGCCGCACCACGAATCTGGTCTCCAGCGCGAATTATGCAGCCAAGGCCGAGAACCAGAACGCCATGGCCACCAAGGAGCAAGTGCTCCTGGCTGTGGACAAAGCTTTCTACAACGCACTGCAAGCCCAGGCGGTTCTGACGGTCGCGCAGCAAACCGTAAACGAACGGCAGACGGTCACCAATCAGGCGGAGGCGCTTTTCAAGAACAAACTGAAATCCGAGCTGGATTTCAGTTTTGCAAGTGTCAACCTGGCGCAAGCCAAACTGCTGTTGCTGGATGCTCAGAACAACGAAAATGCCGCTTTCGCTACGCTCTCCATGGTGCTGGGGTTCTCGACCTTGCAGAACTTGCAGCTTATGCAGGAAGCGAGTCCGCTGACTCCGCCTCCGGGCAATGTGGATGAGTTGATTTCCCAGGCTTTTTCCGGCCGTCCGGAAATACTTTCGCTTCAATTCCAGTACCAGTCTGCCAGGAAATTCCAAAACGCGGAGCGCGACCTGCTATTCCCGAGTATCCGGGCCCTCGGGGCAGTGGGAGACACACCGGCAGGAAATGCAACTGTAGCTCCGAATCCAGGCGCTCTAAGCAACACCTACGGCGCGGTGGGTGCGAACGTCGAAATCCCGCTCTTTAACGGGTTCCTGTATACGGCGCGAGCCCGTGAGGCGAACCTCAGAGCGCAAGCGACAGAAGAACGGCTGCGCGACATGCGCAACCTGATTTCGCGTGATGTGCGCACCAGTTGGCTGAGTGCGAACACAGCGTACCAGCGACTGGCCGTTACCCAGCAACTGCTGGAGCAGGCCAACCTGGCGCTGAGTCTTGCTCAGTCTCGGTACAACCTGGGTCTGGGCTCAATTGTTGAATTGAGCCAGGCACAGCTTCAGCAGACCCAGGCCCAGATCAGTAACGCCCAGGCCGGCTATGACTACCGCTTGAGCTTGGCAGTTTTGACGTATGAGACCACAGGGATCTGACAGTGAATTCGTTTATGCGGCAAGTATGGTTGGGGTGCAGGAGGAAGCACACCGGGTCATGGATTCGGGGACGGCGCAGGAAGGAGCTACCGCTCAGCACTCGCCAGGGGCTCATTCTAGTTTTCGGCATTGCCACCTTCGTGGGGTTTGTCTTTGTCCTTATGTACTACATCTGGTTTGTTCCAATCGAGAAGTCGATGCAGTAAGGTTGCGGAGTTGGATGTTATGACGGGTGTCGACGATGCTTGTCCGGGGACTATACTAGGCTTTTCAAGCCTGAGAATCGGCAGGTTGTCAGATCTCGGCTAATCAGTTCGAGGAGAACCAGTATGAATCGCATGCTCCTTATAGTGTCAGTGGTCGCGTTCTTCGTGGGGGGCGCATTCGCGCGGCAATCCTCAACTGNGCCGTCCACACCCGCTGGCAATAGCACAGCGCCAGTGTCGAACATTGCGACGGTTCGCGGCTGTCTCGACGGTGAGCGTGGAAACTACATCGTGGTCGAAGATAACAGCGGCGCGGTTTATGTGCTGAAAGGGGTCGGTAACAAACTCGACAATTATCTGCACCACGAAGTTGAAGTAAAGGGGAAAATGCTGCCTGGGACCATGAAGACCGGGGTACGGCCGGAGAAGGCCGGCAGTAATCCCAGCGATACCGTACACGGTGTTGACGGGGTTCCGTTGCGGGTGGGAAACGTCGACACGGACGTGCGTACGATCTCGAAACACTGCAAAGCTGCCGACCAGGAGTAAAGACCCAGCTAAGAGTTTAGACGCGGGAAACCCGGACAGCACTCCAGAATGGGTCCCAAACTGCCCATTCAGCGGGGGTCGGGGTGGGCTTGGATGGAGCACGGGGCGGATGCTAGACTGCGCAAATGGCTAACAAAAAGAAAACCAAGAAGCGACCGGCGAAGTCGAAGTCAAAGACCAAGAGAAGCGCCAGCAAGAAGGCCAAGACGATGAAGAAAGTGAAGCGTCCCAAGCTGGCGAAAAGGAAACCGGCTGCGAAAAGGGCAGCCAAGAGGACGGCAAAGAAACCAGCCGGGACGAGACGCGGGCGCGCGAGTACAGGATTCTCAATGAATCGGCCAGAAGCTCGTTCCGGCGAGCAGTCGGGAGACTTGCAGGGACTATCCAACGTCGAGAGTGCTGACTCGGAGAGCGTCGACGAATTGCTGGAAGAAGGGAACGCGTTCGAGGCGGACGCGGTGAAGGGCGTTGAAGACGCCGGAGACTTCGAGGAGAGGGAAGTCCATACCCACGAAGTTCCCGAGGATGACGTGCCTGAAGAATATCTGGATGAAGAGTAGGGCTGGGTTTTGGTCGGCGCTCAAGACTACAGAACAGCGGATTCCTCGTCGTGGTGCTCCTCGAAATGACCATGACTAAGGTTGGGGTTGGGGCATCAACGTCCCCGCCCAAGCAAGTCTGGACGGGGTGCTCGCCTGGGTGAGAGGTAAGCGGTCTAAGAGCGCCTCACCGCATGAGCGGCGGCGCGCGGGGCTGGCGTCTGGGCCAAGGAAGTTACCAGATCGCGGGTGACGCGCGCGGCCAGTTTGCGGTCGGCAAATTTCCTGGTTTCCGCCGCAAACCGCACCCGGGCACGGATCTGGCGCCGGGAAAGCAAACGCAGCAGGTGAGGGACGAAGGACATCTCGCCCCAATAGCAGACATCGCTGGCGGCGGAGCCATCGGCCACGTCGTAGCTAATGTGGGCAGAGACGACGTTCGCGCCAGCCTTGGTGGCGGCGTCAAACAGGGCGGGGCGGAAGGGCAGCACCTTGCTGCCGTCGGAACTGGTGCCTTCGGGAAACAGCACCACCACCACGCCCTGCGCGAGGGCGTTTGACATTTCCGTATTGGCGGTATGGGCGGCGGAGGTGCGGGCGCGGTCCACGAACACCGTGCCAGACAGTTTCGCCATCAGCCCGAAGAGCGGCCAGGAACGCACTTCCTTTTTGGCCACAAACACGCAGGAATGCATGGCGCTGAGAACCAGAACATCGAGATAGCCGAGATGATTGGCCACCAAGAGGCCGCGGGGAGGGAACTTACCGTCAGGCTCCAGCTCAATACCCAGACGATGGATGGCCTTCGCACACCAGCGGTGCAGCCAGCGGGCACGCTCTGAGGTGGATACTTTGCCCCGCAGCCGCAAGATAAGAAAGTGCGCGCAGCCTTGCAAGGCGGTAGAAATCAGGATGGCCAGCCGGAGAGCAGTCCGCAGACTTTGGGCTGGGCTGTGGCCGGATTTCGTGTCTGCCGCGGAAGCCGTGTTCGTATCCTTTATTATGCGGTCGAGCATGCAGCGGGTTGACTGGTTCGAGTTCGCAATACCGGGCGGTTGCGCCGCGTACGGGATCGGCAGAAACTCAGGTTATGGCTCCTGCGTAATCAGACTGTACCACACCTTGTGCGCCGGTCCACAAGGCGCCCACCCAGCTATGTTATGATGCGCGGCATTCCCAACATCTCTTCCGCAGTGGGAGGCCAAAGTGGATTCGCTCACGAAGACACTGTTCCAACGCTAAGCATTTTTCCAAGCCCGTCTTGATTCCTGCTGCGGCATGGATTTGTGTCTTGGGGGCGGCGCCGATGGCATTGGCGATTGACGGGAAACAGTATGTGGCAATTGCGGCGGGAAGTTCGCTGTACACGTTCGGGTTGCCGTAACCAGCCCGCGGTTGTCGAGAACCAGTTGTCAGATCTCAGTTCCCAGTTCTCAGATTAGGAGAATGGCGCATCTATCCCGGTGATCATCCTCACCGGGCTCTCCGAAAGAAATTCCGAGAAACTGTTGCAGGAAGGCGCCATAAGCTACGTGGAGAAGTCGGACAAACTGCTGGAGAAAGACGGCGCAGTACTGATTCAAAGCGGTAGCGCGGGTGCTTGGCAAAGCGGCAGCACCGGGAAGAAAGCTTGCCATGCCCTGTGATTACGTGATTGACAAAGAGCGGCGATTGGTACTCAGCAGTGCCTGGCAGAAGGACTGCCCAGTACGCGTCTTTGGCAGAATTCACACAGGATTCACACTACGGTCACCTCACCGTAACGCCGCACAGACTACACTGCCGCACCGGGTGGCGCAGGGATTGCCAGCGGCATTGGTGTCTGTTGCACGCGGCCAAAGCGATGAGGCAACTCATTTTTGTGATGGACGGCGAAATTGAGACTTGCCAGGTGGCGCGACAGTGCCTGGAAGAGGCAGGGTATGCGGTACGGACGTTTTCCAGCGGTGATGTGATTGCGGACGCGGAAGAAGACCGTCCGCAGTTGATGCTGATTTCCCTGATGTTGCCGGATGGCAGTGGGCTGACGCTGTGCCGTCGCATCCGCGAGCATGCCTCATTGGCCAGGACAACGGTGATGTTCTTGCTGGCCGACGCGGTCGAGGAACACCGGATTCTGGCGCTCGAATGTGGAGGCGATGATTGCATCGTCAAGCCCTTCAGCCCCCGCGAACTGGTGGCCCGAGTGCAGGCGGTGTTGCGACGGCTCTCGCCGGTGGATATGTTGCGAGACGCGCAGGCGGCCGAGCTGGTGATTGACAGTTGGGCGATGAAGGTGTCGGTTCGAGGCAGCGAGGTGCCGACCACGAGCCTGGAGTTCCGGTTGATTGAGTACCTGGCGCGGCATCGCGGCCAGGTGTTCACACGCGACGTGTTGCTGGACGCGGTGTGGGGCGACATGCAGTTCGTGACTCCGCGCAGCGTGGATGCGTGTATCCGCCGCATTCGCGGGAAAATCGAACCGGACCGGTCGCGACCGACCTACCTGAAGACCATCCGTGGCGTGGGTTACCGGCTGGATGCGATAGCTACCTGGCAATCTACCCCGAGCGAAGGGTGTGACTGCATTGCCTGTACCAGCGCGGTCGGCGCATCGCAGCTATCCTACGCGAGCGGCGCCAGGCGCAGAAGAACTTCCGTCCCGGTCAAAAACTGAATTTCAATCCGAACTGCATGGTTCGCGGCCGGTGCGCCTCGAGGGGATGCAGAAAGGCGCTACCCGCCAAGCAACTGGGATCACCCGCCGAGTTGTCCACTCCGCCGTAACAATTCACCGTATTGTTGGCTTGGTTGCCGCGATCGGGATCGTAGATGATGAATTGGGAGTGGTTGAAAACGTTGAAGGTCTCGGCACGGAACTCCAGATTGCTGCCTTCGGTGATTTTGAAATGTTTGAGCAGTGCGACATCGAAATTGAGCCGGCCGGGGTTATTCAGGAAGTTGCGGCCGGCATCTCCGAAAGTCAGCCCGGTGGGCGCGGCAAAAGCGGCGGAGTTCAGAAGCGCCGGGCCGATGCTCAACGGGTTCTTGCTTCCATAGGGCGCCTGTAGATGGGGATTTCCGATTACGTCCGGGTAAGAGCCGGCGCCGGTGCCGTTGGCTACGCCGGCGTTGTCGAGCACGGAGATGCCGTTGGAACTGCCGCCATTGATTACACTGAACGGGGTTCCCGACTGCAGGGTGGTGATCCCGGACAATTCCCAGCCCTCGAAGAGTTTGCGTCCGAAGGGAGAAGGATCGGGTAGCGTGGTGCTGGAGGGCGAGGCGTCGTAGTCGACATTGGAGAGCCAGTAGCGCAATCGGTTGACCACGGAATCAAGTTTGTAGAGGTAACTGATGTTGAGCAAATGGCGTTGGTCGAAGTTCGAACTGGCTTTGTTGGAAGCGATGTCGAGAGCATTCACCAAAGTGGTGTCAGAGCGGTCGGAGGAATCGTCGATGGAATGGCTATAGGAGTAGGAAACGCCGAGGGTCAATGGGCCGGTCGAACGGCGCAGAGTCATTTGCATGGCGTTGTAGGTGGATGTGGCGACGTTCTGTAGCGAAAAGATTCTCCCGATGCCGGGAGCATAGGTTCGCAAGGCATTGGGATCAGGAACGGCGATTCCCGGGGTCCCGAAGCAGGCGGCTTCCAGGTTGACGAAGGCGGGGTTTGTGGGAGCGACAGTGGCCGTGACCGGGAAGTTCCCGGTGGTCGGATCCTGTGGTCCGAACAGGGTGAACCCTTGGGTGGATTGAAAACTCTGGCAGTCTTTGGTAGTGATCGGTTGGCCAGGCAAGAACGGGTTGTTGCCGGGATTAGGCGCCAGTTGGTTGATTTGCAGATCGGTCGTGAGATGCGTGCCCTTGCTGCCGACGTAGGCGATGGTGGCCACGGTGTTCTTCGAGAGTTCCCGTTGTACGCTGAAACTCCATTGCTGGACGTAGGGCCAAACCGCGTGGGTTGGAATCGCAGTCACGTTGAGCGGGAAAGCTCCGGTAGCCGGACAGGGACTGGTGGTCCCCGGCACGAGTCCGACGCCTCCGATGCAGCCGTAGTCGTAGGGCCGGTTCTCGGTCATATCGAGCACCATGGGAGCGCTGCCTTCGAGAGACCCGGTGTTGGCTTCGTTACCCGTCCCGTGGTGGAAGAACATTCCATATCCGCCGCGGATGGACATCTTGCCACTGCCGGTTGGATCCCACGCGAACCCGACCCGAGGCGCGGGATTGACGAAGTGGTTGGTCATACAGCCGGCGGGCACTCCATTCACGCCACATTGCACCAAGCCATTGGTGATGCGGGGATCGAGATTGCTCAGATTCAGCGGGATGGGGGTGCAATGTGACCCATTGGCGTCGCAGCTCCCGGTGACGGCCAGGCCGCCGGTTTGAGTGTCGACGGTAGTGGTAGCCGCCAACGCGGGGTTGAACGCTGAGGGCACCCAGTTGTACACGTTATTGTATTTCTCGTGCCACAGACCGAACAGGCTGAAGCGCAAGCCGAGGTTGACGGTCAGCCGTGGCGTCGCACGCCAGTCGTCCTGGAAATAGGGTTCGATCACGTTATAGCGATTGAAGTAGTCGTGCTGGGCGCTGTCCTGCTGAAAGTACTTGATGCCTCCCGAGGCATTCGGGCGGAAGCTGCCGGGGCCGACCAGGAAATCGGCAAATGCATTTCCGAGGCTCAAAGAGCTGCTGATGTTGCTAAAACCCAGGATGCCTTGAACGTCTCCGGTGTTCGCGCCCACCGCCTGGTTGAGTTCGTTGCGCTGGGCGACGACCCACTGCACGCCCATTTGCAATGTGTGTTTGCCGATGACTTTGCTGAGGTCATCGCGGAAGTTATAAGTGGGATTGGAGTGGTGCCAGGGCAAATATCCGGGGTCGACGGCAAAACCGTTTCCGCCGTAGGCGGCATTGGTGCCGCCGATGATGATTCCGGGCACCTTATCACCGAAGCCATTATTAAAGATGTAGCCCATGTTCAGGCCGGCTGGCCGCTGCCACTGCGCCCCATTCGAATCGATGTTCGCGAGGGTGATGTGGTCGGTGGTGTAGCTGAAGAGGAACTCATTCAACAGCGATGGGGAAATGGTGTTCGTAAGGTGTGCCACCATGCTGAGTCCGGGTCCGGTGAACTGGCTTTGAACCGTCGGAAAACTGTTCTGGACGGTGCCCCACTGCGGAGTCAGGATGGTGGTGTCCCAGGAATCATGAATGTAGCGGAAGCTGAGCTTCATCTTGGAGGTGATGTTGTGGTCGAGCTTAAAGAGTTCCTGCCGCCAATAAGTGCTGGGGGAAACATCAGCATCGAAGCATGAACCCACACTCGAATTGCAGCCGGCGGTCGCATTGGGGAAAGGAATAATGTTGGTGCTCATGATGGCGGCTGCGTTGGGGTCGATGGGGATGATGTTTCCCGGGTAGGTTTGAAACTGATTGGCGGAGGAAGCAGGAATGCCCGGACAGTCAGGAAACTTGGCTCGGGAGAAGGTTGTCTGGCCGCCGGGAACCCCATTGATGGGAGGGGTGACAAAGGGACACACGTCGCTGAAGTTCCCGCTCCGTTCTGCGGCGGAAGGAACGGCCTGATTGTAGGCGGTGGGAGTGCGCTCAAAGCGGAATTCCTCAGAGTAGAAGAAGAAGGTCTTGCCAGTTCCGTTGTAGACGTGNGGGATCACAACCGGGCCGCCCAAGGTGGCCCCGAAGTCATTTCTGCGGTAGAGCGGGGCTTTTTTGGTCTCATCAAAGTAGTTGCGGGCATTGAAGAATTCGTTGCGGATGAATTCGTAGGCATTGCCGTGGAGCTGATCGGTGCCCGACTTGGTCTCAGCGAGGACGGTGCCGGAGGCGGTACGGCCATACTGGGCGCCGTAGTTCGAAGTCAGGACCTGCACTTCACTGAGAGCATCGAGACTGGGATAGACGATGAGCGTGCTTTGGCTGCCGTTGAGCCCGGCGTTCAAGACGTCGCCGCCGTCCACGTTGAAGGAGTTGTATTCGACGCGTCCGCCGTTGACGCTGTAGCGAACGCTGCCGAGGGCGCCCACCTTGGCCTCGTCCTGTCCCGTCTGGTTACTCACGCCCGGCGTCAAGGTGATGAGTTGGGTGAAATTTCGTCCATTCAAGCCCAGGCTGACCAGTTCCTTCTGTGTGATCGTTCCCACGATCTGGGAAGTCTCTGTTTCGACCTGAGAAACTTTTTGCCCCTCGACGTTGACCGAGGTGGTTTCACCGGCGGGTTCGAGGACGGCGTCCAGGGGAATGCTTTGTCCTGCGGTCAAGGAGATGCCATCGGCATGAAAGTCTTTGAACTTGGAAGCGGAGACGGTAATGCTGTAAGTACCGACAGGCAAGTGTTGGAGGGAGTATTCTCCGCGCTCGTTGGTGGTGGCGGTCTGGATGGCGCCTGAGGCGTCGCGAACGGTGACCGTGGAGCCGGGAAGCACGGCGCCGGTCTGGTCCGTCACCGTGCCCGAAATGGAGTTTGGCGCCTGAGCCGCGTTGGCCGCGGGGGGACTGGTTTGGGCGGAAGCGGCTGCTGGCAAGTTCAGGAACACGGCAGCCCAACAGAGCAAGACAGTCAGCAATCGCACAGGGTTCACCCTTCGCCTAGGAGTCAAAAGGAGCCACATGGTTACAGAGAACATGTGACGAAATAATGACGGCAAGGTTAATTTCCGATGAAAACCTGCGGTGTATTACGGCCGCGATGCCTGTGTGGCCGACCGGATCACGCGGCGCCCACAGGTAGAGGTTTTCACCCGGCCTTGACTGAGGGCAAGAATTTTCACGTGATATTCACTTTACGGTGGTTTTCCTGCAACAAATTTCGACGATAGTTCGGGCGACTCATCCTGCGGTCTTCAGGTTCGTCTCTGGCGTTTTTCGGGTTTAGGACCGTGGCTTGAGTCGCCTTGACTGGTTTTAGTGGGCCACCTTGAGGCCAAGTCCTGGCGTGCGCCGAAGAGTGCGCACCGCCGCAGCTCAAAACGGGGTGCTCCCCATAGCCGCGCAAATTTGCGCCACGAGGAAAACTGAAATGACGAAGCGAACGACAAAAATCACGACAGTGCTATCGCTAGCCCTGATCGTGTTCGCAGGAGTGAACTGTTTTGGCGCCACCAATGTGGTGCAGTTTAATGGTGCAGGTTCCACTGGCATGTTCAATCTGGCAGCGCTGGCTGCGGATTCGTCCTCAGCGTGCGGAACCAACATTTGGACCAAGAAAAACGGGGCCTCGGGAATCGACAGCCGCAGAAGCGACATTCCAGCCCAAACCGCAAACATCTGGATTGTGTGGGCCACTAACAGTAACGGTGCCGTTACCACCGTCTGCTCATATCTCGCGGTCGATTCCGTCATTGGTAACCTTCTGCTCTTTGCCCAGCCCATAGCGACTCTATCCATCCCTTCGAGCGAAATCGGCGAGAGCGGGGACAACCTGATTCCAACCTTGACCGATGTCGCGCTGACTCAGGCTGTGTACAACGCGCTCAACAATCAGCCCTTCAACGCAGCGCCCTCTGACATCCGCGCAGAAGACGCGCTTTTTGCCATGAATCGCGCTCTAGCGCCTTGGAGCAACGATCCTCACTGCAACGGCCTGGGATACACGGGTGACGGGCTTGTGGGTGTGCCGATCCTGAGTTCGCAAAGCACCAAGCAGGTAACCCCGGTGGCCTTTGCCCTCAGCGGTACCGATCCGTTTAACGGCACGCCGATTCCGGCCTGGGCTTCGTTGTCCGTGGGAGGGGAACCGATCGTGGTTTTTGTCAACACCACCGACACCTCGAGCGCTGGTTTTGGCAGCTCCAACTTCACCAATGTGAACCGCTTTGTCCTATCCGATGTGCTCAATGGGACCCTCACTCGTACTCGCGACATTGCCAACGTGGCGGGACTGCCCTCGGTTGGAATGCACGTGTTCCTGCGTGAGCCGACTTCCGGAACCTACAATACAACCGAATTCAACATTCCTGCGGAAGTCGAGGTAGGCTCTTGCCAGGAACTCAATGTCAATCCCGCGACGGATAATCCGCTGAACCTGACCTACGCCAGCGGCGGTTCGCGCCAGCGTGTGGTTGGCACAGGCGAAATGGTCGCAACGGTAGGCGCCACCACCGACGCCATCGGGTACTCTTTCTGGAGCACGGGCAACTTCGCCAAAGTCTTAACCACCACCAAGTATCTATCGGTGGATGGCGTCGATCCTCTCAACTACTCCTGGTACCAGAGTAAAGGAGCGCTCCCCAATTGCGTGGCCCCGTGCCCCGGACTCATTCCGTTCGTCAACATGCTGAACGGGTCGTATCCGGCTTGGACGATTCTGCGGGTGCAGTGCTACACCACGAATGGAGCCTGTCCAATAGGAGTTACCAAGTTGGTTGCCGCAGCGCAGAAGAATGCAAGCAAGGTTCCTGATCTGGTTCCGGTCAGTTCCATGCAGGTATTCCGTTCTCACTTCGACCGTCCCCAGCAGCTTGGGGTAACTTCCAACGGCAACGCCGGCGAACCTCCTGAATCCGGCGGCGATGAAGGCGGCGCAGTATTCACCAAGAACGCCGATACCGATTTCCTCGCCGATACCGGGGTTCAATTGATCGAAATCAAACAGTAACGTGGATTGATTTGGTATGGAGGCAGGGTGTCTGGTTGGGCAGCCTGCCTCCAACTTCTTAGGTTCAACATTGCGGTGAGGTATGAGGTTCGTAGTAGAAGTTCCGGATCAGGAAGTGTTCGAGGCAGCGGAAAGGCCCGAAGACCTTGCCCGGGAAATCGCAGAAGTCATCACCAGCGAGATTTTTGATTTTAGCTCCGTGGCGGTGACGCCTGAAAGAGGTTCCTTGTAGCGGTTGGGCGTGCTCCCGGGGCCACATGCGGTCTGATCACAGCTTTTCGACGAGAAAATAGGATGCAGAGTTCTTGGAGTAAACATCAGGCCCAGCGGCTTGCAATGCTGCTGCT
>JGI12270J11330_10003102_pt1 | contig 12036 bp, 12 predicted proteins | sample PeaSoiMetSII2010_FD_11330 | JGI IMG/M metagenome (IMG submission 11330)
CCCGATAAAATCCTGTCATCGGTTTGATTGAGCAGATTTCAAGCGGCTCGCCGAGCACGTTGCGGGGGGTAAGTCGCCGACCGCCGCCTCCAGCTCTATCATCCCTCAGCATTGTCGTCCCTCTGCTTTACTGTAGTGAAATGGGGTCCCGTCACTCGCCAAGAATCAGCCCGCTTCCTCTAATCCCTGCACGAACACTGCGAGGCGAGCCCGCCCTTCCGGATCGTCGGCGGTCAAGGTCATAAGCATGCCGATGCGACGCACCCGCTTGGGCTGCTGCGCGAGCGCGGTGAGCGGCCATGCGACTGCCGCGCCGCTAAGAGCGACAATGAATTTCCGCCTTGCGATGACGATTGCCATTTCGCCCGCCTCATCGGCACCATGGCCGCTCCGCTGCGCGATCATGATGATGTGTTTACTACTTCTTCAGCGTCGTCGTCATCAGGTACAAAACCACAGCCACCGCACGTTGGACATTGATGTTCGGCGTCAGTGCCTTTATCAACTACACCATCGCCGTCGCAGTCTGGACACGTTTTTGTTTTCATGTGTTTCCTCATGTGGACTGGCAGGCGCGGCGTTGGACCACGCAGATGGATCAGTCCAAGGCGTCACCTACGATCCTGCTACGTCACGGTTGCGATCACCGGGATTAATGCTGCCGTTGCTCACCAGGATCCGCATTTGATCTGACGGGCGCTATGCCGCCAACAATGCTCGCTGCCGACGACGAGATGATCGAAATAGCGGATTTTGCTGCACTGCATCTGTCACCTTCTGGCCCGGAGCGTCACGTAGTGCGGCGCAACGACTTGGTCGCTAACAGGAGTAAAGCGGACTCCGCCGGACCTTGGGAATGTATCGCGTTTGGTAGAGTCGAGATGTGGCGCGGTTGCTTTAGGCAGAACATATCTGTTGCCGCCTCTTTCGTCTGGCGGTGCCTTACTGGTTCAGCCATGACTCCGTTTCCACATCCCGCTCATCGAACCGGACAGGCAGATCTCCCGCATCCGGCTCTCGGACAAGACTTCACGCCTTCACTTTCGCGCGCAACGCCATCTGCAGAGCACTTTTCGGAGTTGATAGGTTGCCCAATCTCCGGGTCCTTCGCCACGTATTGCGTCTGTCTTGAACTGAGGTCCCTTCCCTCCACCGGCATTACCCGGCTTCAGCGGTACTACGAACCTCTCCGCCACCCCAAAGCGCCCAGCCTGTCCCTCGCGGGCCTCCGGTTGGTCGTCGCTGACCACGCTTTGGGGCTTCCCGTGTTTCGTGCGTTTTCCATGTGTACATGCCGCCGCCACTACCCCGGCGCAGCGCCTGGACGTATCGCTTCGCTCACTTCATCCAGACGTGTCAGCCTTCCCCGAAAGGGTTGTCGGGTCGGCCTGCGCATTGTCCTTTTCGAGGATTGCTCAGCGTTCACTCACGTTGCGGCCTGCACACTCGCGCTGTCACCAATTCGTGACACGCTAATCGAAGGCTTCAGCCACTTCGTTACCTCCATGACTGCTCCGATTGCTTCCGGCTGGAGCGGTTGCCGGGTCGGGCTTCCACCCACTGGAAAGCGCCGCCTTTGCACGGCGCACACCCGTTGCGGACGTTAGGCGGTCTGGTCGGCCGCTGGTCTGATGTTGGCTTTTTCACGAAGTCTTATTCACGAAGTCTTGGCTTGAAATACCAAGAAATATTGCCTCGGCAGGAATAGATGGGTTGCAACAAGTGTATAGCCGGCGGCTTCCAGTTCTGAGGTTACTTCTTCGGGTGGGATGCGGTGTTCAGGCGGCGGTCCCTCCGGCGAATCCGCCTTGAAATCCACGATGGCAAGCCGTCCGTTAGGCCGCAACGACGCTTTCAATTGGGAAAAGTAAGCAATGCGGTTGTCGATGTGGTGGTACGTGTCGACAACAAGAACGAGGTCCACCGGATCGGGAAGATTGGCGCTCTCGGCGCTCGCCAGTATAGGAACCAACACGCTCAGATTTTCATGGTGGGCACGCTCACGAAGGTGACGGAGCATGTCCGGTTCGATATCAACGGAAAATAGCTTTCCTTCCGCTACGAGCTTGGCGATCCGGACGCTGAAATATCCGGTGCCCGCACCTAGATCGGCTACACGGTCTGTTCGCTTAAGGTGAAGGGCATTCAAGACCTCGTCGGGCTTTTGCCAAGCATCGCGCGCAGGGTCGTCAAACGCCTTGGCCCATTTCTCGGCATCGTCAAAGGAGTGCTGATAGCCTTGGCCGTGCTTGTAATGAGTCTGCGGATCAGGAGCCGTTTGCGCGAGCAAACCACCCAGCCTTGCGCCCGCAATAACAAGCACAAAGGCAACAAATATCGACATCGTCACACTGCGCATCGGTCACCTTTATCCTAGAGCATTTTGGGTAAAAATCGAACCCAGCGCTTTGATCTTGATCATACCAAGAAACCCGACCTCCCATCGCGCGGATCAGCGATGTCGCCTCTTGGCGCCACGAGTAGAAATATTGCCAGTTTCAGCCCGGCTCCATGCTTGCGACCTGATAACCGGGAGGGCAACGGGGCCGGTCAAGAACCTAAAGCGCATGGGAATTGCTGCCGACAATCCCGGCATGAGCGGCGCCCGGCTCGCGATGACCGCAGTGCACGGGATGGAGAGGCGCCGGGGGCCCGAAAAGTGCCATCAAGGGGAATTATCGAAACCGGCCGATAATGGTCCTTGCGGTGCCTGGCCGCGCGCGCGTCGACGGGAGAGTAGCCTTGGGCGAACTAAGAACAGTCGAAATCAAGGCGTTCGTACCCTCCAAGGACTTCGCCTTAAGCAAGCAATTTTACCAGGATTTGGGCTTCGAGCTCGCCTGGTCATCGGAAGATCTGGCCTATCTGCGGAGCGCAGACTCGAGCTTTCTTCTCCAGAAATTCTACGTCAAGGAACACGCCGACAATTTCATGATGCATTTGCTTGTCGAGGACGTCGACGCCCGGTGGGGCCACGTTGAGGCGCTGGGATTGACCGCCAAGTACGGCGTGATGGCGGAGGCACCGTCTGACAAACCATGGGGTATCCGCGACTTCGTGATCACTGATCCGACGGGTGTCTTGTGGCGCATCGGACAGAATATTGAGCCCGCGGGGTAAAGCTGCGGTGCCAAATATCTATCGCGGCATTCCCGCAATCACCACTGTGGCCGAATTGTCTCGAGTCTTTTTTAAGCCGCCCTTACCGTGCTTAGGAACTTGGCGACCTCCAACTTGAGGCGATTGCTTTCGCCGGACAAGGACTGAGCCGAGGAAAGAACTTTCGCCGAAGCAGAACCGGTCTCGCGAGCTCCCTTGTTCACGTCGACAATATTGGTGGCAACCTCGGAGGTACCTTGTGCTGCCTGCTCGACATTGCGGGAAATTTCCTGCGTCGCGCCGCCTTGCTGTTCGACAGACGTCGCGATCGTCGCCGCAATTTCCGAAATTCGGCTGATCGTGGTCCCAATTTGCTTGATCGCCACAACCGAATCCTGTGTAGCAACCTGCATTCCGGCAATCTGGCTGCTGATTTCCTGGGTCGCGCTGGCAGTCTGCGCAGCGAGCGCTTTCACCTCCTGCGCAACGACCGCAAAGCCCCGTCCGGAGTCACCGGCGCGCGCTGCCTCGATCGTGGCGTTCAGAGCCAACAAGTTGGTCTGCTCTGCGATCGTCGTTATCAGATTGACCACATCGCCAATCCGTAGAGCGGCCTTCGACAACTCGTTGATGCGCTGATCGGTGACCTCTGCCTGACTGACGGCCTCACCCGTAATCCGGTTCGACTCCTGGACTTGTCGGCTGATTTCAGCAATCGAGGCAGTCATCTCATCGGTCGCCGCGGCTACCGATCTGACATTACTTGAGGCTTCCCCGGATGCCGATTTGACCATTTCGGAAAGCTGCTGTGTCTCCTCGGCAGTCCTGGTCAAACTGGTCGCTGAAGCTTCCAGCTCCGTTGAAGCGGAGGATACCGTCTGCACAATCTCGCCGACTGCGGCCTCAAATTCGTCCGCGAGTTTCTGCATCTCGGCTCTTCGCTGGGCACGCGCCTGCTTTTCTGTCTCTGAACGTTCCGCACGGAGCCGGTTGGATTCGAGCATGTTGCCCTTGAAGACTTGCAGCGCCTCAGCCATCTCGGCAATTTCGTCCGAACCGCTGGTCGTGATTTCCGCACCCAAATCGCCTGCTGCTATGCATTTCATGCTGTTCTGGAGATGCACAAGACGACGTACGACCCCGCGGCCAACGTAAAACCAGCCGATGACAAGCGCGGTGACCAGACTGACAAGCGCGAGGCAAATCAGGATGATCCGGCCCTGCCGGATCTCCGCCTCGGATTCACGAACCGCAGCGGCCGCCGCCGCCTCGCTGCGCGTTCCCAGGTTTGCAACTTCCTTTTCAAACTCCTGGGCGAGCACGCGATTTTCGGTCACCACATTGGCGCCAGTCTTGGCGGCAACCAGCTCCCTCTGCTTGAGCTCGAAAATATTGCCGGCATCCTTGCCGGTCTTGACCAATTCATTGACCAGTTTCGACGTCTCGGCATCCTTGATGTTTGTCGCGGCCTTTTCAAGGTGGCCCGCTGTCGCTGTGAACCGGTCCTTGACTGGCGGCAGCAGTTCGGCGGACGACAGGTCGGCCGCTTCGACGAGGATCCCCAATATGAGGTTGGACTCGGCGCGCAAGTCCAGGATTGCCTGCAGGGATGTGAGTTCGTTTTCGGCAAGCGCAGCCAGCGTCTTCTGAACGACCGCGAGGTCCTTATTGTCGGCTGCGGTCTGCAGACCCATGGTCAAGGTGAACCCGGCGTCATCGGCCATCGGCGCCAGCTTTTCAGCAAGCTTCTGATGCGATTTCCGAAGGCTGGCGACAAGCGCGCTCCGCGAGGCGGCAATGGTCTGGCGCTCGGTGACAGATTGCGCCAGCCGGTCGAGATTCACCAGGATGCGATCAGCGGTCTGATTAAGCCTTGTGGCATCCTCCGCGGCGAGTGCGCCAATGCTTTGCGTGAGTTCCTTGCGCGCGGCGGTCAGAACCTTGAAGGCGTGCTCGCGCTCGGCCGCGTCCGTTGCGGCGAGAAGGCGCGGCGCAGCGGCAGCGACTTCGCCCGCAGCTCTGACGACCTCCGACGCGCGCGTGACCTCCGGCAAGCTCTTTTCGGCGATTGCGCCCAGCGAACGCCCAAGGCTGCCGTAAGAGATAATCGCGCTGCTGCTCGCCAGCACGGTGAGCGCAGCGACGACCCCAAAGGCGGTAAATAATCGACCGCGAAGGCCAAGGTGATACCAGGACATCGCAGCCTTCATCGTCAATCTCCAGATAGAAATCGCTAAGCGCGAACAGTCTCGGTTTTCCTTCGCGGCCTTCCTTCTACGTTCCGGGCTTCTCGAGGTGATCAACCGCCTTGAGACTGCCGTCCGCCTGAATCACGGTCAGGAACACTTGATCCGAGCCCCGATTGCTGCTGGAGCTGTAGGCGAGCTTGAAGCCGCCGAGATCGAAGGTGCCCAATTTTTGCACGGCCTCGACCAGGGCTTGCCGGGTGAGGTCGCCACTGACCTTTTCCAGCCCTGCGATGATCGCGCGACCGACGAGGTAGCCCTCAAGCGATACGAAGCCCGGCTGAGCGTCGGGAGCGCTCGCCTTGAGCGCGGCATGGTAGCGCCCAACCACCGGGATCGCAGCGTCGTTTGGAAATGGAACGACCTGTGTGATCACAACGCCGGCACCCGCTGGACCGAGTTCCTTTGCAAGCGCGTTGGTACCGACAAACGAGATATTCACAAAGGTGGCGTCGAGCTTGATCTGCTTGGCCAGCTTGATGAACTCGGCCGCGGGCTTGTAGGGGGAGATCATGATGACTGCATCAGGCTGAGCCTTCTTGATGGCCAGCAGCGCGGCTTTTACAGCGAGCGTATTCCGCTCGAAGGTACCTTCCCCGGCAAGCTGCATCTGCCGCTTGTCGAGCGCCTTCTTGACACCGGCAAGGCCCGCCTGACCGAAAGCATCATCCTGGTACATGATCGCGATTTTGGATGCGCCGATGTCCTTGGTCAGATGTTCGACCATGGCTTCGGTTTCCTGGAAGTAGCTGGCACGGATATTCATCACCAGGGGCTTGTAAGGCTCGCGCAGGAATTCGGCGCCGGTAAAGGCGCCGATAAAGGGAGCACCTGCTGCGGCCGCGATCGGCTGAGTGGCGGCTGATGTCGGCGTACCAACCGCGCCGGCGATTGCGAACACCTTGTCTTCCTCAAGCAGCTTCTTGACCACTTCAATGGACTTGCCGGGTTCGTACCCGTCATCGACGCTCTTGAGTTCGAGCTTCCGACCCTTAACGCCGCCGGCCTTGTTGATTTCGTTGAAGGCCGCTTCGAGGCCTAATTTCATGCCCTGGCCCAGAGCCGAGGCCGGGCCTTCGAGAGCAGTCGCCTGGCCAAATACGACCTTGTCGGCAGAAACACCATTTTCAGCGAATGCCGAAACACCGGTCGCGAGGAGGGTAGCTATCACGATGGGAAGCGCGTTGCGCGGAGAGGCTCGCATGCAAATTGTCCTTCTTAATCGACGGCCGCCAATGGCGACGAAACCAGCTTATCGCGGCACCGTTTCAGTCGTTGGAAAAGCATCACGACAATAATTTCTAAGTTTGCTCCTGAAACCTTCACAATCGATTAACCAAAATGCCCACGCTGTTTCGTTGGATCATCTCGCCGGCCTGGACGAGGGAACGTGGGCGGATGGAACATTCTCTGGCAGCGACGTTCGCTGGGACAGGCCTTGTTGACTTGTCCGACTGATTTGTACAATAGTACAATTAATATGGTCAGAAAATCCGCCGAGAAGGAAAAGGCGCGCAAGCCGAACATGCGCGAGGCGATTCTCGCCGCCGCAGAGGAGCTGTTCTCGACCAACGGCTTCAACGCCGTGACGGTGCGCGATATTGCGCACGCCGCCGGCGCAAATCCGGGCAGCGTGACATATCATTTCAAGACCAAGGACGAGCTGCTTCTGGAAATCTACCGGCGCCACTGCGGACCGATGAACCAGAGGCGCTCCGAACTGCTGGCTGCTGCCAGGCGGGTGCGCGACCTGCAGGACCGGCTGGAGGCGATCGTCCGCGCCTATGTGCTACCGGCATTTTCTTCCGGCAACGATCTCGCCGGCGGCGGCGCACGTTTCACGCGGCTGCGCGCCATCATGTCGGCCGAGGGAAACGAAATCACCCGGCGGATCATCGCGCAGACCTTCGACGATACCAGCCACGCTTTCATCGATGCGATCCATGAGAGCTTGCCGCATATCGCGCGCGCGGAGATCGTCTGGCGCAGCCATTTCCTTCTCGGGGCACTCTATTACACGCTGGTGACGCCCGAGCGCGTCTCTCGCCTGTCGCGCGGCGATTCCGACGGGACCGATGCGGGAGATGCGATCGAGCAGCTGGTACGGGCTACGGTGGCTTCGATGCAGGCGCCGGCGCTCGATCGGCCCGCGCCATCGCGGCGGCGATCCGCGGCGCCAGCCAAGACTCACGCGGACGACGGTCACGCGCTACGGTGATGTGGCTTTCCTGGTCCTCCCAGGTTGTTTTACGGTGAAAAAAGAGATGAACAGGCGGAATGCTTGCGGATGTTCACCGGTCTTGCCGGGACATGGGCCCGGGACCGGCAGCGTCGCTCGGCCCACCGCCATTGCTGACGGGGAGATCAAGTGATCATCGACGCGCACGGCCACTACACCACGGCGCCCAAGGCCCTTGAGGATTGGCGCAACCGGCAGATCGCAGGCATCAAGGATCCCGCGGTCAGGCCCAAGCCCAGCGAGCTGAAGATCAGCGACGACGAACTGCGCGAGTCCATCGTCAACAACCAGCTCAAGCAAATGAAGGAGCGCGGCAGCGATCTGACCATCTTCAGCCCGCGCGCAAGCTTCATGGCCCATCACATCGGCGACTTCGAGGTGTCGTCGGCGTGGGCCGCGATCTGCAACGAGCTGTGCTGGCGCGTCAGCAAGCTATTCCCCGACAATTTCGCCGGTGCAGCGATGTTGCCCCAATCGCCCGGCGTGGACCCAAAAACCTGCATTCCCGAGCTTGAAAAGTGCGTGAGGGAGTACGGCTTCGTCGGCATCAACCTCAATCCGGACCCCTCCGGCGGACACTGGACCTCGCCGCCGCTTTCGGATCGTCACTGGTACCCGATCTACGAGAAGATGGTCGAGCTCGACATCCCGGCGATGATCCATGTCTCCACGAGCTGCAATGCCTGCTTTCATACCACCGGCGCGCATTACCTCAATGCCGACACCACGGCCTTCATGCAATGTCTGACGTCGGACCTGTTCAAGGATTTTCCGACCTTGAGATTCCTGATTCCGCACGGCGGTGGCGCCGTTCCCTATCACTGGGGCCGCTTCCGCGGCCTGGCGCAGGAGATGAAGAAGCCGCTGCTCAAGGATTACCTCCTGAAGAATATCTTCTTCGATACCTGCGTCTATCACCAGCCGGGGATCGACCTGCTCACCAAGGTGATCCCGGTCGAGAACGTTCTGTTCGCGAGCGAGATGATCGGCGCCGTTCGCGGCATCGATCCGGAAACCGGATTCCACTATGACGACACCAAGCGGTATATCGAAGCCGCCACCACACTCAGCGCGCAGGACCGGTACAAGATCTACGAAGGCAATGCGCGGCGCGTATTTCCGCGGCTGGATGCCGCGTTGAAAGCAAGAGGAAATTGACCATGAGCGTTGCGATGAACGACCTCGGAATCGTCAAGCGCAATATCGGCAGGGCGAACAAGGCCGCCGTCGAGAAATTGTCGCGCTATGGCGTCGCTACTATCCACGAGGCGATGGGCCGGGTCGGCCTGATGCATCCCTACATCCGTCCGATCTACGCCGGAGCTCGCATGTGTGGCACCGCCGTTACCGTGCTGTTGCAGCCGGGGGACAACTGGATGATGCATGTGGCCGCCGAGCAAATACAGCCCGGCGATGTCGTGGTCGCCGCCTGCACCGTCGACAATACCGACGGCTTTTTCGGCGATCTGCTCGCCACCAGTTACCGTGCCCGCGGTGCGAAGGGCCTGGTCATCGATGGCGGCGTCCGCGACGTAATGGATCTCACCGAAATGCAATTCCCGGTGTTTTCGCGCGCGATCAGTGCGCGGGGTACGGTCAAGGCGTCGCTCGGCTCCGTGAACATTCCGGTGGTCTGCGCCGGCGCAACCGTAAATCCGGGGGACGTGGTGGTCGCCGATATGGACGGGGTCGTCATCGTCCCGGGGCGGATCGCACATCAGGCTGCGGACGCGGCGGAAGCGCGCGAAGCGAACGAAGCGGACAAGCGCAAACAGCTCGCCGAAGGCGTTCTTGGATTGGACATGTACAAGATGCGGGAGCCGCTCGCAAAGGCCGGGTTGAGATATGTCGATTGAAGCTCAGGCGACGGCGCAGATGAGTAAGTCAATGGCGGCAAAAATAGTTGGCATTTCGTCGATGGCCACCCGTCATGTTCTGACGGAACTCGGTGCTGCATATCAGCAAAAGACCGGGCAGTCGGTAGCCATCGAGTCCGTCGGCGGGGTCGACGCCGCGCGCCGTATTCGCGCCGGAGAGAAATTCGATATTGTCGTGCTCGCGGATGAGGCCATCAAACAGCTTGAAACGGACGGATGCATCAAATCGGGCAGCCGCGCGGGATTTGCCGATTCGGCGATCGCGGTGGCGGTAAAATCAGGAGCAAGGCGTCCGAGCCTCGCCGATGGAGAATCGCTCAAGGCGGCAGTTCTGGCAGCGCAATCGATTTGCTACTCCACTGGCCCAAGTGGCACGCAAATCGTCAAATTGCTGGAAAAATGGGGCATCGACCGGCTCATGTCTGGGCGAATTGTGCAGGCTCCCCCGGGCGTTCCGGTGGGTACCTTGCTGGCGCGCGGCGAAGCCGAACTCGGCTTTCAGCAATTGAGCGAGTTTCTGGATGTGCAGGGCATCGATATCGTCGGACCTTTGCCGCAGGAGATTCAATCCTTGACCCGGTTTTCGTGCGCGGTGGGCGCGCTGGCATCCAATGAAGCCGGGGCGCGTGATTTCATCCGCTATCTGACCTCGTCGGAGGCGGATGCGTCCAAGCGGCGTCATGGCATGGAACCGGTATGACGACGGCCACACCTTCGCGCAGAAGCGGACATCGAGAGGACGCGTTTATGTCGAAACCTGCGACCGGGCCATTCCAGAAGACCCCAGGCTGGCTCGATTGGTATGCCGATCCATCCAGGCCCCGGTTCAAGCTGCCGGCCGGCACCGTTGACGCGCATTGCCATGTGTTCGGTCCGGGCGCGGAGTTTCCTTACGCTCCCGAGAGGAAATACACACCGTGCGATGCGTCCAGGCATCAGCTCTCAGCGTTGCGCGACCATTTGGGCGTAGCGCGCAACGTGGTGGTACAAGCGACGTGTCACGGCGCCGACAATCGCGCGATGATCGACGCGCTGGTTCATTCCGCTGGAAGAGCGCGCGGGATTGCCACCGCCAAGCGCAGCGTCAGCGATGCAGAGCTTGAGGCGATGCACGCGGCCGGCGTGCGCGGCGTCCGCTTCAATTTCGTCAAGCGCCTGGTGGATTTCACGCCGCGGGACGAACTCAACGAAATCGCCGGCCGCATTGCAAAGCTCGGCTGGCATGTCGTAATCTATTTCGAGGCCGTGGACTTGCCGGAGCTGTGGGATTTCTTCGCGTCGCTGCCGACCACGGTGGTCGTCGACCATATGGGCAGGCCCGACGTCGCCAAACCGGTCGACAGCCCTGAGTTCGAGTTGTTCGTGAAATTCATGCGCGATAATCCGAAGGTCTGGTCCAAGGTCAGTTGCCCCGAGCGATTGTCGATTTCGGGGCCGCCGGCACTCAACGGCGAGCGGAATGCCTATCGCGATGTGGTACCGTTTGCCAGACGCATCGTGGAAACGTTTCCGGATCGCGTGCTCTGGGGCACCGACTGGCCGCATCCCAACCTGAAGGACCACATGCCGGACGACGGCCTGCTGGTCGATTTCATTCCGCACATCGCGGTCACGCCCGAACTTCAACGCAAGCTGCTGGTCGACAATCCGATGCGACTGTACTGGCCCGAGGAATCCTAAAGGAGGCACTCCGATGGCACTCGACAAACCCTACACCGACGTACCCGGCACCACCATCTTCGACGCCGACATGTCGCGGCAAGGCTATCACCTGAATCAGTTCTGCATGTCGCTGATGAAGGCGGAGAACCGCGCGCGCTTCAAGGCCAATGAGCGTGCCTATCTCGACGAATGGCCGATGAGCGAGGAGCAGAAACAGGCCGTGCTCGCGCGCGACCTCAATCGCTGCATCGAGCTCGGCGGCAACATCTACTTCCTCGCCAAGATCGGCGCCACCGACGGCAAGAGCTTTCAGCAGATGGCCGGCAGCATGACCGGCATGAGCGAGGAACAATACCGCGAGATGATGGTGAAGGGCGGCCGTTCCGTCGAAGGCAACCGCCGCATTGGGGAGAAGAAGTGATGGCCCGTATCACCGCAAGTGTCTACACCTCCCATGTGCCGGCCGTCGGCGCGGCGCTCGATCTCGGCAAGACCACTGAGCCCTATTGGCAGCCGGTCTTCAAGGGCTACGAATTCTCCAAGCAGTGGTTGAAGGAGCAGAAGCCGGACGTCATCTTCCTGGTCTATAACGATCACGCCAACGCGTTCAGTCTCGACATCATCCCGACCTTCGCGATCGGCACCGCGCCCGAGTTTACCCCGGCCGATGAGGGCTGGGGCCCGCGCCCGGTGCCCAAGGTAATCGGCCACCCGAAGCTCGCCTCCCATATCGCGCAGTCGGTGATCCAGGACGATTTCGATCTGACCATCGTCAACAAGATGGACGTCGACCACGGTCTCACGGTGCCGCTCAGCCTGATGTGCGGCCAGCCGAAGGCGTGGCCGTGCCCGGTGATCCCGTTCGCGGTCAATGTGGTGCAGTACCCGGTGCCATCGGGCCGTCGTTGCTTCA
>JGI12270J11330_10003111_pt1 | contig 12010 bp, 8 predicted proteins | sample PeaSoiMetSII2010_FD_11330 | JGI IMG/M metagenome (IMG submission 11330)
AGGTCAAGCCGGGAACCATCTACCTAGCCTGCGCGGACAACGGCATAGGGCTGACCCATCTGCACTGGACCAGCTGGACGCCCGAGCTCGCCAGTGCCTACGGGACCGAGTGGCAGAACGAGGTCGTGGCTACGTATCCTGTCACCCAGACCCTGCCCCTCGGGGTCTGACGCCGCTGCAGAAGATGGTGGCCGAATTCATCGCGCTGGAATCAACGACCACGGGCAGTTGCCTGCGCTGGGCGAGCGGGGAGATACCGCCAGCGACATAGCCGGTGGCGCGCTCGGCTGCGGTTGGCTGCGCCGTCTCGGCCCGCTTGCCGCCCACTGCCTCGGCGAACGCCTTGAAGTTCAGCTGACCAGCCACCGGGACGACCGCGACGGTCAGCCCGCCGTCCACGCTGGCGATCAGCGTCTTGAAGACCCGCTCAGGCGCTACCCCGAGTGTGACCGCTGCCTCTGTCCCGTAAGAGCCGTGCCGCGGATCATGGGAGTAAGCATGGACGGTGTACGGGATACCGAGCCTGGTCAGCAGATCCGTCGCGCGAGTGCCACGTGCCGCCACGCTCGGCAAGCTTAGCCGCGAGCCAGATCAGGCGTGAGAACCAGCTGCGAGCCGGACCACGACTAAGCGAACCAGGCGCAAGCCGGATCAGGCGTGAGAACCAGCTGCGAGCCGGACCACGACTAAGCGAGCCAGGTCAGAGGCAGCAGATGGTCAGCTCACCGCGGGAGCCTGGCCCTGGACCAGCCATGGCTCGGGGACGGTAGCCAGCGTCCGCCGGTAGACGGCTTCGTATCCCGCTGCCATCACATCAACGGTGAAGCCTGACTCGACGTGCCTGCGGCATGCTGCCGGGTCCAGCAGGAGTGCCTGCGGAATGGCATCGGCCATTTCGGCAGGCGTGTCGACGATGATCCCGGTCCTGCCGTGCACGATCAGCTCGGGCACCGCGCCCCGGCGGAGCGCCACCACCGGCGTTCCGCAGACCATGGCTTCGATCACGACCAGGCCAAACGGCTCTTCCCAGCAGATCGGGAACAGCAGGCAGGCCGCCCGCGACAGCAACTCGCGCTTGGCCACCGCATCGGCCACCCCGAAGATGGTCACGTCAGTGCCGACCCTGGGCTCGATCTCCCGCGAGAAATACGCCCGCTCGATCGGCTCAGAGCACTTGCCGGCCAGAATGATCCGCATCCCGGCGGCCCTGGCCGCGTCGATCGCCAGGTGCGGTGCCTTTTCCGGGTGGAACCGGCCGAGGAACAGCGCGTAGTCGTCCTTCTGGACGCGGAACGGGAACGTGTCTGCGCGGATCGCGTTGTGCACTGTCGCTGCCCAGGGAAGGTCGGGCGCGCATGACCGCTGGGCCTTGGAAATGGCGATCAGCTGGACGGTGCCGCCGAGTGCGCGGTAGTACTCGCCAGGATCGCCGCGCACCGGCCCATGCGCTGTCACCACCGTCGGCGTTAGCCTGCCGCGCGCCATCAGCGGCCCGGCCATCGTGTGATCGTGGATCACATCGACGTTCAGGGTGTCCAGGATGCTCGCGACCTTCGCCGTGTGCACCATCTCGGGCATCGGCTCGCCGAGCTGGTCCGCGGGCCCGACGTCATAGGTAGTGATGAACCGCTGAGCTCTGGTGGCGTGCTGGCCCGCACCGATCAGGGTCACCTCGTGACCTCGGGCTACCAGCGCGTCGACCAAGTCGGCGACCACGACCTCGATCCCGCCGTAGGCCGCAGGCGGAACATCGAAGTACGGCGGTGCGACCATCGCGATGTGCAACTGCCGTGCCCCCATGGACACCTGTTTAGTCCTGGTGAGGGTCGAGCCTATGGTGCTCACAGCGAAGCGCCTCCTTACCTCAAACGGGTTCGCCGGCGCGGCTCGGGGCGCCAGGCAGGCGCCAGTCCGGCCGTCGATGATCATTCCCGCGGCCGGTGCGCCAATACTGCAATTGAGTTAATAAAATACCAATAGCCAAGTAAAGAGTTTACCTTTATTACCGGCTGAGGTTGCCAGAAATGCTCAATTTACAGTGCCTGACCTGCGCAGACAACACAATGTGGCAAACACCACACCGGTCAGCAGGTTTAGCAGCGGTGCAATGCCTTAGCGGGTTGCCGCGTCGAGATTATCACGAATTGTCTGGGTCAGCGGATGGTCCGGGCCGAGCACCCGCTCGCAGTCGGCCAGCGTCCGCTCAAAGGTGGCGATCGCATCACTATGCCGCCTGGCCATGTAGTAAGCGTGCGCCAGGTTTCCGCGCGAGGTCAGGGTATCCGGGTGATCAGAGCCAAGCACTCGCTCGAAATCCGCAAGCGTTTGCTCATAGACCGGCATCGCGTCTGCCAGCCGCCCGGCGGAGTGATATCCCCCGGCCAGGTTGCCGCGCGCGGTCAGGGTATCCGGATGATCAGAACCCTGGAGCCGCTCCCGGTCGGCGAGCAAGCGCTCGTAAAGCGGGATCGCCTCCTTCATCCGGTGTGCCGAGTGATAGCACGACGCCAGGTTGGCTAGTGCGGTCAGGGTGTCGAGATGATCGGGGCCGAGTACGGCCTCCCGGCCGGCCAGCGTCTGCCGGTAGCAGGGGATGGCCTCCTTCATCCGTCCCGCCGTGCGGTAGGCGTAAGCGAGGTGGCCGCATGCCGTCAGAGTGTCAGGATGATTCGCGCCGAGGGTCTTCTCCCGGACCGAGTGGACCCGGCGGAAGATGGCGATGGCTTCGTCGAGTCGCCCAGCCGATTGGTAGACGCGGCCGAGGTTGGCGCATTCGGCCAGGGACTCGCGGTGATCGGGCCCGAATACCCGTTCCCATTCGGCCAGGTTGCTCTGATAGAGCGCGATCGCGCTGTCCAGCTGGCCGGCCAGATGGTAGGTGCTGGCCAGCTGGCTGCGGGCTGCCAGGGTGTCTGGGTGTTCGGTGCCAAGCACCCACTCCCGGTCGGACAGCGCCCGCTCATACACGTCGATCGCCGCTTCGAGCATTCCAGTGGCCCGGTAGACCCGCGCCAGGGACGTGCGCGTGGTGAGCGTGTCGGGATGATCGGGGCCCTGCGCCTGCTCACGCTCCGCGACGCTGATCAGGTACAGGTCGATCGCGTCGTCAAGCTGCCCGGCCGCCTCGCAGGCCGCTGCGAGGAGATCACGGAACGCCAGGGTCTGAGCATGACCGGCGCCGAGCATCCGCCCGCTCGAGTTGAGCAGCGACTGCCAGTACGCGATTGCCGACGGTGCCAGCCCGGCGTCGCTCAGACTGGTACCTGCCCTGATCAGGACGGGATGCGGCTCCGGTGTCCACAGCGCATCTCCGGCGATTTCGCGGAGCCGGCCGGTGCAATCGCGCAGCGCCTGGGCCAGCGCAGGCTCGGCTTCGAGCAGCGGCCAGACCTCAAGCAGGGCGTCAGCCGCCGCCCGCGCCGCCTCACTCAGCACCACAGCGGGAACCAGCCTGCGGACCGCTGCCTGCACGACCGGGTGAACGGCCACCAAGCCAGCCACGGTCGCCTGATCGATCTTCACCAAGCCGGACTGGACGAGGTTGCCCAGGCCGGCCCAGGCATGCTTCGGATCGGCTGCCGCCCCATTGCCGCGACCCGAGAGGTAGCCGCACGCGGCCCGGCTGATCAGCACCTGGGCAGGAAGTCCGGCCGGGTCAAGGACGGCGGCCAGGGCAAGAACCGGCCGGGCCGCTCCGGCCGGCGGCCGCTGATCGGCCCGGTCGAGTGCCAGCGACCACACCACCTCGGCCGGCGACACTGAAGCGTCCGCAGCCCGGCCGACCAGTTCCTGCCTGCGGCCGGCGAATCTGAGCCGATATTCGCGGCAGGTCAGCGTGGTACCCGCCATCGTGGCCGTCGCCAGCGCGAGTGCTAGCGGCATATAGCCGAGATCGGCGGCGAGATCGAGCGCCTGGACCCGCTGGTCCGAGTTGTCGTACAGCCGGGCGGTCAGGTAGGCCAGCGCCTCGCGCCGGCTGAACTCCCCGATCGGGCAGGTCCGTGCGCCGCGTTCAGCCAGCTCGGAAAGGTCGGCCGAGGGACGGCAGGTGACCAGCGCCTGCCCGGCGGCACCCACCGGCCAGAGCCCGCGAACCGTGGCCGGATCCAGCACGTCGTCAAGGACGACGAGCCAGCGGCGATCGGTACGGACCAGCCAGTCCAGGAATCGCATCGCGGCCGCTTCTGGCAGGGCGCCGCGATCTGCCAGACCGATGTCGCTGGCCGCCTGAGCGTAGCCGACCAAAATGGCCGACCGGCTGGCCGCGTTGATCCATACCTGCAGGTCAGAAATTCGTGATCGCCAGTGCCCTTGCAGCACGGCGGCGGCCAGCTGAGTCTTGCCGTAACCACCTGGGCCGACCAGGATGGTCATCGCCTGGTACTCGCCGCCAGGCCGCCCGGCCGGTTCGACAAGGACAGGATTCGCGTCAATCCCGTAGCCGGTTTCCGGCCGCGGGCTGAAGAAGTCGGCGAGGGCGGGCACCCGGCCCGAGCAGATCGGCCAGGCGGCGTCAGGCAGCGACCCGGTGCCACCGGGCTGCCACCTGACATTCTGATCGATCATGACCGCCTGATCAGTGAAGTGGGCACCGCTCCGCTAGCTCTGTTTGACATCACAAACATTACGACGGGATGACAGGCAATAGGTGGTTACCGCCTGATGTTGGCCGAAAGACCGATCTGGATCATGGTCTCGCGATTACCCGTGATTGCTCCGGAATCCGGCAGGTACGAATCGCCCGAATTTCCGCACCCGAGATTCCCGGCCTGGCAGCTAACGGCGCATCCGGCGCCACAGCGGCCGGGGTACCAGACGCAGGACAGCGGCGGCGGCACCGAGACTGCGCGGGATCCACAGCTGCGTCGAGCGGCCCTCAAGCGCCTCGGCGACAGCGGCCCCCACCTGTGCGGGCGTCGATGACAGCGGAGCCGCGCTCATGCCTGCGGTCATCCGCCCCGTCACGAAACCGGGCCGGACCAGCAGGACCCGCACGCCACTGTCGGCCAGGGCATCGGTCAGGCCGCGGGCAAAGGCGTCCTGGCCCGCCTTGGCCGCGCCGTAGACGAAGTTGGCCTTCCGCGGCCGGATCGCGGCGATCGACGACAGCACCACGATCGTGCCGCGCCGCTGCGCCCGCATCTTCGACGCCACCGCGAGCAAGGTGGTCACGTGACTGGTGAAGTTGGTGTCGATCATGCGCGCCGCCAGAGCGGGGTCGCGGTCGAGTTCCTGCTGGGCGATGAGCACGCCCGTCGCCGCGATCGCCAGATCGACCGGGCCGCCGGCGAAGACCTGCTCGATCAGCTCATGATGGGACTGCGTAGCCAGCGCGTCGAAGATCACCGGCGTGCACGGGTAGGGCAGTTCCTTGCCCGCCGCCGCCAGCCGCTGCTCGTCTCGCCCGGCCAGCAGGATCTCGCTGTCGCTCGGCATCCGCAGCGCCGCCAGGATCGCCAGGCCGATCTCGCTGGTGCCGCCTAGCAGCAGGATCCGAGCGGGCCTGCCTAGATTGTCGAACATTCACAGCTCCCTTTGCCTGCGGCGGGTCCGGTCAGTCAGCTGGTGCTCCGGCCAGCTGGTGCTCCGTCAGCACGGACAGCGGGCCTACAGTCCAAGCGCGAACAGCACCAGCCAGGCTAGCTCGCAGCAGACCATCAGCGGATCACGCGCGATAAGATCCTCGACCGGCTTGCTTGTGGCGCGCGCGGTCAGCCGGTCGAACCGGGCCAGCGCCGCGGCCAGCGGGATCGAGCTGACCAGATGCCAAGTCCGGGATCCCGACTGCGGCTGGTAGAAGGCCCAGAGCAGGTAGGAGGCAACCATGATCACCGAAACGGCGCGCTGAGCCAGCCGCAGTGCCTGAGCTGAGTATCCGCGCATGGCCGGCCGGTGCGTGGCCGCGTCCGTGCCGAGCACCGTCAGCTCCGTGTACCGCTTGGCCAGCGCGACCATCAGCGCACCCAGGCTGCAGACCAGCAGGAACCAGCCGGATGGCGGAACATGCGTCGCAGCGGCACCGCCAACGACCCGCAGCACGAAGCCGGAGGCGACGCAGGCGAGTTCCACGAAGGGCACGTGCTTGAGACCGGCCGAGTACAGGAAGGAAATGATCAGATAAGCGGCGATCGTCGCCGCGAGCAATGGCTCGCTGATCGCGAAGCCAGCGCCCAGCGCGGTCAGCACCAGGCCGGCAGCGAGCGCCACCGCATGCCGCACAGGCAGCAGGCCGGCCGCCACCGGACGGAATCTCTTATAGGGGTGGCCCCGGTCCCGCTCGGCGTCGACCACATCGTTGATCAGGTAGACCGCGGAGGACGCGGCGACAAACGCGGCCGCCGCGACCAGGGCGTACCAGAACCCGTCACGGCGGCCGACCGTGTCACCAGCCAGCGGCGCTGCGAAGACGAGCAGGTTCTTCGGCCACTGCCGCGGGCGGGTGGTCTGCAGGACCGCCTTGAGCCAGCGGACCGGCGCGGCGATGCGCGCTGAACTGCCATTCTGCGGCTCAGCAAGTTGCGCCGCTGGGGTAGGAACTGTCATCGGGCGTAGACCGCCGTGAAGTCTCGGTTGGAGGTGCTGTAGTACCTGTCGGCCGGTTGAAGCTGATTGTTCAGCAGGTTAACCGGTGTCGGGTCGGCCGGATGGTTTTTCGGCAGGTAGTACATGAACGATGTCCAGTCCGGGTTGATGTCGAGCTCCATCGCAGTCACCGCGCCTGCCCGGCGGAGCAGGCTGGCCAGCGTCTGCGCGTTCAGCGCCGGCCCGTAGACGAAGATGATCCTGCCATCGGAGGTGATGCCGATGCCGGACCGCCAGACGTAGTAGCCGCCGCCGAGTGTCGCTCCCCAGGTGGAAACGACATCGCTGTTGACCGATGCCGGGATCTGGCCATCCCTGATGATGAGGTTGAGATTCTGCCGGACGGCTGCGACTTGCGGCCCCATGTGCAGGCTGCCGTAGCCCCAGGACCCGATTCGCAGCTCGCCGTTGCGGTAGTAGACCTCGGAAGCCGCGCCCCTGACCAGCGAGCCGTCATAGTGGCCGTTGAGGTAGAAGCCGCCACCCGACGAGGCGATCCGGAAGCCGCTGTTGAAGGTCGCAGTCAGGCCGGTGCGCTCGCCCTGCGGGAGGTACATCGGAGCACCCCAGTTGCCGTAGCCGGGGTCTTCCGACCCGGGCCGCAGGCTGAACTTGAGCAGCCGCTGGTCCATCGAGACGATGCCCGCGTAGTAGGACGAGTAGATCCTGCTCTCCCGCACGTAGGTCTTAAGGACCGCAGGGACACCCTTGACCCAGCCGACCACCTTCCAGACACCCTCGTCTGGCAGCGGCCTGCCAGCGGGCGAGCCGATATTGGCCGGGATGATCGGCTCGAGTCCGTGGTAGTGCTTCTTCTGCACCAGCTGCCCGCCCAGCTTGTTGAAGGACACATTCGGGTTGCCGCCCTTCTTCGGCGGGTTGTAGCTCAGCCACTCACCGAAGGTGACCAGCGGACCCATGTCGTGGTCGCGGGCCCACTCGGCGATCCGCTCGGCAACGGTACCGCCGCCGGGCACGGTGAGCGCGTGACCCAGCGACCAGCCAGTGACGAAGACAAAGGTCGCGACCAGCGCAAGCACGACGCGCAGCACGGGGCCACCGTGCCGTCGCGGCGGCCGGCGGCGCACCGGTCCGCCCGGCATCAGCTGCACCTGTCGGCCAGGTGCTACTGGTCGAGCCACCCAAGTCTCCCTCGTCGCGTGCGGACCAGGCTGCCGGACTCGGCAGGCCAGTGCTGACCGGCAGCTGGACCTGAACCCAGGGCGGTCACTTCATGCGACAGCCCGGGCGGCCCGGCCCGAGCGCGCGAAAGACGCGTCACGGCCGGGCGCCTCCTTGTGTGGCTTCCAGTATCCCGGTCGCCAGCGAGCAGCCAGGGCCAGGGTAGCCGCCGCAGGCTCGGTCCTCGGTAAGTACCCGAGCACTCAGCAGCGGAACCCACAGATCGAGCCTTCCCATCTGCCCCTTCACTTCACTTGCCACATCACTGCCCACACCAGACCCAGGTCACGAGCCGCGCTGTTCCACCGGCCGGGTCGGCGGCTCCACGCTGTACCACTGTGCTCGCATTGCGACCAGTTAGCAGCCTATCCACCAGCGCCGTGTGCGGCAGGACATCGGAGACCGGACCGGGCCACGCGGTCCGTTATTTCAGGTCGTAGTGCATCACCAGGACAACGACCGCGCGGTTCGGAGGGTTTCCTGCCGCGGTCCGCAGGATTCCGGTCCGCGATCCGGCGGGTTCCCTGCCAGCGTCAATGCGGCGTTCCCTGCGGTCCATCCAGCACAGTCCCGGCAACGGAGCCGACAACTGCCCGGTTAGGCTGTCCGGCGACAACTTCGGCGGGAGGATCAGTAATGAGCGACGGCAGCGGCAGCATCCAGCGGACCCTGGTCCTGGTCAAGCCGGACGCTGTGGCCCGCGGCCTGACCGGGCGGGTGCTGGCGCGGTTCGATGACGCCCTGCTCAAGATCGTCGCCGCCAAGATGGTGTGGATGGACGCCGATCTCACCAGGCTGCACTACTTCGATCTCGAGGAGCGGTTCGGAGCTGACGTTTATCAGCTGATGGCCCGATTCATGCAGTCAGGCCCGGTCATCGCGATTGTGCTCGAAGGCGTCGGCGCGGTGGCCTGCGTGCGCAAGCTGGTCGGCTCGACCTACCCCGATGAGGCCGCGCCTGGCACCATCCGCGGCGACTTCGCGAACATGAGCAGGGCCTACGCCAACGCTCACCACCTGCCGGTGGCCAATCTGGTGCATGCGTCCGGCAATACGGAGGAAGCCGAGCGGGAGATCGACGTCTGGTTCGCCAAATCGGAGCTATTCGACTACTCAAGCGCCGCACAGCAGTTCGCGTCCTGATGCACGACAGCCGCCAGCGTCGGGTCCCTCACCTCGGCGAGCACCTGATTTCTGCCGCGGGCACGAGCCGGTGCTGCCCATCGTTATGCATCCGATAGCTTTCGGGGTCCCGCCGCAAACACCGGGTCAGGCACGTGCGCTGGCCGCTGGTGTGATACCTCGGTGCTATGGAGCCGACGGGTAACGAGCCGGACAAGGTCGCCGAGGCTGCGCTTGAGGCGGTCTCCGAGGCTGTCGAGCTTGCGGACCGGCGCAGACCGCGTGGCCGGCTGCTGAGCCGGAGGCGGCTGGCCGGACGAGCGGAGCGTGCCAGGGGCGTGCGACAGCTCGGTGGCGTGCTGGGCAGCGCGGCCCGGCGCGGCGCGCACGTCACCAGGCGAGGCGTTGCCTCGGGCAGCCGCTGGCTGAGCGGACAGGTCATCGCCATGGCGCCCCGGCTGCCGGTTCGGGACCTCGCTGTGCTGCGCGCTCAGTTCCCAGGCCGCTCCCCAGAGGAATTGGCTGACGCGCTGATCGATGGCGCGGCACGGGCTTCTGCGGCGGTCGGTGCCGCGGTCGGTGCCTGGGCGGTGCTGCCGTTCCTCCCCGCGGCGGGCGCGGAGATCGCGACCGAGACCCTGTCGGTGGTCGGCATCGAGATCAAGCTCGTCGCTGAGCTGCATGAGGTTTACGGGATGCGGGCCCCGGGCGGGGTTATCGACCGGATGACCTCGTACGTGGGCGCGTGGGCGCAGCGCCGGGGCGTCGCCCTGGCGCCTGGCGGCCTGGTGCTCGCGGCCGGCTCTCCGCTCGGGCGGCAGCTGCAACGGCGACTGGCCGCACGGGCCGGCCGCAGCATCTTCTCACTCGGGCCGCTGCTCACCGGGGCTGTGGCTGGCGCCATGATCAATCGCAGAGAGACTCGCAAGCTCGGCCGGATGATCCGCGACGACCTGCGCAGGCGGTCACCACACCGGGTCGGCTGGCCGGACTGAGAATCCGCGGTCTGACGCGTCAGGCCGGCCCGGCGAGCGGCGCCGACTCCTCGGCCGCCTCGCCAGGCCCAGGCGTCTCCCCGCCAGGCCCAGGCGTCTCCCCGCCAGGCCCAGGCATCTCCCCGCCAGGCCCAGGCGTCTCCCCGCCAGGCCCAGGCATCTCCTCGCCCGACTCGCCCAGCCCAGCCGTCTGCTCTGCTGGCACTGCCCGGCCATCATCTGGCCTGCCCATCCAGCGCTGCAGCCAGGCAATCTGCTCAGCGAGCACGTGCAGCACCGACTCGCGCGCGAGGTAGCTGTGGTCCTCGTGCGGCAAGATCACCAGCCGAGCCGTCCCGCCGGAGCCCTGGATCGCCTGGAACAGCCGCTCCGACTGGACCGGGAAGGTGCCGGAGTTGGCGTCGTCGGCTCCGTGCACGAGCAGGATCGGCGCGCTGATCTGGTCCGCGTAACGGAACGGCGAGACCTGGTCGTAGACCCAGGGCGCTTCCCAGAAGCTGCGCCGCTCGGTCTGGAAGCCGAACGGCGTCAGGGTGCGGTTGTAGGCGCCGCTGCGGGCGATCCCGGCGGCGAAGAGGTCCGTATGCGCCAGCAGGTTCGCCGTCATGAAGGCGCCGTAGCTGTGGCCGGCCACGGCCACCCGGGTCGGGTCGACCACGCCGAGTTCGGTGAGCCCGCGGATATGCGCTGCCGCGGCCGAGCTGATCTGCTTGATGTAGGTGTCATTCTTGGTCTCGGGGTCGCCGACCACCGGCATGGTGGCATCCGCCAGCACGGCGAACCCGCGCAACACGAACCAGGCTGGGTCGGCGGCCGTCAGCCGGGTGAACCGCTGGCTGCTGCCGCGTACCTGACCGGCCGTATCGGCGTTGCCGAAGTCCTGCGGATACGCCCACAACACGAGCGGCAGCCTGCCATCGCGCTCGGGGTCGTAGCCGGGGGGCAGGTGCAGCAACCCGGACAGTAGTACCCCGTCACCGCGATCGGTCACGACCAGCCGCTTCTCCATCCCGGTGAGCTGCGGATGCCGATCGGGCCAGCCGGTCAGCGCCCGGGTGTGGCCATCGCCGATCGCGACGACCCGCAGGTTGGGCGGCTCGGTCGGGCTCTCGTGCCAGATCACCAGCTGTTCCCTGGTGCCTTCGGCGAAGCAGACCGGCGCCTGATAGGCATCCGGCTGGCTCTGGAACAGCCTGGTCGTCTCCCCCGTTGCCAGGTCGCGCAGGTCAAGGAACGGGCGGTCCCCATCCGGGGTCGAGCCGCCGCCCCGCAGGTAAATGGCCGCGCCATCCTGGAGTGCCGTTTTGCTGCCGTCCGGATGCACCCAGATGAGCGGCGAGCCCGGGTCGCCGTAGGCATCGTCCTCGGCAAGTTCGAAGACGATCCGGTTCCGCTCCGGCGCGGACAGGTCGCATTGCCAGGAAGCCAGCCACCGCCGGTCCCGGTCGTGCTCGGTGAGCAGCAGGTTATCCGGAGCATCCAGGTGCATCCAGCCGAGGCAGCGATGCGCAACCTTGAACGCCAGCGCCGGCTCCAGGTCGAATGGCGCGGCCAGGCACATGATCGCGTCCCGATGCTTGGCCGGAGCGACCGGGTCGCCGCCGTCGAGTGCCTCCGTCCAGATCAGCCTGGCCGGTGCCCGCTCATCCCAGGAGATCCGCCGTGGGCCGACGGGCACCCCCATCCGCGGCACCTCGTCACTGACCGGCAGGTCGGCGACCACCCTGACCAGCGTTCCGGCCGCCGTCCAGACCTCGGTCCGCCTGGCGAAGTAACCGTAGGGCACCCGGAACGAGAATGGCCGCTGCAGCCGATGCACCAGCAGGAACTGCCCATCCGGGGACTCCTCGAGCAGCTGGTACAGGCCGGCTGGCCCCAGCTCGACCGTCGCGCCAGTCGCCGGATCCACCCGCAGCGGGATCGTCGTCGCCAGTTCCTCGAACCTGTCCTCATCGGCCTTGGTGCGGAGCAGGTTCTGGAAGGTTGCCATCTGCGACTGCTTGCCTGACGTCTCCTCGATCCGCGGCTCGATCGGCTCGGTCGGCTCGGTCGGCTCGGTCGGCTCGGTCGGCTCGGTCGGCTCGGTCGGCTCGGTCGGCTCGGTCGGCTCGGTCGGCTCGGTCGGCTCG
>JGI12270J11330_10003113_pt1 | contig 12007 bp, 12 predicted proteins | sample PeaSoiMetSII2010_FD_11330 | JGI IMG/M metagenome (IMG submission 11330)
CGGTGTTGGGCAAGGTTTTCATCCTCGGCGAGCGGCCGGGCGCCGGGCAGACCATGAAGCTCGTCAACAACGTGCTGTCGGCGACGGCGATGGCGGCAACGTCGGAAGCGATGGTGATGGGCGTGAAGGCGGGGCTCGATCCGCGCATCATGCTCGACGTGATCAACGCCGGCACCGGGCGCAACACGGCGACTGAACAAAAATTCGCCAAAGCCGTCCTCCCCGGCACGTTCGATCTCGGCTTTACGGCCGGGCTGATGATGAAGGACGTCAAACTCTTTCTCGATGAGGGCGCAGCGCTCGGCGTGCCGACGCAGGTGATCGAGGCGGTCGCCCAGCTGTTGCAACTCACCTGCGAGGAGCTTGGGCCGGACGCGGACCTCACCGCGATCGTGCAGCCGGTGGAGAAGCGTGCCGGCGTCAAAGTGCGCGCATCCGGCCCTTGATGCATGCGTGAGCGGCAACGTTGCCGGGTTCCTGCAAAAAAGCGCTTGTAAATCAAGAGCTTGCGATAAAGTCACTTTGTGTGATGGCGGTCACTTCGCCGTCACGGGCGAGCCGTTAAGATTTTCTTAAGCTTAAGAGTTCGGTCTGCCGCGCGGTCCTGCGCATCCCCCCCGACCCCCCGAAGGGCCGGCGGCGGCCCCGAAGGGGTGGAATCTCGGTCCCCAAACACCCCCGTGACCCGAATAGGGTCAACTGAGCCCGCTCGGACGCAAAGTCCGGGCGGGCTTTTATTGTGGCCCATTCTGCCGCATGCTTGCAGGAGCGCTGTCCCGAGCCGGAGGGGCGAGGGGGCTTTATGCTAAAAGACAACCGTCCGGGTCCGAGCCTGCTTGCGGAATTGCCCGGGCGTCTCTCGGCCAACCTGTTTGCCGGCGCCAAGCCGGTGCGGCTCGCCGCCGACGAGGTGCTGTTTCTCGCCGGCGACCCCGGCGACGGCTGCTATCGGATCGAGGACGGTTTGCTCAAGGTGACGATGGTTTCGCGCTCCGGCGCCGAGCGGATCCTCGCCTTCCTCGGCCCCGGTGCCATTGTCGGCGAGCTTTCCATGATCGACGGGCGGACGCGCTCAGCGTCGGTCGTTGCGGTACGCGACGCCGCATTGAGGTTTCTCAGCCGTGCCGCGTTCGAAGCGTTCACGCGAAAACATCCCGAGGTCTATAAAACGCTGGTCACACTGCTTGCCACCCGCCTGCGCGAGACCGATTCGGTGATCGCCGCCGGTAGTTTCCTGCCGCTTCGCGGCCGCGTCGCTTCCACCTTGCTCGAACTCGCCGAGAATTTCGGCCAGGATGTAGGCTCGGGCCGCATTGTCATCCGACAGAAGATCGGGCAAAGCGATATCGCCGCGATGGCAGGCATTGCGCGGGAAAATGTGAGCCGTATCCTCAATGATTGGAAGCGCCGCAAGCTGGTGAGCCGATTGTCCGGCTATTATTGCCTTGAGAACAAGGCGCAGCTTGAACACGAAGCCGAGTTGTGACGACATCCGCCCGCCTGCCGCCTGATCCCGCCATGAAAACGCCTGCGCTTGCCGACTTCCGCCGTGTCGTCGTCAAGGTCGGCTCCTCGCTGCTGGTCGATTCGCAGGCCGGAAAACTCAGGGAGGCCTGGCTGGCCTCGCTGGCCGACGATCTCGCAGCACTCCATCGCGAGAAGCGCGACGTCATGGTCGTCTCGTCCGGCGCGATCGCGCTGGGCCGCGCGGTGCTCAAGCTTCCCGGCGGTCCGCTCAAGCTCGAGGACAGCCAGGCGGCCGCGGCGGTCGGCCAGATCGCCCTGGCGCGCACCTGGGCCGAGGCGCTGTCGCGCCATGGCATCACCGCCGGTCAGGTGCTGGTGACGCTCGGTGACACCGAGGAGCGGCGGCGTTATCTCAACGCGCGCTCCACCATCGACACGCTGCTGGAATGGCGTGCGGTGCCGGTCATCAACGAGAACGATACGGTCGCGACCAACGAAATTCGCTACGGCGACAATGATCGCCTGGCCGCGCGCGTCGCCACCATGGTGAGCGCCGATCTCTTGGTGCTGTTGTCGGATGTCGACGGGCTCTATGACGCGCCGCCGGACAGGTATGCCTCGGCGCGGCACATCCCCTGCGTCGCCCGCATCACGCCTGACATCGAGGCGATGGCTGGCGCGCCCGGCTCGGAACTGTCGCGCGGCGGCATGCAGACCAAGATCGAAGCGGCGCGAATCGCCAGCAATGCCGGCACCCACATGGTCATCGCCTCGGGCCGCCGCGATCATCCATTGCGCGCGATCGCCGAGGGAGCGCGCTGCACATGGTTTCTCACGGCGGCGAATCCGGTGACGGCGCGCAAGAAGTGGATTGCCGGGGCGCTCGAGCCCAAGGGCACGCTGGTGATCGACGCCGGCGCTGTCGCGGCGTTACGGCGCGGCAAGAGCTTGTTGCCGGCCGGCGTCGTCAGCATCGAGGGCGGCTTTGCGCGCGGCGACGCGGTTATTATCCGCGGTCTCGACGGAGCGGAAATCGGCCGCGGCCTGTGTGCCTATGACGCCGAGGATGCTCAGAAAATCCGCGGCCGATCGTCCGCCGCTATCGAGTCGATTCTCGGCTTCCGCGGCCGCGCGGAAATGGTCCATCGCGACGATCTGGTCGTCGGTCCGGAATGACGAAGAGAGAACCGGATGTCATCCCGAAGGAAGGGTCCGCACACCTGGCCCCGTGCATTGCCGAGAACAAGAGAACCCCGACCGCTTGACGCAGCCGGGGTTCGACGCCGGGTGATTGAGGGTGAGGGGCTGGGGGGCTTCGCCCGGCGCCACCGAGTCAACGCCGGCGGGGTTACCGGGTTCCGCGGCGGGCTACGATTTTTTCGCCGCCGCGCTCGGATCGGCTTTTGGCTGGAGATTGCTCAGGATTCCCAGTGCGGTGGAAAGCCCGAGCGCGCTGCGAGGCGGCGGGCCGGCTGAGATCAGCCGGAACATTGATCCGGCGGCCGCCGGGCAACACGACGTAGCGGGCAATAACCCGCAAATCGCCTTCCTGCGTCCCGTAACCCTCGATCACATAGGTGGCGCCGACCGGGAACCGCCGCGGCAAACGGCGGGGTAGACGCTCAACTGGCAACCTCATGACACCCTCCCGTTGCGAAACCTGGAGCGCAACGTCCTCAGCTTTGGACAGGTTCCTCGAATTCTATGACCGGGGTACGAATGCCGGGGGATTGCTGTGGACAATGATCGCGCCGCGCCGCCTCGCCGGGCCGCGCCGAACATGGTAGGAAACGCTGAACGCGAGACGGATCAATGCCATGAATGCCCCCCTGAAGGCGGTGGAAGGCGCCGGGAAGCTTGACGCGACGATGCGCGAGATCGGTCGCGAAGCGCGCAAGGCCGGCCATGTGCTCGCGCTTGCCCCGGCAGCACGCAAGAATCGTGCGCTTGCCGCGATGGCCAAGGCGCTGCGCCGGGCGCGGCCAGCGATCCTGGCCGCGAATGCAGAGGACTTGGCCGCGGCAAAGTCCGCGGGCGTGACTGCCGCCTTTCTCGACCGGTTGACGCTTAACGCCGAGCGAATCGAGTCCATGGCGGCCGGACTCGATGCCATCGGCAAGCTCAAGGATCCGGTCGGCACCATCATGGCGTCGTGGCGGCGTCCAAACGGAATGCGCATCGAGCGGGTGCGGGTGCCGCTCGGCGTCATTGGCGTGATCTACGAGAGCCGGCCCAATGTCACGGCAGATGCCGGCGCGTTGTGCCTGAAGGCCGGGAACGCCGTGATCCTGCGCGGCGGTTCCGAAAGCTTCCGTTCGGCTCGCGCCATTCATGCGGCGCTGGTCGAAGGTCTGGTCGAGGCCGGGCTGCCGGCGGCCGCGATTTCGCTCGTGCCGACACGTGAGCGCGCCGCCGTCGGCATGATGCTCGCCGGGCTCGACGGCGCCATCGACGTGATCGTGCCGCGCGGCGGCAAGGACCTTGTCGCCCGCGTGCAGGCGGAGGCGCGCGTGCCGGTGTTCGCGCATCTCGAAGGCGTCTGTCATGTCTATGTCGATCGGGCGGCCAAACTTGAGATGGCCAAAGCCATCGTGCTCAATGCCAAGATGCGCCGCACCGGCGTGTGCGGAGCGGCTGAAACCTTGCTGGTCGATCGCGCCGGCGCGCCGAAACTGCTCAAGCCGCTCATCGGCATGCTCATCGATGCCGGCTGCGAAATCCGCGGCGATGCCGCGGTGCAGGCGGTCGATCGCCGCGTCAAGCCGGCGACCGAGGCCGATTGGGGCACCGAGTATCTCGACGCCATTCTGACCGCGGGCGTGGTCGACGGCGTCGACGCCGCGATCGCTCATATCGAGCGCTACGGCTCGCATCACACCGACGCGATCGTCACCGAGGACAAGGCGGCGGCGGAGAAGTTTCTGCGCGAGGTGGATTCCGCGATCGTCCTGCATAATGCTTCGACGCAGTTTGCCGATGGCGGTGAGTTCGGCTTCGGCGGGGAGATCGGCATCGCCACCGGCAGGCTGCACGCGCGCGGCCCTGTCGGTGTCGAACAGCTCACCAGTTTCAAGTACCGCATCCGCGGCAGCGGACAGACGCGGCCATGATTTTCGTCCTCCGCCGTAACATGTCGCGAACGGCGGTTGGCGGACGTCGGGTGTGGAGGGGGTTGTTTCGACGGCCATGAACCGCGAGTTCCCGCCTCCGCGTGCGGCTGCCCCTTCCGTTCCCTCCCGCGCAAGCGTGGGACCGTCGGGTCGGCTCGCCCGCCCCGTGCTGCCGCCCCATGCGCCCGGCATGCGCATCGGGCTGTTCGGCGGGACGTTCGATCCGGCCCACGCGGCCCATCGCGGGGCCAGTCTGCTCGCCATGAAGCGGATCGGGCTGGATCGCGTGTGGTGGCTGGTCACGCCCGGCAATCCGCTCAAGGACACCCGCGGTCTCGCACCGCTCGAAGAGCGCGTCGTGGCCGCGCGTGCGCTGGCCAACCATCCGCGCATCGACGTGAGCGATCTCGAAGCGGAGATCGGCACGCGCTACACCTACCAGACGCTCCGCTATCTGCTGCGGCGTTGCCCGCACGTGCACTTCGTCTGGATCATGGGGGCCGACAATCTGCGCAGCTTTCATCGCTGGCAGCACTGGCGCGACATCGCGCGGTTGGTGCCGATCGCGGTCGTCGATCGGCTCGGTCCCAGCCTCTATGCCTCGGCCGGCATCGCCGGCCAAGCGCTGGCCTATGCCCGCGTGCCCGAATCGGCGGCAAAAACCCTGCCGGAACGAACGCCGCCGGCTTGGATTTATCTGCATGGCCTCAAATCGCCGCTGTCCTCGACGGCGTTGCGGGCGGCACGGGCCTTGCACGATGATTGATTGGGTCACGTTGCATGCAAGACGGTTGAAACTATTAACGCTGCGTGCCTATCTTAGTGGCAGCCCTGGAGTCGCTGACCAGGGTCGAAAATGGAGCGAAAGGATAAGGACCCCTGTCCACACCTGCGATCTTTCGGGCCGACCGTCGCGTGCCCGAACCGGTCTCCAGAATGCGTCCTGACGCCGAGGAGATCCTCCGTCTGGTCCTTTACCGCCTCGACGATATGAAGGCGGAGGACACCCTCACCATAGACCTCCGGGACAAATCTTCGATCGGCGACTACATGGTCGTGGCTTCCGGCCGTTCGCAACGCCATGTCGGCTCGGTCGCCGACAGGGTCGTCGAGGACCTGCACAAAGCCGGCGTCGTCGCCCGCGTCGAAGGCGTTCCGCATTGCGACTGGGTGCTGATCGACGCCAGCGATGTGATCGTTCACGTCTTCCGCCCCGAAGTCCGCGCCTTCTACAATCTCGAAGGGATGTGGACGGCCGGGCGGTCGGCACGACGCGTGAGCTAGCTCGCGTCATAGCGTTCCGCCACCCCGAGGTGGCGGCGAACCGGCCCGCGAAGGGCGACGTTGCACTTCGCCTGCGCAATCATGTGTGGCCGTCCATGCGCCTTGTCGTCGCCGCAATCGGCCGCCTGAAGCAAGGACCCGAGCGCGAGCTCGCTGCCTGGTATCGCAAGCGCGCGGAAGCGACCGGGCGTCCGCTTGGCCTGCGCGACGTCGAAGTCATCGAGATACGCGAAAGTCGCGCCCAGGATGCCGAGCGCCGCCGTGTCGAGGAATCGATTGCGCTCGCCAATGTCATTCCCGACGGGGCGATTGTCGTCGTTCTCGACCAGCGCGGTCAGAGCCTCGATAGTGCGGTGCTGGCGGCGCTGCTGCGCGAATGGCGCGCGGAAGACCGTGCGGCCGTGTGCTTTATCATCGGCGGTGCCGATGGACTCGCGCCGAGCCTCGCCGCGCGAGCCAAGCTCCGGCTCGCGTTCGGAGCCGCCACCTGGCCGCATCAGCTCGTGCGCATCATGTTGCTCGAACAGCTCTATCGCGCCGGCACGATTCTCGCCGGGCATCCTTATCACCGGGGCTGACCGACCTTGAATTATTCTTAATGTCGCCTCACCGATTTGTGACAGATCGCGCCAGGCTGTGTCTTAATCCGGTCGCATCGTGTCTGCTTTGTCTTGCGTTCCCGAGCTTGGCGTCTACTTTTGGACAACATGATTCTCCGCCGGTTGAGCCGCACCGATCTGCTCCTTGTGCTCGGGTCGGCCTTGGCTTTGGCACTGCCCTTCGGCGCAAGCGTGCCCGCGCTCGCGCAAACTCCGTCCGTTCAATCTCCGGGAGCGGCCGAGATTCCGTTCTCCGGGGTCTCTTGGCCACCGGCCGCCCCGACCACTCCTACACCCGCGACCTCCGACCCGGACGCCCTCAAACAGCACGATCAGGAACTCGAGGCGGCTCGCGCCAAGGAGCGCGAGTCGGCAGAAATCCAGGCGAAGCTCAAGCGGGAAATCGACGCGATCGGTGATGATCGGCGCGCGCTCAACCAGCAGCTCATCGACACCGCCGCGCGCGTGCGCGACGTCGAGGCCAGCATCGAAGCGACGCAGGCGCGCGCCAAACTGCTCGACGAGCGGGAAGTGTTTCTTCGCAGATCGCTTGAGGAGCGCCGCGGCGTCACCGTCGAGATCCTCGCGGCGCTGCAACGGATCGGCCATCAGCCGCCNCCGGCCCTCCTGGTGCGGCCGGAAGACGCGTTGCAAGCGCTGCGCAGCGCCATCACGCTCGGCGCCGTGGTGCCGGAAATGCGCGCCCAGGCCGACGCGCTCGCCGGCGACCTCGCCGATCTTTCGCGCGTGCGCAAGGATATCGTCGGCGAACGCGAGCGGCTATCGCGCGATCTCGCCATGCTCGGGCGCGAGCAGTTGCGCATGAACGTTTTGATCGACGAACGGCAGAAGAAACAAGGCGCCACCGAGCAGGCACTCGATGCCGAACGGGCGCGCGCCGCCGATCTGGCGCATCAGGTCGACAATCTCAAGGATCTCATCGCCAAGCTCGAATCAGGCCTCAATAGTGCCACCCGCGCCGCCCGCGCCGAGAGCCGCTCGATCGAACAGGACGCAACCCGGCCCGACCTGGCCGCGCTCAGGGACCCCGGCCGCATGGCCCCGGCGGTGGCGTTCGCGGCCACACGGGGGCACCTGCGCTTACCGGTGAACGGAGTGAAAATCCGCGAATTTGGCGCCTCTGACGGCCTCGGCGGCATGCAGAAGGGGCTATCCATCGCCGCCCGTNCCGGCGCCCAGATCACCGCCCCATGCGACGGTTGGGTCGTTTACGCGGGCCCGTTTCGCAGCTATGGGCAACTCTTGATCCTGAATGCCGGCGGCGGGTATCATGTGCTANTAGCNGGGATGGAGCGGATTTCCGTCGATCTCGGCCAGTTTGTGCTCACGGGTGAACCCGTNGCGGTGATGGGCGGCGGATNGCCGGAATCCGCGGCCGTGGCGACCAGGTCTATGCAACCTGTGCTTTATGTGGAGTTCCGTAAGGATGGAACTCCCATCGATCCAAGCCCGTGGTGGGCAACAACCGAAGGTGAAAAGGTTCGCGGATGATGCGCAAAACTTCCCTCATGTTCCTCGGCGCAATCGCAGGTGCCGGGCTCACACTGCTNGTGACCCAGCCACACACCGCTCTNGTCGGATCGACCGCCAAAGCGGCCTCGTCGGACACCTACCGGCAACTCAATCTGTTCGGCGANGTGTTCGAGCGCGTGCGCGCCGATTACGTCGAGAAGCCGGACGACAGCAAGCTCGTCGAATCGGCGATCAACGGCATGCTGGCCGGGCTCGACCCGCATTCGAGCTACATGGACCCGAAGAGCTTCCGCGATATGCAAGTGCAGACGCGCGGCGAGTTCGGTGGCCTCGGCATCGAGGTCACCATGGAAGACGGCTTGGTGAAAGTGGTGGCGCCGATCGACGAGACGCCGGCGGCCAAGGCCGGCGTCATGGCCAACGACATCATCACCAAGCTCGACGACGAGCAGGTGCAGGGCCTGACGCTCAATCAGGCCGTCGATAAGATGCGCGGCCCGGTCAACACCAAGATCAAGCTCACGATCATGCGCAAGGGTGCCGACAAGCCGATCGAAGTGACGATCGTGCGCGACGTCATCCGCGTCAAATCGGTGCGTTCGCATAGCGAGGGCGATGATATCGGCTACATCCGCGTCACGCAGTTCAACGAGCAGACCACCGACGGCCTGAAGAAGGCGATCAGCGACCTCACCTCGCAGCTCGGCGCCGACAAGATCAAAGGCTTCGTGGTCGATCTGCGCAACAATCCGGGCGGCCTGCTGGATCAGGCGATCTCGGTATCGGATGCGTTCTTGGAGAAGGGCGAAATCGTCTCCACCCGCGGCCGCAACGCCGAGGAGACGCAGCGCTTCAATGCCCGGCCCGGCGATTTGACCAAGGGCAAGCCGGTTATCGTGTTGATCAATGGCGGTTCCGCCTCGGCGTCGGAGATTGTCGCCGGCGCCCTGCAGGACCATAAACGCGCCACCCTCGTCGGCACCCGCTCGTTCGGCAAGGGCTCGGTGCAGACGATCATCCCGCTCGGGTCCGGCAACGGCGCGCTGCGGCTGACCACGGCGCGCTACTACACGCCGTCGGGCCGCTCGATCCAGGCCAAGGGCATCACGCCCGACATCGAGGTGCTGCAGGACGTTCCGGATGACTTGAAGGCCCGCACCGACACCAAGGGCGAGGCCTCGCTCCGCGGTCATCTCAAGGCCGAGGGGACGACGGAAGAGTCCGGCTCGCAGTCCTACGTGCCGCCGGATGAAAAGGACGATCGGGCGCTCAAAGAGGCCATCGATCTCCTGCGCGGCACGATCACCGACGCCGCGTTCCCACCAAATCCGAAGGCCGCCGTCCCCAACTAAACGGCGGGTTTCTGATCCGAATGCGGGGCGGCGACGAGCTGCCCCGCACTTTTTTCAGGCCCGCCACCGGCGAGTGGCGCTTCAAGTCTCAGGATTCCTCCCGTGATAGGCTGTCAGCCTGATTCGCCCGGGTGTGATTCGCCGGGAATGTCCCAGGACTTGACCGATGACGGTCGATGATTTCAGCGCCCCGCTCGGCCAGCAGCCGGTAAAGCAGCGGCGTCGCTTGCCCATCGCGGTGCCGCATATCATCGCCGCCGCGCTCGGGCTGTTTTTCGCGCTGTTCGTGGTGTGGGTCATTGTCGGCGATGGCTCGTTCGGGGGCGAGCCCACAGTCACCGTGCCGATCAATCTGCAGGCGGCGAAGGTCGTCACCAAGCCCGATGTCATGGCCCCGCCGCAAGCCAATGCCGGCGTGCAGGCTCCCGGTGCATCCGACAGGCCGACTGTTGTCGTCGTGCCGGTCTCGAAGCCGCCGGCCAATCAGGCCGCGCCGGAGAGCACCAGGACGGTCACGATCATCGACGGCAAGACCGGGGAGCGGCGGGAGGTAGTGATTCCGGCCGCGCCGTCGCCGAACATGGGCGAAGCTGGCGAAAAGCCNCTTCCGGCTCCTCCACCCCGTCGCCGCGGCAGCAATGAAGNCGACGCAAAGCCGAAGCTGAAGGGAAGCGAATAGCGAAANAGCAAAGGCACGAATAGAATGGTCGAGGCGCCGGCAATGCGCTAGGCACTCCTGACCACCCACCCTTCGCCATTCGCATATTCCGCATGTCCTTCGAAACTCCGCCCTATCGTCCCAGTGCAGGCATGATGGTGCTCAATCGCGCCGGGCTCGCCTTCATCGGCCGCCGNGTCAACGGTCCCGAGCATGTCGACAACACGCATGCGTGGCAGATGCCGCAGGGCGGCATCGACCGGGGCGAGGACCCCTGGCCGGCCGCTTTGCGCGAGTTGCGCGAGGAGACCAATATCAGCTCGGTGCAACGCCTCGCCGAGGTCGCGGAGTGGCTGACCTACGATATTCCGCGCGAGCTCGTGGGCCACGCCTGGAACGGCAAATACCGCGGCCAGAAACAGAAATGGTTCGCGCTGCGCTTTACCGGAGACGAGAGCGAGATCGACATCGCACATCCGGCGGGCGGCCACGAACCGGAATTCCTGGAATGGCGTTGGGAGCCGGTGCAAAATCTCCCGGACCTGGTCGTGCCGTTCAAGCGCAAAGTTTATGAGCGGGTGGTCGCGGAATTTCAGAAACTCGCCGCACCGCAAAGCTAAAGCCAGCCGCGCGCATGAATCAGATGCGGCGCGCTATGGCGCCAGCGCCGCCTGCAAGGTCTTCAGCTGCTCGAGATGGCGCGCGAGCTTGTCACGCTGATGCTCGTCGGTAGCGTCGGCAACGTCTTCTTCAGTGTCCTTGATTTCGCTCGCCAACGTCGTGGTGTCAAAATCCTCACGCGCCACGGCGCGGTCGGCCAGCACGGTCAGCCCGGTGGGGCCGACCTCGGCAAAGCCGCCGGTGACAACCACCGGCTCGCGCGCGCCGCCGCGATAGATCGTCACGATGCCCGGCCGCAGCGGCGTCACCAGCGGCGCATGGCCGGCGAGAATGCCCATGTCGCCCTCGGCGCCGGGCAGGTCCACCTGGTCCACGTCGCCCGAAAACAGCACGCTTTCCGGCGAGACGAAATCGAGATGCAGCTCAGCCATGGGTGCCTACGCCGTTGTCACGCCGCTTCGGCAAGTTTCTTGCCCTTCTCGACCGCCTCCTCGATGGTGCCAACCATGAAGAAGGCGGCTTCCGGCAGGTGGTCGTACTTGCCCTCGCACAGGCCCTGGAAGCCGCGGATGGTGTCGGCCAGTTCGACGAAAACTCCGGGCGAGCCGGTGAACACTTCGGCGACATGGAACGGTTGCGACAGGAAGCGCTCGATCTTCCGCGCCCGCGCTACCGTCAGCTTGTCCTCTTCGGAGAGTTCGTCCATGCCCAGAATGGCGATGATGTCTTGGAGCGCTTTGTAGCGCTGGAGTATCTGCTGCACCCGGCGGGCAACCGCATAGTGCTCCTCGCCGACGACCGTCGCGGAGAGCATGCGCGAGGTCGAATCGAGCGGATCGACCGCCGGATAGATGCCCTTCTCGGCGATCGAGCGCGACAGCACCGTGGTGGCGTCGAGATGCGCGAAGGAGGTCGCGGGCGCCGGATCGGTGAGGTCGTCGGCCGGCACGTAGATCGCCTGCACCGATGTGATCGAGCCTTTGGTGGTAGTGGTGATGCGCTCCTGCAACTCGCCCATGTCGGTGGCGAGCGTCGGTTGGTAGCCCACTGCCGAGGGAATGCGGCCTAACAGAGCCGACATTTCCGAGCCGGCCTGGGTGAAGCGGAAGATGTTGTCGACGAAGAACAGCACATCCTGGCCCTGGTCGCGGAAATATTCGGCGACGGTCAGGCCCGAAAGGCCGACGCGGGCGCGCGCGCCGGGCGGCTCGTTCATCTGGCCATAGACCAGCGCGCACTTTGATCCCTCGACCGAGCCCTTGCGCGGGTCCTTGTTGACGCCGGATTCGATCATCTCGTGATAGAGATCGTTGCCCTCGCGGGTGCGTTCGCCGACGCCGGCGAACACCGAATAGCCGCCGTGCGCCTTGGCGATATTGTTGATCAGCTCCATGATGATCACGGTCTTGCCGACGCCGGCGC
>JGI12270J11330_10003118_pt1 | contig 11999 bp, 7 predicted proteins | sample PeaSoiMetSII2010_FD_11330 | JGI IMG/M metagenome (IMG submission 11330)
ATTAAACGCCAGCGCCATACTGGCGGGAATCGTCCATGGCGTCGTAGTCCAGATGATGGCGTAAACATTCTTGCCTTTGAGCTCAGGGGGGATCCTGTCCGCGTTCGCGCCGTCCTGCACAAGTTTGTAACGCACGTAGATCGAGCGGCTGGTGTGGTCTTCGTACTCCACTTCCGCTTCCGCCAGCGCCGTATTGTCGTGGATGCACCAGTAGACTGGCTTGCGTCCGCGGTACACGTATCCCTTCTCCATGAAATCCAGGAAAGCACCGGCAATGGTGGCTTCGTAAGGATGACTCATGGTGAGGTAGGGATCATTCCAGCGGCCGAACACACCGAGGCGTTTGAAATCGCGCTTGTGCTGCTCGACATAGCGAGTGGCATATTCGCGGCAGCGCCGGCGGAACTCCGCCGGAGAAACCTTGCCTTTCCCGCCGAGTTCCTTCTCCACCTGAGTCTCGATCGGGAGACCATGGCAATCCCAGCCCGGCACATACGGCGCGTAGTGGCCCGCCATGCTCTTGGATTTGACGATTAAGTCCTTTAGTGTTTTGTTCAGCCCGGTGCCGAGGTGAATGGTCCCCGTGGGATACGGCGGACCGTCATGAAGGACGAACAGGGGCTTGCCCTGGCGGGCTTCCAGGATGCGCTCATAGAGGTGGGATTCTTCCCAGGCGGCGAGCTGCTTGGGCTCGTTCTGCGGAAGGCTTGCCTTCATGGGAAAATCCGTCTTGGGCAGGTTGAGGGTCTTCTTGAGTTCCAATGGTTCAGCCATGGATATGGTGTGCCGATGTCCCTTCTACGCCGCCCGGTTGCGGGTGACCTGAAACGGTCAAAAGCCCTCGTTGCACGGCGGGAAACTCCGGAAAGCAGTGTAACAACGTATGTTACAATGAAACCCAGCAGGTGTCAGCCGTCGGGGGTCGCGCAACCTTTCCTGGCCCGCGTGAATCTTAACGGCTGTGCAACTATTTAAGGTAGGCTTGCGTCTACCCAAGTTGAGGGAATAAAAGGTGCCAGGTTTTATCAACCTCCTTCCAGAGGAGCTAAGCAAGCCAAAGCGCACCGGGCCGGAAGAAGTGGTCCCTGTGCCCAACGCCGCGCTGCCGGAATTTGGCACGCCTGCCAATCTGATGCCGGACAATTTCTGGTCCAACCTCAGACAGTTTCTCTTGGAACGTCCCGTGAAGGTGATCGAGCGCAAGGACGCGCCCTTTACGCAGACCACGTTTGGTTCCGGACTCGCCGAAAATCTGAAGTTCTTCGTGTCCGCGCCCGCTGCGCCGAAGAGGGTCGTCAATAAACGCCTGGAAGTGGACTGGGGCGGGAGCTTCGGCAGCTTCAAGGATCGTGTCAAGGAACTCTTCTTCCCTACGAAACTTCCGCCGTTGCGCGTAACCAGCAAGCCGATCAAGGTGAAGGACATCTGGTCGAAGGATGAGAATTGGAGCTGGACGCAGGCCACCGCGTTTGTCGTGCACGTCTGTATTGCGGTGCTTCTGGTGGTTCCGTTTGGCTGGAATTTCTTCAGCAAGAAGATTGAAGCCAAGAACAAGCCGGCGGTTGATGTAACCGCACTCGATATCTCTCCCTATATCGCCAAGCTGCCTGCGGGGAACAACAAAGCGGGTGGCGGAGGCGGTGGCGGCGATCGTTCGCCGGAGCCGCCAACTAAGGGCAAGGCTCCACGATTTACCATGACGCAGTTCACACCGCCCACGGCGGTGATCAAGAATCCGGATCCCAAACTCCCAATGGAACCCACGCTCTTAGGCCCACCGGAATTGAAGGTTGCCAATCCGGCGCTCTCCAATTTTGGCGATCCGCTGGCTGCTTCGGTCACCATGTCCAATGGTCCGGGAGGCGGCGGTGGAATTGGCACGGGAGAAGGTGGGGGCATAGGTAGCGGCAACGGCGCAGGCCTGGGTCCCGGAGAAGGCGGCGGAACTGGCGGCGGCGTGTTCCGTGCTGGTGTGAATGGCGTCGGCTCACCTACTTGCTTCTACATGCCGAATCCGCCCTATTCGGAAGAGGCGCGCAAAGCGAAGTATTCGGGAGTTGTGCTCGTGGAGGCGATCATTACTGTGGATGGGCAGGTGACGCATCCAAGAGTAATTCGCAGTCCCGGTTTGGGCTTGGATGACACCACGGTGACGACCATGCGCACCTGGCGGTGCAAAGCGGCGACCGGCCCGAATGGGAAGCTGGTTCCGACGCTGGTCTCCTTTGAAGTGAATTTCCGGCTGTACTGAGGCACTGACTACAGATTATTGTTGGAAAAGAGGGCTGTTTTGGCCCTCTTCTTCTTTTGGTTTGGTTTTTTCCCGTCGAATGAACCTGCGCCGGGCAACCTTATCTGACAAAGTGAATTCACAACAAGTGATTCTTCCTCCGCATTCGGTTGATCGTTCCGGAGGAGTTGGGTGCGGGGGACAACGGAGATCCCTGTGCTCAACCCACTGTACAATTCGTCAAGGCCAGAATCGTGGTTTCGCCGGGTTGCGGGAAACCTACAGGAACTCAGAACGCGAAAGACAGTCGTTGTTTGTCCGTCGGCCGCCGGGCCTCTTCATTTCTGTGCGATTGATCTATCCGCACGCACTGGCAACGCGCAAGCGTTATCTGCGGTATTCCATGTGGCATTGTGCTGTCTGGCGTTGACCGTTCTGGCTTCGACTCCCAATGGCAGGCGAATCGTGCATCAGATCGAGCGCGGGCAGGTGCGAGAACTGTTGCCATATTTCCCCCCGGCTGACACCAGCGCCACGGGCCAACCCAGCTTGGGACACGAGGGCGGCGGTGGCGAATACGATCCGAGGCCGGCGCGGCGTGGGAATCTGGCGCCGGGATCTTCTATGCCGCTGGCGCCGCCGCGTTTGCCACAAAATCGCAACGAGGAATTGCCAGTTCCTCCCGCAGTGTTCGATCCCAATGCACCCACAAATGTAGCGGTCGTGACCCATCTGGGCCTGCCCTGGATGACCGCGGACACAGATTCCGCAGGCCCGGGTTCCCACCACGGATTCGGCAGGGGCGACCACGGCGGAATGGGTGATGCCGATAAAGACGGAGCCGGCGAAGGAGAGGACGCCGGGCCTTACGCAAACATCGTTTCCCAAGTGATGTGCAGCTACTGCCCTAACCCGGAGTACACCGAAGAAGCACGGAAGGGGAAGCTGCAAGGAGGCGTCACGGTGCAGGTGTTGATCGGAGCCGACGGCACGGCCAAGAGCATACGCATCGTGAAAGGGTTGGGAATGGGACTCGACGAGCGCACCATCGAGACGATCCGCGGCTGGCATTTTGTTCCGGCACGCGACGCGCACCACCGCGGGATCCCGGTGTGGGTGACGATTGAGACGGTCTTCCGGCTGTTTTAGGGCTGCGCATCTCTTTCATGGAAGCAGGCTCAAAAAGGTGGCACTTAGGTATTGCCGGCAGAGTTTGACGTTCGCCGGAAATCCCCCTCTGTTACGATGAGGCACATGCGAACGAAAATGCGTCCCCTGCTTCTGCTTTGTTGTCTTTTCTTACTTGCGCGAGTAGGTACCGCGCAGACTTCCACCGGCACACTCGATGTAACCGTGCACATTACGCCCACGGGAGCGCGGCCCGAGCCTGTGCGGCAATTTACCTTATACATCTTGACAAAAAGCTACGCCGACATCGTCAAGGAAGTCGAAGGGAACGACGAGCTGCCGACGCGCGAGGCATTCATCGATAATTTGAAATGTACGCCGCAACTCAAGAAATGGCTCAAGGCGCACGACGTGATGGACCTGACCATGCCGGACTTCGACAAACTGGTCACCCCCGTGGAGATCATGGAAGTGCCGGAGTTCCTGGCCGCGTATCAAAGATCGAACAGCGGCGGCGTCACCAGTGGGATGCCCACGCCAAAATTCCGGGAGGCAGACCGCGAAACTAATCCAGAGAAGTACAACAAACAGAAGCAGGAGTACATTACGGCGCTGAAGAAGTTCGTCGAGACGCATCCTTCCACGATTACGGGCATGGAATTGGAGCTCGGCGGCGTAAATCCCAAATATCAGTGGGACAAGCTCCGTGCGGACCACAAAAAGAAGATCGCGCAGCTTGCTCCGGATATCGCACAGACAAAATACCTCGCGGCCAAGGCAGATACGGACATAGACGGGCGTGTCACGGTCTCCGGGCTGGCCCCGGGAACGTACTGGGCGAGTTCGCTGAACATGGACGCCGCCTCTGGGGACCGCCGCCTGAACTGGGACGTGGCCGCAAAGGTACAAGCAGGGCAGACCACGCGGCTGGAACTGAGCAACGTCAATGGCATTGATGCGTTCAGTTCCCAGCCCTGATACGGCGCAAAGGGGAATTACGCTATGCTGTTCCCATGGGCACGCCGCTCCTGTGGTTCGCGTTCAACCTCTTCGTCCTGATCGCCATCGCCCTGGATCTGGGAGTTTTCCACCGTAAAGCGCATAAAGTCGGAGTCCGCGAAGCGGCCCTCTGGAGCATCGTGTGGGTCGGGTTGGCGGTGGGATTTGGCTATTTTGTGTGGCATTGGTACGGCGCGCAGCGCGGCCTGGAATATTTCACCGGCTACATGATCGAGAAAGCGCTGAGCGTGGATAACCTGTTCGTGTTCCTGGTGATCTTCCGCGCTTTCCAGGTGGATGAGCGTGTGCAGCACCGCGTGCTGGAGTGGGGCATCATCGGCGCGCTGGTGATGCGCGGCATCATGATCGCGACGGGAGCGGCTCTGGTGTCGCGGTTCAGTTGGATCTTGCAGCTCTTCGGCATTTTTCTGGTCTATACCGGGCTGCGCATGTTGGCGAAGCGGGACAAAGCCGTGCATTACGAGCGTAACCCCATTTTTCGTTTCGCCAGCGCGCACCTGCGCGTCACGAAGGACTATCGCGGCGGCAATTTCTTCGTGCGCGAAAACGCCAAGCTCTTCGCCACGCCGCTGGTTCTCGTACTCCTGATCGTGGAGATCTCGGATGTGACCTTCGCCGCGGACTCCATCCCCGCCATCTTCGGCATCACGCGCGACGCCTTCATTGTTTACTCGTCGAATGTGCTGGCTATTTTGGGACTGCGCGCGCTGTATTTCCTGCTGGCGGACATTCTGGACTATTTCCGCTACCTGAGCATGGGGCTGGCGCTGGTGCTGCTGTTCCTGGGCGTGAAGATGGTGCTGGACCCCTGGTGGCACATTTCCGTGAAGCTCTCGCTAGCCGTGGTGGCGGGGGTTCTGCTGGCAACAATGCTGATTTCGCTTCTGGCAGGCCCCAGAAAACAGGGAACGCCACCGCAACCTTGAACGGGAATGCGCCCCTCGGGTGAGGTAAGATACAAAAATGATGAAGGAAGCCTTTTCGCGGGCCATAGCGGGAATGACCTCGGCGGAATCCGAGGTGCGCGTGGCGTCTGCCACGGAGATTTACCGGACGGGGCGCGCCTTGGCCGACCATGCCGCTTTCCCCTGGTGGAGTGACGAAGAGCTGTACAAGCTGCTGGAAGGAAACAATCCCCACGTGACCGTGGGTCTGGCGGTGCAGCCCGACCGGTTTGAGAAAATTCGCGAAGCCAGCGGCTCGCCGCGGCTCGCGGAAATTCCCGCGGATCAGGATGCCCGGGAGTTTGAAATACACCTGCCGGGCGGACTCTCGATGGACATATTGACCACCCGCGATGCCGCGGGAAGCGGTGCCATTGCCAAGTACCTGCAGAAATTCGGCGAAGGCATTCAACAGATCGAATATCGTTGCGCGAATGTGGACCGAGCCACGCAGCTCCTGCGGGATAATTTCGGCATTGCCCCGGTCTTTCCGGCAACGCGCACGGGAGCCGATGGCACGCGTATCAACTTTTTTCTGGTGAGCGCGCCCAGCGCCAACAAGGTGTTGATTGAGCTGTACGAACCCGCCCCACGGATGGATTAGTCTTCCCGACAGAGAGAGGGATTAAAGTTTGTGTAGAATTCGCTCTAAAACTAGGGCGACTCGGAGCCGGCGCTGAGGAATTGCCAGGCGCGGAAGAGTTCGCCGACGCTCCAGGCTTGTGCGATGCAGCCAGCGGCGGGGAAAGGCGGATCGCCGCCGAAGATTTCCGAGATCGTGCCCAGACCGGCAGAGTAGATGGTTTGGCCCAAGGGTTCAAGGAAGCTCCGGGCAGCCGCGCGGTCTTTGTACACACGATAGTGTGCCAGCGCAAAAGGCCCGAGCAGCCAGCCCCACACCGTTCCCTGATGATAAGCGGAATCGCGTTCCCGGGAACTGCCTGCATACTCGCCCCTGTAGGACGGTTCTGCGGGCGCCAAGCTGCGCAAGCCGTGCGACGTGAGCAAATGGCTGGCTACGGCGTCAACGACCGATTTCTGCTGGCGCTCGGAAAGCGGGCTTGCGGGAAGCGCGACACAGAAAATCTGGTTGGGCCGCAAAGAGGCGTCGTTTCCCTTGCCGGGTTCCTCAATCACGTCGAAGCAGCAATCGCGCTCGGGATTCCAGAATTTCTGGAAATTCCGGGTGGCCTTCTCCGCGAGTTTTTCGTAGCCCTCGCCGGGGCGCACCAGCAGGCGCGCAAAGTCCGCTACCGTGTGCAGCGCATTAATCCACAGCGCGTTGATTTCCACGGGCTTGCCAATGCGCGGCGTCACCACCCAGTCTCCGATTTTCGCATCCATCCAGGTGAGTTGCACTTCCGGACTCCCCGCAAAGATCAGGGCGTCCGCGGGATCGACCTTGATGTTGTAACGCGTGCCGCACACGTAAGCGTCCACGATTTCGACGAGCGCGGGAAAAAGCTTTTGCACCAGCTCCAAGTCCTGCGTCGCGACATAATATTGGCGCACCGCCTCGAAATACCACAAGGCGGCATCGACGGTGTTGTACTGCGGCGGGCCGCCGGAATCCGGGAAATTGTTCGGCAGCATTCCCGCGACGACATACCGCGAAAAGGACTGCAGGATTTTTCGCGCAATTTCCGGGCGCCCCAGCGGGAGGGTCAATCCCGGCAGCGCAATCATGGTGTCGCGGCCCCAGTCGCCAAACCAGTGGTAGCCGGCGATGAGGCTCAAGCCCTCCGGGTCGTCCGGCAGGGCGCGGCGAACCACAAATTGATCCGCAGCGAGAACGAGTTGCCAAAGCCACCCGGGTTCCACTTCGGCTGGCGGGGAGCCTACCTGGTTGTGCCGCTCCTGCCAGGCCTTGAATAATTTCCGTTCGTGATTGGATTGCTCGGTACGCGCTTCCCTTCCGTCGAGCGAGGTTGCCTCCTCGGTTGTGAAAACCAGGGTGACACTTTCCTGGGGTACCAGTTCGAAGTGAAACTGAGCCGCCAGCAAGCGGTCCTCGCGGTCGTCAAGGCCGCGCTCTTTTTCGGCGGGCAGGAAATAGTCGCGGTACCACTCATGGCGCGGCTGAACGGATGCGCCGGCACTTTTCAAGTAGAACGGTGTGGCCCCGTCGAAGGCGTGGATTCTCAAGCCGTTCTCTACGGGTTCGACGCTCATGCGCCAATCCCCGGCCTGGGTAGTGAGATGAAAATCGCGGTAGTTCACCAGCACCTTGGCGTCAATCTCCACCGGAGCGCTGCCGCGCACCAGCGTGTACTGCACGCAAGTGGAGTTCTCTCCCTGCTTCATCCACACGCGCTTTTCCAGAAGAGCGCCCGCCAGGGCATAGCGCCACACGGGCTTGGTGCCTTCCAGGAAAAAACTCTCGATCTGGAGGTAGCCACTCGGGGAAATAAATCCACTGCTCCAGCGGTTGGTGGCGAGGGGAAAGCAGGTTTCGAGGTAGCGCACGCTTTCGTCGAGCCCGGACACCAAAAGAGTACGGCCGCCCGGGGGCTGCAGCGCGGCAATCAAGAGGCCGTGGTATCGACGGGTTGCGGTGCCGGCCACGGTTCCCGAGGCGAATCCGCCCAAGCCGTTAGTGACCAGCCACTCGCGGGCTTCCGCGACACCCAGTTCGCCGCACACTTCCCTGCCGAACTGCACTTCCGCCAGGAACGACACGCCTTACTCTCCGCTTTGCTCGAGGAGTTTGGCGACCAAGCCGGTCCAGCCAGTCTGGTGGCTGGCGCCGATGCCGGTGCCGTTGTCTCCATGAAAATACTCGTAGAAGAGAACCAGATCACGCCAGTGTGGATCCTTGTTAAACAAATCGACCGCGCCGGCGAAGGGCCGGCGGCCGTCTTTGTCGGGAAGGAATATGCGCGTCAAGCGGCGGGATATCTCCGTGGCAACCTGCCAGAGATCCGATTCCTGGCTGGAATGAGTGGGGCATTCGACCTTGAAATCCTCACCATAGTAATGGTGGTACTTCTGCAGCGACTCGATCAGCAAATAGTTCATGGGAAACCACACCGGCCCGCGCCAGTTGGAATTGCCCCCGAATACCCCGGTGGTCGATTCCGCAGGCTCATAGTCGACGCGGCTGATATGATTGTTCACCTGCACCTCATAGGGATGCTCAAGGTGATAGCGGGACAAGGCCCGCACGCCATAGGGTGAAAGGAATTCCGTTTCATCCAGCATGCGCCAGAGCACGCGTTTGAGCTGCTTGCGGTTCGCCAGGGAAAGCAGGCGGCGCACCCCGCGCGCCGAGCGCTGCGTCATTTCGATGTGTTCCGGCACATCGGGATGGTGGTCGATGAACCATTGCATGCGGCGCTTGAAGCCCGGGAGACGATCGACAATCTCCGGTTCGAGGGTTTCCACGGCAAACAACGGGATGAGCCCAACCATGGACCTGATCTTCAGGAAATGCTCCTTGCCATCCGGCAGGTGCAGCAAATCGTAATAGAAGCCATCTTCGGCGTCCCAGAGCGAGCGCCCGTTGGCGCCGATATCGTTCATGGCGTGGGCGATATGCACGAAGTGCTCGAAGAACTTGCTGGCGACGTCCTCGTAGGCCTGGTCATCCTTCGCCAACTCCAGAGCGATGGCCAGCATGTTCAGGCAGTACATTCCCATCCAACTGGTGCCGTCGGACTGTTCCAAGTGCCCGCCGGTGGGAACCGGGGCCGACCGGTCGAAGAGCCCGATGTTGTCCAGGCCCAGGAATCCACCCTGAAAGATGTTGCGTCCGTCAGGATCTTTGCGGTTCACCCACCAGGTAAAATTCAGCAGCAGCTTGTGAAAGATTCTTTCGAGGAAGGCACGGTCAGCCACGCCCCGGACGCGCCGCTCGATTTTGTATACACGCCATGCGGCCCAGGCGTGCACAGGAGGATTCACGTCGCCCAAAGCCCACTCATAGGCCGGCAATTGACCATTGGGATGCATGTACCACTCGCGAAGGAGCAGGATCAGTTGGTCTTTGGCGTAGTCCGGATCAACCAACGCCAGAGGGATCGTGTGAAATGCCAAATCCCAGGCGGCGTACCAGGGGTATTCCCACTTGTCCGGCATGGAAATGACGTCATCGTTGTACAGGTGGGTCCACTCTTTGTTGCGGCCTTGCCAGCGTTCTTCCGGCGGAGCAGGCCCGGCAGGGTCGCCGTCCAACCAGGTGTGTACGTCATAGTGATAAAACTGCTTGCACCACAGCATGCCCGCATAGGCCTGTCGAATTACCTTATGCGCATCGCTGGAGAGCTGCTTTGACAGGCGGGAACTGTAAAACTCATCGGCTTCTTTTTGACGCTGCACAAAAAGAGCGTCGAAGCCCTTGGCGAAATCATTCGTGCCGGGAACGCCCTCGGCGCGTTCTTGATGGGCTGGAGACGTGATCGTTCCCACCATGGGCGAATCACCGTCCATGCCGCCAAGTGGATCGAGGTCCGTGAGGCGGAGTTTGAGCGTAGCCACATCCCCCGGCCCTAATTGCAGGGGATAATGCGCCGCCACTTTCGTGCCAGTGCGTTCCGGGTTTACCGCGGCCGTGTTTCCATGAATCAGCCATTCGTGAAAGGCATCCTTCACATAAGGAGTACGGCTGCGAGAATTGAAAATCCTGGCGTGGTTGGTTTCGTTTTCGGTGAACAGGAGCGTAGGCTGCCCCGCACACAGCAGCCAGCGCTTGCCGTACTCCCAATGCTGCAATTCCGCGCAGATGGCTCCCGGTGTGTCCGGGGCCTTTCGGACAATGGGACGCCGCAAATCCATGCCCCAGGACCAGGTATTCCGGAACCACAGGGTTGGCAGGAGATGGAGCACCGCCACTTCTGGCCCGCGATTGATCGCCGTTATTTTTATAAGGATGTCTTCGACGTCAGGCTTCGCGTATTCCACGAAGACATCGAAATAACGGTTGCCCTCAAAAATGCCGGTGTCCAGCAGCTCAAACTCTGGTGCGCTGCGCCCTCGCCGCTGATTCTCCTCCAGCAATTGTGCATAAGGAAACTCAGCCTGGGGATACTTATAGAGCATGCGCATGTAACTGTGCGTGGGAGTGGAATCGAGGTAGAAGTAGTACTCCTTCACGTCTTCGCCGTGATTTCCCTGCTTGCCGGTCAACCCGAACAGGCGTTCTTTCAAGATGGGGTCGCGGCCGTTCCAGAGTGCCAAAGCGAAACAGATCATCTGGTGGCGGTCGCACAGCCCGCCAATGCCGTCTTCTCCCCACCGATAAGCCCGGGCGTGGGCGTGTTCAAAGGGAAAAGACTCCCAGGCGCTGCCGTCTTTGCTGTAATCCTCCCGGACCGTGCCCCATTGGCGTTCTGCAAGGTAAGGCCCCCAGCGCTTCCAATGTTTCTTGCGCAGCCGGGCTTCCTCCAGGCGGTGATCCTCAATAGTCAGGATTCTGGTCATCGCAGTCGGTCCCTCGAGAACATGTCGGCCCCCCGTGGCCGCATCGTTCGCAATCGCCAGGGGAGATGAGCAGCGGGGGTTATCGGTTCAATCAAATCCTCTCCCCGTCAGGCCAAAGATTATCGTCACAACGAAGGCGTAAGTCTAGCCTGCTCGCGTTGTTACAATGCCTTAACAATTCACCAAAGGATGTGGCTTGACCGGTCTGCTTAAGTCTGTTTTAGACCCTCCCTATTGATTGATACATAACGGATGGTTAGTGAGGCACTTTGTTTCAGATTGGGATTCAAGTATGTTCTTCTGGCACAATGGCACCTGAGTTCCGGACGACTATGTTCGGAGTGGGATCCTCGCCCGCCTATCCAACTCCGCCGCTTATTTTTGCGTGCCCGATGAGCAAGATATGCCCTTGTCGAGAGTTCTTGCGGTTTTCCTGCGCTGAGGAGGCGTCATGATGAGAAAGCTCAGTGGTTCTGCATTAGGGGTGGCATCGCTCCTATGCATTTTGCTCTTAGCGGCCTGCGGTAATACACCGGTATTGCACTATTTGAAGGTTGCTCCAACCACCGCCTCGATCAACGTGGGGCAACAACAGTCGTTCACCGCGACCGCCTATTACAGTGATGGAACGTCGCAAAATGTGACTGGCAGCAGCAGCACGATCTGGGCGTCATCGAATAGCAACATCGCGACGATCGCGTCAGGTGTAGCAACGGGTGTTGCTGGCGGCACCGTGACGATTACCGCCTCAGTGGGTACGGTAAAGTCAACGGCGAGCCTCACGGTTACCGGAGTTCAGTCCATCGCAGTGACTCCGGCGTTCGCGACGATTGGTGTTGAGGGCACGCAGGCGTTCAAGGCCATGGCGACTGTCCTGAATCCCGATGGCAGCGTGAATCCCACACCCGTGGATGTCACCCTGCTGGCGACTTGGAATTCATCCAACACTGCCGCAGCGACGATTGACAGCACGCAGGACGCTACCAATGGCACGGCGACTGGCGTGGCCAACGGTCTCACACAAATCACTGCCTCCTACCAGGGCACCACTTCGAACATCGCCTATTTGACCGTGGGTACTATTGCACCAACCGTAGTGAAGCTGACCGTGGCGCCCTTGACCGCAACGATTGCAGCCGGCCAGACGATTCAGTTCACAGCGACGGAAGACATGAGTGACGGCACGATGGTGTCTCCTCCCGCGAACCCGGTGACTTGGACGATTCCCTGCACGCCGGCTAACGCAGCAACCATCGGCG
>JGI12270J11330_10003127_pt1 | contig 11971 bp, 10 predicted proteins | sample PeaSoiMetSII2010_FD_11330 | JGI IMG/M metagenome (IMG submission 11330)
GCCACGGCCGGCGTGCCGCCGGCCGGCGTCTCCGCGGAGACGCCCCCGTCCTCACCGCCGTGAGGGTGCTCCAGGTCCCCGGCGGCCGCGCGCAGCGCCTTCAGCAGCACCGCACCGGCCAGCGGCGGCAGCCGGAAGGTGCCCGCCAGCGACCCGTCCTCCTCCAGCCGCCAGGCCAGCCGCCGCCGGATCTGCGCTGTCGCGTCATCAGCGCCGGTGACCTGCCGGTGGGCGCGGGCGAACCGCTCCAGCTGGTTCCCCGTCATCGGCCCGGCGATCTCCGCCAGGCCCCGCTCGGTGCCCGGGGTGGCGATCCGGGTCAGCGCCCGGACCTTCGCATACGACAGCCGGGCCGCAGCGAACTCGGCCCGGATCACCGGCAGGTCCCGCAGCGCCCGCGCCACCCGCACATGCTCCCGCGCCGCGCCGGAGGACATCTGGCACTTCCACGACAGCCACGCCGCGCAGCTGCTCATCTCCCAGCTCGCCCAGCCACGGCGCGCATCGAAGTCAGCCAGCAAGACCAGGAACCGGCATGTCGCCGCGGCCAGGTGCCCGGCCAGCTCGCAGATCTGCGCCTCCAGCCGCTCCAGCGGCACCGGGACCGGGACCGGGACCGGATCGGCGGGCACCGCGGCCGGGGTGTCAGGGACAGTGATCGTACTGCCGGGAACACAGCCCGGCTCCCATATATCGAACATGTATTTGACGATAACACCAGGGTCTGACAATCCTAAGCGACGCCCGGTCAGCTCCAGCGGACCCGGACGCTGGCTTGCCAGCCTCTGAGCACGCCTTCATCTCCGGTGACGGTGACCTCTGCCCGCCCGGCGTCGAGGCGGTTCCACAGGTACAGGTAGACGCCGGACGCGGAGCCGCTCACCGTGCACCCGGCGCCGTCCGCCGCGTTAGCTTTGGGGTCGCGACGCGGCTGCAGGCGGCCCTCGCGCGCCTCGACGGACCAGGCGTCGCCGGTATCCGCAGCCACCACACGTAGCTGGCCGCCGTCGCTGCCGGGGTCGACGGCTGGCTGGTACTTACGCCGCCGGCCGAAACCCGTGATCAGCTCGTCGATGCCGTCGGCGGCGAACTCCGCCGGGTACTCGGGCGTCGTGCCGGCTGCGCTCTCCGCGTCGGCCCGGTGGATCGCGGTCTCGTGGGCCTGGCGCCGTGCCCAGAACGCCAGCGCGGACGGGGCCGGCATGAAGGTCGCGCACTCCAGGGCGGGATCGGCCGCGGTCAGGGTCTCGACCAGCGCGGCATGGCCCGCGCGGAACCAGCCGAGCAGTTCGGGGTCGGGCGCGCCGCCGCGCAGTATCTCCTCTTCTGGCGGCCCGTCCAGGACGTGATCAGGGCATTCGGTGACGTGCCTGGTAGCCCAGCGGTGGATGTACCCGGTGTGCCGCAGCAGGTCCTTGACCTGCCAGGGCGGGCACGGCGGCACGGCCGCGTCGAGCCCGGCCCGTTCGGCCGCATCGGCCAGCAGTTCGCCCTGGCGGCGCAGCATGTCAACGTGCTCGGCGATCTCCATATGGGTCAGCTTTCGGCTCGCAGGATGTCCAGGGCGCGGGCCAGGTCAGGGGGGTAGTCACTGGTGAAGGTGACCTCGCGGCCGTCGGCGGGATGCGCGAACGTCAGGCTGACCGCGTGCAGCCACTGGCGCGTCAGGCCGAGCCTGGCGGCCAGTACCGGGTCGGCGCCGTAGAGCAGGTCGCCCACGCACGGATGCCTGAGGGCGGCCATGTGCACGCGGATCTGATGCGTCCGGCCGGTTTCCAGGTGCACCGAGACCAGGCTGGCGGCCCGGAAGGCCTCCAGCGTGTCGTAGTGGGTGACGCTCGGGCGGCCGTCGCTGACCACCGCGAACCTGCCGTCGCCGGACGGGTGCCTGCCGATCGGCGCGTCCACCGTGCCGCGCAGCGGATCGGGGTGCCCCTGCACCAGCGCGTGGTAGCGCTTGTCCACGGTGCGCTCGCGGAAGGCCCGCTTGAGCGCGCTGTAGGCCCGCTCGCTCTTGGCCACCACCATGACGCCGGTGGTGTTCGCGTCCAGCCGGTGCACGACGCCCTGGCGTTCGGCGGCGCCGCTGGTCGCCACCGTGTGCCCGGCCGCGATCAGCCCGCCGGTGACGGTCGGCCCCGACCAGCCGGGGGTCGGGTGGGCGGCGACGCCGCGGGGCTTGTCCACCACCACGATGTCGTCGTCCTCGTAGAGCACGATCAGGCCTTCGACCGGCCGCGGGGGTTCGGCCGGACGCGGCTGCGGCAGCGTGACCTGAAGCGGATCCCCGGCCAGCACGCGATCCGATTTCGATGCGGTCCGTCCGTCGATGAGCACCATGCCGTCACCGATCAGTTCCGCGGCGCGGGACCTGGACAGCCCGAACATCCTGGCCAGCGCGGCATCGAGCCGCTCGCCGTCCAGGCCGTCGGGCACCGCGACCTGGCGCTCACCCGGAGCCGTCATATGGATTCCTGGCCGACCCTGGTCCCGTCCAGCCGGATCCCGCGCAACGCGAGCAGCACGACCAGCACGCCGGCGCAGACGATGGCGGAGTCGGCCAGGTTGAAGACCGGCCAGTGCGGCAACTCGATCCAGTCGACCACGTGCCCCTGGAACAACCCCGGCGCGCGGAAGATCCGGTCGAGCAGGTTGCCGGTGGCCCCGCCGAGCAGCAGGCCGAGCGCGATGGCCCAGCCGATGCTGCGCAGGTTCCTGGCGGCGCGCAGGATGTAGACGATCACGCCGAGGGCGATGGCCGTGAACACGATCGTCATCGACGTGCCGATGCTGAACGCGGCCCCGCCGTTGCGGGTCAGCGTGATCGTCAGCAGTCCGCCGAGCAGCCGGATCGGCGCATGATCCGGCATCCTGGCCACCACGATGGCCTTGGATACGACGTCGGCCGCGATGACGAACACGGCCACCGCGAGTAGCAGCGCGACCCGGCGCGGCCGCGCGGGCGGCGCGGAGACCTGGCCGTTCAGCGGCGTTCCTGGCGCTGCTTGCCTATCGGCTGGCTGCACGATTCGCATTCCGCCTGGCGTTCACGATGAGAAGCCTATCCGGGCTTCAGCTACGCTGGGCCGGTGCAGGGATTCCAGCCGCTCCCCGCGCAGGTCGACCTGCCCGCGCTTGAGCATGAGGTACTCACCCGCTGGCAGGACGGCGGGATCTTCGAGCGGTCACTGAAGCAGACCGCGGGCGGGCCCGCCTGGATCTTCTACGAGGGACCGCCCACCGCTAACGGGATGCCCGGCGCCCATCACGTGGAGGCGCGCACCTTCAAGGACCTGTTCCCCAGGTTCAAGACCATGCAGGGGTTTCACGTCCCGCGCAAGGGCGGCTGGGATTGCCACGGGCTGCCGGTCGAGGTCGCGGTGGAGAAGGAACTCGGCCTGACCGGCAAGCGGGACATCGAGGCTTACGGGGTCGCGGAGTTCAACGCGCGCTGCCGCGAGTCGGTGCTCAGGCACGTCGACGCGTGGCTGGAGATGTCGCGGCGAATGGGTTACTGGGCGGACACGGACAACGCCTACCGGACCATGGACCCGAGCTACATCGAGTCGGTCTGGTGGTCGCTCAAGAACATCTACGCCCGCGGGCTGCTGGTCCGCGACCACCGGATCAGCCCGTACTGCCCGCGCTGCGGCACCCCGCTGTCCGACCACGAGATGGGCCAGCCGGGTGTCTACCAGACCGTATCCGACCCGGCCGTCACGGTCAGGTTCCGGCTGCGCACGCTGCCCGAGGGCACGCCGCGCGAACTTGAGGGCGCCGACCTGCTCGTCTGGACGACCACGCCGTGGACGCTGGTCTCCAACACGGCGGTGGCGGTGCACCCGGACGCCACCTACGTGGTGGCGCGCCGGTCCACCGATGGCGACCGGGTGGTGGTCGCCGACGACCTGTTCGCCCGGGTGCTCGGCGATGGCTGGCATGTCGCCGCCCGGTTCCGCGGGCAAGCATTGGTCGGGGCGAGTTACCAGCCTCCGTTCGGCATCATCAAAATCCCTGACGCTCATATCGTGGTTCCAGGGTCATTCGTGACTACGGAGGATGGCACCGGGCTCGTCCACCTGGCGCCGGCGTTCGGCGCCGACGACATGGAGGCGTCGCGGGCGTACGGCCTGCCCGTGGTCAACCCGATCCGGCCCGACGGGCACTTCGAGGACGACGTGCCGCTGGTCGGCGGGATGTTCTTCAAGGACGCCGACCCGCGGCTGATCGGCGATCTCCGCGACCGCGGCCTGCTGTTCCGGTCCGAGCGGCACGTGCATAGCTACCCGCACTGCTGGCGGTGCGGCACCTTGCTGCTCTACTACGCGGTGCCCTCGTGGTTCATCAGGACCACCGCGATCAAGGACAAGCTGCTGGCCGAGAACGAGCGGACGAACTGGTACCCGGCGACGGTCAAGCACGGCCGCTACGGTGAGTGGCTGCGGAAAAACGTGGACTGGGCGCTATCCCGGACCAGGTACTGGGGCACGCCGCTGCCGCTGTGGGTGTGCTCGGAGTCCCATCTGACCTGCGTCGGCTCGCTGGCCGAACTGTCCGAGCTGGCCGGGCGGGACCTGACCGGGCTCGACCCGCACCGGCCGTTCGTGGACGGGATCACATTCGACTGCCCGCAGTGCGGGGCCCTGGCACAGCGGGTACCCGAGGTGATCGACGTCTGGTACGACTCGGGCGCGATGCCGTTCGCGCAGCACGGCGCGCCGCTGCGCAACGCGGAGGAGTTCCGGGCGTCGTATCCGGCGCAGTTCATCTGCGAGGCGCTGGACCAGACCCGGGGCTGGTTCTACTCGCTGATGGCCGTGGGGACGATGGTGTTCGGCCGTTCGGCGTACGAGAACGTCGTGTGCGTGGGCCTGCTCGTGGACGAGACCGGCCGCAAGATGAGCAAGCACCTGGGCAATGTGCTCGAGCCGCTGCCGCTGATGGACGCGCACGGCGCCGACGCGCTGCGCTGGTTCTTCGCGGCCTCCGGCTCGCCGTGGGGCGCGCGGCGGGTGGGACACGACGTGCTCGCCGAGATCGTCAGGAAGGTCCTGCTCACCTACTGGAACACGGCGTCGTTCCTGGTCTTGTACGCGAACGCGGGCGGCTGGACGGCCGCGGACCTCGCCTCCGCGCCGCCCGTCGCGGACCGGCCGCTGATCGACCGGTGGGTGCTCAGCGAGTTGCACGCGGTGGTCCGGGATGTCACGGCGTCGCTCGAGGCCTTTGACACGGCGGCCGCCGGCCGGCGGCTCGCGGCACTCATCGATGACCTGTCCAACTGGTATGTGCGCCGGTCGCGGCGGCGGTTCTGGGACGGGCCTGGCGCTGCGGCGGGCGCTTCGGCGTTCGCCACGCTGCAGGAGTGCGTGACCACGCTGACCCTGCTGATGGCGCCCTTCGTGCCGTTCGTGACGGACTACCTCTGGGGCGTCCTGCGGCCCGCCGGGGCGCCGGAGTCCGTGCACCTGGCGTCGTGGCCCGCGGCCGATCTCTCGCTGATCGACGCAGAGCTTTCCGCGCAGATGGCACTGGCCAGGCGACTGGTCGAGCTGGGGCGGTCGGCGCGGTCGGGAGCTTCGGTCCGCACTAGGCAGCCGCTGCGCCGGGCGCTGATCGGAGCGGCCGGCTTCGATCACCTGCCGGCCGAACTGCGGTCGCTGGTCGCCGCGGAGCTGAACGTTTCCGAGCTCTCCGAATTGGGGCTCGAGGCCGGGGAGCTTGTCGACTACGCGGTCAAGCCGAACTTCCGCACCCTCGGCCGGCGGTTCGGGGCCAGGACGCCCGCGGTGGCCGCCGCCATCGCCGCCGTCCCGGCCGCGGACATCGCCACCACAGTGCTAGCGGGCGGCACGGTACCGGTGACGGTCGGTGGACTTTCCCAGGAGGCCGTGCCGGTCGGCGCGGACGACGTGATCGTGACCCAGACGCCGCGGGCGGGCTGGACGGTGGCCACCGACGCGGGCGAAACCGTGGCGATCGACACCACCGTCACCCCGGAACTGCGGCGCGAAGGGCTCGCGCGCGAGGTCATCAGGCTCGTCCAGGAGGCCAGGAAGGCCGACGGCCTCGATGTCACCGACCGNATCGCGCTGCGCTGGTCGGCGAGCGAGGAGGACCTGGCGGCGGCNCTGACCGAGCACGCTNCGCTGATCGCCGGCGAGGTGCTGGCCGGCGAGTATGGGCCTGACGTGGCGACCGGTGACGCGCCGGAGCACGCGGAGCCTGAGCTCGGCCTGCGGTTCTGGCTCAAGCGCGCCTAGGGGCACGGTTACTCGGGAGCCTTATCCGGCTGGTCCGGGAGACAGGCGCGGCAAGGGGTGCAGCCGGCTTCCCGGGCGGCACCGAGGGTCATCTTCTCCAAGTCGTTCTCGCCCATGAAGCGGATGAGGATGCACGAGGCGTTGTGATACCTGGGGACACCGGGGACCACGGTGACTTCTAGGTTGGGGTCGGGGCCGACGGGCTCGGGCTCGGGCTCGGCGGCGGGCTTGGCCTGGTCAGGCTGTTCGGCCTGGCTGGCTGGCTCGGGCTGGCTGGCTGGCTCGGGCTGGCTGGCTGGCTCGGGCTGGCTGGCTGGCTCGGGCTGGCTGGCCTGCGGGCTCTCCGGGGCTTCGGCGACGGCGGAGGCAGCGCCAGCGGGTTCGGCGGCGTCCTGGCGATTAGCGGGCGGCTGGTCCTGAGAGGACGGCTGGTCCGCGGCGTCCTGGCCCTTGGCGGGTGGCTGATCCTTCTCCGACGGCTGGTTTTCGGCGGCGGACGGCTCTTCGGCGGCGGACGGCGGGGTGGGTGGCGGCTGCTTGCGCTCCGCGGCCAGCGGGGGTTCGGCGGGCTGGGGAGGCGCGGGAGGTGCGGGTGCCTGGGGCCGCGTGAACGCGGCCGGGAAACGCTGGGCATCGGCAGGACGCGAGCCGGGCGGCTGGGTGGCTAGGCGGGACTCGGGCAAACCGCCCGGTGAGCCCGGTGAGCCCGGTGAGGCAGTACCGCTCCCCCAGGCTGCGGCTGGGGCCTGCGCCGCAGCAGGCTGAGCTGAGGCTGGCTGGGCAGCAGCGGGCTGGAACGGGGACGGGGTGGCCCAAGGGGGCTGGGCTCTTAGCGACTGCTCGGTGGGCAGGTAACCGGCCCGGGAGGGACCGGACGGAGCGGTGGCGGACCAGCCGGACCCGGCGGGAGCTGCCCCGGCGGCCACCGTAGCGGCAGGCTTCGGCTGCGAGGCCGCCAGGGAGGGGACGACCTGCGGGGCTGGAGCCTGCGGAGCCGGGGCGGGCACCTCTGCCTGCGGGGCGGGCCCCTGCGCGCTGGTCTCAGCCGCAGCCGTCTTGGGTTTGCCGGTTAGCTCACGCCAGTTGACGGCGGCACCTACGCCCAGCGCCAGCAGGGCCACGCCACTCACGCCAATCGCGATGTAGACGAGCAACAGCTTGCTCGTGACCACACCGGCGACTAGCAGTCCGACCGCGACGACAACGAGAAACGCACTGAAGCGAATCACATGCGTTCTCCCAGCGGTCCCCGCTCAGGTTCCTTACGGCCTACCGGCGCTCGCGCGAGGGCGCTCCGTCACTCGTGCGGAAGCCACCGGAGTGCTGCACAACCTCGGGGACGCCGTACTGACCCGTGCCGGGACCGCCGCTACGTGCGCCGCTCGGCGCGAGCGCGGGCGGCATCGACGGTTGCGTCCCGGACCCCATGGTGGGGAAGGTTCCGCTGTCGGCGACACCTGCCTCCAGGTCCCGCAGCTGGCCTTCCAGGTAGGCCTTCAGCCTGCTGCGGTACTCGCGCTCGAACGCGCGCAGGTCGTCGACCCTGCGCTCGAGCTCTTCGCGGGTCTGGACCAGCGAACCCATGGCCTGACGGTGCCGCTCCTGCGCGTCGCGCTCCAGGCTTTCCGCCCGGGCCCGCGCGTCGCCGGTGATCTGCTCCGCCTGGCGCCTGGCCTTGGTGAGCACCTCGTCCGCCTCGCGGCGGGCGCGGCCCAGGGTCTCGTCGGCCTCCCGGCGGGCGTCGGCGATGGCCTGATCGGCCGTCTGCTGCGCGAGCGAGAGCACGCGCGCGGCCGTGTCCATGTTGTCCTCGATGTGCGGCATCCCGCCCATCATGACCGGCTCAGGCTGCCTGCGCTCCGGCTCCATGCGCTCGGGCGCCATCATGTCCGGCTTCGGGTCCGACAGCGGAGAACTCAACGCGGGTACCGCTGACTTACCACCGCGCAGGACTTCCGCCAGCTTGGCCCGGAGCTCTTCGTTCTCCTGGATCAGCCGGTCGAGCTCGGCCTCGACCTCGTCAAGGAAGGCGTCAACCTCTTCCTCGTCGTAGCCGGGCCTGAGCCTGGTCGTACTGAACTGCTTGTTCCGCACATCCGCGGGCGTCAGCGGCATCTCGTCTCCTCGGCGCACTTGGACCGTGTTCCACACGACGGTACCGGAATCAAAGGCGCGGCACGACCACTTCAAGCAGGATCAGAATCACGATGAACAGAACCATGAAGCTGAGGTCCATGGCCACCATGCCGAGCCGGAGGGTCGGGATGAAGCGGCGCAGGAATTTCAGGGGCGGATCTGTAACCGTGAAGATACCCTCGGCGATCACCAACAGTATGCCTGACGGACGCCAGTCGCGGGCGAAAACCTGTACCCAGCTGAAGATCATCCTGCCGATCAGGACCACCAGGTAGATCGTCAGCACATAAGTGAGGACTTCCCTCAGGTACTGCACAAATCCACCCTGCCCTTGGTGCCGGCTGTCCCGGCCTGGTTACTGATCAGCGTCACGTCACCACTGCTTGCTGGCTAGCTCTGGTTGAAGAAGCCGCGCTCTGCTATGCGAGCCTTGTCCTCCGCAGTCACCTCGACGTTCGCAGGGGACAGCAGGAAGACCTTGTTCGTCACACGTTCAATGCTCCCGCGTAGGCCGAAGATCAGGCCCGCCGCGAAGTCGACGAGACGTTTTGCGTCGCTGTCGACCATCTCGGTCAGGTTCATGATCACCGGAGTGCCTTCGCGGAAGTGTTCCCCAATAGTACGCGCTTCATTGTAAGTGCGAGGATGCAGTGTCGTAATACGTGCGAGATCGGTCGTCTGGGATACGTGCTCGGTGCGCCAGTCGGCGGCCTGGTAGCCGACATAGCCACCAGCCACCTCTGCGTCCCGCTTCACCCCGCGCGGGTCGGCCTCCTCAGCCGGCTCAGCCGGGTCCGCCTGGTCGTCGTAGTCCTCGTACTCACCGTAGGAGTCGTACTTGTCCTGGTAACGGTGGTCGTCCTCCACGAGGCCGAGGTAGACCGCCATTTTCCGCATGGCACTGGCCATCCTTCAGTCCTCCCAGCCTGTACCCGTTTCCGCCAGCCGTTCCGGCCTCACGCGTGGGACATTACCTGACACGGGGCCCGCGATCGCCGAGCAACGCCGTACCGATTCGCAGGTGTGTCGCGCCGGCTTCGACGGCGGCCTCGAGATCGCCGCTCATGCCGGCCGAGATCACCGTGGCGGCCGGCCTGACCGCGCGCACGGCCGCCGCGCTGACGAGCAGCCGCGCGAACGCGTCGGCGGGCTCCATGGTGAGCGGGGCGATGGCCATCACGCCGCCGAGGGTCAGCCCCTCCTCGGCGGCCAGCGCCTCGGCCAGGGCCGGAACCTGGTCGGGCACCGCCCCGCCGCGGGCCGGATCGCCGTCCAGGCTGACCTCCACCAGGCACTCGATCACCCGTCCGGCTCCCCGTGCGGCCCGCCCCAGCGCGCGGATCAGCCGCAGCCGGTCTACCGAGTGCACGACGCTGGCGTAGCGCACCACGCTGGCGCATTTGTTCGTCTGCAGTTGCCCGATGAAATGCCAGGTGAGGCCTTTTGAGGCCAGGTCGGCGCATTGGGCGGCCTTCGGCGCGGCCTCGGCGTCGCGGTTCTCCCCCACGTCGGCTATGCCGAGCTCGCTCAACAGCCGCACGTCGGACGCGGGCCTGGTCTTGGTCACCGCGATCAGCGTCAGCTCGCTGACGTCCCTCCCGGCCGCCTCGCAGGCCTTAGCCATGCGGCACCGGACTTCGGCCAGCCGCAGGGCGAGTTCTTCCCGCCGGCCAGGGTCGGTCACTTGAGGAAGTCAGGAACATCCAGGTCGTCGTCTTCTTCGAAGACGACGGGGCGGCGGCGCGTGGTGGCGACGTCGAAGGTCTTCGCCGCCTCGGCGTGGGCCGGGCGGTAGGAAGAGGAGTCAGCGGCGTCCTGGGCCATGGCGACCCGCTCCGGCCGGCCCGGTTCGTGCCTGGGCATCTCGTGGGCCGCCGCGCTGACCGCGGCCGGGGCGGAGGCAGGCGCGGGCGCTGGGGCGGGCGATCCGGCGTGGCTGGCCTCGGCGGGAAGGTCGGCTGGCGTCGCGAGCCCGTCGTCCGGGACTGGCGCGGAGAGAATAGAGCCTGGGGCGGCCCCGGAGACCGACGCGAGCCCGGTGTCGGGCGCGGCGGCCGGGGAGGCTCCGTTGTGGCTGTAGGCGGCCGTGGCCTGGCCGACGCTGAACCCGTCGCGGCCGGCCTGGCCAGCCTCGGCCCAGCCCGGTTCCGGGGCGGCAGGCCCGGGACGGGGTGCGGACTCCGGAGCCGAGGCAGGGTCGGTCTTCGGGTCGGTGCGGGTGAAACTGCCCGCGCTGGTGCCCGACGCAGGCGCGCCGAACGCCGCGCCGCTCGAGCCGTTGCTGCTGAAGGAGGAACCGCCGGAATCGGCGGCGCCCGCGCTGCCGGCACCCCGTCCGTTCCGGTTCTCGTCCAGGCCGGCCGCGATGACCGTCACCCGGACCTCGTCGCCGAGGGCGTCGTCGATGACCGCGCCGAAGATGATGTTCGCGTCGACGGCCGCCGAGTTGGCGACCAGCTGAGCGGCCTCGTTGATCTCGAACAGGCCGAGGTCCGAACCGCCCTGGATGGACAGGAGCACGCCGTGCGCGCCGTCGATGCTCGCCTCGAGGAGCGGGCTCGAGATGGCCATCTCGGCCGCCGCGACCGCGCGGTCGTCGCCGCGCGAGGAGCCGGTGCCCATCAGCGCCGAGCCGGCCCCGGACATGACCGACTTCACATCGGCGAAGTCCAGGTTGATCAGTCCCGGCGTGGTGATCAGGTCGGTGATCCCCTGCACACCGGAGAGCAGCACCTGGTCCGCGGCCTTGAACGCGTCCAGGACGCTCACGTGCCGGTCCGAGATGGACAGCAGCCGGTCGTTGGGGATGACGATCAGCGTGTCGACCTCGCTGCGCAGCTTCTCGATGCCGACCTCGGCCTGCACCACCCGGCGCTTGCCCTCGAAGCCGAACGGCCTGGTCACCACGCCGATGGTGAGCGCGCCGAGCGACCGCGCCACGTTCGCGACCACCGGCGCGCCGCCGGTGCCGGTGCCGCCGCCCTCGCCGGCCGTGACGAAGACCATGTCGGCGCCCTTGAGCACCTCCTCGATCTCCTCGCGGTGATCTTCGGCGGCCTTGTTGCCGACATCGGGATTGGCGCCGGCGCCCAGTCCCCTGGTGAGCTCGCGGCCGACGTCGAGCTTGACGTCGGCGTCGCTCATGAGCAGCGCCTGCGCGTCAGTATTAATAGCGATGAACTCGACGCCCCTGAGCCCCTCTTCGATCATGCGATTGACGGCGTTGACGCCGCCACCGCCGATTCCGACGACCTTGATAACCGCCAGATAGTTCTGCGGTGCTGCCACGAGGAGGGTACCTTTCCGCTCGTTTTACATCTGCCATCCCGGCGAGAGTAAATTCCCGCCGATCATGGCCCTGGGCTCGGGAAACCTCCACCTTAGTTTCGGTGACGCGGAATTCACCGCCAGGGCATGTTCCGTCACCATCAGGTTTCACCTTCAGGTTAAGATTTAGAGTTTTTGCCGTCCGCACGATTGATACGGACAGTAGGGTCGGACGGCACCTGGGTCAACTAACCACGCGAGAACCGGTCAGCGTGTCGCGGATCGGCGGGTCTTGGGCATCGGAG
>JGI12270J11330_10003130_pt1 | contig 11963 bp, 9 predicted proteins | sample PeaSoiMetSII2010_FD_11330 | JGI IMG/M metagenome (IMG submission 11330)
CGTGATTCCAACACCCGCATCGGTGACTCCGTTGCCATTTTTGGTCTTGGGGCAATTGGACTTACGGCGGTAACTCTTTCCAAAATGGCCGGCTGTTATCCAATTATTGCTATTGATCCTGTCAAAAGTCGCCGTCAAATTGCTGAGACGCTCGGTGCGGACGTGACACTGAATCCAGACGGCTTAGATGTGGGCATGAAACTTCGCGAGCTGACAAACTGGCGCGGAGTGGACAGGATCATCGAATATTCCGGTGCCGTCTCTGCCTTAAATGCCGCGCTTCGGGGCATTGCATTCGGCGGTACTGTTGCCTGCGGTGCTTTTCCTGCTCCTTATCAGGAGGGCCTCGACTTTGGTGGCGAAGCTCATATGAACCGTCCGAACATTGTCTTTACCCGTACCGAGTCGGATCCTAACCGCGACCACCCCAATTGGGACAATGTTCGCGTCCGTGAAACGATTCTTCGGCTCATTATTGAAGGTAAAATCAACGGTGATGCCATCGTCTCGCCAGTTATCAGGTTCAGTGAGAATTTGGTCGCCGATTACACCCGAATCGTGGCAGATAAAGATCATTCGATCAAAATGGGGGTTGAATACTGAGGGAATGGTACATCACCCGACTAAATAAACGTAGAGATCCATTACCAACTGATCCTATGCCACTTAAGCAAAGTGTAGTTATACCGATGGTCAAATCGAAATCGATTACCCTGAGTGAATTTCTCGACGAAGTTAAGGCAATTGGTTTTCCGGCAGTGGAAGTGTGGAGCCGTGAGGCTGATTTCGAAGAAGTTATTGAGGCCTCACGTGGCCGCGGCTTGAAAGTGGTTAGCTTTGTCGGTCACGAACATGTCTCACCTACTGCTGGCACCCATGCCGAAGGGTTTTCCCGCCGGCGGAATCATGATCGCCTAGAGGCCGAGTTGCGCGAATCAATTGACGTGGCCTCACGTCATCACATTCCCGGAATCATCACGTTAAGCGGCCACCGTAATGCAGGTGAGAGTGACTACGAAAGTCTTCTTGTTTGTGCCGAAGGATTGCGCCGAATTGCGCCCTACGCCGAGGAAAAGGGAGTTAATCTAAACATGGAACTGCTCAACACGACCGTTGATCATCCTCATTATCTTTGCGATAATACCGATTGGGCAGTGGCCCTCTGCGAACTGGTTAACAGTCCGCAAGTTAGGATCCTTTATGACATCTACCACATGCAGATTATGGAGGGGGACATCATTCGCAACATCCGTCGCGCCGCCCGCTGGATCGGTCATTACCACACCGCCGGCAATCCCGGACGCCACGATCTGGATGACGACCAGGAGATCAATTACACCGGTATCTGCCGTGCCATCAACGCCACCGGCTACGACCTTTATCTCGGCCACGAGTTCAGGCCCAAGGCCGACGCAATCTCAGCCTTGCGGCGGGCTTATGCCATCTGCTCGGCGTGATTTTCAGTGCAGTTTAAGTCACAGACCCTTAACAAAAAACCAAAATGAACAATCGCCGATTCCTGCACCTTGCGGCCTGCTCGGGCTGGCTTTCTGTCCGGCTGCAAACCTGCTTCCCCCTCGGCTTCCACTACCACTCTCAGCAAGCCGCATGTTGCCCTCGTGATGGGTTCGCTTGCCAATGAATTTTTCCAACACTTGCCCGAAGGCGCAAAAGCGGACAAAGCAGCACACTCGGCTGATTACAATCTGATTGTAAATGGAATTCAAAATGCCACGAATAGTATCGAACACGCAAAAAGTCGCTGCGCAGCTCTCTGAAATCTCCACAGTACAAGTCAAAACGCTTGTTTTTGTCACCTCTGGTGCGCTGGCTGGTCTGGCCTTACTTTGCCAGACCGCGCGTCTGGGCGCGAACGATCCTAGTGGTGGTGTGGGGCTGGAGCGATCCGCCATTGCTGCTGCGGTTATCGGAGGTACGAGTTTGAGCGGCGGTAAGGGGTCCGTTGTCTGCACGTTTTTATTGGCGTGCTTATCATTGCTACTCTTGGAGGAGGTTTGGCGCAGATCGGGGCTACGGAACCCATTAACGCCTCGTCACAGGGGCCACCACCATCTTTGCCGTGGTGGCGGATTGTGTCCGCAAGAAAGCTGATTAATAAACCATCGTTACGCGAATCAATGAAAATGATGAGCAGCTACAATTTGCCTGCACCTACGATCGGAATTGAATCGTCGAACATCCGTTGGACCGATGAGTGTGTCCGACGCACAAAAGCTAAACGAAGAAGGCAGTCAGTCACTTTCCATGCCGCCTAAAGCATTCCCAGACACTGCTACCTGCCGCGTCAAGCTGGCTGAATTTGATAGTCACTTGAGGTGCTTAAACATTTGGGCGTGGCACTGTCCCTATAACCTTGTAGTTGGACAGATCAGTTACTGTCATCACAGAGATGCGTTTGAGATATTGGCTCGCACAAAAAGTGGGACATCGGAGCTATTTGCCAACGCCGCGCTGTGGTCAACGGTCACAACCGATCTGGGACGTAATTGTTTTCAAGGCGGCAGCCCTAGTAAGGAGGAAGCGGTCAAAGTCCATGTTAAAAATTCCGGAGTTTGAGAACCTCTACGGTCGTCCTCCGCGCTGGATGGTCGCGGCCCCCGGGCGCGTGAACGTCATCGGGGAACACACCGATTACAACGATGGCTTCGTGCTGCCGATGGCGATCGAGCGTTACGCCGTAATGGCGGCGGACCTTTCTCAATCCTCCGCGCCAAGAATCTTCATTCACGATTCACGCGCTGGCGACACAGCGCAGATTGATCTTTCAAAACCTGTCGTCAAAGGCAATCCACGATGGTCGAATTACGTTCGCGGCGTGGTTGCCGGATTTCAAAATCGGGGTGCGACAATTCCATCACTGGACGTTTCGCTCGTTTCCACCGTGCCGCTGGGCGGCGGATTGAGTAGCAGCGCCGCGCTCGAGGTTTGCGCCGCAACCTTGCTCGAAGCCGTGACCGGAACGAAAATGAGTGCGGTCGAAAAAGCGTTGCTGTGCCAGAAGGCCGAACATGAATTCGCTGGCGTGCCGTGCGGTATCATGGACCAATTTGTTTCCGTGATGGGACAGAAAAATCACTTACTCCTGCTCGATTGCCGCTCGCGCCAGACCGAGCTTGTGCCGATGAATGACCCATCGGTCGCATTGCTCATCATCAACACGAATGTGAAACATGAGTTGAGCGGCGGCGAATACGCCCAGCGCCGCGCGCAATGTGAAACCGCCGCCAAGATTCTCGGTGTCCATTCACTGCGCGACGCCACTGCCGACGCACTGGAACGCGCCAGAAGCAAAATGGATCTCTCCTTGTTTTACCGTGCGCGGCATGTCATTGGCGAGATTGAACGCACGGTTCAAGCAGCCGAAGCGATCCGCGCTTCCGACTGGCCGACCGTAGGCGACTTGATGTGCGAAAGCCACGCTTCGTTGCGCTACCATTACGAGGTCAGTTGCAAGGAATTGGATTCCGTCGTGGATATGTGCAAGTACATCGGCATCAACGGCGGGGTTTATGGTTGCCGTATGACCGGCGGTGGTTTCGGCGGCAGTTGCGTTGCCTTGGTTAAAGTCGACGCCGTGGATGCCATCACCAAACAGATTGCCACCTATTATAAAATCGCCACCACCGGCAATGGGGCACAAAATGGCATTGAAGCCACCATCTTCAGTTCGCGTCCGGCCGATGGGGCAAGAATTATTAGGAGTGAAACCCCGGTTTTATTAGCATGAATGCGTTGTATGCAAAGATTTTTGACCAACCGCATCGCCGTTTCAATGCCTTGAGTGGCCAATGGGTTTTTGTTTCCCCACATCGTACTAAACGCCCTTGGCTGGGAGGAATTGAGCCGGCTGCGACATTGTCACGACCCAGCCATGACCCCTCCTGTTATCTATGTGCGGGGAATGTCCGGGCAAATGGCGAACGGAATCCAAACTACCCGGCGACCTTTGTCTTTGATAACGATTTTGCAGCGTTTCGGCCGGAAACGCCTAATGCAGCTGTTCCAGTCTATGACTTGCTTTACGCTAACGCTCATGCCGGGAGGTGCCGCGTAATTTGTTTTTCACCGCGACATGACCTGACGCTGGCCCAAATGAGCGTGTCGGAAATCCGCGATGTTGTCGATGTGTGGGCTGCGCAAACTGCGGAACTGGGACACCGCTGGGAATGGGTCCAAGTTTTTGAGAACAAAGGCGAGGTGATGGGTTGTTCAAATCCACATCCTCACGGACAGATTTGGGCGGGCGACTTCATTCCCAATGAACCAGCGAAGGAACTGATCCAGCAGAGCAGGTGGTTTCTTGGACATCGCACGCCATTGCTGCTGGATTACGCCAACTTGGAATTGAAGGAAGACGAGCGCATCGTAGTGCAGAACCAACATTGGCTAGCGGTGGTTCCCTGGTGGGCAGTATGGCCGTTTGAGACGTTAATAATTCCAAACCGGCATGTGTTGCGTATGCCTGATCTTACCGGGATAGAGCGCGATTCCCTAGCTGATTTGCTGCGCCGATTATTGGTTCGGTACGACAATCTTTTTAAGACGTCGTTCCCTTATTCGATGGGCTGGCATGCAGTTCCGAACGACAAGGGCGACCATCGGGGCTGGCAGCTACATGCGCACATTTATCCGCCGTTGTTGCGTTCCGCGACGGTGAAGAAATTCATGGTGGGCTACGAGATGCTGGCGGAGGCGCAGCGGGATATCACGCCCGAACAAGCAGCGGCACGCCTGCGCGAGGTGAGCGAACAGCATTACTTAATAGAACAATCAGGCGGAGGAAGATGCCGATGACAACCTTTTCAACGATTGCTTCGGTCGTTTTCCGCCTCTCGTTGGTACTCGGCGACCAGTTGGGTACTTTAAACCGTTCCTGTTCCATTGACTTTTTCTAGGATTAATTCGGTTATTTGAGCCTCGAATTCAGCATTTTTTTCTTTAACGCGACTTCTGCCGATTGCACTTCGCCGAAAAATCAGTTGAATGTGTTTTGAACGTTTGAAAGGCTCTATTAGATGTTGGCTTCCGTCATGGGATCGACATCTGGCGAATTGACGACATGCTGCCCAGCGCCTTTGCTTCCACATATCCTGACGGCGGGGACAATGTATCACCATCGGCATAGGTGGCGAAACAGGTCGCAAGTACTTGAATTGAGACGCGATGTTGCGCCCCTAGTCGGGAGACTGTTGTGTGTACCTTTCTTATAATGCGGCCATGCACGAAAACAGCCTCGATCGTTACCTCGCGAGCCTGCAGAGTTGTGACTTCACCCTAGATTCAGCTTTATGACATCTTGTGGATATATCTGCCACTCCTGTTACCCGGACAATTTTAGTGCCAGTGAAAGTGCCAGTGAACTCGTAGTAAATGAGTAATTGGTCAGTAGTTCACGGTTTTTTGGTCGGTAATGGGAGGTGCTTGACACGAACAAAAAAGTGCGTGATTCTACTGGCGTTCGTCGGTTATGAGGCAGCGCGCCTTTGGTGGTAGGGCGGTAGTCGGCGAATAGTGCGCTTTGAAAAAAGCCGCTATTTTTGTTCGATTCCGACCCTCGCCTCCAGTCTAAACCGTGTGTGCGGCAAGGACTTGGGATTCTTCCACACGCGAGTGCCAGCAGAAGTGCCAGCAAATAATTATCCGGGCAACTTCTAGCATATCGGTGGTAACTCGCCCACTACTCGGATGCCGAGTCGAACTCAATTGTCGTAAACTCATCGCTGCTAAAAACAGTTATGAGACAACGATACCGACTCTACCGCCGGAAAAACGGCGGACGCTACTACATCCACGACGACGCGACCGGTAAACAGGAAAGCCTCGGCACCAGTGACCGGGCCACCGCCGTCCGGTTGTTCCATTCCAAGAGCGAGGCTGTCCAGCAGCCGGCCGTGAACCTGCAAATCGCCCGTGCTTATCTCGCGGCCAGCGATCCACAGATTGCCACCCGCAACTGGCAGTTCGTCATGGATGAGATGGTCAAACTCAAAAAAGACGAGACCCAGCACCGTTGGCAGACCGCCATCAAGGACAAGGCGTTCAATCTCATCCGGCACCTGCCAATTTTGGAAACGCGCCCGGAAAACTTTTTACGCGTGCTCGAAACCGGAAAAGTTTCGACCAATGTATATTTGCGGCGCATCCATAATTTCGCCCTGGACATGACGTGGCTGCCGTGGCCGGTCATCGTGAAACGCCAGTGGCCCAAAGTTCAGTTCAAGGATAAACGCGCCGTCACTTGGGAGGAACATCAAGCCATTGTCGCCCGTGAACTGAATCCTGAACGCAAAGCGTTCTATCAACTCGCGTGGCACTTGGGTGCATCACAGACCGATCTGGCGTGCCTCGACGCTGAAAACATTGATTGGGAACACAGCGTCATCAGTTACGCGCGCAAAAAGACCGGCTCGATTGCCATCATGCGGTTTGACGACGTAGTGGCGGACATTTTCCGTGATTTGCCGGGGAGCGGTCCGCTGTTTCCGTATCTACGCACGGTTCGTTCCGGCGACCGCGCGACGGAATTTCACCAGCGTTGCGCAGGCTTGGGCATCAAAGGTGTCACATTGCATTCGTATCGGTATGCATGGGCGGAACGCGCCAAAAAAGCCGGTTATCCCGAACGGTTCGCGCAGGAAGCGTTGGGACATAACAGCAAAGCCATGCATCGCGCGTATGCACGCCGGGCGCAGGTGGAACTGCCGCCATTGAGCGAATTTGAAAGGATGCGAAACAATTCTTCAGATCGCTCTAGAAGTATCGAACCGGTGATCAAAATCCTGAACGCATAAACCAAGGAGGCGATATGAACTTGAATGCAGGCGAAACTTTGAAACCCGTGTTCCATTTTCTGGATGAAGCCATCGCGGATTACGGCGTTTACCTTTATCTCATAATTGTCTGGTTGTCCCTGATTCTGATTGTGTGGATATTTAGCGGTGGTTTGCGGCGAAAAATCCGGCATCAGCCGCACATCACAAGCGGCATCGGTATCGTGATACTGCCACCGACCCGGCAACCGCCGCCGCCTCTTATCATTATGCACGAATTTGATCCATCGCGGGACGCTGACGCCGGATGGCTTGAATAGGCTGGTCCCCGCTGACTAGTGATTTACTGCCAATTCCAAACACCGCGCGCGTAGGGAAACAAGGAAACATCTTCACCTTCGTCAACTTCGTTCCAGCCGACGGAATAAAGCCAGAACTGGCCATTGGCTTGCCGCTGATATTTCAACGGTTGGCCGCCTATGAGGTCGTGCGGCAATTTGTCAATGAACTGGGGCTGAAGTTCCGTTAACTTTTCAGGATATACTCCATGCGCCAAACGATAGTGTTCCAAGGCGCAGACAATCTGGGCTTGGTTTGCTCTGGTCTGGTTATATGCGAATGTTTGCAACGCCCTGGTAAAATCAGGAACGGCGATTAGCGCGAGCAATCTATAGATCTGCCAGGGATGTGCGTGGTCGAAGGTGTGTATGGCACGTCGGGATGCCGCTGCTTTCTCAGGCGATATTGTGTTTTGGGCTGTGTCAATGGTATCAATCCCCATTTGGTCCATTCTCACTATGTTTACCATGTTGAAATAATAAAATCCCCACATGCCAAAGGCGGGCCGCCAATTCTTGATCCTTTGCCACACGTTCGCATTGGGAACACGTTTATTCTCAACGGCGTTAGCCATTGCCACCTGGAAAGTTTGGAGCATGCCTACCTCTTCCTCATGAAACGCTTCCTTCACATAAGGCCCCAAGTCAATGTGTTCGAGTTGTCGTTGCAGGACGATTAATTGCGGTTCTCGCCATGCATGCAGCCGGAATCCATCAGCAATGACGTCGACATATAATCCCGTGACCGCGATATTAATCATCGCGGAAACCATGGTCATTGGCTTGCCTGTCGGTGGATTCTCCAACATTCGACGCAGCTCATCCAGAAGGGTCAATGCTGCCAGTGCTTTATCCGGTTGACCGAGCAGAAGATAGCATTGGGCTCGTTGCGCGAGCGTTTGGGAAACGATCCGGACATTGACAAAGTTCGGCAGGGGAACGGTTGGCGGATAACGGTAATCGCCGTTCATACGGGCATAGGGTCGTTTAAGTGCATCCCGCATGACATCAAAGTCACTCTGAAACTGGTCGCTCCAGTTCAAATAATCTGCAGCTGGGCAAAAGGATGTTAGCACCCGAAATGAGTTGGTGCCTACCATTTGAACGTGCAACGGTCCGTTGCCGGAGCTGTTGCCGCTTAAAAATTCGTTAAGGTCTCTCGCGTTCACTTTTCCACGCGCCTCAACAATGATGTGCAGCGGTTTGATTTGATTGGTATTCAATAGCCGCACAATCAAGGTGTCGGAACCGACTGCGCCAAAGGCGCTGATTCCGATGGTGTCTTCAAAGAGCTCACTCGTCTTCTGATGCGACCCGGAATCCTCCAGTTGCAAAATCAAATTGGTCGTATCCGTTTGGAGGAGTGCATCTGGTGATTTAACAGATACTTCAGCAATCAACACTTGTGGCGCCTTTCCGGGATAGATCAAGCGTTTGCGCAAATCCTCAGTAACGACGTTGTTGCTGGACTGCTTGACGAACCACACCGACATCATGGGAACGCCAAAAACGTTTTGGGAATCCAGAACGGGCGGAGGGATTAAGGCGTTCCAGTCGAGGATCTCACCTTTTGCTGCCGCTTCCTGTTGGTAATGTTCCCAGACATGCTTGCCTCGCCAAGATTCCTCGATGCAGAAAAGCAGGAAGGCAACTTGGAGGCTGAACAGGAAAATCAGAGACCATTCCCCAACGCGTTCCGCCCCCGGCGAAATGCGCCGAAAGAAACGCCGGATCGGGCCGGGATTACCCAAGAGTTCGGTTTTTAAAGGTGCCGTGCCCTCTTTGATCTTGAGTCGTGCCCACAAATACCACGGGAAAACGACAATCCAGAGCAGGTAACAACCACAAAACATGGCAACCGGTCTGCACGAGATTCCCAGCTTATAACGATGCAGCTCGATCCTTTTGGAGTCGAGAGCTGCCCATAGCGAGGTGACCGGGATTAGAATCCAAAAGAAGTCTAGCCAAAGCAGAGCCGAAATCACATAGCAGGCAGCGAGCAGGCCCAGTGTGATCAAAATTGCCAACGGTATCTTCATGTCAGATGGTCGTAGGAATGGCAATTCCTATGCCATCCACGCGGACAACTTACAAGTCGATTAGGGGGACCGAATTCTTTGGGTGCGAAATTGTGGTGCGGGTGAATTGCAGAATAATGATGCCAGACGACCCCGTCGGGGCCGGGCTTATACGCCGATGCCTCGTGATTGCCCGGTAACAGAGGGGGTGTGACCGTGTGTGATATTTTGCACCTGGCGCTGATGCGTCTCTCGCGTCAGACGGGCCTCCCTCGATTTGGTCATGACTACTGCCGCCCGCGTTCCCCATTGCTGTTCTATAAGACGGTAGAACCAGTTGTTCTCGTAATGCTTGGCCAGCAAATCCATCACTGAGGGCCGGTCCCCTGAGCGCGTGATATTTTCGCGTAATTGCTCCTTGTCTGGCGTGAAAATCTTGATGCCACGCCGCCCACGTGAAATGCTGACATACCATTGCTGCGCATTGGTCGCAGCCTTGACCGTCGAGTCGGAGAATAAAACGTAATCCACGGTCTTCCCCTGCGAACCGTAGGACGTGATGGCATAGCCGGGCAAAAATTCTCGGTAACTGGAATCCAGCACCCGGCCATCGGCCAGCTTGATTGTCCCATCGGGGCGGACTGACTTCACCGTGACCAATTCACCATTGGTGACACGGGAGCCGGAAGCCAGTCTGCGATTGGCTTTCAGATGCAACCGGTCGTTTTCGGCGATTCGAGTCTCCTGTGGACGACAGACGGTAATCTTGTCGAGCATCTTGTCCGCGACTGTGACGTATCGCCCATCCACTTCAACCAGCACACCGTTCTTGACGATGCCTCCCAATTTCCCCCTTGCGCCGGCTTCGGCCTCACGCACCTTTTGATTAAAAACAATCACCGCATCTGCCGGGTAAAATCGTTCGTCCCGCTTCTGTGCCTTGGTCAGATCAATCTTTTCCAGTGCTTGAACGGTCACCTCGTTCGCGCCAATCAAACCTTTTGATTTGAGTTTTTCACGAACCTGTTCATTGACGCGGTGAACTTCGGCCCAAGTCTGCGAGACGACCACGGCTGACGCATTTTGTTCCACCAATGCGAGATATTCGTCCGCCAGCTTGTCGGTTTGATCATTCAAACTGCACGACACCACCGCCCCCATTTTATCCAGTTGTGAAAACGACTCATCGAGTTTGCCCGACGCGGCCAGTTTGACCGCCTGCCGGTATTGCTTGATTTTAACACGTTCAGCTTCACTTCGAGCCAGTGCCGGGTCTTGCCGGCGAATTGTATGCAATTCAACGGGCCTGACGCCTGAATGTCGTTCGATGGCCAGTAATGCATCCGAAGCTTCGACTGCTCCATGCTGGCGGGTGTCACCGGACAGAATCAGCCGGGCATTTCGCTCTTTTACCAGTCGGACCAATTCGAGCATTTGTTTTCCGCCAATTTGACCGGCCTCGTCCACGATAACGGCTGTGCCTTCCGCCAATTCACGTTTGGCCAAAAAACTGGACACGGTTGTGGGCGAGGGGAAACCCGACTGTTCCATGTCCACCACCTGCTGGCGTTGAGGCGCCAGAACGACCACATACTTTCCCGCGCTCCGAACCTGCTCGACCAGCTCCCGCAGGACAAAGCTTTTGCCTGTGCCGGCACCACCACGAAAGAGCGACACCAGGTTAATGTTGGAAACCAGTGCTTTCAGCGCCTTACGCTGTTCCTCATCCAGTTTGGGATTGAACGGTTTTGGCTCCCAAACCAGCGAATGACATTCGCCAATACCCTCCTTTGCGGTTTGGACAATTTCCCATTCACGCAGGAGATGTTCCCGCGTGCTCACCTTGCCAGGGCGATCTTTAAAGCGCAGATAATTGCGCTGGCGGGTGAACTCTTGAATTTCCGCGAGACTGACGTTCCGGCCCCTGGCGTGTTCGAGCGCGTGTCGCCATAGCTCATGCTCGTGGACGACCGACCGCCGCTCAAACAAATGTTCCTCAGCCCAAGTGACGGCTTTTTCGGCGAGATTTGTCGTATCATCGGAAGTGGGGCTCCGGTTGACCGCAAGCCTGTGGAGCGAATCCTTTTCTTGTGGAGTCATTTGTCCGTCCCACAGCACCTGCAATTTTTCCAGTCCAATATCGCGAATCTTCCGCGCCCGTTCCCTGTGGGCGATGTTTTCACGGATCGCCGCGATGTTGCCGTCAGCCTTTTCCGGTTCTCGCGCCAGCAGCTCCCGCGTCTTTTGGTCAATCTCCTCGTGCCGTTTGGAAAACTTTTTCACCAACTCCAGCGAGACGCCCTTGATTTCAAAATCACCACGCGACCGGTTCGCAATCTGATAACCGAATTTGACCAGGGCGCGGGCCAGTTCGTGGTAATAGACATTTTCAACAAACTTCTGTGCCGTGAGCATTTCGTGATTCTGGAGCGCCTTCCATTGTTTCTCGACGGGATCGAATGTGGCGTTGAACAGGATGCAATGACTGTGCAGGTGCGGGTCCAGGGCGCGGGAGGTTTCATGCCGGAACACGGCCGCCACGATGTTGCCGGTTGATCGGTCGGTGCACTGACCGGCCTTGCGCACGCGCGTTGAGGCGAAGGTTTCCAGTTGATGCAGTGCCACCGTCACCGCCTGTTCGTGAGCCTCGATGATGCGATGGTCATCGCCGGCCAACGCCGCAATGGAAACCGATTTGGTCGGTGAGAACGTGAAATCATAAAACACACGCCGGTTGGCTGTTTCATGCTCCTTGCCGTCAGTTCCTTTTTCAATCCGGGTGGTCTTCTGGCGGAGCGTCAGTCGTTCGCCGGTCT
>JGI12270J11330_10003138_pt1 | contig 11950 bp, 12 predicted proteins | sample PeaSoiMetSII2010_FD_11330 | JGI IMG/M metagenome (IMG submission 11330)
CACCAGCAGCGCCACCAGCGCCATGAAGATATAGAGCAGGTACACCTGGATGTTCCCGGTCTGCAGCCGCCGCAGACGATGAGCGGTGCCGACGATGGCCTCCACGGCCGGCCGGTAAAGCGATTTCTCAAATGAGGTGGTTCGCACCGAGCGGTACGAAATCGCAGTGGGGAAGTAAGGCCGGTCAGCAGGCAATATTTCCAACGTCCGGTCCGGCTTGTACACCTGGGAGAAAACCCGGCGCAGGGGCTTGGAAAACGAAGTGGATGTGTATTGCATGCGGCTGTCCAGTCCCGGAAGTCCGCACGCCCACGTAGCCGTAACGCGGGTGACGCGGCGGATAGCGGTCGCGGCGAAAACCAGAGCCAGCACCGCCGCCGCGATCCAGGGCATCACGCCCGCAATCGAAACAGCTTCCTCAGGAAGCACCGTTCCCGGCAGGAACTGTTGCAAGGCAGCGCTCAGCGGCCGCAGCACGAAGCCGGGTGCAATCCCGATCACGACGCACGGTACCGCAAGCAGAACCATGCTGGCTCGCATAGCGAAGGGAACTTCCTGCGCGTGATCTGCTTCCGCGCTGCGCGGCCGCCCGAGGAAGGCCACGCCGTACACCTTCGCAAAACACGCCGCTGCCAGCCCGCCGATCAGGGCCAGAATCCCCGCCATCAGCGGCAGGACAACGCTTGCCGGCATGCTCCCCAGCGCCGAACCCGCCAGGAAGCTGCGGAAGGTCAGCCACTCGCTGATGAAACCGTTGAATATCGGCAGCCCGATGATGGAGCAGCAAGCCACCAGGAAGGCCGCTCCGGTGGTCCGCATGCGCTTCAGAAGTCCGCCCAGCTCTTCAATATCGAGGGTATGAGCAGCATGGGAGACCGCCCCCGCGCCCAGGAACAGCAGGCTCTTGAACAGCCCGTGATTCAGGGTGTGCAGCAGGGCCGCCAGCAGCGCCAGAGCCACCCAGGCTGGCGCGTGGTGCGCGCGAAACACCAGCGCTGCTCCCAACCCCAGATAAATGATGCCGATGTTCTCCACGCTGTGGTAGGCAAGCAGCCGCTTCAGATCGTGTTCGGCGATGGCGTACAGCACTCCCAGAACGCCGGAAACCGCCCCCGCCGCCAGCACCAGGTATCCCCACCAATCCGGGCCGGCGCCGAGGAAATCGAAACCGAAGCGGACGAAGCCGTAGACCGCGGTCTTGAGCATCACCCCGGACATCAACGCCGATACCGGACTGGGCGCAATCGGATGCGCCTTGGGCAGCCAAATGTGCAAGGGGATAATGCCGGCCTTAGCGCCGAACCCGATGAATGCCAGCAGGAAAATCGCGGTCCGCAATCCCGCCGGCATGAGCGCGGCCGCAGTCCGCATGGAGGCGAAACTCAGCCCGGCGGCATTCGGCAGGAATAGCAGAAAACCGGCCGCGACCGCGGCGGCGCCGGCATGCATCATGAGCAGATAAACATAAAGGCTGTGGCGGCGTTGTTCGGAGTCGCCGTCAATAACGATCAGGCCGGCAGAGAACAAGGTCATCAGCTCCCACCCAAACAGAAAAGCGAAGGCGGTAGAAGCGGTGACCACCAGCATCATGGACAAGAGAAACAGCGGCAGAAGCGCCCACAGCCAGTCGCGCCGCCGCCCCGTATAGTGGTGTTCGACGTAGGCATACGAAAACAGCGTGACGGCAGCGCCCACCCCGCAGATGAGCAGAAGAAAGAATGCGCTGAGCCGGTCAACCGCAACCGCGAACGGCAACGGGGTGAGTTGCGAGAGATCAATCGCCAGCCGGTCTCCCCGCCAAAAACTGACGCCCGCGACCGCCGTACCCGCCAACAACCCGATCAGCAGCAGTGCGGAAGCCAAAACGCGGATCGGTCGCCGCCGGCCGCCAACCAGGATCACGGCTGGAATACAAAGCAACCCTATGAGAAACGCATCGAAGAGGATTTGGATCATGGATCAGTCGCTACTTGGCCTGTCTGCGGGAACGTGCGGCATGGACACGGCAGCCAGGCCGGCGCGTGTGCGGAACCCCCGATGCACCGCCCCACGCTGGTTCACCTGTCACCTGCCGGTGTCAATTGAGAGAGCAGGTCCCGGATGTCAATAAGGTGGTTGTTGAAGATTTGCCTGGCTTCATCCAGCAGGCGGAGAATTGCGGGATCTCGCACTGAATAGTAGACGTTCTGCGCTTCTTTCCGGCCCAGCACGATGTTGCTCTTGCGCAAGACTGCAAGTTGTTGAGACAACGTGCTTTGCTCGACGTTGAGCCGATTGCTCAAGTCATTTACGCCAACCTCACCGCCACGCAGGCCATCCAGAATCCTGACTCGTAGGGGGTGGGACAAGGCCTTGAAGAACTCGGCCGTAAACTCGGAAAGTTCGGGCATTGATAGATGCTAATATTTGCATATAAAGATTACCATCGTCAAGCGCAGTGGGTACTGTCCATTAGGACAGCACCGCTAGGACAGCACCGCGCAGTGACAACCGATGAATCTTCCGTGACGCGCACCTACCTAGTGGACGCGATTACCACCACGCCCAGCGGTTCGGGAACGCACGGCTATCGCTATATAGCTGCTGGCGGGTGGCCCAGGTAAGCCCGACCTCTCGAACTTTGGGTGCCCCAGACAAGCTGCGCTTGTCTGGGATAAATCTCTTCCACGCGCAACACTCTCAACTTTGTGATTCTACGCCGCGGTCCTTTTCTTTGCGGTCCAATGCAGCGGAAGCATGGCGTTGACGGCCACCGGCCCTGGTTCGCCGTAGGCGTAGTAACGGAAGCTGCTCCAACGCCATAACTCCGGACTGGCAACCAGTCCCCGCTTCACCGGGTTGCGATGCATGTAACGCAGCTTCTCGATTCGCTTCTTCGCCGACCACACGTTGAAGTCGTAAAACCGCGCCTGCCAGGACCGTTGCCGCTGAACCTCATCCGAAAACAGATTCCCTTGCCCGGCTGCCATCCGCCAGCGGCGCAGCACCCGGCGAGAGACGCTCTGCTTCAGCGCCTTGATGGCAGTCGAGAGGTTCTGCCGCCCGGGCTCGCTGACCAGCAGGTGGACATGCTCCGGCATGACCACGTATCCCACCACCAGCATCTCGTACTTGAGGCGCGTGGCTTCCAGAGCCCGCAGAAAGAGATCGCGCCGTCGGCCACTGGCCAGCAGCGCCAGTCGCTGATAGCAGCTGAAGGTGACGAAATGCAAATCCCCCAGCCCGTAATATCTCTTCAGATTGCGCGGCACAGAGCGGCAGCCTACCGGAAGGCGTCGTTCGCCGCCAGGAGTCTTTCCCCAGACAAGCCAAGCTTGTCTGGGCCACCCCATTCTCTTGTACGGGCAGAGTTTATCCGGACCAGACGTTCACGAAGCATATCTCATTGGAAAAAATGGTCGGGGAGACTGGATTTGAACCAGCGACCCCCTGGTCCCGAACCAGGTGCTCTACCAGGCTGAGCCACTCCCCGACTCTGCGGGAAAAACTGCCAACTGAAGGAAGCAAGCAGGGCTTGCGGCGCCCCGCGTCCGCGCTCTGTGCATTATAGCAAAGGAGGGGTTGCAGCCAATCCCGCCCCGGCGCGCGGCGGCGGCGGCGAGGGCCGGCAACGATGCTACAATAGCCGTTTTCAGCCGCGTCGCGGCATCTCCCACTCCAGACTGGGCGTGGATCTTGGCTGAGCAGGACCCGGCACAATCCGCCAGCATCACCTACGCCGACGCCGGCGTGGACATCGAGCGCGCCCACCGCACCAAGCAACGCATCAAGTATCTCGCCCACAAGACCTTCAACCGCAACGTGCTCAGCGAGATCGGCGGCTTCGGCGCCCTGTTCGCGCTGGACACCAAGAAGTATCGCGACCCGGTGCTGGTCTCCAGCGTCGATGGCGTGGGCACCAAACTCAAGGTCGCCTTCGAGATGCACCTGCACCAATCCGTGGGCGGCGACCTGGTAAACCACTGCGTCAACGACATCGCGGTGCAGGGCGCCGCGCCGCTGTTCTTCATGGACTACCTGGCCACCGGCAAGCTGGAGCCCGAGGTGGCGGAGGCGGTGATCAGCGGCATTGCCGAAGCCTGCAAGCAAAACGGCTGCGCGCTCATCGGCGGCGAAACCGCGGAGATGCCCGGCTTCTATGTTGAGGGCGAGTATGACCTCGCGGGTTTCATCGTGGGAGTAGTGGAGCGCGAGCGCGTGATCACCGGCAAGAGCGTGCAGCCGGGCGACGTGCTCATTGGGCTGCCCTCGCTCGGGCTGCATACCAACGGCTACTCGCTCGCCCGCAAGCTGTTTTTCGAGGTCGGGCGCTATTCGCCCGAGAGCTACGTCAACGAGCTCAAGAACAAGGCTGGCGCCGAGCTGATGAAGCCGCACAAGAGCTACTGGCCGGTGCTGCGGCGGCTGATCGACGCCGAGGCGGTCTCCGCCATGGCGCATATCACCGGCGGCGGCATCACCGAAAACCTGCCGCGCGTGCTGCCCAAGGGAATTGCCGCCGTGGTCGAGAGGACCGCCTGGCCGGTGATGCCGGTCTTCGAGCACCTGCGCACGCTGGGCAACCTCTCCGACGAGGAGATGTACCGAACCTTCAATATGGGGATCGGCATGGTGCTGGTGGTGCCGCTGGCCAAGTTCAAAAAGGTGCAATCGATCCTCGAACGTCTGGGCGAGAAAGGCTACACCATCGGCCGGATCGTCAAGGGCGAGCGCAAGGTGGTTTATTCCTGAGGCAGCATTCAGCACTCAGCATTCAGCCAAAACCGCCCCCAGCCCAGGTTTGACTGAATGCTGACTGCTGAATGCTGATTGCTTGTTTGAGGTTCGGCTATGCCTGAAACGAAGAACATCGGCATTCTCCTCAGCGGCCGCGGATCGAACTTCGTTGCCATCGCCGACAACATCGACGCCGGCCGCATCCCCGGAGCGCGCATTGCGGTCGTGATCTCCAACCGCCCCGACGCCCCCGGCATCGAAACCGCGCACCGGCGCGGCCTCGACGCGCGCGTGATCCCCTCCAAGGGCAAGCAGCGCGAGGAGCACGATCGCGAGGTGGTCGCCGTGCTCAAAGAGAAGAAGGTCGAGCTGGTCTGCCTGGCGGGATACATGCGTCTGCTCTCGGGGTGGTTCGTGCAGCAGTTCCCCAACCGCGTGCTGAACATCCATCCGGCGCTGCTGCCGTCCTTCCCAGGACTGGAGGCGCAGAAGCAGGCGTTCGAATACGGCGTCAAAGTGTCCGGCTGCACCGTACATTTCGTGGACGAGCAACTCGACCACGGCGCCATCATCGTGCAGAAGGCGGCGCCGGTGTACGACACGGACGACGAGCACTCACTGGCCGATCGCATCCTGGAGCAGGAGCACATCGCCTACAGCGAAGCCATCCGCATCGTGCTCGAGGGGAATTACGAGATCGCCGGACGCCGCGTGGTCCGCCGGACGGTGCTGAGGGAAGCTGCGCTGCGCCCGGTATAATCCCAGCGATGGCATTCGCCCCGGTTGACGAACAACTCGAATACATCCGCAAAGGCGCGGCGGAGATCATCCCCGAATCCGAGCTCAAGCAGAAGCTCGAGGAATCGCGCAAGACGGGCAAGCCGCTGCGAGTGAAAGCCGGTTTCGACCCCACCGCGCCCGATCTGCACCTCGGCCACACCGTGCTCATCCGCAAGCTGAAGCACTTCCAGGACCTCGGCCACACCGTCATTTTCATCATCGGCGATTTCACCGGCATGATCGGCGATCCCACGGGCCGCTCGGTGACGCGCCCGCCGCTCACCCGCGAGGAGATCGCGAAGAACGCCGAAACCTATAAGGCGCAGGTGTTCAAGATCCTCGACAGCAAGAAGACTGAGATCCCCTTCAACAGCGAGTGGCTGAGCAAGCTGGGCGCCGAAGGACTCATCCGCCTGGCGGCGAAATACACGGTCTCGCAGATGCTCGAGCGCGAGGACTTCCACAAGCGCTTCCAGGAAGAAAAGCCCATCGCGCTGCACGAACTGCTCTATCCGCTGGCGCAGGGCTACGACTCGGTCGCCATCGAGGCGGATGTCGAACTGGGCGGCACCGACCAGAAATTCAATCTTTTAGTGGGCCGCGAGCTGCAGCGCGCTTACGGACAGCCGTCGCAGGTGGTGCTGACCATGCCGCTGCTCGAGGGCCTGGACGGCGTGCAGAAGATGTCAAAGTCCTACGGCAACTACGTGGGCATCACCGAGCCGCCGCAGGAGATGTTCGGCAAGCTGATGTCCATCTCCGACGAGCTGATGTGGCGTTACTGGGAGCTGCTCACCGACACCTCCAACGCCGGCATCCAGGCCATGCAGCAGCAGATCGCCGCCGGACGGCTGCATCCCATGGTTGCGAAGAAGGGCCTGGCCACCAAGATTGTCGCTGACTTCCACTCCGAGCAGGCCGCCAAGGAAGCGAGCGAGAACTGGGAGAAGATTTTCCAGAAGAAAGAAGTTCCGGCGGACATTCCGCAGGTCTCGGTCAGCTATGAAGACGTCGCTGCCAAGGACGGCGGCGGCGCGGTGAAGCTCGACAAGCTCCTCGCCCGCTGCGGGCTTGCCGAATCGGTGAGCGATGGCCTGCGGAAGATCAAGGCTAGGGCGGTGCAGATCGACGGCGCGGTGAAGACCGAGCCCATCCTGCACGTAAAGGTTCCGGCGGAAATGACCATCCGCGTCGGACGGCTGCTGCGCAGGGTGACCATCTCCTAGTCACCAGCTATTGCGAGGACACGCCCTGAACTGAGTGATTGCAGGGCGTTCTCGATCTCCTCGCGAATGCCCGACTCTTCGACCCTACTCTCAAGAATCACCGGGATGTCCGGTGGCACGAGATGTGAAACACGTTGGAAGGCAAGTACCGCTTCCAGCGTCAGAGGGTCGTGTTTGCTCTGGGCACCCACCTCACTCACGTGCAGCTGCCTTAGCCTATTTCGGAATCGTTGCAGCATCAGCGCCGCTTCGCTCATCGTGGGGTCAACTTGGCGGGCATGACCCATGTCAAAGCAGAAACCGGCATTTGGCAAAATCCGGAAAAACTCATCTAAGGCCGTGGCTGTGCGGCCAACATCCTTCCGCTTGTCCATGTTCTCGATGCACAGTGACTCGCCTAAAACAGCCCATCGCGCGACACTGTGCATCGCATCAGGATGCACGATGATCGGCCATCCGCGTGAGTAAACACGCTCCAGCAACTCCACAGCGACCGGTTCGAACGACTCGTCGAGTGAACTCGGTGCATGGAACGCTATATACCGAAACTGGTGCAAATCGAGTTCATCCAACTGTCCGACCAGCGGCAACAATTCTTCCTGACGCAGCGCAGACAGTTCAACCGCCTGCAACGGCTTGTCCGCCATCATGCTCAGCGCTTTTCGAAAATCCTGCCGCGCGAGAGCCCCGGTTGAGAACCCGATGTATCTCATCATCAGAACAGTCCATACTTTCTAGTCAGAGGCGCGAAATATTTGCTTTCGAAAAAAATGCAGTCGAGGGCTCGCTCGAAAGCACGGCTTATTTCGGTTAGCCGCTGGAACGTGGGGTCGGTTCTCGACTCGGCCGCTCGCAAACTCTCGAGTGCTTCCCGAGAGTTCGAGTCGTCGAGTACCTTTAGAAATTCAGCGTATGCCGAGAAGAACTCTGTCGCAGTTGTTTCGGGTATATCGTACCGCTCCATTGCGCTGGCCAAAATTTCGAGGGGAGTCAGCTTCACGTGATCTCGAATGTGTCGAACCAGATTCAGTCTTATATCACTCTGCTCTGTGGAAATTTTGGCTTGCAGCTCCGAATCTAAATTGCAGCTAAAACAAACCAGCAAACCAGAAGCGAAGATCAGCTTTCTTGACATCCTCAGTTTTGCATTTCGCAGGCCCCAACCCTGCCCGGCCCGATCCCTCTGCTTACTCGCGAAATCCACCGCCATGGTTCTCCAGAACCGCACAATGTCGTTCAGGAGGAACCGAGGGACGCGATAACTCTTGGAGTCTCTCGTCAGCAAATGGGTGTCTTCTACGAGATATCGATTAATGACCCCAAGGATTACCCGTTCATACGCGCCATCGTCCTTACCGATTGCACCAGATTCGAGCAGCAGCAGGATCCTCTGGGTTGTATTTCGGTTGGTGTCATGCTGACCACCGATTTGATGAATGATGTCGTGGCTGAAAGCCATGTTGCCAAACGTGCCCGTCTGGCCAGGGGGCCGAAACCTTTCCCTGTGTTCGTTGAGAACCCTCTGGATTTCCTGCGCAATGATCAAATGGTCCGAGTTGGCCTGACCGTCTATCAGATACGTCCAATCCAGGTCGCTGCCTGAGGTCCACTCTCCTCTCGCAAGTGACCCAAAAACCACAAGGCTCGTATCCTGGGACGTGTACCTGGGGATTGCAGCAGAGAGCACATCATCCAAATCCCGTCGAGCTCCCGCTGCTGCGTTACTAGCCGCCGCCAGGGCCCCCATTTTGAGCAACGCCGAACCATTGGCTACCGCGCCCGACATGAGCTTCATTTTAGCAACCGAATTCGGAATTGACGAACCCGAGCCCATTCAGACGCACCTAATCGGACACGGATGACCACGCGCTGCCACGGCAGCCCGCGCGAACCGTGCAGGGCGCGTGGGACGGTTGCTAAGGAAGGTAACCATCTCCTGATCCGGCGGGCGAACATTTGCGGCTGGCATCCAGCCCCAAAGCCGGTATTTCCACAGGCCATGGTGATCAAGGTCACACAGTAGTGTGCGAAATACCCCACACCTGCGCTGCGTCCGGCAGCGCAATACCGCCTACGGCGTACGCCCCGGACTCGTGTTTTCTTGCAGTTAGAGTAGCCCCGTGCACCGCCGCGGATTGGTCTGCCAGTTGCCTTCAAAACCAGGGGATTTAGACATGCTTGTCGCGCGTACTGCAAAAGTCGCCGTGAACTCCACGCCGGAACTGGCTATCTTCCGTGACTTTTCTCCGGCATTACGAAACGCCCTGGAGTCCGTGCAGTGCATCACCTACTATCCGGCCGGAGCGGTGCTGTTCGTGGAGTCGCAACCGTCTTGCGGGGTGTTCTTTCTGTCTCGCGGGCGGATCAAGCTCTCGGTCTGCGCCCGGGATGGCAAGACGCTCATCCTTCGGGTTGCGAAACCCGGTGATGCCTTGGGCGTAGGCGCAGCGGTCTGCGGCCGAACTTATGAAGCCACCGCCGAGACCTTGGAGGCTTGCGAGATCAGCTTCATCCGCCCGAGCGATCTGCTCCGCCTCATGAGCCAATACAACGAGTTGGCCATGCGCATGGCCGAGTATCTTAGCCGGGAGTACAACTCCACCTGCCGCGAGCTCCGCAGCCTGATGCTGTCGGAATCCGCGAGCGAGCGGCTGGCGAGGCTGCTGGTCGGATGGTTGGACACCAACGGAGACACCAAACACCGCGGCCAGATGAAGCTTACCCTGACTCACGAAGAAATCGCACAGATGATCGGCACCTCCCGCGAGACCGTGACCCGCCTGCTGACCGGGTTCAGGAAGAAGCAATTTGTCCAGCGGCACGGCTCCACCATTGTGGTGTGCAACCGCGGCGCCTTGGAGTCCTTGATCACAGCCTAGGGCCGAGCCGGGTTAGGAGATGGGGATGTCGAATAGCTTTCATGTAACAAGGTCCCAGGGTGGCTACCGCGTCGAACTGTACCGCAGCGGTAAGCCCTATGTTACGTTCGTCGAGGGTCTTACCAGGGAGGCGGCGGAGCAGGAGGCACGCAGCCTGGAGAGGCTCTGGCAGAACATCAAGAATAGGCGGGATGTGCCTTCTCACACGCTGCGGCAGCAAGTTCTTCTAAGGACTGATCAAGATGCGCTATCCCATCGGCAGTAAGGCAGAACTGAAAGCCCCTCCCAAGGGCTTTCGCGTCATCGGCGTTGACCTCAGCTTAGGGGCAGACAACTTTGTCATCGGGGATTTCGAGACATTGCTGGAGGCGAAGGAAGTCGCTACCCGGAGGGCGCAGGTCGGCAGTCCAATCTACATCTATGATGATGAAGGCGAGCTGGTCGAGAGGTACGGAAGCTGGCACTAGCGGCCCGTTGCAGTCATTCCCTCCGCGTTCTCTGCGTCCTCTGTGGTTTTCTTTTGATCCTCCGGAACCTCGGCCAGGCGTAGCGATGCTGCTTCATGTCCACGCGTAGGCCGATGAAGGCTACGCCTTCGGTCTGGAGCAGGAATCTTTGCTCCGCGCCTTTCACTCCCGGTAGCAGAATTCTGCCGCCGGCGCCGACCACGCGCTGCCAGGGAAGTAAGCCACCGGAACCGTGCAGCGCCCAGGCCACCTGCCGCGCGGCGCCCGGAAAACCGGCGGCGTAGGCGACGTCGCCGTAGGTCGCGACCTTGCCCCGCGGGATCTTGCGGATGGTGGCGCGGATGCACGCGAACATGCCGCTGTTGGTCTCCCGTTTCATTTGTGGTTAAATCCTGCGCGCGTGCGCGCCGTCGCCATCCTCGGCCCTGACGTATCGCCCCAATACCTGGCCCTGTTCTCCGGGACCGGGTGCGAGATCATCGGCCACAAGCGCGGAGAACCCGTGCCCTCCGCCGACGCGGCGATTGTCCTGGGCGGAGACGGAACCATCCACCATTATCTGCGCGATCTCTCGCAACTGAAAATCCCTGTTCTCTTGGTCCCGCGGGGAAGCGGCAACGATTTTGCCGGCGCGCTTGGGTTGCGGAGCGATGGCGATGCTGTGGCAGCCTGGAATCGCTTTCTCGCTACCGGCCATTCACGAGAGATCGACCTGGGGATTATTACGCCGCTGGGCGAGACGCCGGTCTCGTCGCGGCTTTTTTGCAACGTCGCGGGCGCCGGCCTCGACTCCGAGGCCAACCGCCGCGCCAACGCTATGCCGCGCTGGCTGCGCGGACGCGGCGGATACGTGCTCGGGGCGCTGGGAGCGATCCGCGCATTCTCAGCGCAGCGTTTCATAATCGAGACGCAGCAGCACCAACGGATCGACGAGCGCGGCATGATGGTGGCCTTCGCCAACGGCCCCACCTATGGCGGAGGTTTGCGCATCGCCCCGGCGGCGGGTTTAGCGGACGGGCAACTCGACGTCTGCTTCGTGCGGCAGGTGGGGAAGGCCCGCCTGTTGCGGCTCTTGCCCCGAGTCTTTTCCGGACGGCACGTGAACCTGCCCGAGGTGGAATATTTCAAGGCTTCCAGCTTGCGGCTTGAGACCGACGTTCCGCTGGACGTCTATGCGGATGGAGAGTTCGTCTGTCGCACCCCGGTCGAGGTCAGCGTGGTTCCGAAGGCATTGCGTGTGATCGCGCCGTGACTCACTCGTACCGCAGCGACTCGATGGGGTCCAGCCGCGCCGCACGCGCCGCACGCGCCGCGGGGTAGATCCCGAAGAACAGCCCCACCGAAAGCGCGACGGCGAACGCCAGCACCACCCAGAACATCGACACGCGCGAGGGCAGTGGAGAGAACGCGTCCACCGCCAGGCTGATCCCTCCGGCGAGCAGGATGCCGATCACGCCGCCGATCGCCGTCAGCACCATCGCTTCCAGCAGGAACTGCACCAGGATGTGGCGCTTGCGCGCGCCCACCGCTTTGCGCACTCCGATCTCCCGCGTGCGCTCGGTCACCGACACCAGCATGATGTTCATCACCCCGATGCCGCCCACCACCAAGCTGATCGACGAGATGACCAGCAGCACCACGTAAATGCCTCCGGTAAGCGACCGGTAGAACTCGATGAACTGGTTCTGGGTGCCGACCTCGAAGGAATTGGGTTTCTTGGGCGGGACGTGGCGGCGCCGGCGCAGGATCTCCGTCACCTGCTCCATCACCGATGGCATCGCGGCCTGGACGTTGGTCTTGATGTCGATGTAGAGGCCGTCCTTGGCGTCGGGGTGGAGCTTGAGCAGGGTGGTGATGGGCAGCCAGATGAAGTTGTCGCGAT
>JGI12270J11330_10003139_pt1 | contig 11949 bp, 10 predicted proteins | sample PeaSoiMetSII2010_FD_11330 | JGI IMG/M metagenome (IMG submission 11330)
TCGAAGTCGAACAACACTCCGTTCGACGGCTGGCAGTTCACCGGCAAGGTCGTGGCCACGATCGTGAGTGGGAAGATTGTGTACCGGGCGGGATAGCGCGGGGCAAGACCATTCACCACAGAGACACGGAGACACAGAGACACAGAGACACAAAGAAAAACCAAAGGCTTTAACCACGAAGGACACTAAGGTACACAAAGGAAAACCTTGCGGCCAGCCCTCTGCTATTCTCCTCCTACCCTCCCATGAAGGTGATTTACCAAGACCTTCCTCCGGTGGACGTCGAAGTGGCGCCACGCAAGCTGGTGGGCCGGGTTTTGTTTGGCTTGCTGGTGCTGCTGTCGGCCCTGATTGGAGCCACTGCCGGACTCTTGCTGGTTTACACCACTGACCTGCCGCAGGTGGAGCAACTCGAGCACTACCGGCCCAGTTCGATCACCGAACTCTACGACGATCAGGGGCGAATCATCGGGTCTTTCGCGCTACAGCGGCGGGTGGTGGCCAACTACAGCGATTTTCCGCCGGTGCTGCGCGAGGCGCTGATTTCCATTGAAGACAAAGATTTCTATCGCCATTGGGGCGTCAACGTGTGGCGCATCGCCGGTGCCGCTTATCGCGACATCGAGTCGGGAGGCAAAGTTCAGGGAGCGTCTACGCTCACCATGCAACTGGCGCGCAATTTGTTTCTTTCTCCCGACCGGTCGTTCCACCGCAAGATCGAAGAAGCGTTGCTGGCGATCCAGATCGAGCGCCGGTTCACCAAGGAACAGATTTTCACGCTGTATGCCAACCAGATTTTTCTGGGGCACGGAGCCTACGGCTTCGAGGCCGCCTCGGAATATTACTTCAGCAAGCCTGCGAAACAACTGACGCTGGATGAAGCGGCGCTGCTGGCGGGTTTGCCCAAAGCGCCCGGACTGTATTCCCCTGTCAACCATCCCGACCGGGCCAGCAAACGGCGGAACCTGGTGATCAATGCCATGCTCGAGGATGGAAAAATCACCGCGCAGCAGGCCAATGACGCCCGGAACCAGCCGGTCCAGTTGAAGTTGCAACACGACCCTAATTCGCTGGCACCGTATTTTGTGGAGGAAACTCGCCGTTATTTGGAAAATAAGTATGGCACTGACCAGGTCCATGAGGGCGGATTACGCGTCTACACCTCGCTCGATATGGATTTGCAACGGACCGCCAATCGCGCCGTGCTCGACGGCTTGGCCGCCTATGAACGGCGCCATGGTTGGAAAAATCATGTGGAAAATGTATTGGCGGCGAAGGTGACGCTGGTCAGCTATCAGCATCCCGATTGGGACAATGAAGCCGAAATTGGCGGATATGTGCACGCTCTGGTGTTGGCGACGGTGCCGGGCACAGCAACCGTCAAGTTCGGCCGATACACAGCAACTCTTTCGCAATCCGACGCGGCCTGGACCCAGCACAAGCTTGCAGAGATTCTGAAGCCCGGCGACGTCATCTATGTGAAGGCGCTCTCACTCGGCGCGGACGGAAAAGCGCGTGTCACCCTGGAGCAGGATTCCGGGGCGCAAGGGGCGTTACTGGCCATCGACAACGGAACGGGAGCGATCAAGGCGATGGTGGGCGGGCGCGACTTTGAGGAATCGAAGTTCAACCGCGCCACGCAAGCGCTGCGCCAGGTGGGATCNTCATTCAAGCCGTATGTTTACACGGCCGCCATCGATCAGGGCGCGAAGCCCGACGATACGGTTCTGGACGCGCCGGTGACGTTTGAGACCGCATCCGGCCCTTACATTCCGCACAACTATGACGAGAAATTTGAAGGGACAATCACGCTGCGGCGGGCACTGGCGCAGTCGCGCAACATTCCCGCACTGAAAATCGCGGACGGACTCGGGATCAAGACCGTCATCGATTATGCGCATCGTTTCGGGATCACCTCCAACATGCCTCCCTACCTGCCGGTAGCGCTGGGGGCTGCCGAGGTGACATTGTTCGAGCAGACGTCGGCATTCAGCGTCTTCCCGAATGACGGAGTGCGGATCATGCCCCGCTACATCACCAAGGTGACCGACTACGAAGGCCGGGTGATGGAAGAAGACTTTCCCGAAGTGAAGGACGTGATCAGCGCCCGCACTGCACGCATCATGACGTCGATGTTGCGGGAGGTGGTGCAGCACGGCACCGGAATCGCCGCCGCCGGCATGAAGTATCCGCTCGGAGGGAAGACCGGAACTACCAATGATTTTACGGATGCCTGGTTCATAGGATTTTCTCCGGCAATGACTACCGGTGTCTGGATTGGTTATGACGAGAAGAAGACCCTGGGAGCCAAAGAGAGTGGAGCCCGCGCCGCCCTGCCCATCTGGATGGACTTCATGAAGGTTGCGCTGGCGGGAAAAGATCCGGGAGAGTTCGAGCCGCCTCCCGTGCTTTCGCCCGTCGCCGCCAAGATAGACACGCCGGACGCCGCGCCGCCCGAGGAAGAAGCGCACTGAGGGCGGTTTCGATTTATCCCATCAACTAACTCGCTTAACATCCTCTCTTAACATCGGGGCGCGTGCCTGGTTCCGCCGCAATAGGGCCACCGCCAGACGTATCTCCTCAAAGGTAATCTCCGGCGGCAGCACATCTTTGAGCGGTTTGAGGCGTTCGGTACCGACCCGGGCGCAGGCCGCTTCGATGATGGTCTGCCTGTCTTTGTCTACCCACGCGGGTTTAAATTCCAACTCGCCCTTTTCCACCAGATCGGCCACCAGGCTAACCACACTGCCCAGTTGTCGGCCGCGAATAGCAGCGATTTCATTGAGGGTGTGTCCTTGGGCCAGCAAGCTCAAAGTCTCGTCCACGGGCTTAGATTTCTTCGCCGGAGCAGCGCTGGCGCGCTCTCCGTTACGAAACCTTTCCAGCGCTTCAAAGATCTGCTGGCCATACATAGCGGTCTTGCGCTCGCCGAAGCCGGGAACTTGCAACAGTTCGGCGGGGGAGGTGGGATGCATCCGGCATACTTCGTCGAGCGAAGTGTCGTGCATGACCACGAAGGCCGCGACTCCTTGTTGCCGGGCCGCGGATCGCCGCCATTCGCGCAGATACTCGCGCAGTTCAGAGTCCACATCTTTGGCCGCAGGTTTTTCCTCGGGCTCGCGCCGAGGCGTGCTCGTCGCCATGCTGGCAATCTTCGGCTCCACGGCGAGCGACTTCACCAGCCACTCGGATTCGCAACCACACACGTCACAGGACTCGCAGGCAGTCCACTTCGGCGTTTCCCCGAAATGCACGCAAATCTGGCGGTGGCGGCAGCGCTTGGAATCGACGAGGCCGCGAATGGCGTGATAGCGCTGCCAGGCGCGTTCTTTCTCTGCCGCGTCGGTAATCTGGTCGATGAAGTACGTCAGCAGTGCCGCATCCCGTTTTTGCCAGAGCAGAATGCAATCCGCGGGCTTGCCGTCGCGCCCGGCACGCCCGGCCTCCTGGTAATACTGCTCGATCGACTTGGGAAGTGAAAGATGAATTACCGCCCGCACTGAGGCCTTGTTGATGCCCAATCCGAAGGCGATCGTGCCCACCAAGACACGCACTTCGTCGCTCGTCCAAGATTCCTGGTTTCGCCGGCGCATCGCCGCATCCATCTTGCCGTGGTAGGCGACCGCGGAAATTCCTTGTTCAGCCAGGTAGTCCACCGTTTCTTCCACCCTCGCTATGGTCGGTGCATAGACGATGACGTTGCTGTCGGCATAATTCCGCAGCGCCCTTACCAGCAAACCGGGCTGCTCACGGCCCTCACACTCCTTGATGAGGTAGCGCAGATTAGACCGGTAAAAACTGGCGATGTACTTGTGGGGGTCGCGGAGTTGTAACTGTCGCAAAATGTCGTGGCGAACCCGCCGGGTGGCGCTGGCGGTAAACGCGGCTATTGGCCGGTCGGGGAAATGAGCCCGCAGAGAACTCAACTGACGGTATTCGGGACGGAACTCATGTCCCCATTCCGAAATGCAATGGGCTTCGTCAATTGCAAAGAAGGCAATTGGGACGCGCTGTAACCAGCTGGTGGTATCGGCCTGCGCCAGACGTTCTGGGGAAAGATACAACAGCCGGTATTCGCCCTCGCTAGCTTTGCGCATGACCGCGGATTGTTGGCTGGCAGCCTGCGAGCTATTCAGCACGGCCGCGGCAATGCCCATTTGCGCCAGTTGCGCCGCCTGGTCCTGCATTAAGGAGATTAAGGGGGAGATCACAACCGCAGTCCGCTCTGAAACCAGTGCCGGCAGTTGGTAGCAGAGCGACTTCCCGCCACCGGTGGGCATGACCACGCAGGTGTCGTGTCCGGCGAGCAAGCTGTCGACAATGTTTTGCTGCAAGGGGCGAAATGAACTGTAGCCCCAGTAGCGTCGCAACCAACTCAGAAGATCCGTTTCCGGGGCCATGACGACAGTATAAGGGGCCCCCGCTGCTGGTACTGCGGGATATCAGGCAATCGTGGCTCTGTTCTCCCCAAAAAGGGAAAGCTATAATCACACTCGCGAAATGAAGTCCTTTTTCCGACATGCGTTGCAAGCTTTGATTTTGCTGATGGTGGCGCTGGTTTCTGCGCTGCTGGCGATGCGGTCGGCTATTCACGGACGCGAAGTCGCTGTCCCGGATCTAGTGGGTAAGACTCCGGTGGAAGCACGGCGTTTGGCTGAAGCAAATGGCTTTCAGTTTGAAGTCGAGCGCCAGTACTACAGTCCGAAAGTGCCGGAAGGAAGAATTCTGTCGCAACTGCCTCCAGCGGGGACACAGATTCGGCGTGGCTGGCAGCTTCGAGTGGCTCAAAGTCTGGGTCCGCAGCGGGTAGAGATTCCCAACGTGCTGTCGCAAAGCCAGCGGGCCGCGGAACTTAACATCCGCCGCCGCGGATTGGATGTGGGTGCGGTGGCCCAGATTCAATTACCCGGCGCGCAAGCCGATCAAGTGATTGCTCAGGACCCGACTCCGAGCGCCGGCAGCATCTCGGTTCCGAAAATTAGTTTGCTGGCGTCCCAGCCTCCGGCACCCCAGGCGTTCGTAATGCCTAGCCTGGTGGGCCAGACTTTGGGCAACGTGACTGCAATTTTGAAAGATGCGGGACTCAAGGTTGGGACGGTTGCAGAAGCTGCCTTGGTTGCTGACTTGGGCGCATCTTCTCAGGCGCCGCAGCCGTCTCCGGCCAGCATCATCGTTTCGCAGAATCCTGCGCCCGGCGGAAAGGTGGTTGTGGGCTCCGCAGTGAACTTCGAAGTCCGATGAGGAGTGATCATATCTTCTGAAGGATCGCTGCGAAGAAGCCATCACAAGGATGCACGCCGGGAATGGTTCGCAGATACGGCCCCGAAGTGAGTGAGTCAATGTTGCTCCAGGCCAAGTCTTCCTGGGAACGCAATTGCTGGAGTTGTTCGCGGCTGTCTGCCAGTTGGAACGAGGAATCTGCAGAGAGCACAGATTCCACCACACTCTGGTTTTCTTCCGGCTCCAGAGAGCAGGTCGCGTACACGAGTCTCCCGCCAGGAGCAACTCGTCGCATCGCGGACTGCAGAATCGTCAGTTGACGGCTCCGGAGATCGATGAGGTCGTCAGGTTTGAGGCGCCACTTGATTTCCGGATTGCGGGCGAGAGTGCCGGTGCCGGAGCAAGGCACGTCGACAAGCACGCGGTCGTAGAACTCAGTGGTGGGCTGGGCACAGATGTCGGCGGTGACGACTTGCACATTCTTCGCTGGAACGAGCTTGCGAAGCAGCCGGGCGCGGTGCGGATGCAGTTCGACAGCTACAATGGCAGCCTCCGGATTACGTTCGGCCAGTAAGCGCGTCTTGCCTCCCGGGGCGGCACAGCAGTCGAGGATGCGAGAGCCATTCCCCACCAGCAGGGCTACGAGTTGCGAGGCTTCATCCTGAATCGCGACTCTGCCTTCGCGGAAGGCCCGAGTTCTGGTGAGGTCGCCGGAAATGACTCGGTGCGCAGACGTCAGCAGATTGCCGGGCGCGAGCTTAACGCCCTGACTTTCAAGCTCGAGGATGGTCGAAGGGTCAGGGATGCTGACGGAGGTAGCTGGGATTTCTTGATCGTAGCTACAGATTTGCCGCGCGACGGGAAGACCAAACGCCTGCGTCCACCGCTCCACCAGCCACGGCGGGTGGGCAGAAAGTGCGGCCAACTCCGCCGCTGTGGCAGCTTCCCCAGGCCACCCTGCCGCGCGCCCGGCGAACTTTCGCAACACTGCGTTGACGAAAGGCACGGCAGAGCGTTTCCGCGCGCGTTTTACCAATTCCACACTCTCATGAACCGCCGCGTGTTGCGGCACCCGATCGAGGTACAGCAACTGATAAGCAGCCATACGCAGGGAAGTGAGTACTTGCGGATCAAGCTTGGACAATTTCAGAGAAGACTGTTGCGCAAGCCGGTGATCGAGCAACGACCGCCAGCGAAGCACGCCCATAACTAACTCGGTTGCCAGGCCATGATCGGCAGGGGAGAGCTTTGCGTAATCCGATGCGTGCAGAAGTTCGGAGGCGTAGGCGTCTTGCTGGTCAACCCGGAGCAGAATGTCGAAGGCGGCGACGCGGGCGGGAGAGATGGCCATAGGATCAGTTCTCGCTTAGCCTAGCTTCTCGCCCGTCGTGGGGTGATAACCATGGACAAAATCGCGCGCTTGCATACGCCTCTTGCCTTCGGGCTGTACTTCGAGCAGTTCCAAGGCTGTGTTCTCGCCACTGCCGACAAGCAGACAATCGCCTTGGATCAAGAGTTCGCCGGGTGCAATTTCGCTCAGCACTGGCAGCACTGGTTTAGCCGCCCACACCTGCAGGTTTTTGCCACGAAATGCCGTGAACGCGCCCGGCCAGGGCTGGAAGCCGCGGAGGCGATTGCAAATCTCCTGGGCTGAACGATGAAAGTCAATCCGGCCGTCTTCTTTCTTAAGGACGGGAGCGAGAGTGGCCTTGGCATTGTCTTGTGGATGCGGACGAATCTTTCCAGCTTGCAAGCCGCGCAGAGTCTCGATCACCAGTTCGGCTCCGATGACACCCAAGCGTGGCGACAGAGTCTCAGAAGTGTCTTCGGGAGCGATCGTGACATTGTTTTGCAGCAGGACATCTCCCGTGTCCAGACCGGAGTCGATATGCATTGTAGTCACACCCGTAGCGGACTCGCCGCTTGCGATCGCCCACTGGATGGGCGCAGCCCCGCGATACTTCGGCAGTAGCGACGCATGGAGGTTGATATTGCCGTGGCGCGGGAGATCGAGCATCCACTGCGGGATCATGCGTCCATAGCCGACTACGATGATGGCATCGGGATTCAGCGAAGAAATCAGCGACTGAAATTCCGGATTGTTCTTGATTTTCTCCGGCTGCGTGATGGGCAATCCTAATTCGAGCGCGCGGGCCTTCACGGGAGATGGAGAAAGTTCCAGGCCGCGTCCGCGAGGCCTGTCCGGCTGCGTGACCACCGCGGACACAGCAAATCCAGACGCGATTAGTTTCTCCAGCGTCGGGACCGCGAAGCGGGGAGTGCCGCAAAAGACCAAATTGAGAGATTGAGCCATTGAGTCGTTGAGTCATCGATTCAATCACTCAATGATTCAATCTTTCACTCCTACCATTCCCCGGCTTTGATCAGCTTGCGAATTTTGCGTTTCATCAAGTCGCGCTTCAGCCCGCTTATGTGGCTGATGTAGAGCTTGCCACTCAGATGATCGGTCTCATGCAAAAAAGCCCGGGCCAGCAGGTCTTCTCCGGTCTTCTCGTACCACTTCCCGTGCGCATCCTGGGCGCGAATCGTGACCTTCTGGGCGCGCGTTACCGGCTCACGAAACTCGGGAATGCTGAGACATCCTTCCGGCTGAGTGTGCTTTCCTTCGGTATGGAGAATCTGCGGATTCGCCAACACCAGTTTGGCGTCAGGATCTTCCTTAAAAGTGATGTCGATCACGGCAAGCCGCTTGGAAACGCCGATTTGTGGCGCGGCCAGGCCGACTCCGCGGGCCTCATACATGGACTCGAACATGTCATCAATCAGTTTTCGCAATTCGTCGTCGAAAACCGTCACCGGGTCTGTGGGCCTTTCCAGGACCGGGTCGCCAAACTTTACGATGGGATAGATCATTCAGTAGCTCTTGAGTTGCTGGCAGTAGCCCTGAAAATTGCGCAATGTTTCGGTCATGGAATCGCCGCCAAATTTCTCGAGCGCACAGCCGGCCAGCGTGAGGGCCACCATGGCCTCAGCGGCAACGCCCGCGGCCGGGACAACGCATACATCCGAACGTTCATAGGCCGCTTTCACCGGCTCACGGGTGGCGAAATCCACCGACTGCAATGGACGGCGCAGCGTGGAAATTGGTTTGAGATATCCGCGCACGCGGATGTCTTGTCCATTGGAAACGCCACCTTCGATTCCGCCGGCGTTGTTCTGGCTGCGAGTAAACCCGGACAGCGTGTCCGATCCCCCATACCCTATTTCATCATGCACTGCAGAACCGGGGGAAGCGGCAGCGCTGATTCCGGAACCGATTTCGACCGCCTTCACGGCTTGCAGTGACATGACGGCCGCAGCCAAGCGCGCGTCGAGCCGCTCGTCCCATTGCGCGTAAGTACCGAGACCGGGGGGCACGTTGTGCGCGACCACTTCGAAAACGCCACCGACGGAGTCTCCGCTCTTGAGAACCTGATCGACTTCTTCTTTCATGCGCTGCTCAGTTTCGTGCTCCACACAATTCAGCAACACTTCGTCCTGCTGAACGAGCGCAGCGATCTGTTCCCACAAGACTTCGCCTTTGATCGAGGCTGCGCCGACCGAAGTCACATGGCTGAGAACATCCATTCCGAGTTCTCGTAGAAACAGTTTGGCCACGCCGCCGATGGCCACGCGCGCCGCCGACTCTCGCGCCGACGCCCGCTCTAGAACATAGCGCGCTTCGGGAAAGTTGTACTTCAAAGCGCCAGCCAGATCGGCGTGGCCAGGACGCGGCGAGGCGACGCGTTTGTGCTTGGCCGAATCGCCTTCCTCCACGGGAAGCGATTCCTGCCAGTTTTTCCAATCTTTATTCTCCAGCAAAATCGCGATGGGAGAACCGATGGTCTTCCCCTGCCGGACGCCGGAGAGGATGTGCGCGGTGTCGCGCTCGATCTTCATCCGACCACCCCGGCCGTAACCCTGCTGACGCCGCCACAGTTCACGGTCGAGAAACGCCTGGTCCACCTTCAGCCCGGCGGGCATGCCGGAAAGAAAGCCGACCAGCGCCTCGCCATGCGATTCTCCGGCGGTGAAGTAGCGCAGCATTGAATCAGGATTGTATCCGATCAGGCGGTAAGGAACAGCGCTTACATATTGCCGTTGGGATACACCAGGATCTTGCTGGATTCGCCGGTTTTCAACCGTTCCATAGCCTTGGGAAAATCTTTCATGGCAATGCGATCGGTGATCACCGGGTGCAAGTCGAGTTTGCCATGCTTCAGCAGCGCGGTCATCTGATACCAGGTCTGGTACATACGGCGGCCGTTGATACCCTGAATCGTGATGCCTTTGAAAATGATGTCTTCGGAGAAGTTGAGAGAAATAGGTTTGGAGGTGAGGCCGAGAAGAGAGATGCGTCCGCCGCGCCGCACGATGTCAAAGGCGGTTCGGATGGCGTTGGGATGACCGGCCATCTCCAGCACTACATCCACGCCCAGGCCCCCGGTGCGTTCCATGACGATGGAGTTTACGTCCTGCGTGGATGGATCGAGGACGACATCGGCTTTCATTTCCTTCGCAATCCGCCGCCGGTGCTCGTTGACCTCGATGGCATAGACCTCGGCAGCTCCCACCGCTCGCGCGACTGCGATGGAGAAAAGTCCAATCGGACCGCAGCCCGTGATTGCCACCGTCTTCGCGGCAATTTCGCCGGCCAGCACGGTGTGGACGGCGTTCCCTAGCGGATCAAGGATGGACGCGTATTCCAGCGGAATGGCGGGGTCGAGCTTCCAGATATTCGATTCGGGGATGACTACGTACTCGGCGAAGGCTCCGTCGGTGTCCACGCCGATAATCTTCACGTTCTGACAAATGTGTGCCTCGCCGGTGCGGCATTGCAGGCACTTGCCACACGCCACATGCATCTCGGCAGAAACAAAATCGCCTTCCTTGACGCTGGTGACTTCGTCGCCGAAGGCCACAACCTCTCCGCAAAACTCGTGCCCTGGGATCAGCGGCGGATGAATACGGTTCTGCGCCCACTTGTCCCACTCATAAATATGGAGATCGGTGCCGCAGATGGAAGCCACCTTGACCTTGACCAGAACGTCGGTGCGTCCAAAGGCGGGAACTTTGACTTCACGAATTTCCGCACCGGGCGCAGCGTGTGGCTTTACGACGGCGAGCATGGTCTTGGGCATGACGGGCACCTGATAGGCCTCAGAATCGTATTCGCAAAACGGATCATTCTAGCACCACGGAAGCGCAGGCTACGCTTGGCCCGCCCGAGGACCAGACGGTCCCGGTTTCCGTTCTGCCGGCGGTTTGCGGTTGAACTCCTCCGACTGACCGCGTGGAATGCTCAGCGACTTCCAATCTCGCGAGCGCAGATGCTTGGCTAGAAATACGATCTGTCCGACGTGATAGGCATAGTGAGCAAGCTGACGGTTGATGGCTTGCAGCACGGTGTGCGGTTCGCCCCGGATGGTCACGATACGCTGCACATCTTCCGGCCGGAGCGCTTCGATGGCCGAGAACACGCACGCCCAGCCTGACTCCCACCCGCGCATGACATCGGCCCGGGTGGTTCCGGAAGACAGTTCGAATTCCTGGTCGCGATGGCGGTCAGGCTTCTCGCCGTCGGTGGCAAGAAAATCAGTAGAGCGCGAACGCATGTTGCCAGCCAGGTGCTTGGCGATGATGGCCACAGAGTTCGATTCGGGGTCGAGGGTTCCGAAGAACTCTTCATCCTTCAATTGGGCCAGCGCGCCCTCGCCCAGACGCTTGTATCCGCGAAACTGGCGGCGAACTTCTTCGAGGTAGTGCTGGGCAAGTTCAGTCATAGTCAAATAGATGCTGCCGGCAGTTGAGCAGCAGCAGATTGGACCTGCACTTCGATCCCTCCAATCCATTTTGCGAAAAGGTTGTAAAGTGCGGCGCCAATTGCTCCCATGATGAACCCCAAGACACCGTAAAAAATCGGCATGCAAAACGCGAGCACCAAGCCAACCATCCCAGCGAGCGGTGATTCCTGCCTCCCAGCCAACGTGCCCGCCAATCCCACCAACAGGAAGAAAGGAATCAGAACCACCCCGAGGCAAGCTTGGATCAACCCCATCATCTTAGCTACCGACAACACGCCCACTGACTTGATGATATGCATGAAGAACTCCCTTCGCGGATCTCAATCTCAGATTCTATTCAAGGCTCTCCCCAACCGCCGCCACCTGGGGTCTCAATCCGAATTCTCTCACCCTTGCCCAGCCGCACATTGAATTTGCCAGGCAACGCTTGCGATGAGCCGTCCGTCCGAGTGATTGTAGCTTTGCCGGGCACGCCATCGGCTCCGCCACGCAGCCCATAAGGCCCTCGCGTGCGCCGGTCGGCCAATAATGTAACCTCGGCATCGGTGAGCACTTCGATTTCTCGAACGATGCCGTCGCCGCCGCTGTACTTGCCTTCGCCTCCACTATTGGGCCGCAATGAATAGGCGCGAACCCGCAACGGGCAAGCATATTCCAGCGCTTCGGCGGGTGTGTTGAGAGAATTCGTCATGTGGGTGTGAACGCCGGAAACACCGGCTTTCCCGGGACGCGCGCCCATCCCACCGGCGATGGTCTCNTAGTAGGCGAAGGGTTCATGGGTCCGCGGATCAATTCCGCCGATGGTTACGTTGTTCATCGATCCTGAGGCTGCGGCCGGAATGCGGTCTGGCAAGGCCTGCGACAAAGCTTTCAAGAGCACATCGACGATACGCTGCGAAGTTTCTACATTGCCTCCGGCAACCGC
>JGI12270J11330_10003143_pt1 | contig 11943 bp, 8 predicted proteins | sample PeaSoiMetSII2010_FD_11330 | JGI IMG/M metagenome (IMG submission 11330)
CCATCCGCCGCGACATGAATGATTCCGACACCGAGGCGCATGCCAAGGCCGTCGACAGCCTGCTTAACTACGAGACGGTCAAATATTTCGGCAATGAGGATCACGAGGCGCGTCGCTTCGACGCCTCCATGGCGCGCTACGAGCGGGCGGCAATCCGCACCTATACCTCGCTCGGGTGGCTGAATACCGGGCAAGCGGTGATCTTCACGCTCGGGACCGTCATCTGCATGCTGCTCGCGGCCCGCGACGTCGCCGGCGGTATGCTCACCATCGGCGGTTTCGTGATGATCAACGCCATCCTGATGCAGCTCTATCTGCCGCTCAATTTCATGGGCATGGTCTATCGCGAGATCAAGCAGGGCCTGATTGATATCGAGACCATGTTCACGCTGCTGCACGAGCCGCCGGAGATCGTCGACCGTCCGGGCGCCAAGCCGCTGCGAGTCAGCAAGGGCGAGATCAGGTTCGAGAACGTGTCTTTCGCCTACGATCCGCAGCGGCAGATCCTGAAACATGTGAGCTTCGAGGTGCCGGCGGGCAAGATGGTGGCCATTGTCGGGCCGTCAGGTGCGGGCAAATCGACCATCTCGCGCATCCTGTTCCGCTTCTACGAGCTCACCGGCGGGAGAGTGCTGATCGACGGACAGAATATCAGCGATGCGACGCAAGCCTCGCTCCGCGCTGCCATCGGCATGGTGCCGCAGGACACCGTGCTATTCAACGACACGATCGCTTACAACATTCGCTATGGGCGCCCCGGGGCGAGCGAGCGCGAGGTGCGCGAGGCTGCCCGGCTCGCCCAGATCCACGACTTCATCATGACCCTGCCGCAGGGCTACGCCTCGCTGGTCGGCGAGCGGGGATTGAAGCTCTCGGGCGGCGAGAAGCAGCGCGTGGCGATTGCCCGCACCATCCTCAAAGCCCCCCCGATCCTGATGCTGGACGAGGCCACCTCGGCGCTCGACAGCCACACAGAGAAGGATATTCAGGACGCGCTCGAGCGCGTGGCGCGCAACCGCACCTCGCTCGTCATCGCCCATCGTCTCTCCACCGTGGTTCATGCCGACAACATCATCGTGCTCGACCATGGTGAGATCGTCGAGCAGGGCACGCATCTGGAGCTGCTGGCGCGCGGTGGCCTCTACGAGCCTATGGACGCGCCAGCGCGAGGCCGACGAGGCGCGCGAGCGGCTGGCGCAGGCGCTCGATCATGACGAGGAACCTCCATCCAGAGCCGCCGAGCGGCTCGAGGATGAGGCCCTTGCCGGCAACTGACGAGAAGCGGGCCGTACTATGAGCGATCGTCACACTGTTCTCGACAGCATCACCGGCGCCTTCGTGCCGATCCACCGGGACGGCCATAAATTCGTCTTCGGCTTCGCCGTGGCGACGCTGCTGCTGTTCGTTCTCGCCCCGGTCCTTGGCTGGCTCGCGGCGGTGGCAACGCTGTGGTGCGCCTATTTCTTTCGCGATCCGGAGCGGGTGACTCCGATCCGACCTGGCGTCGTGCTGAGCGCGGCCGATGGCAAGATCGTGAGCGCCGGCGTCGGGACGCCGCCCAAGGAACTTGCGCTGGGAGAGGGGCCGCTCGCCCGCATCTCGGTGTTCCTTTCTATCCTCGACGTGCACATCGTCCGCGCGCCCGTTGCCGGGCGTGTGATCCACAGCGCCTATGTGCCGGGGAAGTTCCTCAATGCCGAGCTCGACAAAGCGAGCGAGGAGAATGAGCGCCGAGCGATGGTGATTGAGACGCCTTCGGGGAAGAAGATCGGGGTGGTGCTGATCGCCGGACTGATCGCGCGGCGGATCGTGACTTTCGTGGGCGAGGGGGATAGCGTGGCCGCCGGCGAGCGCATCGGCCTGATCCGCTTCGGCAGCCGGGTCGATGTCTATCTGCCAGTCAAGGCGGACGTTCTTGTTGCCGCCGGGCAGACGGCGATCGGCGGCGAGACTGTGTTGGCCAAGCTGCCGGGCGACGGCGCCGGCGCCCTCTAAGTAAAGCCGCGTCATTGAATGGTTGAGTGAGGCCCTCCTCCATGTTCCCTCCCTTCGATCCCGAGAGAGACGATCGCAAGCCCCGGCAACGGATGTTCGCACGCGGGCAGGTGCCGATCCGCGTGCTGATCCCGAACATCTTCACCTTGCTCGGGCTCTGCGCGGGCTTGACGGCGATCCGCATGGCAATCGAGCACCGCTGGGATCTGACCGTGGCGGCGCTCGTTTTCGCAGCGTTTCTCGACGGCATCGACGGCCGCATCGCGCGGCTGTTGAAGGCGTCGTCGCGCTTCGGCGCCGAGCTTGATTCCCTTGCCGACTTCGTCAATTTCGGCGTGGCGCCGGCGATCATCATCTATACGTGGGCGCTCGACGATTTGCGCAGCATGGGTTGGATCGCCGTGCTCGTCTACGCCGTTTGCGCGGCGCTCAGGCTCGCGCGGTTCAACGTGGCGCTGGAGCGGTCCGATCTGCCCGCCTGGAAGAGCAGCTATTTCGTCGGGGTACCGGCCCCGGCCGGGGCCATCGTCCTGCTCTTGCCGATCTACGCGCAGAATCTCGGCCTGCATCTTCCGAGTCTGACGCCGCTCGTGCTGTTCTACACGCTGGCGATCGCGCTGTTGATGGTCAGCCGGGTGCCGACCTTTTCCGGCAAGCTGATCGGCCAGAGGATCGCGCGCGAGCATGTGCCCCCGGTGTTCGTGCTCGCCGCGCTGTTCATTGCGCTGCTGCTTACCTATCCGTCGCTTACGCTTGCCGTGGGCTCGGTGATCTACCTGGTGGTGATTCCGGTGAGCGCCTACCGCTATTTCCAGGAGGAGCGTAAGGCCGAGCTGGCGGCGAAGGCGCAGAACGGCAAGGGCATTCCTGACGGATCTGCCGGAGAGGCTGTTTCAGTTTCCGCGCTAAAGCCCCGCTAAATCCTGGCGTCGCTCTCGCCGGCGGGAAGCACGCCGGTCACGTCGTAGATCAACCCGCCAGGGGCAAGCAGCCCAGCCAAAGCCACGCGTCCCATGGCCATGATCGAGCGGTGCCTGACGGCGAGGACAATGGCCTGGAACCGCTCATGCGGAAGCTCCTTGGCGATGCTCACGCCATACTCGTGGCGCGCGGCTTCGCGGTCGGCAATCGGATCGAAGATCACCACGTCGAGAAAGCTGCCGAGCTCGCGCACCAGGTCGGCGACCTTGGTATTGCGCGTGTCCGGGCAGTTCTCCTTGAAGGTGAAACCCATGACGAGCACCTTGGCGTCGTCCATTTTCAGCTTGCGGCGAAGCATGGCCTTGATGATGTCGTGGGCGACGAAGGCCGCCATCCCGTCATTGATGCGGCGCCCCGCCAAGATCATCTCGGGGTGGAAGCCGATCGATTGCGCCTTGTGGGTCAGATAATAGGGGTCGACGCCGATGCAGTGGCCGCCCACGAGTCCCGGACGGTAGGCGTGGAAGTTCCACTTGGTGCCGGCGGCGGCAAGCACCTCGCGAGTGTCTAGGCCGAGGTCCTTGAACAGCATGGCGAGTTCGTTGACGAGTGCGATGTTGACGTCGCGCTGGATGTTCTCGATCACCTTGGCCGCTTCCGCGACCCTGATCGAGCTCACCTTATGGGTGCCCGCGGTCACTACGCTCGCATAGACCTTGTCGACCAGGTCGGCGGCTTCCGGGGTCGAGCCGGAGGTGACCTTGACGATGCTCGGAAGCCGGTGCTGCAGGTCGCCCGGATTGATGCGCTCCGGGGAATAGCCGACGAAGAAATCGCGGTTGAAGGTAAGCCCGGAGGCGCGCGCCAAGATCGGTACGCAGACCTCTTCCGTGGCGCCTGGGTAGACCGTCGACTCATAGACCACGACATCGCCGGGCGAGAGCGCCCGGCCCACCGTCTCGCTCGCCCGCATCAGCGCCGAAAGATCGGGCCGCTTGGCCTCATCGATGGGGGTAGGAACCGTGATGATGTAGAAGTTGCAGTCCCGGAGCGCGTCGGTCTCGACGGTGAAGGCAAGGTCGGGGGCGGCTGCGAACTCCTCGTCGGTCACCTCGCCGGTGCGGTCGCGGGCTTCAGCCAGCTCGGCCACGCGCGCCTGGTTCACGTCGAAACCCGTGACGCCAAAATGGCGCGCCATGTAGACCGCGAGCGGTAATCCCACATAGCCGAGACCGATGATGCCGATGCGCACGGTCTCGAGAGCGGGTGGGCTCGCTTTGGCGGTCGCCGCGCGCGGTGGCGTGTTGAATTGGTCGTTCATGGGCGGGTTCGATCTGGTCCCTCGGCAACCGAGCGTGGCTTAGCATTTCGGTATAATTTGCGCAAAGACCGGTAGTGTCCTAATTTGAAGGTTCTCGCTCCTATCCCACTTGTCATGCTGACCTAGCTCGCCGGATTCTCAAACGGGAATGGGAAGTAACGAAATTTGGTATCGCAGCCGATGTGATAGCCAAGCTTAAAGAAAGACTCAGAACGCCAAATTAGGACACTACCCAAAGACCGGGCGAGCAGCGCGAGGACAGCCGGATTTGTCCTTCTCCGCCTAAGATGCTAAGGCCAGGGGCAGGGAAAACGGGCCGAGGGCGCCTCTTTAATGAAGCAAACACTTTCGACCTATCTGCGCCAGCTCGAGGCGGAGAGCATCCATATCATGCGCGAGGTCGTGGCGGAGTTCCGCCATCCGGTGATGCTCTATTCGATCGGTAAAGACTCCTCGGTGATGGTGCATCTCGCGCTCAAGGCGTTCTATCCGGCGAAGCCCCCATTCCCGCTGTTGCATGTCGATACCACCTGGAAATTCCGCGAGATGATCGCCTTTCGCGACCGGGAGGCGCGGCGGCTGGGCATCGACCTGATGGTCCATGTCAACGAGCAGGGCGTCCGCGACGGAATCTCGCCGATGACCCATGGCAGTGCGCGGCGCGACGAGGAGAAGTCCCGCGCCAAGGAGCGGGTGTTCTCCTTCCGCAACGCTGCCCATAATTGGGACCCGAGGTGGCAACGGCCGGAGCTCTGGCATCTCGCCAATACGCAGATCAAGCCCGGCGAGAGCATGCGGGTGTTCCCGCTGTCGAACTGGACCGAGCTCGACGTGTGGACCTACATCTATCTCGAGGATATTCCGGTGGTCCCGCTCTATTTTGCGGCGGAACGACCGGTGATCGAGCGTGGCGGCATGTTGATCATGGTCGACGACGAGCGGCTTCCCATGGACGCTGGCGAGACACCCGCCATGCGACGCGTGCGCTTTCGCACGCTCGGCTGCTATCCGCTGTCCGGCGCGATCGCGTCCAATGCCGCGACGGTACCCGAGATCATCGAGGAGCTGGTGGCGGCGCGGTCGTCGGAACGACAGGGCCGCGTCATCGATCATGACCAGGCCGGGTCGATGGAGAAGAAGAAGCAAGAAGGGTATTTCTGATGCCGCGTCTGAGCGTCGTCGATAGCATGCGCGGGGGCGCCGAGGAGCGGCTTAAGGCTCGCCTCGTCGCCGAGGAGAACCGAGGCCTTTTGCGCTTTCTGACCTGCGGCAGCGTCGACGACGGCAAGAGCACGCTGATCGGACGCCTGCTCTACGACTCGGCGCAGATCTACGACGATCAGCTTAAAAGCGCCGAGCGCGACTCCAAACGCCCGGGCGGCAGCGGCACGCTCGATCTCGCGCTGCTCGTCGATGGCTTGCAGGCAGAGCGCGAGCAAAAGATCACCATCGACGTCGCCTACCGCTATTTCTCGACGCCGCGGCGCAAATTCATCGTCGCCGACACGCCAGGCCATGTGCAGTACACGCGCAACATGGCCACCGGAGCCTCGAATTGCGATTTCGCCGTGCTGCTCGTCGATGCGCGTGCCGGGGTGCTCACGCAGACGCGCCGGCATGCCTGCATCATCTCGCTGCTCGGCATCCGCAAGCTCGCGCTCGCCGTCAACAAGATGGATCTCGTCGATTTCGATCAGGCGTGCTTCGATGCGATCATGGAGGACTTTGTGAGTTTCGCGGCGCCACTCGGGTTCGACGGGATCACCTGCATCCCGGTCTCCGCGCTCAAAGGCGACAATGTGCTGAAGCCCAGCCCAGCCATGCGTTGGTATCACGGGCCCACGCTGCTCGGGCATCTGGAGACGGTGGATGTCGCGCAGGAGGAGACGGCGGAGCCGTTCCGTTTTCCAGTGCAGTGGGTGAACCGGCCGCATCTCGACTTTCGCGGCTATGCTGGCACCGTGGCGAGCGGCTCAGTCGGGCCCGGCGATGAGGTCGTCATCCACCCTTCGGGCAAGCGCGTGCATATCGGCCGCATCGTCACCGCCGATGGCGACCTTGCCGCTGCGCATAGGGGCGATGCCGTGACGCTGACCTTTGCCGAAGAGGTCGATGTCAGCCGCGGCGACATTCTCGCTACCCCCGAGGCGGCGCCGGCGATCGCCGACCAGATCGCAGCGCGGATCGTCTGGTTCGATGAGGAGCCGATGCTACCCGGCCGCACCTACGCGATCAAATGCGGGTGCCAGACCACGACGGCGACCATCTCAAGCCTCAAATACAAGCTCAACGTCGACAGTCTCGACCATGTGGCGGGCAAGACGCTCGAGTTGAACGAGGTCGGGGCCTGCAATTTGAGCACCGGCAAGGCTCTCGTCTTCGATCCCTATGCCGAGAACGCCGAGACCGGGAGCTTCATCATGATCGATCGCTTCACCAATGCCACGGTGGCGGCGGGAATGATCGAGTTCGGCTTGAGGCGCGCGACCAACATCCAATGGCAGGCGCTTTCCATCAACAAGACGGCGCGTGCGGGGCTCAAGGGACAAAAGCCCTGCGTGCTCTGGTTCACCGGACTGTCGGGCTCGGGCAAGTCAACCATCGCCAATATGCTCGAGAAACGGCTGCATGCAATTGGCCGTCATACCTACGTGCTCGATGGTGACAATATCCGCCATGGGCTCAACAAGGATCTCGGCTTCACCGACGCCGACCGGGTGGAGAACATCCGCCGCGTGGCGGAGACGGCGCGGCTGTTCGTCGAAGCTGGCCTGATCGTCATGGTGTCGTTCATCTCGCCTTTCCGCTCGGAGCGGCGCATGGCGCGCGACCTGTTTCAGGAGGGCGAGTTTGTCGAGGTGTTCGTCGATACCCCGCTCGAAGTCTGCGAGGAGCGCGATCCAAAGGGGCTTTACCGCAAGGCGCGCGCCGGCCTGATCAGCCATTTCACCGGCATCGATTCNGACTATGAGGTGCCGGAGCGGCCGGAGCTCTCGCTCAAGACGAGCGATATCAGCGCGGATGCGCTCGCCGACGTCGTGCTCGCCGAGCTGAGGCGCCGCCACGTCGTCTAAAAGACGTTGGGCCGCAGCCGCCGATCCCCCCGATTTGGTCCCTCGGTGAAGCGGCTGCGGCCCACCTCAAGCTAGTCTGAGAGACTAGCGAGGGTCTTCAAGCGCTCGGCGGCCTTGATGCTGCCGGTCTCCGAGGCGCGTTCATACCAGTTCACGGCGCGGGTGCGATCCGCGCCCATGCCTCTTGCTCCAAGCTCGGTCAGGGCTTGCGCATCGAAGGTGCGGGCGAGCTCGTAAGCCGCTTCGCTCTCACCCTGGTCGGCGAGGTGGAGGAAGAGCAGACGCGCCGCGGCGATGTCGCCCTCGCCGAGCAGGCGCATGGCGCGCGCCATGAGCGGAGCGGGGTTGCCCGTGACGGCAGCCTCCGGTTGGGGCCGGCTCATCAGCTCCATGTTGAGCAAGGCTGGAGGCGCGCTCGTGTCGAGGGCCGCGGTCGGTCTGAGCGCCGGCGCCACGCGGAACACCAGGCGCTGCCGCGCTTGCGGCGCATCACGGCTCGTACCAAGAGCATAGACCTCGACCGGATAGTCGCCGCTGGCGCTGCCGCCGATCGACAAGGTCAATTGCCCCAAATCCTTGTCCTTCACGAGCCAGGCTCCGGTCGGGTTCCGCTGGCCGGCGGACAGCTTGGCCTCGTTTGGGAGCCCGCGGACCAGGACGTAGCGCGCCTGCCGCTGCGACAGCAGCGGCGCGAGCGCCAGCGGCCGGCCGGCAGTCATCAAGATCAGTTTCGGGGTGGTATTGCTGGACTCCTGCGGCGTTAGGGCGGCGGTAAGGGGAGAGGAAACATCTATGGTGGGCGCGGGGACGGGCAGAGGCTCGTTTTTTCCGGTCCGGTTGGGGGTGGCTGAGGCGAGTATCAGCTTTGCCGGCGCGCTATCGAGCTGCGGCCTTTGCCAAGCTACGGAGGTGTAATTTCTGGTGAGGGGCTCGGCATTGGCCGGGGCCCGGCCGGCGAAGCTTGCGAGCGCAGCGATGCCGACGAATGTCAGTACGAAAGACGTCGCAATGCATCCGGCCACGAGCAGGCTAGCCCGGCGTTGGCGTCGGCGAAAATCGCGCACGAGTGCTTGCACATGGGCTTGTGGCGCGGGGGTTGAAGCCTTGGGCTCGAGAGGCAGGCCAGCGGCGTAAGCCTCGCAGTCGCTCGCATCGAGACTGCTGCCATATTCGGGCCGTGCCACGGAGGCGAGGTCGTCCAGGAAGGTGGCCAATTCGTCGTCGTCAGAGGTCAGGGCCTTGAGGCGATCAGCGAGGGATCGGGGGGGGGCGATGTCGAACGTGTCGCCCCTCGCATGCGACACATCCTTGTCGAATTGTGGGTAGCGGCTTCGGGCGGTTGCTTCCCAACGCTTTGCGGCAATGGCTGCCGAGCTTGCCAACTCGGAATAGTAACGCGCACGCGGTGGACGCAACGGTTGCAGACCAGGCTCTGCTCTGCAGGGCGTGGTGGAACCGGTCATGGGCCTTACTCCATGTTGCTAGACCGAACGGATTTTCCCCGCTCGGAATTACGCGCCCCGTTTCCCCCGATACAAAAAGCGCGCTAGTGCCCCTTGGCGCGCTGCCACTCGATGAACTGTCTGAACAATGCCTCTCTTTGATCTTGGCTCACGGGCACGGCCGCTCCCGCCTCGATTTTTGTCTTCGCGGTCGCTGGCGCCGCGGTCTTGTCCGGATGCTGCGCGAGCCACGCCTCGGCGGCGGTGGCCCGGCTCCAACCAGGTAGGCCCGCCGCGAGATTGATCTCACGCCATTTGGGATGCCGGTCCTGCGTCTGCAGCTCGCCAAAGCGGGAAAACAAGGTGTCGACCAAAACGGCGACCCGATCGGCATGGCCTGGGTCGTCCTTCGTCTTCGCCGCGAGCAGCACCATGCCCGTCGCTACCGAGGGCACCCATTCGCGCGCCGCGATCAGATTGGGATAGTCGTCGTGCTCGAGCCGCGCCGGGAGGTAAGTTTCTTCTAGGCCACGGCCAAACTCGATCGACAATAAATGGATGCCGAGGCCGGCCGGGATTTCGCCGATAAGGGGCGTGGGCTTGGCGCCGACGATCACCGATGCCGCAATAGCGCCTTGCGCCAGCTGCTCGACGGCGGTACGGCCATCGAGAGCGACCGGGTCGACCTCGATCCCGAGCGCCCGAAACAGGAGGGCGGCGGTGATCGTCGAGCTTCCTCCAGTCGGGCCGAAATTCACCTTCTTGCCGGCGAGATCGGCAAGGCTGGCGATGTCTGCCCGCGCCACCACATGCACCTCTTGCGGACAAAACCGCGCGACGACCTCCAGCCGCTCGGTGAGGCGCGCGGTAGGGTCCTGATTTTGGGCCGTGGCGAGGGCATCGGTCGAGACGAAGGCGGCGTCGATGTGGGGCTCGCTCAGCAGCGCCTTGATGTTGCCGAGGCCGCCATCGCCAAGCATGGGAACGACGCGGATGGTCCCGTCCGCCGGGAAGAGATCAGCCATCTCGGTTGCAAGCGCGGTTTCCGATCCGGCCTCTCCGCCTGCGATCACCCCGAGCCAGTCCGCGTTTGGATTGACACCCCGGTCCTTGGCGCTCCCCATGGTCGCGTTCGCCGTGGCGACCAAACCGATAAGGGCGAAGCACACACAGAGTCGCAATCGGATACGCAATACGCGCGACGCCATGACACCGTTCCCTCCTTGCTGCAGGAGTAGCGGCTAGCGGCAAGGCGCCAAACGCCTGAACCATCGAAGATGTGGACGGGCAACGCATGATCGACACCCCCTGTATCACGAAGGCCGGCAGCTAAACTCCTGTCGGCGTTCCTGCGTGTCTTGCGTGAGCCCCTTTGGGGCCAGAAGCATTTTTATTGTTTAAACATAAGCATAACCCGCGACTGGGGCGCCATCTCGGCCTGATTGCGGCGAAGCGGAGGCTTAGGGCTTGACAGTGGTGCCCGAGCGACACTCCCGAGCGATTCGTAAAGGGGAGGGCAGGCCCGGCTAAAGTTCGGACGGCGGAGGCAAGGCGTGCTGCACTTCCGGCGCAAAGTCGCGCGTGAGGTTCTGCATCATGCGTGCATAAAGCCGATAAGCGAGCCGGTTGCGACCAAACCGAGCGCCAATGGCGCTCGGCAGAATGAAGCGCACATAGATCGACACGAGCCGCGACGCACGGTCATCCTGCGGCAGCCGCTCAAGGATCGATGGCGCGACACGGTAGTATGAGGCGATAGCGGCGTTGCCGCCCGGCAGGGTTGCGAGCACCTGGTCGCGATAGCGGCGCAATACTGAAAGCTCGAAGCAATCGTCGGTCAGGCCGAGCACCTCGCAGCAGGCGGTGGTGAGGAAGCAGCCTTCCTGGGGAGGCGTGCAGGCTTGCGACTCATAGGCTTGCGCCAAAGTTCCCTGGCGCTCAGTCGCCCAGTCCAGCGCCTTGCGCAGATCTTCGCAATTGAGCGTGAAGCGGCATTCCTCTTTCTCGCCGAGCTTCACCGCCATCTCGATGGAAGGGCTCGAGCGGAACAGCGGCGCGGTGGCTAGCGGCAGGATAACGCTGACCTTGTCGTCGTGGATCTCGTTGCAGACCCCGCACAGAGGCTCGTCGACGGCTGTGGTTCCGTCCTCGTTCCGCACGATCAGGCGATTCTCAGGGCGAATGAGAAACGGCTTGGGCAGCCGCGTGCCCTCTGCATCGCCATAGACGACGAGCTTGCCATCGAAGGTCGAGGAAATCTGGATCTCGGCGCGGAGATCGCAGCCATCAGCGTTGGTGAAATTGATCTGGCCAATGCGGGCCCCGGCTTGCGAATTCGTCGCCACGCCTTTCCAGTCACCGAAGGCTTGCAGGGCAAAGCACTCTTTCGTCTTGGCGAAGGCTTGGCGGTATGGTGGGAGCAGACGCGAAGCCCCGAGCGCGGCGGCAAGCAGGCCGAGCATCCGGCGGCGCGTGTTCAAGAGCATGGTCCGACCTTGTTCATGCGAGAAGCGCGCGGGCGCCATCCCCGCGGAGAGTATCAGAGACTGTTCCAGCCAACGCCTGTCCCGGGCAACGCCTGTTCCACGCAACGGATGGTTTGTCAAACGGGGCGGGTCGGCCGGTGCCGGTCGCAGCGGAATCGGGTACACATTTGGGATCAAGACTTGGGGGTCGGCTACCCCGAGGGTGACCGCGTTGCAAAAAGGGGGAAGGCGGTCATGGCTGGGGTCAATCCGCGTGCCACTGGCTGGCGCGAAGCCCAGCGCCGGTCGGTCTGCCGCTCCGGGCTGATCGAAGGCACCAATTGGAATCGAGGGTGGCTGCCCTTCTTGAACACATATAGAACCATGTGTATTACGCCATCACCCGATTTTCAGCAGATTCTTGAACAGGTTCGGGACTTGGCCTCGGCTTAGCAGCTTGTCCTGCATCGCGCATTTCCATGCCCAATAAATGCTGGAGCAGGCGTGTCTCATTGTCGCTTTGGACGATGATGGAGACCTCCTCGTCAGCCCACGTCCGGAATCCACCGCTAAGCGGTCATATCGCTGCCCTCGGCGGGACGTCAGCAATTGACCCTTAGCGGACATCCTGAAAGCCACATGGCCGCAGCGTCAGCCGCGGCCATGTGCGTATCTGCTCTGGCATTACCGACCCTCGTCATCCCTCGCCAGATGCCTCAAGCGGA
>JGI12270J11330_10003146_pt1 | contig 11934 bp, 10 predicted proteins | sample PeaSoiMetSII2010_FD_11330 | JGI IMG/M metagenome (IMG submission 11330)
CCGCCGCGCTGCCTTCAACCGGGACGGGCGGGGACGCCCGTCTCTCCACGAGCCTATGCACTTCACGAATCCCCACCCACGCCACCATCACGCAGAGGGCTCCCGGGATCGCGGCGGACGCGAACACGGCACGCATGCCGAAGCGTCCGATAATTCCGAGCGCCAGCAGCGGACCGGCGATGGCGCCGGCGGAATCCATGCCTTGAATCAGGCCATAGGCTGAGCCGAGCGCTGACTTGTCGACCGACTCGGCCACCATCACGTCGCGGGCGGTGCCACGGACGCCTTTCGAAAAGCGGTCGAAAAAACGAATCCCCAGAATCTGCCACCACGAAGAAACCAGCGCCAGGAGTGGTTTTACCGCGTTGGCCACGAAGTATCCGCCGACCACGATAGGCTTGCGGTGCGCAACTTTGTCGGCCAGGTAGCCGGAGAAAAACTTGGCAAAAGAAGCCACACTCTCGGCGATGCCCTCGATGATCCCCAGTTGCGCGGGTCCGGCGCCGAGCGATGCGAGAAAGGCGGGCAGCACCCAGTACGCCATTTCGCTGGCCGTGTCGTTGAGGAACGAAGTCAGGCCGAAGACGTATATATTTCGGGGAGAAGACGGGGAAAATGGTGGGTGCGGAGCGTCCATGTCTGTCCATGAAAATAGCATGGGCACGGAGGCAAACGGGGCGGACGGATGAGCATCCAACACCTTTTGCATTGCCCTTACCAGTTACATTGCCGTTACCAGGTCCTTAACGCGGGCTGCCGAGAAGTCTGGTAACATTTTGCGAACCACACTTCACTCCGGAGAATCAATATTGAAAGCGGGCGAGAACCATAAGGAAAACCCGGGCCCAGCCGGCGTTCGCTCTCGAACGCTTTTTCTGATGGTAGTGACGGCGCTGGCGATCCGGCTAATCCTCGTGGGATTCCTCTATAAACAGCCGTTGAATCCCTGGCACGATCACTTCGATTTTGGATTTGAAGCCGGAAGAATTGCACGATCGATTGCACAAGGCGAGGGCTTCAGCAGTCCGTTGTATGAGAAGACCGGCCCGACGGCGTGGATGACGCCGGTCTATCCGTACATCCTGGCAGGATTCTTCAAGGTTTTCGGGATCTACACCAAGGCTGCGGCGCTTGCGGTCCTCTCTTTCAATGCCCTGACATCGGCCTTGACCTGCCTTCCGATCTTTGTTTTCGCGCGCAAGAGCTTCGGTACACATGTGGCCAAGTGGGCCGGTTGGACGTGGGCTTTCTTCCCATATGCCATCTATTTCCCCATCGACCGAATTTGGGAAACGTGGCTCGCCACGCTGCTGTTCGCCCTGCTCTTTATGATTGCACTGAATCTGGACCGCACCGATCGAATTTCAGCATGGATGGGCACGGGCCTGCTCTGGGGCCTGGCCGGGCTAACCAGCGCGGTTGTAGTTTCAGTGCTCCCGTTCCTGCAGTTGCGAATTTCCTATCTCCGGCACAAGCAGGGGCGCCGCTGGTTGGTGCCGAATATTGTGCTCGGGTTGGCATTGATGGTCGCGGTGTCTCCCTGGTTTGTGCGAAACTGGCGCACCTTCCATACTTTCATTCCCTTCCGGGACAACATGGGGCTAGTGCTGCGCATGGGCGCTAAGGGCGCCACCAGTGATTGGCAGCGCGATGTCGATTATTGGCAGCCGACTGAACTGGGACCCTGGAATAACCCCGCTGAGGTGCAGGAGTTCCAGCGCGATGGCGAACTGAAATATATGGCCACGAAGAAACGTCAAGCGGTGGCCTTTATTAAGACGCATAAGAATTGGTACCTGTGGACATCGTTACGTCGGATGGTTTTCCTTTGGACCGGATACTGGAGTCTGGCGCCCTCGTACTTGAAAATGGAGCCGTGGGATCCGGCGAACATAGCGTTTTGCTCGGCCTTCACCGTGCTGGCGTTCGCCGGCCTGCGCAGAGCCTGGGTAAGACGGGTTGACTCGGCTATCTTTTACACTATCGTTCTGCTGGTATTCCCTCTGATGTACTACATCACGAGTCCGGAGTTTTACTATCGCCGGCCCCTTGACCCGATGATGCTTGTTCTTGCCGTCTATGCGCTGACTCCGTCTCGTCGACTCGATGAGCCGCCATCGCTTGACAAGGTCGACCACGCTAACAACGATCGGCTGCGGACGTGTGAGGATGATCAACTCGAATCCGAGTTGGCCGAGCCGGTGTAAAGATCCGGCGAACTTTGCCGTTTTGGCCGGGTCGAGATTTTGCCGGGTTGAGGTAGATGGTTTTCCTCCGCCTCGATTCTGGTGCTGGCGTGCTTCAGCCGAGTGATCTTAACCGCTCCCGCCCCGATGCGTTATTTGTATCGCGTCCAGCGCTTTGTTATTCTTCATTAGGTATCTAGACAGCATATGCAGGCGTCTTACCGCGCAAGGGGAGAGTTTGCCTAAACAGATATCGGCCGTGGCCCGTTCCTCTCCAACCCAACATCTACGCTGGTTTTCCCACCCGCGGCTTATCGCTTTGTTTTGTGTGGGAGCGGCCATTACGCTAGCTGTAATGGCCTCGGTCGGCTCGGTTGGATGGGATGCCCAGGGTTATTGGAAGGCCAGTCAAGCTGTTCACCACGATTCCGATCCCTATGCTGAAGATCTTGTGGCGCTGAATGCGTTTCACACCCGCTTGGCATCCAACCCGGCCGAGCACCCGCCCTTCGTCTATGTCTACTCTCCGATGACGCTGCCTTTGCTGCGACTGCTGGCAGTGTTTCCTCGCTGGCTCCTGGGCCTGCTTTATTGGGCTGCGATCGCAACCGGAGCCCTGCTTCAGCTCTGGGCGGGATTCCAGATGGCAGATCAACGCGAACGCCGCTGGCTGGCGCTGATGCTGCCGGCCATTATTTTCTTTCCCGGACTCGTCACCGACGATGCGATTCTGAGCGGCAACGTGGCCTACCCGCTTTATGGCGCGATCCTAGCCGCTGCTACTGCCGGCTGGAAGCGTGGCCGTTGGTCCTGGTATTACATCGCCGTTCTGGCCGCTTCGGTTTTCAAGACGCCATTTCTCGTGTTCCTCGCGTTTCCCGTTCTGATCGAGAGTGGCAGGGATAGGGATAGTGATAGCGATAAGAATAACGACCGTGGCAGGCGGCAATGGGTCCCGTCCGCTGTGGCGGCAATTATGGGAGTGCTGATTTTTGCCGCCCAGATCCGGCTCTGGCCCGGTTTGTTCCGCGAGTACCTATCGAGTCTGCGACTGGTGTTTGACTACCTGCATGATTTTGGATACGGCCCGGCGGGCGCTTTGGGCAAAGCTCTCTGGAGGCGGGGACTGCCTTCTTCTCTCGCAACCACAATTCTGCACCTGGTCGTTGTCTGTGCGCTTGGAATTGTTCTCCTGTTTCTTGCCCGTCGCGTCCGCGAACGGAAGCTTCCGCGGGAGGCATGGGTCCCCGTCGCACTGGTCGGCACGGCCCTGTTGAACCCGCGCATCATGAAATACGATCTCGGCGCCATCACCATTCCGATGCTGCTGATCGGCGGGCGAGCGCTGCGGTTTGCTTTGGAGCGCTCAGCCGGTGAACACCAGGCAGCCAATTCACATTGCGCCGGACAGGAGCGCTCTTTTTTCGATCGTACGCTGATTCTGGTTGCATCGGGATGTTTCCTGATCCCCAATGTCATAACTGTAGCCGGGCCATCCTGGTTTCCGGTGGAGACCTTGGTGTTGCTGGCAATCTTTGCGATGGGAGTCTGGTCTCTCGATCAGAGTTCGCAGTTCCCGGTTCGCAGTTCTCAGTTCTCAGCAAAGCCGAGTTCGACAGTTCTACAGGTTTTTCTGAGAACCGAGAACTGAGAACGGATTTTCGCGCACGCTGTAGAATAGAACTACATGTCCGACCGCACCTTTACCCTCGATGAAGCGCAGATGCTCCTGCCGATTTTGGAGTCGCTGCTCCGGCAGGCGATCAACGGCAAGAAGCTGATTGAAGACGTGGACGCCGAGTTGCAGGAGACGGCGCACCGGGTTTTTCTCAGCGGCGGCATGCTGCTGAATGTGGTCCATCTGGCGCGGCGCAAGGCGGAGCGCGAGAAGGCGATTCGGCGCATCAAGGATGCTCTCGCCGAAATTGACGCGACCGGCGTGCAGGTGAAAGACCTCGACATCGGATTGCTCGATTTCCCCTGCAAGGTGGAGGCCGAGACCCTGCTGTTGTGCTGGAAGCTGGGCGAGCCCACCATTGCGCACTGGCACGGAACCAACGAGGGCTACGCAGCGCGGAAGCCGATTGACCAGCGGATAGCGAACGCGGGCAAGAAGCGGCCGAAGTAGGCAACAGCCCTGTCAATTCTGTCATCCCGTCAATGTTGTCATCCCTTCAATATCCCTTCAATTTTGTCATCCTGAGCGAAGCGAAGGACCTATGCACTCTCCGGCGCGTAGAGATGCCGTTCGTACCACCCCGCGCTCAGATCGCTCCACGCAGCGCCGGAAAATCCCCGGCCTCCCAGAAAACCGCGCAAGTTCAGGATGCCACCCCGTTCTTTTACTGAAGAGCGCTTCGAGCAGGCTGTGCGGAGGTGTGTCCCCAGCTATGCACTATCGGCAGTCGAGCAAGCGCCGGGCGTTCTGCTAAAATTATTCGAGGCGATTACCTATGATCACTAGACGCAGGTTTTCTGGGAAAAGACTGCCGTTGGCGCTGGCTTTTGGCGTGCTGGTTGCAGCGGCGATGGGAGCCGCGTGTAATGGTTTTTTCCCAGACAACACTCTCGTTTCGCTTGCGATTCAGCCTCCCAGTCCGCAGGTCCAGGTTGGTCAGTCGACGGGCTTAGAGGCTTGGGGAACTTATCAGGACAACTCCCGGAGTCTGCTTACTAGCGGTGTTGCATGGACAAGTAGTGGACAGGACAGCACCGTGGACGTCAGCCCTAGTGGGGTGATGACGGGAGTGGGCTCCGGTGGCTCAGCCACGATCACCGCTTCTTCGCAGGGCATCAGCGCGACCGCGACCGCGACTGCATTTCTCGGCAACGTCTCCGATCTAACGATATGCACGGGTACGTTTAACACTGGAACCTGTCCCGCTAGCACCTGGACCATAAGCGGCAGCAAGGGCGGAAGCAATGACTACTACGCAAAGGCTACCTCCAGCGGCACGGCAGTGGACGTTACAGTTGTGGCGAGCTGGAGCGTTTCGCCGACTCCGAGCACTGGAACGATTCAGTGCTCAAACAGCGATGTTTCCCCGGAGACCTGCACGGTGGCTAACCCGACATCGACGGGTCCTTATGTCATTACCGTGACGTATCCCGGCACTACCCCGGCCACGGCAAGCATCACGGTGGATTAACCTTGAAGGTTTGAATCGTGCTGCCGAGTGCCCTTCGCCTCGCGGTTTTCGAGACGTGGGGTTCCACCGCCGGGTGCCCCACACATCGCGTTTTTTGCGAATGTGTGGGAGCGCGCACCGCCCCATCTTCAGGAGGGGGAAGGGGGGCGCCCATCCTAGTGGGTTATTACCCTAAGAGTAAACCGTCAGAAACAGCGACCAGAGCGGCACGCCAAACCGTAGTCAGAGTCACCGAATGAGTACCGGCGGAAGCGGCCTCGCGCTATATTGGGTAGCGAGCCCGTGAAACTTCCCCTCCATCGGTTTTTGCCGCTGGTTCCAATTCTTTGTCTCGTGATGCTGTCCGCCTGCAATCGCGGCCGCGGGCGCGTGCTGGAAATCGCCTACGTTTCCGGAGTTCAGGCCATCCTGCGCGACCGTGTGGCGGCGGTGTACGAAAAAACCGGAGTGGTGAAGAACGGCGAGCGTGTGGAAGTGCTCGACCATGACCGCCGCTTCGTCAAAGTGCGCACCGCAGCGGGCGTGACGGGATGGGTGGAGCAGCGCTACCTCGTCGGTCAGGAAGTCTTCGATCGGATCCAGAAGCTGACTGCGGACAACCAGAACGATCCCGTGCAGGCGCAAGGCGCCGCGCGCAACGACACGAATCTGCACGTCGAACCGGGACGGGATACCGAACATCTCTATCAGATTTCTTCCGGCGAAAAGCTATCGCTGTTGAAGCGAGGCACGGCCGAGAAGCCGGGCGCGGTTGTGCCGCGGCCGCGGTCCGCCACGCCGGGCGGCAACGCGCAGAACAGCAATCCCAGCAACGACAAGAATCAGCCCACACCGGTGATTGAGGATTGGTGGCTGGTGCGCGACTCCCACAACCGTGTCGGCTGGGTGCTGGGACGCATGATCGATCTCGACATCCCGCTCGACGTCGCGCAATACGCGGAGGGGCAGCGCATCGTCGCCTTCTTCGTGCTGAATCAGGTGCAGGATGGAGACAAGAAAGTCGCGCAGTACTTGACCGTCGTCACCGAACCGAAGGATGGCCTGCCGTTTGACTTCAACCAGATTCGCGTTTTCACCTGGAACGTGAAGCGCCATCGTTATGAGACGGCCTATCGCGAGCGCATGGCAGGCGTCCTGCCGGTGACCGTTTCGCAAGAAAACTTCGACAAGGAAGGCGTGTTGCCCGTGTTCACCATTCGCGTGCAGGACGACAACGGCAACGTTACCGAGCGCAAATACAAGCTCAACACTCCGATCGTGCGGCGCGTGCTGGCGCCGGGAGAAGAGCCGGCGCGGTCCGCGCGGACATCACCAAAGCGAGCGACGCGGCGAAAGCGATAACCCTCCTGCGGCAAGAGCGAGATACTGCAAGGGCAGCATTCAGCACTGAAGGGACGTGCCTGCCCATACTCGCGAGGCGCGCCTGCAATGGTTGCGGCCCGTCAATCTTCGACGATTCCCTACCGAAAGGCTCGGCCTCTACCTACGTGATCTAGGCTTGCCTACCCGGAGCCGATAGATCTTTAAGTTGGATCATCTTGGCTCTCCTGACTTTCCGGGATGCTTGGCTACTTCATCGAGGGAGACTATGCGTCGACGGACCGTCTGGTTGCTGTCCATTTGCTTCTGCGCTGTCCGACTCTGCCTGCAGGCGCAGGACTTCAAACTCTTTGACCGGCAGGTGCAACTCCACGGATTCGCTTCGCAGGGATTCATCTACACGAACGACAACAACTGGCTGACCATGAAAACCGCCGATGGCAGCGCGGCGTTCACCGATTTCGGAGCCAACGTCTCGATGCAGGTGACCGAGGGGCTGCGGATCGGCGCACAGGTTTACGATCGCAACCTCGGTAACTTGGGAGAATGGCATCCTTCCCTCGACTGGGCCTTCGCCGATTACCGGTTCAAGCCCTGGTTCGGCATTCGCGGCGGCAAAGTGAAGACGGTCATCGGCCTCTACAACGACACGCAGGATTACGAATTCCTAATTACCTCTGCCCTGCTTCCCCAGAGTGTCTACCCCCTCGACATGCGCGACGCCAATATTGCGCACGAGGGAGGAGACCTCTACGGGGACGTGCCGCTGGGACGCCGCGCGGGGAATGTGTCTTACACCGTGTATGGAGGCGAACGGCGGGACAGTTACTATGGCGGCTATCCCTACGCGTTGCGCGAGACCGTCGCGCCGATCAATTTGACGAGCAACGGAGGTCCCCAGTATGGGGCTGACCTGCGCTGGCAAACGCCGCTCCGGGGATTGCTGGTTGGCATTTCGCGCATGAACCAGCATGACGACGGCAAAGGAACGTTCGTGCCGTTCTGGAATCCCGCCGCGGGCACGATCCCTTACAGGGAATACACTCGGCACTACTGGCTGAACCAGTACTACGGTCAGTACGGCAAGGGGCGGCTGCGCCTGGATTCCGAGTATCGCCGCACTTACATTTACGTCGTTGATTTTAACGGTACCAGTACCGGGCAGGCTGATGTCCGCGGCTGGTACGTCTCGGGATCGTACCGGGTAGCCAAGCGGTTGCACTTGGGCTCCTACTATTCCCATTACGCGATGACCACTCATTACGGAGGCATCTTGGGCATGGCGTTCCCACCACGCGTGGACACGAGCCTTCCGGAGAATCACATCTACGACAAAGTGGTCTCCGCCCGAATCGATCTGAACCGATTCTGGAACGTCAAGCTGGAAGGCCACTTCATGAATGGCTACGGCGACGGCCCCTACCCGGACGGGTTCTATCCCGGAGACAACCCCGCCGGTTTCAAACCCAACACCAACGCGCTGGTGGTCAGGACCGGCCTGAATTTCTAAGCCGAGGGAGAAACGTAACAGGAGAATGCGATGAAGAATCAGAGATCACTTCCCCTCGTGGCCGCCGTCGTGATGTTCGGTTCAATTCATGCCATGGCCGGCAACGTCAAGATAATTGCCAACCCGAGCGTCAAAATAGAATCGATTTCTGTCAGCGAGATCAAGAGCGTCTTCCTGGAAGAACGGAATTCTCTCCATGACGGAACGCGGGTCGAGCCGGTGCTTTCGAAGGGAGGGCCGGCGCACGAAAGTTTCTTGAAAGAATATCTCGATAAGAACAACGACGCCTTGCAGGACTACTACCGCACTCTGGTCTTCACCGGCAAGGGCTTGATGCCGAAGGCCCTTCGTTCCGATGAAGAAGTAGCTGCCTACGTCGCCAAAACCCGAGGCGCAATCGGATACGTGAGTTCTACCGCCCCGGTGGACGGGGTGAAGACGTTAACGGTGTATCAATTCGCGAGCGACGGGGCGCGAAAGCTCATTTCCCGCGTCGAACCCGCGTATCCGATGATCCTGCTGAGCAACCACATCGGCGGCACCGTCCGTGTGAAAGTGACCATTGCCTCGAATGGTACTGTCGAAGACGTCGAACTGATCGGAGGCAACCCGATTCTGGCGGAGGCTGCGATGGCTGCCGTCAAGAAATGGGTTTACGCTGCGGGGCGCTCGCGCACACAGGCAGAAATTAGCATCCCCTTCGACGCGAGCCGTTGAGACGACAGAACCTTGGTAACCACGGAACACACGGCACACGCAGGGGTTCAGAAAGAGGACCTTCGTCAGTGACCTCGGCGTCCTTTGCAATTCAATCAACTGTAAAACTCGGCAATGCTCTCGACTACCCACTGAATCTCGGCCTCCGTCAACTCCGGGAACATGGGCAACGCCAGCACTTCCCGCGCGGCCTGTTCGGCGACCGGCAAGTCTCCTGCCTTTAGCCCGAGATAGGAAAACGCCGGTTGCAAGTGCAGCGGCAGTGGATAGTAGATTTCCGACCCAATTTTTCGATCCGCAAGAAACTGGCGCAGCTCGTCGCGGCGCTGGACGCGAATCACGTACTGATGAAACACATGCTTCGCTTGCGGGCTTCGCGAGAGCAAGCGCACCGGCGCGCTGCCTTGAGTGGAAGTGTGATCGGAAGTCTGATCGGAAGCCTGGCGGGAAGTCAGCCCGGACTCGGCAAACAGCCGGTCGTAGGTTGCGGCGTGCTGCTGGCGGCTCTGGTTCCAGTCCGCGATGTGCCCGAGCTTCACGCGCAGCACCGCTGCCTGAATGGCGTCCATGCGTCCGTTCCAGCCGAATTCGTAATGGTAGTAGCGCCGGGGACTGCCATGGTTGCGGAGCTGCCGCATGTGCTCGGCCATCCCCGGACAGCTAGTGGTGACGATCCCCGCGTCTCCGTAAGCGCTGAGGTTTTTGGTGGGATAGAAACTGAAGGCGGCGGTTATGCCGAGCGAGCCCGCGCCGCGCCCGCGCCATTCGGCGCCAATCGCCTGGGCAGCGTCCTCGACGATTGCCACTCCGAACTCCTGAGCATCTTCATGAACTATGCGGTCGAAGCGGTCCATGTCGGCGCACTGCCCGTAAAGATGCACGGGAAGAATCGCGCGAACATTTCCGGGTTTTGTTGGAGTGGCTTGCCGGTCGCGGAGTCGCCGGCCAACCAGCGTCGCGTCGAGATTCAAGGTGCCGGGATCGACGTCCACGAAGACCGGCGTTGCGCCCGCCCGCACGATTGCGCTGGCCGAGGCAAAGAAGCTGAATGGGGTGGTGATGACCGAGTCTCCGGGCTTTACACCGGCGGCGACGAGCGCCAGCCAGAGCGCCTCCGTTCCCGACGCACAACCCACGGCGCAGGCTGCTCCCGTCAGAGCGGCAATCTCGCGCTCGAGCGCTTCGACCTCCGGACCGAGGATGAAGCTTTGCGAATCGCACACGCGAGCGATGGCCGCCAGCACGTCTGCGCGGAGGCCATCGTACTGGCGGCGCAAGTCCAAGAGAGGAACAGCGAGTGGAACGGACTCGGGCGCGGCGTTTGGTTGCGTCTTGTGTGGAAATGAGAGACTGGACTTCACAACAAGAAGATTCTAGCAGGCGCGGTACATTCATATGCGATCAGTCAGGCGCGGGCGCAATCAGCGCGCAACCTTGTGATCTAGCGGCGCAGCGTGATCTTGGGCAGGGCCGGGGCAGTGTGGCGACGAACTTTCCTCCCGCCCAATTTCTTCTCGTCTTTTTTCTCGACCGCGCTCTGGGCATCATCCAGATACTTGCGCCAGGGCATCAACTCAGCGCGCAACCGGTCGAAATCAAGCTCGGGAAACGAACTGTCGGCGCCGTTGAGATTGCGTAGGGCGCGCTCCAGAACCGAACGCGCGCCCACAAGGTTACCAGTGGACTCGTGATGGAAGGCGACGGCCAACTGAACCATACCTTGGACGTGCAGACGGAGATGCCGACGCAAGGGCCGGTCGCTAGGCAGAGGGCGCCAGACGTCTTCGAGAGCTTCATGAGCGTCGAAGAAATGGGCGCGGTTGAAGAGGTCGAGGCCTCGTTTGAACTCGTGCAAAAGGCTGCTCGGCAGGGTCATAGCGGACTAGCCTCGATCGGATTGTTCGTGGAGCGTGCGTGACAAACTCACTCGTCCCTCCGAAGCTGTGCCCGTCCGCGCGCGGCGAGCCATGCGGTGCTGGCCAGCATCCCGCACCATCCCATGAGGCGGATGATCGCGGCGATCCTGGTGTCGTAGGGCAGAAGCCCGAGACTCGAGAAAATCGTGTTCCAGTCGTGCTCGACGTAATCGGAATCTCCGGTGGTAACGAGGGGCAAAGCCATGGCGCGAGCGTCGGCCATGTAGGTTGCGGTGTAGAGCCAGTTCTCAAAGAAGAAAAACATGCAGAACACGAAGGCTGCGGGCTGGCGTTCGCGGAAGAAATAGGCTGCCAGCAACAGCGGGACCAGCCACTGCAGAATGGTTCCTCCCCAGAGGCCGAGGGTCGGGCCGAACCACCCGAAGAGCAGGTGGCCGCCTTCGTGGACGACAAGGTTGGCGGAGTCGATGAACAGGAAGCCGCCATGCATACTGAGTATGTAGATCAGGAAGAAAACGTAGAAGACAAGCCACGCCAGGACGGCCCAGCGCGAGACGGGACGCCAGTCTTCCCGGGCGCCGGACCATTCCACAATTGAGTCCAGGTACTCGCGCATGCTGGACCCAATTGTAGTGGCTGCTTTCCAATAAGAGCGTGTTTCAAAAATGCCTTCAGGTCGGACGGCGCGTCCCTCAGGGGCTAAAGCCCGCATTTTTGTTGGTCCATGGCGGCACGGCTGAAGAGGCTGCGGAAAAGCTCGCTCCCGCGCAGAAAAAGTGTGACCTCAGCGGCTATAAAGCCGTCGTTGAAAAAAGCCAGTTATCGCAGCGGTGAACCGCTGCGCCACCCAAAATCAAGGGCGCCACCGACTTCCTGTGCATTGGGAATTCAAATGCACAGGTCCTTCCCCTTCGGCTGCGCTCAGGGTCAGGATGACAACCTGGAGGGGGTGGATCGCGGACGTGAGGTGGTCGCGGCATCCCACTCATCGCAAAGAACGCGATGAGTGGGGCACCCGGCCGTGCCCTTCCCAAAACGTATTTCTGAAACATGCTGTAAACACTATTTGCCAAACATGGGATAGTGGCTTGCCGCCCCCATCAGGAACAGCATGGGGAACGAGAGCACGAAGTTTGCGCGCGACGTAAGGAAGGCTTGCCTCGCCAGATATTTTG
>JGI12270J11330_10003168_pt1 | contig 11898 bp, 11 predicted proteins | sample PeaSoiMetSII2010_FD_11330 | JGI IMG/M metagenome (IMG submission 11330)
TTGGCAGCCCGGGTCAGGAACGGGAAATAGTTATTTTAATTCGTGAGGCAATCCGGCTAAGATTGAATAAAATGAACTGCATTTCGTTCGCCGCGCTGACCGCCGCTTTGGTTCTCTCCAGCCGCAATGTTTCGATTTCTGAAACCGTGTCAAATTCACCCCGTTCGGTTCCGGATTTTGGCCCGAACGTTTTGATCTTTGATCCGTCCATGACCAATATTCAAAGCCGGCTGGACGCCATTTCCAGCCAGCAGGAACGCAACCAGTTTGGCACCAATCGTTATGCATATCTCTTCAAGCCCGGTGATTACGATCTCGACGTGCGGGTCGGTTTCTACATGCAAGTCCTGGGACTTGGAAAATCACCCGACGACGTTGCCATCAACGGCGCGGTGCGCTCCAAGGCCCCCTGGCGGAACGGAAATGCCACCATTAATTTCTGGCGCGCGGTCGAAAATCTGTCGGTGACTCCGACGCTGGATCAGCATACCAACATCTGGGCGGTGTCGCAGGGCACCGCCTTGCGCCGTGTGCATGTGAGAGGGGATCTGACGCTATCCGATGGCGGATGGTCCAGCGGCGGTTTCATGGCAGATTGTAAAATTGACGATGTGATTAATTCCGGGACTCAGCAGCAATGGCTTTCCCGAAACGACGACTGGGGCCGTTGGGCCGGAGGATCATGGAACATGGTTTTCGTCGGCGTGGACAACCCGCCGGGCGGAACCTGGCCCAGGCCCCCTTACACGGTCATCGCCCAAACGCCGTTGATTCGGGAGAAACCGTACCTCTTTATTGATGCCGATGGTCGCTTCTTTGTCATGGTTCCCAAACTTGAGACCCATGGTACACAGGGAATCACCTGGTCAAACGGCGCAACTCCCGGCGCGCCCCTACCGATAGCCCAATTCTATCTGGCCCATCCAGAAACGGACAACGCCGCCAGCATCAATGCGGCGCTGAAACAGGGGAAAAACTTGTTGCTCACGCCGGGTATTTATCATTTGGAAAACAGCATTCAGGTTTCCCGGCCCGACACGGTGGTGCTGGGACTGGGATACCCGACCCTGGTGCCGGACCAGGGAACTCCGGCGCTGACGGTTTCCGATGTGGATGGCGTGAAAGTGGGAGGCATCCTTTTACAGGCGGGAACAAACAATTCCGCCACGCTGTTGCAGGTCGGAACCCCGGGCAGTGCAGCGTCCCACGCCGCGGACCCACTCTTTCTTTACGACATTTTCTGCCGGGTCGGCGGCGCGGCAGCCGGAAGCGCTACCGACATGGTCACTATCCATTGTAACAACGTCGTGGGCGATAATTTCTGGCTCTGGCGCGCGGACCACGGCCGGGGCGTGGGCTGGAACTCAAATACGAACTTCACCGGTTTGACCGTGTACGGGAACAACGTCACCTTGTACGGATTGTTTGTTGAACATTGCCAGGGTTATCAAACGGTGTGGAACGGTAATGGTGGCCGCGTCTATTTCTACCAATCCGAAATGCCCTACGATCCGCCAGACCAAGCGGCCTGGCGGCATGGAGACGTCGATGGTTTTGCTTCGTACAAAGTGGCCGATGGGGTAACGACCCATGAAGCCTGGGGGCTTGGCGTTTATAGTGTGTTTCGTGCCGGGCAGGTTGTGGCGGACAGCGCCATCGAAACCCCGACGGTTCCCGGCGTTAAGCTGCATCACATGGTGACCCTCCGGCTCGGCTGGCAGCGCGACAGCGGCATTCGGCATGTGCTGAATGACACGGGCGGCAGCGTGATCTCAAACCGACAAGCGACGCTAAACTAAAAAACTTAAGGAGAACGGCCCTGGACGGTGGTGCAAGAATGACATTCCGTCCAAGGCCGCCTCCGGCAACCAGTTTTTGGGATTAGTTGACCACTGGCTGCAAATTTATTCGTCGCGAGTGGCCTCGTCCGCTTCTTCCGCCAGCTCCGCCAGCTTGTCAAAGAACCCCGAGCTTTGGCCGTTGAACAGTCCCGAAGCCGTCAGGCCGGCCACTGCCGCCTTCGCGCCGGCGTTCGCGGTGAGGGTCGGCCGGATCACCGAGCAGAGCGGCAGGCTCGTGCTGATGAACTTGCACGGCGCCGGCATGATCTGGTTCGTGAAATCGGGCTGGGACGGGTCGGTTCCGTCGCCGGGAAAGAACGTGTTGCCGTCGGAACCGTTGGGAGCGACGGGGAGTTGCGGAAACAATCCGGGGACCGCCGGGGCGTTGCCGGCCTTATCCTCCCAGAGCAGGAAATGCATGATTTCCGTGCCGCCGATAGACGCAACAATTCGACTCACCTCAGGGCTGTTGACCTTCGGGGCAAACGAGGCGTACAGGCTCGAACCGCCCTGTTCAATCGTTGCGAAATGGAACCCGGCGGCGTTGGCGATGAATTGAATAGCGTCACTGCCCAGCGGCAGATTGCTGTTGGGAATGACAGGCACGTTGACCAGGTCCACGATCTGCGCGAAGGAATCGCCGAAATCGGGGTTGCCCGGAAAGCGGTAGCGATTGAACCAACTCGTATCCACCGTCAGATTCAGCAGATTGGTGAGCCGCTTCCCGCCTTTGGAGCCGGTCGCCTGGCTGCTCGGCAAATTGCGGAACGCTTCGAGGTTGACGGCCTTGTGGCCTTTGGAAACCAGGTATTGATTGATGAAGTTCTGATGGCTGAACTCGTCGCGGGCGTTCTGGTTTACATAGGTGGGCATGTCCCCATCGAGCTGTTGCAGGGCCTTCAGGAAAGGCAGGTTTCCCAGGGCGAGCTCCGTGTACTGCTGCCACAGATCGGTTTCCAGAATTTCGGCTGCGGCCAGAAATTTCAGAATAGCGACGTCGCCCGGGCTAAGGCGTGGAGTGCCACCGGCGGCGCGGGCGCCCATCCGGCTCATGAGCAGTCCGCCGGCCGGCAGCGCCGCTGCCCCGGCCAGACCCAGTCGCTTCATAAAGGTGCGACGGCCGAAGGTGCTGCCGCGGGTATCGAGTGGAGATGGTTTCGTTGAAGAAAATGGACGCGTCTTTCTGGTGCTGCTTTGATCATTTGACATACAATTCACCTTTCAGTTCTGGCGATGCCGGTTTTTCGTTTCACTGGCGCGGGCTTTATGTCCGCCCCACTCATCAGAGAAACTGCGGATGAAATTGTTCCCCTGAAAAATTTGATTGTTGCGGGAACAAAATTCGAAGAACGGCATCGGAAGACTCGCAAAAAATCGCGGCTTCAAATCCGGATTTTTAAATCGTCAATGCTTCGACGCACCTTCGGCCTGCTTGTTCGTCGGCTGGTAGAGGCCGGCTTTAATAAAAGGTTCAAGACAGGCGCCATAACCTTCCGCCTGCATTTTGTCCACGGAAATGAAGCGCAACGACGCCGAGTTGATACAATAACGCAAATGCGTCGGCCCCGGGCCGTCATCGAACACGTGCCCAAGATGGGAATCGGCCGCGCTGGAACGGACTTCGGTGCGATCCATGCCCCAGGAATGGTCAGAATGTTCGATTACATTCTGGCTCGAAAGGGGTTTGGTAAAGCTCGGCCAGCCGCACCCGGAATCAAATTTGTCCAGCGAGCTGAACAGCGGCTGGCCTGACACCACGTCCACGTAAATGCCCGGCGCGTGATTGTCCCAATAGGCGTTATGAAACGCCGGTTCGGTGGCGGCCTGTTGCGTGACGGCGAACTGTTCGGGCGTTAATTTATTCTTCAACTCGGCGGGTGACGGCTTCTTGAAAGATTGCATGGTGGTGGACGATGGATGGTTGGTGGAAGTTGCCGGGGGGCTGGCTGGCGTTGCGGTCGAAAGTTGCGAGAGCAAAGCATGAACGGGACACAGTACCAACCCGCACACCAGCCACCCGGCCGGAAAAACTTTAATCCGCACTCGCATTTTGCAAAGTAGCATATCGATTGGTCTCAGGCGAGCGGTGATAAACGAAGTTCGATTTGCCCCGCTAAGCTGGAGCGGTTATGATTGCTTATGGCTGCGTTCCGGAAAATCAGCGCGTTACTGGCGCAATGTGCCACGGTTCTTTTCCTGGCCGGCTGCTCAGGCAGGGGTCACCCCACACCCGGAATCGTCATCACCAACCTTCCCGCTTATGGTTCCAGCGATGATCTCGCCGGAGTGGTGTTGGGTGCGGACCCGACTGCTTCCCGGGTGGCTGTGTTCATTAATGTTCCGCCTTATGGCTGGTATTCCAAACCCATCTGCTCTCAAGCTCTTACGACGATCCAACCTGACGGGAGTTGGTCTGCGGACATCACCACCGGCGGAATGGATACCAACGCCACCCGGATTGCGGCCCTGCTGGTCAGCACCAACTACGATCAACCTTGTGTACTCGGGGAACCCTTTCTGCCCACCAACGTTCTTTCCGAAGCGATTGCCAGCGCCGTGGTCTCGCGCGAATATCCGGGCGTCCGCTGGATTGGTTTTTCCGGTTACGATTGGTGGGTGAAGGCCAGTTCGGGTACCAACCAACTCGGCCCGGGACCAAATTATTTTTCCGACAGCACCAACAACGTCTGGACGGACGCGCTGGGCTGGCTGCACCTGCGCATCACCAACCGGTCCAATCAATGGCAATGCGCTGAAATCGTCTCCGCGCGGACATTCGGTTACGGCAGCTATCGGTTTGAACTCGGTTCGCGCGTGGATGATCTGGACACCAATGTCGTGCTCGGCCTGTTTACCTGGAGTGACGACCCGGTCTACGCGGACCGGGAAATGGATGTCGAGTGTTCGCGCGGTTTCGCGGCGGATGCCAACAACGCGCAGTTCACGGTCCAGCCGTATAATCTCAGCGGCCATTACTCACGCTACCAGGTGCCGGCCGGACTGGCGGATACCACCCATCAGTTCACGTGGCAAAGCAATTCAGTCAGTTTTCAATGTCAGAGCGGCAGTTATTCGCCCAATCCAAATCCGACCAACGTCATTGGCGCCTGGACATTTGCCAACGCTTCCGCCGTCCCCCGGACCGGCGATGAAAACGTACGGATAAATTTATGGCTGCTTTTCGGCCATACGCCGATGGACGGCCGGGAAGTGGAATTGGTTATCAAAAGTTTCCAGTTTATGCCGCCGGGTTCGCCGCAGCCGGCATCGCTTACCGACCTCCGTGCGCCGCCGCATGGACCAGTCCAGTTCAGTATCACCGGTGAGCCGGACCGCCGATACCGGGTGCAGACGTCCGCGAATTTACTCAATTGGCTGGACCTCGCCACCGTCCTGGCGACCAACAATTTCGTGCCGTTCCAAGATGACAACCCGGCCGTCTTCGGCCAACGGTTCTATCGGGCGGTGACGCAACCTTGAAGAAATCAGAAATGCCGGGGTGGATTTGGGTCTGCGCGAAAGGGGAAAATTGGGTAGTGGGCTGCTTTGAAAATGGTCGTTGACCTCTCCGGCGGGTTACGCGTTAATCCCGCCAGAATGTATTTATTGATTTGTATCCTGGCCGGGGTTTTTCTGGCTTATGTGGTCGTTCTTCTTCAACAGCAAGGTCGGCCAGACCAGGTGGACGCAAAACTATTGCGGCAGTTTCGACGCGACGATGCCTGGTTGATTCTGATCGGGGCATTGGTTGGCTTTGTCTTTTACTTCTTTCTCTTCGTAAAGGAACATTCGGATTATTAAACCAAACGGGCAATTTCCTCCAGATGGTTGTTCCCTGAACTCCCAGGCACTTTTATAAAGCGAGGCGCAGCGTTTCAGCCAGTTCCTCCGGCGTGAGCGCAATGGGGTTCGCCTTCATACTGCTGGCTTGCATGGATTTCTTCACCAATTCGGCAACATGCTCTGATTTGATGCCGTAAGTGCCGAGGCGCGGAATTTTCAAATCACCCGCCAAATGGCGAACCCACTCCACGCCGTCATCCGCTGTGGCCGACACTTTACCGATCAGCAACTGTGCCACCTTATCGTAGCGTCGCAATGCCTCGCTGTCCGGCGCCCGTTGCCGTAGCGCCTGGATATTGGCATTCATGACCTGCGGCAACAACGCCGCACAAATTGCCCCGTGCGGCGCGTTGGAAAACATTCCGCCCATCGGGCCGGCGAATCCGTGTACCGCGCCCAGGCCGGCGTTGGCCAATGCCAGCCCGCCGAACAAGCTCGCGATGGCCATGTTTTCACGTGCGGACTTGTTTTGGCCATCCCCGAACGCGGCACGCAACGAGCGCGCCGCCCGGCGGATGCCCTCAACACATAATCCGTCCGTCATCGGATTCGCCCGCGAACCGACATACGGTTCGATGAGTTGCGTCAGCGCATCGAGGCCGGTGCTGGCCGTGAGGGCCGGCGGCAAATCACAGGTCAACTCGGGATCCACCACGGCTACGCGCGCCAGCATGAGCGGGCTGCGCAGGCTGACTTTCAATTTGTGTTCCGGCGATGCCAGCACGGCGTTGCGCGTGACTTCCGAACCGGTGCCGGCCGTCGTCGGAATGGCAATGAACGGCACGGACCGTTTTTTCAAAGTCTGGCCGCGCCCGACAATCTCCACGTAATCCAGCAACTCGCCGTCATTCGCCAGCATCGCGGCAATGGCCTTGGCCGCATCCAGCGCGCTGCCGCCGCCAAAGCCGATGACGAACTCGCATCGCTCCACCTTCGCCACCTTGGTCTCCTGCTCGATGGCAACGAGTTCTGGTTCTCCCCGAACGGTGAACGTGACCGGGCTGATGCCGTTCGACTGCAAATGGGCCAGCAATTTTTCCGCGCGTGACGAATCCCGTCCGGTCACCACCAGCGCGCGCGAACCGAATTCGTTGGCTATCGTACCGATTTCGCGCAACCTGCCTGGGCCGAAAATGATTCGTGTCGCGGTGGCAAATTCAAAGTGCATACAGTTGGCGCCGGTAGGGACGCCGCGCTGCGGCGTCCGGTCGGCGCGGCGCGCCGACCCTGCCTTTTACCATTCGGCATCATCGGGAAACACGTTGTCGAACTTCACGCTGCGGCGCGGCTCGGCCATCATCGGCGCGACAGCGTCACGCCAGACCGGATAATGTGCCGTTTCCTTGTGCGCGGCGGCGGCGGCGGCATCGCGATAGACCTCCACAAACACAAACCGCGTCGGGTCATCCTGCTGTTGGACGACGTCAAACCGCGCCACGCCCGGTTCTTTCAGACTGGCGCGTCCATTGGCCAGCGTCGCCTGCTTGAAGGCCTCCACGCAATCCGGTTTGACCTGAACCTGAATGTGTACCACGAGCATAAATCGCCTTTCGTTTGGGCCGGCCCGGGAGTGGATCAGCTTGCCGGCCCGGCCTTCCTGTGCTGTTCGCGACGCACCCGGATCAACGCCACTTCTTCCCGGATATTCAGCAGCGAAAGCTGCGTGGCATGAAACAAATGCACACAACCGCCAATCAACCCGCCCACGCCGACAAAGCCCAGCAGCAAACCGGCGCCAATAATGACCCGAATGAGCGTTTCATGACCCAGCTCTCCGAACAACGCCCCGAGCAGCGTTACCAGGCTCGCCCCGGCGAAGGCGCCCAGCGCCACATAAATCCAGCGCAACGAGCTCAGCAAAAGCTTGGCCTGTTGTTCGACCCGGTCGGCCTTTTCAACGAATTCAGGTTCCTGCGCCGTGGCCGGGTCGGCGGATTCCTTCAACAGTTCATGCATCCGGTCGCGGGTGCGCAACATGCGGTTGATGGTGCTCATCGCCAGCACGCTGGTCGCATTCGTCAAAATCGCCGGGGCCGCGATGAAGGTAAGAATCGCGAACGGATTGTTCGTCAACAAATTGCCGCCCATAATTTCCGGATTTTGAAATCCGCCTCCCTGTTTAATACCGCGATTGCTCCGGCCAGGTCAAATCTTCAGGTCCGGAACCGGCCTCCCGATTAGTTGCAGCGTCGAGCCTGTGGCTCGAATGAATCGGGCACAGCGCCGACACTACAACTCAAATCAGAACATTGCCCGTCCGGGCGGTGCGTTGGGTCAGACGAAATTTCCCCGAAGCCGCCGGCACCAGAACCGGCATGGCTTCGGTTTTGATTGGATGGTGGAGATTGAGCAACGCCCCGAGCCGCGAACGGACGTGACTTAATCGCTGTTCATCCGGTCCGGCGCCATCGGGCACGAAGCGCAAAGTGCCATCACCCTGCTCATCCTGTCGCAATTCGTAATGGACCATGCCGTGCAGCCCGGCAAAACACTGGTCCACCTGCCAGGTGGTGACGCGGCGCCCGTCGGTCGCCGTCAGCGCGTCGCGTGACCGGCCGTGAACCACAAAGTCGCTGATGTAGGGACGCTCAATCCTTTCCGCGAGATCGCCGATGCGATAGCGGAGCAACGGCATGTAATCGTTGGACAGGGTGGTGACCACCAGCTCGCCGACGCCGTGTGCGTCCGCGTCCACGATTTCCAGGAACGCCGTATCGTAGCTGGGTTTCATTGCGCCGTGCTCGTTTTCCATGAGCAGATGGCCGGTCTCCGTCGAGCCGTAAAGGTTGAAGACCGGCACCCCCAAGACGCGTTTCAGAATCCGGCGGTGCACCACACTTACAAATTCATAGCTGCACAACACGAACCGCACCGACGGAAAACGGATGTGGTGTTGTTCGCAGTAAAGCGCGAAGCGGGCGCCGTGTACCGGGTCCAGATCGAGAAATTGCGGCGACCATTCGGTAATTTCCGACGCCATGCGCGCCAGTTCTGCGTCATCCAGCAGAAACGGAATGCGCGCCAGGTTTACGTACAGCGTGTTGCCCAATATCCGTTGTTCGCGTGACATCCAGACCGTCGGGCACGTCAGGCCATTGCAGGCGGGCGGCACCAGCGTGGCGCGACGGGCGTTGGGATGTTCATCCAGCACCCGGGCGACAAAATGATTCAACCGCAGCGCGCGTTCCTCCTGCGCATTCCACCAGCCGCGGCCGAAAATCACCGGCAGCCGTTCCTCGGAAGTGCCGGAGGTGTGTTCCAGTTCCACCAGGTTTTTCTCCAGCAACGATTCGAGCAACTGCCCATCGGAAAGAAAATTTCGCGGAAAGCCATTCCGCATGTCGCGCTTTGCCAGCAGCGGCAGGCCCTTGAAACACTCAATACCGGGAGTTTGACACCCTGCCCGCGCCAACGAATGGCGATAGAGCGGCACGTTCCGCCAGCGTGGAAGAAGTTCCTCCAACTGCGGGATTTGCGCGGCTTCACGAATCAGTTCCGGCGTCGCCAGCATGGGCGAAATATACACGCTTTTTGCGGAATGCAAATTCAACGAATGGCGGCATGGGAATTCCGGGGCGCGACCGTCGTCGCGCGGGCCTGGCAGATGCTGCGGTAAAATTCGCCGACGCGCGTCATTTTGCGCGGAAGTCTTTCATCATTGAAATCCACCGCCAGCAACCCGAACTTTTTTGAATAGCCGAACTGCCATTCGAAATTATCCAGCAGCGACCAGTAGAAAAACCCGCGCACATCCACGCCACCCTCCACCGCGCCGTGCAGTTCGCGCAGATGTTCCGTCAGGTCAAGGATGCGGAAATTTTCGTTGGACGATGCCGAACCGTGCTCGGTGATGTAGAGCGGCAGACCATATCGCCGGTGAAAATTCCGCAGAACGGTTCCCAGCCCGCCGGGATGCCGCTCAAACATGTCATCGCAAACCACGCCCAGCTGCGCGAGCTGTTTGGGGCAGGCGCCGCCGGCCGGAACCATGGGTTCAAAATTTTTGAACCGCGTCAGCCCGTAATAGTTCACGCCCAAAAAGGTGGACGCCGCCCGGCGTCGCCCGCCCAGAAACGCGTCCAGCACAAAACGATTGAACGCGTGATGAGAAATGCCGGCGAGCAGGCGGTCCCAAAGCGCGTGCTTTTGAAACGGCCCGAAAAAAGTCCAGTTTTTGGCAATGCCGATTTCCGGCGTCCGGCCACCGTTGCCGGCTTGCCTGAGGACTTCACTGGCGCGCACGTGCGCCACGGCCATGTGCTTGATGCTTTTCCGATAAGACAGCAGCCGCCATTTGTGGAACGGCGGAAAGCCGCCCAACAGATAGGTCAACGACGCATACGTGTCCGGCTCATTAAACGTGTTCCAGAGCCAGACCCGCTCCTTCAAGGCCGATACCAGTTTCGTCACGTAATCCACAAACGCCGGAACCGTGGCCGGATTCAGCCAGCCGCCCGCCGACGTAATCCACGGCGGATTGGAAAAGTGATGCAGCACCACCATCGGCGTGATGCCCGCGGCCTTGAGCCGGTCGAGCAGGTCCACGTACCGCTCCAGTTCCGGCCCGTTGAGCGGCGCAAAGGGCGCGGCTTGCAGGCGCGACCATTCGATGCCCATGCGGTAGGCGTTTACGCCCAGTTGCGCCATCCAGTCCACGTCCTCCGCATAGCGGTGATAATGATTGCAGGCCACGCGGCAATGTCCGCCGTCCGACGCGACATAATCCGTCCATTCGTTGGCGACGTGGCCTTCGACCTGCGTCGGTGATGTGGCCGTGCCCCAGAGAAAATTGTCCGGAAATTTTAAAACGCCTGCCATGGTGATGAACAATATGAGGCAAAATGAAACGGATGACCAGTCTGGAGTCGCCCTTCAAGTCAACGGAGGGAATCCGGTGAATCCGTTAGCCGCAAATGAATGATGGACTTTCCCGCTTTCATGAACGATAGTGACCCTGTTCCTGCCCAGCGAGCCGGATCCAGGTTTGTTTTCGACCCCCAAATTTTATGGCCAAGAAACCAGCAATTGTCAGCACGCCGTTACCGGACGCAACCCCGGCCAGTGAAACGGTGGAGCAACATTTTGACCGCATCCTGTCGTGCGACGATTTCAAAATCCTGAAAGCCGTCTTCGACCAGTTGCAAATGGACGCCACAGCGATGCACGGCGCGATTGTCACCACCAATTCCTATCGGAATTTTTTAAGCAAGCTGGGCTATCGCATCATCCTCGTGCCACAAATCCACGAGCAGGACTGCTACTCCCGGATGGGCCCGGCCGGCGGCATCCGCGCCGTGCTGCCGGTTCACAATATCGCCACCTACAGCACGCTGGTCACGCTCGTGAATTACGATTCGACGGTGACCACCACCCCGAAATCCATGGACTTCTACGATGACCGGCTGGCTGAATTCAAGACCCAGTTGATGAAATAGGTTTGGAATGGCGGAAGACGAACCATCGTCACGCCATATTCCTTCCGGCAATCCAGCCGGTCGTCCAGGCCGCCTGGAAATTGAAGCCGCCCGTGATGCCGTCAATGTCCAGCAATTCCCCGGCGAAAAACAGTCCGGGGCAAATCCGGCTCTCCATGGTTTTAAAATTCACCTCGCTCAGCCGGACCCCGCCGCAGGTTACAAACTCATCCTTGTTCAGGCTCTTGCCGCTCACGGAAAATTCCGTGCGCCGCAACTGGTGAGCGAGTTTGTGCTGCGCAGCCCGCGAGAGCGCCGACCATCTTGTCTCACGCGAGATGCCTGAAGCGCAAACGAGTTGTTCCCAAAGGCGCGCCGGCAGTGGCGGGACGGGCGAATTCACGATTAATTTTGCCGGTTGCGAATGGCGCCGCGCCGCCAGGTCGGTTGCGAGATTTTCCGCGTTCTGTTGCGGCAGCCAGTTCACCTGGAGCGGAAAGGAATAATTCAGTTCGTGCAACTGTCGCGCGCCCCACGCCGACATCCGGAGGATGGCCGGGCCACTCAGGCCCCAATGCGTTATCAACAACGCGCCACGCTCGCGGAGTCTTGTTTCCGAAACCGCTACTTCAGCCATTTCGACCGACACGCCAGCCAGCTCCCGCAACCACGGTGTCTCGATGTGGAATGTGAACAGCGAGGGCACGGGTGGTTCCAGCGTGTGCCCGAGCGAAACGGCCAGTTGACCCAACGCGGGCGTCCGGCAACCACCTGTGGCCAAAAGCAGACAATCGCACGTC
>JGI12270J11330_10003171_pt1 | contig 11893 bp, 7 predicted proteins | sample PeaSoiMetSII2010_FD_11330 | JGI IMG/M metagenome (IMG submission 11330)
CGATTCCCCGGGGAGGCCAAATTCAGCAGCGGTTACAGTTCAGAAACCAGGAACATCCTGTTCATAGAACCCGGGCAGAAAGCAGCGCACTGGCTTCTTAACGATAACGACCACATCTTAGTGGACTCCTCGGATATTACAGACGAAAAGGAGCCGAATGAAAGGCGGGTCGTCGTAACCGCGGTTCTGGTGAAATCGGCAACCGAATCTCCGGAAAGTGCTGCCGGAAAACTCCTACTTTTTGACCCTCCGGGCAAAAAGATAATCGAACTAGCCGACCATGTGAGAACAATTCAGGTTGCCTCAATCAAAGGAGGGGAGTTAAGCGTTCTTTACGAACGCGACAAGCGACTGTTTCTTGATGTCTTTGACCCACAGTCCATGGGCAAGCTGCGTGAGCAAGAGATTGAGGTTCCACAATTAAAATGAAATGCGCTGGCAGAGCCGGGCACGGGCGCGATCAGCCCTGAAAGCGGCGGCGAGCCGCCGCACTCCAAAATAGGAACCCGAGGCTCGTGCGCACACTCCGTACCTGGAGCACCCTCCGCCGGATTTTCAGTGTTCGATGAGTTGATAGCATGCAAAAACGCGCTTGGTTCGTTGCAGTCGAGGATGTTTGGCCTTGTAATAGCGCCAGAGAGCGATAGAATTCGAACAAATAGGTGCTGAAAGAAAAAAGATTTCAATTTGCATGGGGCCGCAGCGGACGACGCAAACTGGTGTGACGCCCGCGCCCCAAAGCGAAGCTAATTTGTCCAGACGAACGACAGAGGGCATTCCATGAATTCAATTCAAAGAAGCAAAGTGCGGGGTGCGGTCAGATGGATCGCGCTGGTGGCAATTGTGGCGTTGAGCGCGGGAATGGCGCTGGCCCAGAGCGTGCCGGTAGTCACGGGCGATGCGCGCGTGGACAAGCTGCTGAGCCAGATGACGCTCGCTGAAAAGCTGGCGCTGATCCACGGCACCCCCGAAGACCCCGCGGTCTACCAGGGCCAAGCCGGGTACTTGAGCGGCGTTCCGCGCCTTGGCATTCCAGGGCTGCGTTTTGCCGATGGGCCTCCGGGCGTACTGACGCGGCACCCATCGCAGGGGGAGACCGCCACTATGGGCGTAGCCGCCACCTTCAGCGTCAAGGACGCGGAGGACAACGGCCTGGTCATCGGCCGCGAAGACCGCGCCCTGGGCATTGACGTTTCCCTGCAACCCTTTGTGAACATCGACCGTGATCTCGAGTTTGGGCGCGGCTATAACACGTTCGGCGAAGATCCGTTCCTTTCGGGCGAAATGGCCGCCGCACAGATCAAGGGCATCCAGTCGCAGCACGTCATGGCCCAGGTGAAACACTTCGTGGCCTACGACTCCAACAGCGGCAATATCTGGGTGGATGACCAGACGCTGCATGAGGTCTACGTGGCGCCGTTCGACGCGGCCATCAAGGCCGACGTTTCGTCCATTATGTGTTCCTACAATCGCGTCAACGGGACCTTTGCGTGCGGCAACGAGTCCACGCTGACCAAAATCCTGCGCGACGAGATTGGCTTCAAGGGATTCGTGACCTCGGATTGGGGTGCGGTCCATGCCGTCAACTTCATCAACGCTGGGCTGGACATGGAGATGCCCGGTGAGCCTTCTAAAGAGCCGGGCGCTTTCTCCATCCCATCCTTCTTCGATTCGCAGCCCTTTCCGGCCCCGCGCCCGGCCTTGACGGACGACACCTTGGACAGTATGTTCGGCAGCCATCTTCCTGAGGAACCGGTCCGGGAGCGCAGAGGGGCCGGGGGCGATTTCGGGCTGAAACTCGACATGAAAAAGATGCCTGAGGCCCTCAAGGATGGCACGGTGAACGAGGCCGCCATCACTCGCGCCGCCGGGCGCGTGCTCTACGAAATCATCCACTTCGGCTATCTGGACGGCCAGTCGAAGCACGAGGTCACTGAACAATCCATCGAGGCCAACGCCAGGATCATCGAGAAGACCGGCGAAGACGCCGCCGTGCTCCTGAAGAACGAAGGGGGCGCATTGCCTTTGAAGGCCGGCGATCTCGATTCCGTGGTGCTCATCGGTCCCACCGCCCTCCAGGTGGACTCGATCGGCATCAGCGGCGAACGGTCCGTGGGTCTGCCATGGCGGCAGGTCGGCCCGCTTGAGGCCATGAAGAAGATTTCGGGCAATACCCACATACGTTTTGCCGTGGATGACGATATGACCGGCTCCCCGGTTCCGGCTTCCGCGCTGAGCCACGATGGCAAACCCGGCCTGGAGCGCACCGGCTCGGGCGCCCCACAGATTGATGCCGAACTCAACTTCACCAGCAAGGCCGGCAATGTGCTCGCTCCCAACTCGGACGTTACCTGGAAGGGTTCGCTCACCGCGCCCCATGCCGGCACGTACTGGCTTTATTTGCAGGCCATGGGCACCAACGCTGACATGTGGCTCGACGGCAAGCGCCTGGCGGGCACCGGCGCCCGACAGGGTGGCGTGCACGGAGACATCCTGCAGGCCAACCAGGACAACGTCGTACCCACTGCCGATGGGCTTGACAACGTTCGCCGCGCGGTTGAACTGACCGCCGGGCCGCACGCCATCGAGATCAAAACCAGCCCCGACACCTCCAACGCACCCGTCCAGGTGCGCCTCAATTGGTACACTCCCGAGCAGCGCAAGGCCGACCACGAGGCCGCCATTGCGGCAGCTAAGAACGCCAAAACAGCAGTGGTTTTTGTCTGGACCCGCCTTGCGCCAGTCTTCGGCTTGCCTGGCGAGCAGAACAAGCTCGTCGAAGAGGTGGCCGCAGTCAATCCCAACACCATCGTCGTCCTCAATACCAGCCAGCCCGTGGCTCTGCCATGGATCGACAAGGTGAAGGCTGTGCTCGAAATGTGGTGGCCCGGCGATGAAGGCGGCTGGTCCACGGCCAACTTGCTGCTCGGCAAATCCAGCCCCGCCGGGCGGCTGCCCGTCACCTGGGGCAAGCGCCTTGAGGACTACGCCGCCGCGGATCCCAAGCATCCTGAGCGCTCGCAGAAAGGCGTCGACGGCAAAACCACTTACAGCGAAGGCGTCAACGTGGGCTACCGCTGGTTCGACAAGGAGAAGGTCGATCCGCTCTTCGCCTTCGGCCACGGATTGAGTTACACCACCTTTGAATACTCTGGGCTGAAGATTGCCAAGGCCTCCGATGGCGGCTTCGACGTCGAGGTACACATCAAGAACACGGGCAGCGCGGACTCGGACGAGGTTCCCCAGGTTTACCTGGGCGCACCGGCGGAGATTCCCGCTGGCGTGCAGTTCCCGGTACGCGCTCTGGCCGCCTTTACTCGAGTTCACCTAGCCGCAGGCGAAAGCAAGAGCGTCACGCTGCAGGTGCCGCTGCGCCAGTTGCAATATTGGTCTACAACCAGCCACGCTTGGGTAACCGCCAGCGGCAAGCGCTTGCTAAGCGTGGGCGCTTCGTCCCGCGACCTGCGTCTAGAGCAAAGCATCGAGTGATAATCTGTGTTGTCGGGAACTGACATGCCGCGATTCCGGCGGCGCTCAAACGGCGATCAGCCGCTTTTGCGGGAGTGAAAAGGTTGCGCCCGGGCGCATTTTCGCTCCCTGACCAGGGTGAGACTCATCGCAATGGGCAACCCCAAGGAACTCAGTGGGGGCGAGCTGGTCATAGAGAGGCTGCGGGCTCAGCAATCAGAGCAGCGCGGACCCACCGGGTACGAGCTTCCAGTTCAAGGATTTCCCGCATATTTCACTTCGCTGCGGGCGCGTACTTAATTCCCAACTGATCGAACAAAAAGCTGAAGACGTCAGCGTCCTGCTCGATTTGTTCGTCCAGGGCAGTGCCGATGCCATGCCCGGCGCTCGACGTGGTGCGCAGGAGGATAGGGTAGCCGGAGCTGCTGGCGGCCTGCAATCGCGCGATCATCTTGCGCGATTCCATGGGATTTACGCGGTGATCGTTCTCGCCCGTGGGCATGAGAATCGCCGGATAGGGTGTGCCGTCCTGGACGTGATGATAGGGCGAGTAGGCGTAGAGCGCTTTGAACTGGCCGGGATCTTTGACGCTCCCGAACTCCGTGACATTGAAGGCGCCGTTGGGATCAAGCTCGACGCGCAGCATGTCGTAAATGCCAACGAAAGAGACAACTGCGCGAAACAGCTCGGGACGCTGCGTGAATGCCGCGCCCATCAGCAGTCCTCCGTTGCTGCCGCCCACAATCGCGAGATGAGCAGGCGAAGTGTATCGCTGGTCAATCAGGTATTGGGCAGTGGCGAGGAAATCGTCGAAGACGTTCTGCTTGTGCGTGAGGTTGCCGGCCTTGTGCCACTCCTCGCCATATTCCCCGCCGCCGCGCAGGTTCACATCAACGAAGACGCCGCCCTGATCCAGCCAGAGGCGGGTGAACGGTCCGACGAAATAGGGCTTTTCGTTGATGCCGTATCCTCCGTAGCCGGATAGGAGAGTGGGATTGTTGCCGTCGAGCCGCGTGCCTTTGCGACGCACAATAGTCACCGGAACGCGTGTGCCGTCTTTGGAAACGACAAAGTCACGCACAACCTCGGCGTCCTCGAATTTCACGGGAGAGGTCTCAAAGAGCGCGGTGCGGGTGGCTTTTCCACTGGCGGCATCAAAGCGGTACCAAGCGGGCGGCTCAAGGTAGGTGGAGGTGTAGAAAAGCATATCGCCCCCGCCGGTGGAAATCATGTCGTCGACCGCCGAGACCGGCGGCAGAGGCGGCGCGGGGAGAGCCCTGCCCCGGCTGTCGAAGATGCGCACGCGCGATGGACCGCCCAGGATATCGATCACATAGAGATGACCCTGCGCGGGCACGAAGTCTTCGATGGATGCACGATTGGCGTCGTCGGAGCCGGAGCCTGAGGATTGCGGAACCACCACTCTGGCTTGCGCGAGATCCAGCTGCGCCAGTGGTAGCGAGAGAATCTGGCCGCGCGGCGCGTCCTTGCGCGATAGCATGTAGAGCACAGGATCCAGGCCGAATTTCACGGAAACAATTCCATCCTCGAAATGGGTGACTTGGGTCCACTTACCGGCAGAATCCATCACGTAGTGCTCGTACTGGCCGCCATCTCCGTTGCCCACGGAGGCCAGCAGCCAGCGTCCGTCGTCGCTGGTGCTCAACAGAATCTCGGCGATGCGGGGAAATTCCTTGCCAATGATGTAGGTATCCTGCTTCGGGTCAGTGCCCAGCTTGTGAAAGTAAACCTGCTGGTAGAAATTTGCGTCCTCGGCAGGCCGCTCCTTGCCTTGCGGATAGCGCGTGTAGTAGAAGCCGGAGTTGTCGCCTTTCCAGGCGATGCTGCCTCCGGCGGTGGCAAAGTTCACACGAGGGACAGAGTCGGGCAGTTCCTTGCCGGTGGCGACTTCAAAAACATGCGCGGAACTGTCCTCGGAGCCGTTTTCCGAAAGGGCAGCGGCGACGTATTTCCCGCCGAAAGAAGGCACGTAGAAATCCATGGCGAGCGAACCCTTCGCGCTGGCGGCGTTGGGATCGAAAATGACTTTCGCGCCGGCAGGATCATCCACCGAGCGCATCGCCACCAGCACAGGCTGCTGTTGAGGCGGCTGGTATCTGTTGGCGAACAGCACTCCGTCACGGAACTGCAAGGAGTGGTAGGAAACAGAAGTGGCGGCGACGAGTTCGCGCATGTGCTCCTCGATGAGCGGGCGTGCGGACAGGTGGTCCAGATAATCGCGTGTGCGGGCGTTCTGCGCGGCGCTCCACCGCTTGACGGCGGGGTCGTCCCAGTTTTCCAGCCAGCGGTAATCATCCGTGACTTTTACGCCGTGATATTCATCGGTGACGGAGCGCTTGGGGGTAACTAGTGGAGCAGGGATGGTCTGCGCCTGGGCGAAGGCGGTAAGACCTAGCCACAAGATCGTCAGGCAGCCACGCAAAATCTTCTTCAAGGGAGTGCGCTCCTTCCGAGCAAGGTGCTAGCGAGGCAAGTTTTTCTGCGCCGGTCCGGTCTGGCATAGTAACCTAGAGCCGCGGGGCCGTACAACGCGCAACTCGCGCCGATCAGAACTTGACTTGTTGCCAATCCCCGGCCTTAAACACCCTTGAACAGCTTATGCTAGAGTGAAAAGGTTGCGCCCGGGCGCATTTTCGCTCCATGACCAAGGTCGGATTCATCTCTCTGGGCTGCCCNAAGAACCTCGTTGATAGCGAGGTGATGATGGGCATTCTGGCGCGCGAAGGCTACGAACTTACGCCGCGCGCGGACGAAGCCGAAATCCTTGTGGTCAACACCTGCAGCTTCATCGAACCCGCACAAAAGGAATCCATCGAAGCCATCCTGGAAATGGCCGAGCACAAGAAATTCGGCGCGGCCCGGAAACTCATCGTCGCCGGCTGCCTGGTGGAGCGCTTCCGCAATCAAATTCTGGAGCAGGTGCCCGAGGTGGACGCCGTCGTGGGCACCGGCGAGGTCGAGCGCATCCTGGAAGCGGTCCAGGGCGACCTGAAGGCCCTGCCCGCGCAGCCTCCATCGTTCCTCTATCACGACCTTACACCGCGCATCGTCACCACGCCGAAGCATCAGGCGTACATCAAGATCGCCGAAGGCTGCGATCATCCCTGCACGTTTTGCATTATTCCCGAGTTGCGCGGCGTGTTTCGCAGCCGGCGTTTTGAATCGGTGATTCGCGAAGCGGAGAATCTTGCCGCGGCCGGTGCGCGAGAGATCACCCTGATCGGGCAGGACACGACTTCGTATGGTGAAGACCTCAGCCTGCGTGACGGGCTGGCGCTTCTTCTGGAGAGGCTGGCGCAGGTCGAGGACCTGACGTGGGTGCGCTTTCTGTACGCGTATCCGAATCGCGTCACGCAGAAACTCCTGGACACGCTGGCGGCCCATCCGCGCCTGGCAAAGTACGTTGACATGCCGCTGCAGCACGCCAGCCGCAATGTTCTTGCCCGCATGAAGCGCGGCTCCAACGGTGACGCCTTCCTGAAGTTGCTCGAGCGCATCCGCGCCACGATTCCTGGCGTGGCCCTGCGCACCAGTTTTATCGTGGGCTTCCCCGGCGAATCCGAAGCCGATTTCAAGGAACTTTATCAATTCGTCGCCGCTGCGGAACTTGATTGGATGGGCGTCTTTGAATACTCGGATGTGGACAACGCCGCCAGCTTTCTATTGGATGGAAAAGTTGACACCGCCACGATCAGCGATCGCCGCAATCGTTTGATGGCGCTGCAAAAGAAGATTTCGCGCCAGAAGCTGCGCGCCTGGAAAGGCCGCGTAGAAACGGCTTTGATTGAAGGTCCGTCCGCAGACAATCCGCTCGTTTGGGAAGCGCGGCTGGAAGGCATGGCTCCGGACATTGACGGGAAGCTCTATTTGACGGACATCGAGGTTCCGGGCCCGACGCCGTCCTCTCCCGCGATTTCCGCGCAGCCCGGCGACGTGGCGCGCGTGGAAATCACCAAGACGGACGCCTACGACCTGATAGCCCGCGTGGTGGAGATTCTCCCGCGGCCCGCCCTGCGCACCTTGCCGGCGGTCAACGCGCCGCCACCACCGCAAGCACTCACGCGCATCTCCACCGGGGCGGCTCTGCGCGTGCTTGGCTGAGAAGTTCCACTCCCTCTGTGCTCATCCGCGCCGAGTGTGGTAAAACTCTTGCTTTGATATGAGACACCGCTGCCCCATCTGCAAGAAGCCCACGGACTCCGCCGAGCACGCGGATTTTCCGTTCTGTTCGGAGCGTTGCCGCCTGCTCGATCTGGGCGCTTGGGCCTCGGAAAAATATGTCGTTTCCGATCCTGTGTTTGACGAAGAAGAGCTTCTCGAAACCGATCGCTCCGCGCAACAAAAAGGCCAACGTGAACCCGATGAAACCATCCAATAACGCACCAGCAACCACGGGGAATCCTAGGGCACAAAAACCGCGCCTCGCTTTCGCCATGGCGACGGTCCTGGGCACGGGCTATCTGAAGCCGGGTCCCGGCACTTGGGGCTCGCTCGTGGGCGTGTTGATCGCCGTGTTGTCACATCCCTACACATGGTTCGTCTTTGTTGGCTACGGCCTGAGCAAAAGCCTGCATGAAAACGCGCCCTTGCTCTCCGGTTCGCTCGGCGCTTTCATCCTTCTCGTGCCCTCCGTGGCGGTGTGGTTCCTCCTGGCGTATCTGGGAGTGCGAAGCAGCACCAAGGTGGCCCAGTTTGCCGGAACAAAAGATCCACAATACGTGGTGATCGACGAAGTCTCCGGAGTGCATCTCGCGCTCATGCTCGGACTCGCTCCGCTCAGCACGCCCGCCACCTTCTTCCGCGCCGGCGATGCCGCGGCCTTCGCTCTTTACACCGGGATGAGCCTGCTCAACTGGAAATACCTCCTCGCCGGGTTCATCCTCTTCCGCCTGTTCGATATCACCAAGCCTTTTCCCTGCGGACGCCTGGAAAACCTCCCCGGCGGCTGGGGCATTATGGCGGATGACTGGATGGCGGGGATCTACGCTGCCATTTGCCTGCGTCTCGCGCTACACTTTCACTGGTTGTAATCGGTTGCGATAGGAATTTAATGGCGAATGAGTGGGTACCGGCTGCGAAATCCCGGCACCTGCTGTAAAATCTGGCTCCGGTTATGAAACTAGGCTTCGGCACTTCAGCAGAAAAGAACGGCGTTCCGCGGATCGAGCGCATCGCCCCATCCGCGGCCATTCCCGGCGGCGAAATTACCGTGTACGGCAGCGGTTTCATCTCGCGGCCTGGCGCGCTCCCCGTCGTCCGCTTTGGAGAGGCGGAAGCACTCCTCTCCCTCACCGGCAGTAATCGTTTGATCGCGCGTGTTCCAGAGAGCGCCAGTGGCGGCACGATTCAGATCGCGAACGCGCAAAGTGAGAGCCAGCCGTTCCCCGTTTCGATCGGCTTCCAGATCGCCGACAATTTGCATCCGGTGGCGAATCCCGCCGTGGATGCCCACGGCAACATCTATGTCACGTTTAGCGGCCCGCGCGGGCAGCGCGTGCCTGTCTCGCTCTACAAAATCACCGCCAACTACAGCGTAAAACCCTACGTCACTTCGCTCATCAATCCTTCCGGCCTGGCTGTTGACGTGAAGGGCGATCTCTTCGTCTCCTGCCGTCACGACGGCACGATCCACCGCGTCACACCCGATGGGCAGTCGGAGCAGTGGATTGAAGGCATGGGCGTCGCCACGGGTTTGGCTTTCGATCGCGCCGGCAATCTCTTTGTCGGCGATCGCAGCGGCACCATCTTCAAGATCAGCCCCTCCCGGGAAATCTTTGTCTTCGCTACGCTGGAGCCCTCGGTCGCCGCTTACCATCTTGCGTTTCATCCCAGCGGGGAACTCTACGTGACCGGCCCCACCACCTCCAGTTACGATCGCGTTTACCGCATCACGCAGGGCGGCGAGGTGATTGTCTTCTATCGCGGCCTTGGCCGGCCGCAGGGCATCGCCTTCGACCGCGAATCGAATTTGTATGTGGTGGCGTCTTACGGCGGGCGCCGCGGCATCGTGAAAATCACGCCGCAGGGCCACGCGGAGCACGTGCTTAGCGGCTCCGCCCTCGTGGGGCTCTCCCTGCTGCCCACCGGCCGCGCCATTCTCGCCTCCAACAGCGCGCTCTTCACCCTCGACTGGAACGTCCGCGGCCTGCCCCTGCTGGGCTGATTCACTCCGCTCCTGGTAGGGTTTTGTAGCGGCCGCCTTCTGAGGCGGGCGCCTTTGACGTCCACGGTGGACACCATAAAGCGAAGGAAGAGGGCATCTGCGCGGACATTTGCGTGAGCGATCCGGCAAACGGATACTCCCCGACGGCGCGGGACAATCCCTTCCGTACAGGATTCATCCAGATGTAATAGGCAACCGGCTCGATCGGCTCGTTTTGGCGGAGAATGTGATCGAAGAACTTCTTCTGCCATAGGAGTTGCGACGTATTCTGCCGGTAGGCACGGCTTGTTTTGAGTTTGAAAGTTTTGATGAAGTTCGAGAAATCGCTTGAGGCAAGAAGGCCCTCGGCCAGGAAATGGATATGGTCCGGCATGATGCAGTACGCGTGGATTGCAAAGCCCTGTTCCGTGGATTCCGAGCGGAGGACTTCGAGAAGCCAACAGCAGGATGTTGCGTCGGAGAATACATAGCGCCGGCCGCAGCAACATAAGGTCACAAAATAGAACTGGCGGCCCGTGTAGCTGCCTTTTGAGAGACGGATATTCTTGTGAAAGTACATATTGGGGTGCTGATCAAATCCCTAAGTATAATAATACATATTATTGACCGATGCGTAATATGAAAAGGCGCCCGCCTCAGAAGGCGACCGCTACAAAAGCAAATGCAGAAGTTTGCAACGAACAGCGGTGAGCTACAATACTTCCTACGCATGAAAGCTGAAATCATCGCGGTTGGCTCGGAACTTCTCACTCCCGATCGCCTGGATACCAATTCCCTTTTCCTCACCGAAGAGCTGAATAAGCTGGGCATCGAGGTTCTTCGCAAAACCATTGTCGGCGACAATCGCGAACTCCTTGCCGAAGCCTTTCGCGATGCATTGAACCGCGTGCCGGTGGTGATCGCCAGCGGTGGACTCGGCCCCACGGAAGATGACCTGACGCGCGAAACCGTTGCTGAACTCCTCGGCCGCAAGCTGCGCCGCAATGAGGAAGTCGTCCGCGCCATCGAAGCGCGCTTCCGCAGCTTCAAACGCGATATGCCCGCCGTGAATCTCCGCCAGGCCATGGTGCCCGAAGGCGCGGAAGTTCTCGCAAATCCTCGGGGCACCGCTCCGGGCCTCTGGCTCGAAGACGGTGACCGGATGATCGCACTGCTTCCCGGCCCGCCGCGCGAATTGAAGCCGCTTTTTCTGGAGCAGGTATTTCCCCGGCTGCAGCGCCGCGTCTCCGGCGTGCGCATGTTTCACCGCGAACTTCGCGTTACCGGCCTCGGTGAATCGCATGTCGAAGAGCGCGTCCGCTCCATCTACACTCGCTATGCCGATGTAAACACCACGATCCTCGCGGCTCCCGGCGAAGTGCAAATCCATCTGCGCGCCTGGTCCGACGACGCTGCGCAGACGAACACGACGCTCGATGAAATGGTCCGCAGTTTCGAGTTGGCGCTCGGCGATCGCATCTTCGCGCATTCCGCTGTCTCACTTGAACAGGTCATCGCCGAAATTCTCACCACGAATCGCGCCACTATTGCGGCTGCCGAAAGTTGCACCGGCGGTTTGCTTGCTGAACGCCTGACGCGCATTCCCGGCAGCTCCAATTATTTTCTCGGCGGAGCGGTTTGCTACAGCAATGAACTGAAGACCGCGTGGGCCGACGTGCCTTCCGATTTGATCCAGGCCAAAGGCGCGGTCAGCAGCGAAGTGGCCGTCGCTCTCGCAGAAGGCATCCGCCGCCGCGTTGGCAGCACGTTAGGAGTCGGCATTACCGGCATTGCAGGCCCCGGCGGCGGCAGCGAAGAAAAGCCTGTCGGCACCGTGCACGTCGCCCTCGCCTCAGCGGATGGAGTGAAAGAGCGTGTCGTTCATCTTCCAGGCGATCGCGAGATGATCCGCCTCTTCGCCACGCAGGTTGCTCTGGACATGGTGCGCATGCATTTTCTGTTCAACGCGAAACCCCGAGTATCCGTCTAACGCTCGCGCTATCATTTCAGCTAACCCTATGCGCCTTTTCATCGCCATCGAAATTCCACCGGACGTTCGTGCCGGTCTAGCGGTGCTGCTGCAGAAATTCCGCGCTATCGCGCCGCAAGTGAAATGGGTTCGCCCGGAAAACATACACATCACGCTGAAATTCCTGGGCGAAACCGATAGCTCGAAACTCACCGTAGTGCAGACCGCATTGTCCGCGATTCGCTCCAGCCAGCCCGTCACCCTAGAGTTCCGCGGCCTGGGCTTTTTCCCCA
>JGI12270J11330_10003173_pt1 | contig 11889 bp, 17 predicted proteins | sample PeaSoiMetSII2010_FD_11330 | JGI IMG/M metagenome (IMG submission 11330)
TTGCCAGGNGGGATTCGTACCCGCAGGGTTTCAACGAAAGGTTTCAGAGCTCGAGTCTCTTCCTCCTTCCCAAAGCTTTCCTGACGCAAGGACACCATACGAAATTCCGGCAGGAGTAGTTTCGCTCGACCTCGGTCAGGCTGGATAAGACCTTGTCAGAAGCATCAGTGCTAGAGCATGTAGTGAACACCCGCTCCTATCCGCTCTGCAAGCGCGCTCCAGAGAGATTGATGGGGACGTCAGGACGGATGGGGCCACCCACGGTTCTTCTGAGCCAGAAAGTGGGTGGCCCCATTCGCTCAGACGGGCCGGGTATCCCTGGCCGGCCATCTTCCGAGTGCATGCAAGCGTCTAGGGCCGATCCCCGGATAGAGGTAAATAATCCCCTTTATCTCCCGCTAAGGCTCCCCGCAGAACAACGGTACTTGGGAAACTCGCTTGTAACGTGCTTGACTCACGGTCTGGGTTTTGGTATTCTAAATTGCGTAAGCGGGTTGAGCGAGTATCAGGAATTTCACCAGGGGGCATCCACGCCATGTCGTCGTTTCCGGTTGTGTTGACCGTCGAGGCTACGGCCGAGCGGCTCCTGACTACTCCCGACGCAGTGCGGACCGAGCTGGATTCCGGCCGACTCGACGGGTTCAAGGTCAACGGCGAGTGGCGGACGACCGAGCCCGCCCTCCTGAAATTTATGAACATACCACCGCTCGCTTACCCAACTTCAGAAAGGACCGCCGAGATGACTAGCACCGCAACCGCCCCGACCCCCGTCCTGACTCCTCCGCAGCCGCCCGACATCGCCTCGCTGCTGGACGGCCGCGAGTGGGGGCCGGTCCCGCCGTTCGACTACCACTGGCCGGAAGGCATAGAGCATTACGGGGAGGCTTATGGGACGCGGCTCCGCGTTGGGACGCGGGAGGTCCCCGTCGTCATCGGCTTCTGCAACCGCGAGTCGGCGGGCGACCCGGACCGCCGCCGGGCCGTCGTCTTCATGGGACACCTCCCAAGTCTCAACGCCCTGGTCGAGTTCTCGGGCGAGAACTCCGACGTGTTCCCCGAGACGGGCCGGATGGCATCGATCGTCAAGCTCCCGACAGGTAAACACCTCCGGCCGGGCGACCCTGTTCCCCCCGCGTATACGGGCCTGCCGCTCGACAATTACAAGGACATCGTCCGCGGGCCCTACGCCGCGGCAAGCACGGCCATCGTCGCCCACAAGGACGACCTCCGGCTGATGGCCCATCACGGCCTGATTCGGGCCCGCGAACGCAATCTGATTTGACCCCGAGACGGGGAGGCCCTGGCAGCCTACCGAACACACGACAGGCCCTGGGCGGCGGATGCAGGCAATGCGTGCCCGCCTTCGTGCTGCGGGCCTGCGGCCCGGGGTTCCGATAGCAACGGATGACGCTGCCGGAAGCAACCGGGCAATTGCTGGCCGACTGGATCGAGGCGCGCGGCCCCGAGCCCGGGCCGCTCTTCCATCGGTGTGACGGGCACCAGGTCGCCCCGGACATTCGGCTGACAGGGGAATCCATCCGGCAGATCGTCGGCCGACTCAGCAGGGCGGCGGGACTGAAATACGTGGTGCGGCCTCACGTGCTCCGCCATTCCGCGGCAACCACCCTGCTCAACGAGGGACGCCACGTCCAAGACTTCCAGAAATTCACGCGCCACGCGACGCTCGACATGGTCTTGGCGTACGAAGATGCGAGGCACGATACCGCGGGCGAGCTGGCGGGCCTGCTCTCAAGGCGTCGTCAGGAACAGGGCAAGCCGCGGCGGTGAGCGGTATGATGAAGGTTAGCTCGTGGCCCCCGAACCGACACCAGGTCGCCGGAGGTGACCGCAACGCGGAGCAAGCCAGCGATGACCAGTCTCATTCTCACTTTGGCCATGATGGCCCAGAATGCCTCCGCACGGTCCCCACATGTCTTCTCGTATGACAAGCCGGCTGTCGGCGATACCGTGTGCATCTTCGGTCTCGATCCATGGACAGACCGGACGGTCGATCTCGGGACTCTCCGCGTGCGGAGCGGGCAGCTAGCGAAAGTCGTCGTGAAAATCCCGCCACCAGGCCGCGGTAGTGGTCAGGTGATACTCCTGCTCCCGGATAAGAACATCGGGATGGCCTACGACAGTGAGGTGAACCCGGTTACGAACCTACCATTGGCCAAGAGGGTGTTTTTTGAACTCACGGCGGGCGCGGCGGAAGTGGAGAAAAAACCGGTGTCCCCGAAGATGCGGGTTAGGCTGCTCTTGAAGAGCCGACTCGACGTAATGAAGAAGCATAAGCTGGATGACCTGGCGATGAGTCTGATCCAGTTGGCTGGGCGAGCGAACAACTGGTAACCTTCTGCCCCGACCTGCCCCAGCTCCGCCCCCTCGTGCTAGTCTCTTGCCCCGCCAAGCCGCCCCACCGGCCGTAATGCGGCGGCGGGGTGTCGCAGGGCATCCCGAGGGAGTTCACCACCAAGAGCCGGGTCGCCATCATCTGCAACGACTGGAAGACGCTCAACAAGAACGTGGCGGCGCTCCAGGATCGGGGGCATGTGGTGCTGTTCGAGCCCGGAGCGGCCGAGGTGCACCGCAAGGCCGGGACCTGGTTCGACGACCGGGAAATCTATGAGTGGTTTGCCGCCAACCTGCACCGGATTCGTGAGCCGTCGATGCGCCACTACGTGCGGGCCAGGGAGCTCAAGGCCGCCGGCATGGACTGGACCGACGTCCTGGCGGTTGAGATTGACAACAAGCGGGCCCGGATCGCCGCCGAGCTGCTGGCCAGCGATGCCTACGGCAGCACCGCAGAACGGGCCAGGGCGTTCGTCGAGCACGGGGGAGGATGCCGGGCGACGTTCTTCAACTACCGGCGGAGGCTGAACGCATGACCGTCCGGCCTGGTGGATCGGTGTTGTTGCCCGCAGCAGCCTGCCTTATATGCTTCACCTTGTCTCACGCGAGGGTATTTGACAGGCGGAAGTTGACCTGATAGGAAATCTCCTATAGAATGGAGGACATGAAGCGTGGCCAGCATGGACGTGGACGATGATCTGGAACCGCCGGTGCTACGGCCACTGGTTTGGATGGGTAACTCCAGGCGCAACATCCAGGGCTTTCCCGAGGGGGCGCAAAAGCTGATGGGCGACGAGCTGCAACTGATCCAGTTTGGCGGGATGCCGAGGGACGCCAAGCCGTTCAAGGGGGTAGGCAGCGGCATCATTGAAATCGCCTTGCGGTATGAAGGGGACGCGTATCGCTCGGTGGTAGCAGTTCAGCTTGGCGAGAGAATCTACGTGCTGCATGCCTTCCAGAAGAAGTCGAAGAAGGGAATTGCGACACCTAAGAAGGATGTTGAAGTGATAAAACAGCGTTACGCGGAGGCGAAGGAGAGGGCTAAACATGAAGGATGATCATCAGGCTAAGCCCGAATTCGAGGCAGGCTCCGGCAATGTCTTCGCCGATCTGGGGCTTGACGATTCCGACGAGCTATTCGCGCGGGCGAAGATCGGGTTCCATGTCCATACGATATTGAAGGAGAAAAACCTGGCGCAGCGGGAGATCGCTTCGCTGCTCGGGATCAAGCAGCCTGAGGTGTCTCACCTGATGAACGGGCATTTCAGCCGCTTCACCACGGACAAGCTGCTCGATTTTCTCAAGCGGCTCGATCGCAAGGTGACGATCCGCATCAGCCCGCATAGGCCAGGCGAGCCGTATCAGGAAGTCGGGTTTGGCCTTTGAGGCCGAGGCCAAGTAGGTCGCATAGTTCAAGGAAATGCTGCTCGTAGGCGGAACGTTCGGTGAGCTGGGTCTTCTGCTATTTAGCGACAAAATGTGCGGCGTCGATCCTCGACGACACCCTCACGGTAACCAGGCCATCTTAAATAGTTTAGGGTGCCCGGTTGGATGGGGGCGGATGAAAGGAACTAGGGAAGCGACTTTGGAGGATTCCCAATGGGTGATTATTTGTACTCAGGAAGGCGGATTACCTTGCCGGCTGCATTGGCGGCCTATGGCACAGACGAATTTGACGACGCATTAATAGGTGCACTAGAGATAAAGGAAGACGAGTTGCCGACGGACGAATTCTGCAAGAACGGCGGGCTTCCACATAGACACGTGTTCAAGCCACGAACACCGATAGATGAAGAACAGGAAATTCACATTATAGTAGATTTTGAATTCGATGAGGTCGTTGCTTCATCCTGCCACGATAAGGCTCAAGAGTATGCAGGTTGCGGAAAGTTAGATATTTGGCTCGATAAGCAGACTGGCGAGGCCAGTGTGCTGGCTAGTTTCGACAACTAATTCAGGGATCGAGCAGGCGGAGGCCGAGGAGTTGTTTCAGTGAATCGCGGGCGGCGAGGACGTCGCGGGGGTCGGAGGCGGGGAAGAGGCGTTCGCGCAGCGTTTCGACGTCCTGGAGAGAGATCGGACGTCGGTAAGGATTCTGGTAAAAAAACACACACAGGGTTAATTTCTTAACCATTGATGTGACAAAAGGTTTACCTTCTGCCTGTTTTCGTGCATCGGCCTTATCTGCCAGTCATATTGCCGACAAAAGGTGGATGCTAAACTTGATCAGTGTCTCTTGGCCAATTCGCTAGCGTTTCTGCAAGTTCCCATTGGCTGTGTGGGTTTTTTTGCACGAATCCTTACCGACGTCCTTTACGACCGGCGGAAGAAGCATGTGACGCGGGGGATAGTGGAGCGGATTTCGGTTTGACACGGTTTCCCGCCATCAGTGATCACTAGGAGTTCATCAAGATGGTTAGAGACTTAGCGGATGTCGCGGGAGCCGTATTTGGAGTGTTCTGCATTGCTAGGTGGTACTTAGCTCAACCGGAGCATGAACCGAGAGCTGCGTTGTGGGGTGGTATTGGTTCGCTGGTCGTCGTTGCAATCCATAAGGCCTACGATCTTGGCTATAGAGCCATGTCGGAACAAGAAAGAACCGATCTATATCAGAAACGTAAAGCTGCGTTTGAGGAGGCGAGACGACAGATTAAGAACGAGCGGAATTACCTGGAGAAGATGGCTCGCGATGCGTCTTTGGTGGCTGGAAAAGAGCATTTAGAGACAACGCCTTTGACTCAAATCATCAGCAGGGTCGCACAATTGGGGGTGTATCGGGGCTACAAGCATTTGTCTGCCAAAGTGACAACAGAATGTCAGAATATATTAAAGCTGCCAAGTGGAAAGCGGGACGCGACTCGCTTGATCCCGCCCTTGCGAAAGCTGTACGGGAAAATCGCGGCGGAGCTTCACGAACCCGACGATTGGGAAAGAACCTGGGAAGGACCCAAAGATATTGATGAGGAGAAAGTAGACATTATCCTGGGGCTCATGGGAAGGATAGAACGACTGGCCAGCCACTGTGCCAAGCATGACAAGTACGCGGGAGAGGATTCGCTTCGGATATGGGGCCATCGAACTCGGGGATTGCTGCCCGTAGCTATTATTTCCGGAAAGACAGGCACTAAGAACCATCGTGTCTTGATGGAAGATGGGACGAATACCTTGGTAGATATAAACCAATTGAAGTTATTTACTGGTCCAAAATTTATAGATGTGTTTCGAGAGGCATTCGCACGTGCATCAGAGCCGAATTAACTCTGAACAACGACCGGCACGGGGTCAAGCGGTACCCTCCGGACATCAGCGGTTTCATCTCGATGAGGAAACCGATATTCAACTCACCGCCATCTGGGCGCCTGGTTCGCTAGTTATCCCGGCGGTTTCGACTGCCCCGGAGAATCAACAGGGCGGATGACGGCGTCTGCCTCGACGCGGCGATCCGGGGCAAGGTGACGCTCCAGAAGCTGCTGGTTCCTTACCCGTCCGAGGACTTGGTGGCCACCGGTGTAGCCGGACGCAAGCCCCATGAGCTGCCGCGCGTGCGGCGGAGAGCTCCCCCATGGTGCCCTGCCGTAACGTGTTTTGCCAAGGCAAGTTAACCGGTTTTATCATGCGTCGTCAAGTTGGGCGTGAGGGAGAGGGGTGCTTGAACAGGAATGGGTATGCCGGTCGAGGGATAGAGATGATCGAGGGGCGGTTAGGCGACTTTTTCCAGGTAGACATGGTCATCGAGGCCAAAACGGGGAGGGTCGGTCAAATCTTTGAGAGCCGCATATCGTATAATAAAATTAAGGAATAGTTTGTGCGCAGCTTGTTGGTTCGAAGAAGGATTGGTGAGGCATCACAATGAGCGACTTTGAATTTACGCGGCTACAGAAATACCGGACAGGCGGCACGAACGAACGGATGAAACTCGAGATGCCCATTCCGAGAAGCACCTCCGGCAAGATTCATCGTGACTGCCCTTCGGCGGGATGTGTCCCTGGACTTTTCCAGCTCGGGAAAGCACCCTCGGGCCGCACGGTGAGCAACGCTCATGTGACGCTTATCCGTCGGCAGCAGGATACTCCGGGGACAACCTGCCCCTATTGCGGCACGGATGCGGCGGATAGGGCTTTTCTTTTCAAAGGGGACATGGAGGCAGCCAAGAAACAGGTGCTTTGGGCTGCGAAGGAAGATGTCCATGACGCAATACACGGTATGCTCAAGGATCTTGGGCGTGGCCTTGGCAGCGGCTTCATCCGCGTGAAGGTGGAGTCGAATCGTCTACACTCACTGCCTCCGCTCATTCGGCGGCGAGACCTTCTTCGGGATCTGACATGTGACATCTGCCAGCGTTCGTATGGGGTCTACGCGGCGGCGCTCTTCTGCCCGGATTGTGGCGGGCGGAACATTCACGTCCACTTCCGTCGAGAAATCCAGCTGATCGGCCAGCAGATCGACCTCGCAAAGAAAATCGGTGAAGACGGCGATCGGGAGCTGGCCTATCGGCTGCTCGGCAATGCGCACGAGGACGTCTTGACGGCGTTCGAGGCTTATCACAAGGTCATCTATCGCTTTCTGATCAAGCAGAGGCTGCCTGCTGAAGCCGATGTGCTTTGCTCGAAGAAGGCGATCGGCACTCGGTTTCAGAATATTCAACGCGGGCAAGAACTTTACGCGCGATTCGGGTTCGACCCGTATGCAGGTCTCTGCGAAGATGACCGCCAATTCCTCGGGATCAATATCGAGAAGCGGCATGTCCTTGGCCACAACCTGGGGATGGTTGATGAGGCGTACGCAGCGCTTACTCAGGCTGGAAGGCCGGGGGAAACGGTCCCGCTGCTGGCGGACGAAATCGCGCGCTTTGCCTCAGTCTGTGAGTCGGTGATCGTGGGCCTTGAAGAGCAGAACCCCGAGTTCGTGCCCCCGAGGGCGGGCGTGGATACCGAGGGAGCTGGGCTTCCGGAAGGACAATTCAGCTAGTCCGATATGTGGTCCGGTTAGGCAAGAGGACAAAGTGATGAAAGCAGGAGTCAGCTTTGGCTACTCTTCCTCGCGTGGATGAACTGATCGCACTACCCATCCGTTCTCAGGTGGCTTTTGCCGCCCGATGCGCGCAGCGGGTGCACCACCTGTTTAAGCTCGACGGTCCGGGTGATAGGAATGCCGAGTTGCTGGTCGAGAGAGCCGTTCAGTCGGCGGAATACTTTGCCACAGGGCGAATCTCCCTTGAAGTCGCTAATGCGGATAACGAGGTTTTGGATATGGTGCGGAGTCTAGCAAATCGGGGAGAATACGGGAAGAACGCGGCGCCTCGGGCTGGCTTCTCCGCCTGCTACGCAGCCCAGGCGGCCCACCGCGCGAGAAGGGACCCCAGCCCCGTCGGGGAGTACGCCGAAGCCGCGGCACGCTTGATGATCGAGGCGGTATCGATTGCACAGCCGGGACGAGAGGACGCGGCTATCAGAGCATCGCGAGGCGACTTTGAGAAGCTGGCCGCCCTCATGTCAGGGCAATCGTCGGAGCTCGGCGATCTCATCGATACCGGCGAGGACGGGCCCCTTGGCCCACTCTGGCCAGTGTGAACCCCGAAGCAGGGTTTAGCGCTCATTGAGCCACGCATTGTCGCCTGGGCTGAAGAGCAGATCGATACAGATGGCTTCGCGACGTTGGTGCGTCCGGCAACGGTCTGAGAGAATAGTTATAAAGGACCTTTCGATTCGAGGAACGTGCCTGGGATCTCGGGAGAGCCATCGATGTCGGAGTCGGTCGAGAAGAAGCGGACCCTGCTGTCGATCCTGTTTGAGTTTGTCCTTTGTCCATTTGTCATCGGCCTTGCGGCGAGCTTGCTGGCCAACCGTATCGACCGGGGAATGAGTCCATGGCTGAGTCCAGCCTTAAGAATTATCTCGACTCCAGTGCCCGCCTGGTCACTCTTGTTCGTCTCTCTGGTAACCGTAGGGGTGATCAACTCTCTTCATGCTAGGCGGCTGGCGCCAGACCGAGACAATCTCCAGGCTTATCGGGAAGCGATACGATTTCGAGAGGAGCTCAACAAGAGGGACAAAGAGCTCTGGCATGAGCAACTGAGGAAGCTAGAGCGTGAGGTGAAAGAGAGTCGGAGTCAGTTGACCCTTACGCAGGCGGATGTCGTTGCACTGCGAGAGAAGTTCGAGCGGCTATCTCTCTATTGCAAGTTCTCGGGCCAGTGGTTGGGACGGGTGCTGAATCACATCTATCCGTTAATCCTTGAGACTTCGGATCGGATGCGAGAAGCGTTTGTAGCAAGCAGCAAGGGGAAACGTGCTGATCTCCTGAAGGAGTTCGATACGGCCTTTGACGCCGGGCGCAATATCGGTCCAGAACCAGTTCGAGGGCGGGAGCGAATCATTTTCTACACTGGAGTTCTTGGCCAACTGGTGCTGGACATTGCATACGAGGCCGAGATCGCAGTTGAGCTACCCGGTGGAATGCTCTCAGAAGCTCAACAGCATCCCCGATGGGAGATCGATCAACTGTTCGACTTCTGGCTTGGCAAAGCGCAGGCGGCGTTGTCCCAGCGATTGCCGGTGCTCTGGGCAAGGACTCCGCCGTGGGCCGGGGTGGTGTTGGATGGCTTGATTGCTGAAGCATCCAGGGAGTCGACTCCTGGCACCAAGGCATGAGAACTCCAACCGTTCAACGATGGCACGACATGATTCACGCAGAAGTGGACTGAGCCAGCGCCGACGCTCGTTCGCTTGCCTGGTCCGGGGGACCAGATGGGGCCACCCACTTTCTGAAGGACCAGATGGGGCCACCCACTTTCTGAAGGGGACGGGGCCAGCCACTTTCTGGTTAGTGGACGGCGCTGCCCGCTTTCTGATACCCAGAATAAGTGGATGGCCCCCAATCTCCAGGATAAGTGGATGGCCCCCAATCTCCTGCTGGACAAAAAGGATGAGGGGCCAACTGGCGGAAGGAACTGGGGGCATGGAAAAGCCGAGAGACAGATTCCAAGAAGTAAACCTAGCACAGTAAAATGCCAGGGGCTGTTCGAGTATCTGGGGGAGACGGCACAATGACTGACCTGACCTTGGAATCGCTTGCCAAACGAGTCGAGGCCTTGGAGAAGGTCATTGCGACCAAGGAGCCCGACCAGGCTCGCAAGGATTGGCGCAAAGTGGTCGGCATGTTCCGCGACAGCGAATTGATGCGCAAAGTCGACGAGGAATGTCTGCGGACCCGTGAGGCCGAACGGGAGGCGGCGCGACGGGGAGAGCTGGCCGAATGATCCTCCTCGTCTCGCGGGGTCAGGCCGAGTTTCAAGCTGGCTTGAAACTCGGCCTGACCCCATAGCCTTCGTGACCCCATAGCCTTCGTGACCCCATAGCCTTCGTGACCCCATAGCCTTCGAAAAGATGAACCGAGACCGGTTTGCGCGTGGCCCTCCGACATGCCGCATCGCTCCTGTCTTCTTCTCTTCCGCAGATTGACGCAGATAAGAAAACATGAGAGCCCTCGCCCAGCGCAACCTCATTTCCTCCCAGTTTCCGTTGGTTCTTCCAGCTATTTCGTGTAAGATGAAACTCATGGAACCCACAACCATTCCACGAACAGAGACCCTTGAGACGACGCATATCGTCCGCACTCCCGGCGTCTGCGGTGGCAAGCCCCGGATTGAGGGACACCGCATCAAGGTCGAGCACATAGCAGTATGCCACGAACGGATGGGCATGAGTGCCGATGAAATCGTGACCAGCCACCCGACGATCACTCTCGCCCAGGTGCATGCGGCTCTCGCCTATTACTACGATCACAAGCAGGAAATCGACGCCGACATCGAGGAAGGGAAGCGTTTCGTCGAGGATCTGAAGGCGAAGTCCCCGCCGTCGAAGCTCCAGAAACTCCTTGAGTCCAGGAAGCCCAATGGCTCGGACGATTCGCTTCCACCTGGATGAGTGTTGCGATCCGGCCGTCGCCAATGGCCTTCGCCGTCGCAACATCGACGTGACCACCTCGCAGGAAGCCGGGCTCATCGAAGCCGACGACGAACAGCAAGAGGCACTGTCCGCTGATCATCATTTCCGTCAGGCCGGTTTTCGAGCGCTCTTGCTGGATGATTGAGCGGCCCCCCGCCTCCGCGTTCCGCGCAGAGCGCAGTATCAGCTAGCGTCTGTTTCCCGGTTTCACGCTTCAACCGGTTTTGAGGGAGGTCCGGGATCGTTGCTCCAGGTACTGGCCCGTCCGGCTCTCGGGAAACGATTTGAGCGTCTCGGGCGGACCCTTGGCGACAATGCGCCCACCGGCCTCGCCGCCATCGGGGCCAAGGTCGATCACCCAGTCGGCCGCGGCGATGACATCGAGGTTGTGTTCGATGACTACCACGGTGTTGCCCATGTCAACCAGGCGATCGAGGATGGTCAGCAGACGGTCGATATCGGCGAAATGAAGACCTGTCGTGGGCTCATCCAGAATATAGAGAGTGCGGCCGCCGGACACCCGGCCAAGCTGCGCCGCGAGCTTGATTCGCTGGGCCTCGCCTCCGGAAAGCGTGGTGCTGGACTGACCGAGCGTGAGATAGCCAAGGCCCACGTCGTGCAGGGCGTCAAGACCTGGAAGCACGCGAGGCTGGGCGTCGAAGAAGGCCCGCGCTTCATCGACGCGCAGCTCCAGCACCTCGCCGATCGACTTGCCCTTGAAGCGGATTTCCAGGGTCTGACGGTTGAACCGCTGGCCCTGACACTCCGCGCAGATCACATAAAGATCGGGCAGGAACTGCATGGGAACCCTGCGCCGGCCCTGTCCCTCGCACGCCTCGCACCGCCCTCCCCGGGCATTGAAGCTGAACCGCGCGGCTCCATAGCCGCGCACCTTTGCCTGGCGGGTGGCCGCGAAAACCTTGCGGATCACGTCGAAGACCCCGGTGAAAGTCGCCGGAGTGGACCGGGGGCTGCGGCCGATCGGGCTCTGATCGACCTCGACCAGCGATTCGATGGCGTCCAGGCCAGCGATGGCGGCCGTGCCCGCGCCGGGCGGACGAGTAGCCAGAGCGTGGCGACGGTATTCCCGGGCCAGCACATCATGGACCAGCGTGCTCTTGCCCGACCCGCTCACGCCCGAGACACAGGTCAACGTGCTCAGCGGGATACGCGCTTCGATCGCCTTGAGGTTGTGATCCGAAGCGTTCTGGATGACGATCCAGCCGGAGACGGTTTCCAGCCGATTCCTGGTGCGGAGTGGTTCCGGCCGATGCTGGCGCAGGTAGCGTCCAGTGACCGACCCGGCCACGTCGGCGAGCTGCTCGGGCCGGCACGTGGCGACGATCTGGCCGCCGTCGGGACCCGCGCCCGGGCCAAGATCCACGGCCCAGTCGGCGGCGCGGATCACGGCTTCGTCGTGCTCGACGACGATCACGCTATTGCCCTGGGCTTGAAGCCGGCGCAGGCTGGCGATGAGCTGGTCGGTATCGCGGGGGTGGAGGCCCGCCGTTGGCTCGTCGAGAACATAGCAGACGCCCACCAGTCCCGCGCCCAGTTGCGTGGCCAGCCGGGCGCGTTGCAGCTCGCCGCC
>JGI12270J11330_10003174_pt1 | contig 11888 bp, 10 predicted proteins | sample PeaSoiMetSII2010_FD_11330 | JGI IMG/M metagenome (IMG submission 11330)
GCGTCCCAGGTTTCGCCTTCGATCACTTGGATGGGTGCGCTCCCGATGCGCTCCGTAAAGAATCGAGCGCCCGTGGTTTCCGACGCCGGCAACACGAAATGGGTGGCTTGTTGTCTGTAAATCCTTTCAACTGCGTCCACCAACGCTGGCAAATGTCGCGCCGCCTCACCTTTCCGGCTCCCGGGGAGCACCGTAACCAATTGACGGTTAGGGGCCAATCTGTGTTTCCGAAAAAACTCAGATTTTTCAAGTGACGGCCGTACCACGCCGGCTAGTGGGTGGCCTATATACGACGCCGGGAGGCCGTTCGCCCGGAAAAACGCCTCTTCGAAGGGAAAAATGCACAGCAGCCGGCTGATTGTCCGCCGCATTCCACGAATCCGCCCCTTGCGCCACGCCCACACCTGCGGCGCCACCAGATAGACCACCGGCACGCCTTGCTTTTTCAGGCGTCGCGCAAGCCGCAAGTGAAAGTCCGGCGAGTCGGTCAGGATGGCCAGTTCTGGCCGCCGCATCTGCGCCGCGGACACCGTCTTGCGGTACTCGCGCCAGATACGCGGCAGATGCGCAAGCACTTCCACCAGCCCCACAACCGCTAGGCTCTCGGCTTCGATTACAGCCTCCACGCCCGCCCGCCGCATCCGCGGTCCAGCGCACCCGAAGAAGCGTGTACCGGGCCAGCGGTGGCGCAGCTCCTCCACCAGCATGGCGGCATACCGGTCGCCTGAGGCTTCTCCCGCCGAGATCAGAATGTCGCGGGCCATTCCCTTGCAGTCTAGCAGGCGAACATTTTGTAAGATGGTTGTGAAGTGACCACATGAACAAGCCGGAACCCACGGATGGAGCTTCAGAGCAGGTGCCTGCCAACGTGGCTCAGGAGCCCTTCATCGGTTGGTTGCAGGGAACCGTCACGATTCTCGGAGACCTTACCCAACCGATTGACGTCGGTGGGACGCGCTCAAGGATCAAGATTAGGCATTCTTCCGAGAGAATCATGCGTGTACTCGATCAGAGCGGTTGTTACGTATCTGTCCGCTATTTGAACTGAATTCGTCCTGCACGTGGTTTCGTGGCATAGCCTTCCTCACGAAGGATAGCCCCAATGTAGGACACGAGACCCGTCTTATTCACGTTATCTTTCATTCATCGCCCCACGCTTCCTTTGGGCGGGTCCGTTTTTGAAGTTCCTACGGCATATTCTCCACTCGCGAACTTTTGCAAGAGACGCTGATAGTCGGAAGCGGAGATCGTTGCCCTATATCGGAAGTCTGCTCCGTAATGGATTGTCGTTCCAGTTTTGACCGAGCCATCATAGCTGAAGGTCTCTTCTCCCTCCCGCCATGTTTTGAGGGTCATAACCGTGAGCATATCACGCGTTTCCAAGAGCCTTTCGCAACCGTCTGTTACAATCAGGCATAGGGATGCCCTCCACGGAAATCGAGCGTTCCAAACTCACGGTTGAAGATATTGCCAGTCGCTTTCGCGCCGACATGGTGCCGCTAGGCGGTAAGTTCTCCTATTTCACGGCGATGCCCGTGGCGGAAGAGGATCTCAAGCAGTATCTGAACGATCCGATTGCCGCGCTCCCTGTAGCGATAGGAGAAATCCTCCCGCAGGTGGGCCTGCTGCTGGTCCCCTACCTGGAGAAAGGCAACGGGAAAGGCAGCGACGTCGTCAGCTACGAGAAACCTCCGGAGAATCGCCAGATGGCGGCGTCGCGCTACGTCTCTGATGAGACCGCCGCGCTGATTTTCGCCATCAAGGACGAAGACGTTTCCGATTATCACTATTGCTTCTATAACGCCATTGCATCGCTGGTGGTACGGCGCTGGCCGCCGGATACGCAGGAGGGCTACTTTCGCATTCTGCGCGAAGAATTGAGCAGCGAAGTACACGGCGAAGTGGATGAGAAGAGCTGGCACCTGAAACAAGGCTTGCTGCGGCGGCAGACCAACATCCGCCGCGAGACGAAGCTGTTCCGTGACTACGCCGCGCAGTCTTTCGAAGACACCCTGACGCTCTACTTGCACGGCATCTGCTGCGACATTGATGTGGAGACCGGGCCGCGCCAGATGCCGAGCCGTTACCTGCGCAAACGCCTGGAACTGCTGCATTCACTCTATCCCCCGCCGGAAGGCTACGCCGTTTTTCCCGAGGAATTGAAGCGCAAATAGACCCCTTCAGGCTGTGATAGCCTCTCTGGGTATGAGAAACACATCCCGTCGCGGTTTTTTGTTTGCGGTGGGCGGCGGAGTGCCGCTCATTCTCGGGGCAGCCGACAAAGCCGGAAGCAAGAAGCCGGTCGTCGGAGAAGGCGCGCACACCTACGAGGTCACGCACGATTGGGGCGAACTTCCCGCGGACATCAAATACGGGAACACACACGGAGTGTGCGAAGACTCGCAAGGCCGAATCTACATCCACCACACCGTAAATGTCGTGAGCGAAAGTTCCGACAGCATGGTGGTGTTCGATGCCCAGGGAAAGTTCATCAAGTCGTGGGGCAGAGAATTCAAGGGCGGTGCGCACGGGTTGCACATCCGCAAGGAAGGCACCACCGAGTTTCTTTACCTATGCGACACGAAACGAGGCCTGGTGGTGAAAACCACGCTCGATGGCGAGGAAGTGTTCACCCTGGGTTATCCCAGCCACGCCGAGCCCTACAAGCCGGGAGCTGACGGAATGCAAATCAAGTACAGCCCGACCAACCTGGCGATCGCTCCGAACGGCGACATCTACGTCGGCGATGGTTACGGTTCGAGTTACGTGAACGTGTACAACAACAAGGGAGAATACAAGTTCACCTTTGGCGGTCCGGGGAAAGACGCGGGTCAGCTCAACTGCCCCCACGGAATCATCTGCGATCTGCGCGCCACGCAGCCGATCATGACGGTTGCGGATCGCGGCAACAACCGCATTCAGAACTTCACGCTAGAAGGCAAGCACATCGAATTCATCGGTGGCACCAACCTGCCCTGTTACTTCGATTTCTACAAGAACGGTGACGTCGTAGTCCCCGATCTGGGTGCGCGCGTGACCCTGCTTAACCGGGAAAATAAAGTGATCACGCACCTGGGCGATGATTCGGCAGCCAACACCTGGAATGCCCTGCGCAAGGAACCTCGGGACAAGTTCATTCCGGGGAAATTCGTCTGCCCGCATGGCGCGTGCTTCGATCACGCAGGGAACATCTTCGTCGTTGAATGGGTCGAGGTCGGCCGCGTGAGCAAGTTGCGCCGGGTGGCATAGCGGAAACCACGTTCAACGCCGAGACGCCGAGAAAACCAATACCAAGTTTATGCAGAGTCCGTGGGGAGACATCGATGTCTGCGATGCACACGTTCATTTCTTTTCGTACGGCTTTTTCTCCGCACTAGCCACGCTGGTATCGGCGCGTGGTGGCGGCGTGCCAGCAACGGTCGAAAGCATCGCTACCACGCTGGGATGGCAAGCGCCTCCGCGCGAACCTGAACCCCTGGCATCTATTTGGATCGAGGAACTCGATCGCCAAGGCGTCGAGCGCGCCGCTCTGATAGCGAGCGTACCCGGCGACGAGGCATCCGTTGCCGCGGCCGTGCGTTCTTACCCCAACCGGTTCTACGGCTATTTCATGGTTGACCCGACGGCTGCCGGCGCCACCGAACGAGTGCGGGCCGCTCTCGAGGGCGGCCATTTACACTGCATCTGCCTGTTCCCCGCCATGCATCGCTATTCCATTCAGGACGAGCGCGTGCGAGCATTGCTCGATGCCGCCGCCGGGCACCCTGGCGTGGCAATCTTTGTTCATTGCGGCGTGCTCTCGGTAGGCGTGCGCGCGAAGCTGGGGCTGCCATCACCTTTCGACATGCGCTTTTCGAATCCGATCGATCTGCACGCCGTGGCCCTTGCTTTCCCGAAACTGCACTTCATCATTCCGCATTTTGGGGCCGGCTATTTCCGCGAGGCTCTGATGATTTGCGATCTCTGCCCTAACGTTTATCTAGATACCTCCAGCAGTAACAGTTGGATACGGTACCAGCCCGGACCGCTCGACCTGGCCGGAGTCTTCCGCCGCGCCCTAAATGTGGCGGGTCCGGAACGCCTCCTTTTCGGTTCCGATTCTGCGTTTTTTCCGCGGGGCTGGAACGCGGCCATCTTCGCAGCGCAAGTCGAAGCGCTGCAACAAATCGCTATCTCTGGCCCGGATGCGCGCCGCATCTTCGGAGGCAATCTCACGCGGATGCTACTAAGGTAACGTCGATTGAGAGATTCGTAATAAAACGTACACTTCATCTTCGAAATACCCAGATCAATAAGCAGGCGGAGCCGGGAATCTATACCCGGCGCCGACAGAGACCGAACAAACCAATAATCGATGCTAGTCATTTTAAGATGGACCTGCCCGTCAGCGGGTCACGCGGTGGACGTGCGCCTGGCGAGATTCAGACGTGTGTTGCGCGCTGCGCAACGCACCAGCGGTTATCAGCCGCTTCTTGAAAGCGCCGGCCTCGCTACCCCCGAAGCGCTGGCTTCCGTGGATTCGGTGGAGCGAACCCTCGAACGGCTTCCCGTGATTGATCTCAACGAGTTCTGCAGTTCCCGTGCGGCGTTTGAGAGCCCTGGTGGATTGCAACCCACGCCACAAGCATTCCGTTCTCCGCTCGAGCACACACCCAAGACGGCGATCCTGATGTCGGGCTTCCAGCCGGCCTCCGGAATCAAGGTCATGGCACAAAACTGGAGCCAAGGCCTGAAGCGATTCGGCGCGAGCGCCCTGGCCGCCCCGGTGGGAGTGCTGCGGTCACTCGCGGAGGCGATCGAAGCCGGAGATCAAGAGGCGCCATCGTTGCGTCACTTCGTGGTTTCCTTTACCGGCGGCGAGCAGGGCGAATTGGCAGAGGACGATCGTGAGCGCTTCTGGCGAGTGTTCCAGGTACCAGTTTTCGAGCAACGGCTAGGGTTCGACGACCGCGTGATTGCATACGAATGCGAAGCGCACGACGGGCTGCACATCGTGCCGGAGCGTGCCGCCATCGAAGAGACTGCGCACTCCGAGCTGCTCCTGACCTCGCTCACCGATCTGCGCCGTCCAACGTTGCGAGTCGGCACGCGGCTCGCCGGAGCAATTCAGCATGACTGTTGCGATTGTGGCAACGCCGCGTCCCGGCTGATCGGCGCGCGGCCGTTACCGGCTCCGCAACCACTGGCTGCCGCGGCGTACTGAGCTACAGCCCTCGCGTTACCGCATCAATAATTAGCGCGGAGCGGTAACCGCGAAGCAACGAGATCTGCCTTTCTGTCACATCCCCTAACCGGTCAAGTTTCTGAACGGCTCCATTCAGGAAGTCCACCATCGCTTGCTGCTTTTCCAACGGCGGCAGCGGCACTTCGAAATTCCCGTATCGCTCCGCGCTCACATTGGCGATGGTTGATTGAACGGTGTGCAACCGGACCTGGTTCCGGTACGCGCGCGATTGCGTGAAGTAGTACAGATAATCGGGCAGCACCCTGCGTCGATCCGGCCGCAGGCGCACCAGATACCCGGCAAAGCAGGCGCGGCCCCACTCGCTTCGATAACGAAATGCTTTGCCGACGGTGGCGCCACTCCGTGCCATCAACAAATCGCCATCCTGCAACAGGTACGGCGCGACCAGGTCGTCGGGCAGGGATTGAAAGGTGTCCTCGCGTAGCGAGCCGTCATCGTTGAGATCGGTGATGCGGATGTAACGAGGTCCTTCGGTTGACCGGCTCGCAGCCGGCTCGTTGGCTCCATAGAGTAGGGCGCCGGAGCGAATGAACTTGAAGCGCACAGTTGGCCAGTGATGCTCGACTGGAATCAAAGTCTGGGTGATGAGCGCTTCACGTCTTTCCCGCAGCAGGTCGAGCAAGCGGCGCTTGTTTTCCTCGAGACGGTCAACGAGCGAGGTCCTGGCGTCGAGAATAGCCGCAATCCGGCGCTGTTCGGCGCACTCGGGAATGGGGACTTCTTCCCCCAGGTATGATTTGCTGTCCAGATTTTGAATGCCCGTGGTCTGATAGATCGAGCGGCGGTTCACGCCCAACCGGTAGAGCGCGGCGTGCAAATACGAGAGGTACCGGGCATCAAAGCCAGGCGCTACAGGCAGGCGCGCGATGAAATTGGAGCAGACGGCGGGCGCGCCTCCCTCATACAGCACAACCGCGCCGACCGGCTGGTCGTCTCCTCCGCCTGATTTTTCGAGCAGCAGATCCCCGGGGGCGAGCATTCTGCCGTGCCGGTAAGCGGCGGGAACGAAACGCCGGGTCGGGTTGCGCAGATCGACGCAAAGGCGTTGGCGGTCGAAATCGGCGACGCGTACGCAGATCAAGTCGTCAAAGCCACCGCGTGGTTCCTCGCCCCATGTGCCTGTAGTGCAAGCCATCACCGTGCGCTTCAGCGGTATCGCGCGCCAGTGGGCCGGCGCGTCACGAAATGCGCCGATCACGGCGTCCCAAACTGCTGGAGCAACAATTGCCCTTCATGCTCCAATTCGTGAATCTCACGGTCGATTTCTGCAAGCGGCCGCACAGGTTCCGGCTCGAAGAAGCATCGCGCAAATGCAATGGCGTAACCAACGCGCGGCTCGCCGGAAGCAATCCAAGCATCAGGCGCGTGTGGGAGCACTTCGCGCTCAAACCACGACTGGAGGTCCTGGTCCAAGGGGACGTCTTCGTTGTCTCGAAGATCAGGGTCGGGTAGAGGGCGGTTCTTAGCGTCGCGGTAGATAGCGGCGGAGTCATCCTGGCCCGCAAGAGCTTCACGAATCCGTCGCGCTACAGTGCGGCCCAGCTTCACTCCAGCCCCGGCACACGCAGCCTGGAGGGCCGCGTCAAAGGCCGATTGATCGCCATGAACCGTGTGCGCATCCATTTCCGCAAGTGCCCTGATGACCTGCGGAGTGAATTTGTTCTGCACATCGCGGATTCGTTCGGGTGCGGCCTGGAACCGCAGGCGCAGTGGACGCTCGATGGTGACGCGGCGGTAACCGAATTCGCGATTGGGCAGAATTCTGGAATAGGGGCCGTCAGCACAGCCGCGATGAATTTCGCAGATGCGGTCAAGGTGCTGCGCCGGAATTTGCTTGCGTTTGGCGCCCAGCGACGGCGTCATTTTCTCGCAGAACGTGGCAGCGTTGATCAACTGCACCTTGCCTTGGCGAGCGGGAGACTTGCTGTTGGTGAGCAGCCAGATGTAAGTGGCGAGGCCGGTGTTGTAGAAGAGCTGATCGGGTAACGCGATGACCGCTTCGAGCCAGTCATTTTCAAAGATCCAGCGCCGGATCTCACTTTCACCCGAGCCGGCATCGCCAGCGAACAGGGGCGACCCGTTGAAGATCACCGCGATGCGCGTGCCCTCGGGCTTCATCTTCGAAAGCATGAGCTGGAGGAACAGCAGAGAGCCATCGTTCACCCGCGGCAACCCTGCGCCGAATCGTCCACGAAACCCGAGGCGATCGTGTTCCGCGCATACCTGCTTTTCTACTTTCCTCCAATCCACGCCGAAAGGCGGGTTGCTGAGGATGTAGTCGAATTTGCGGCCGGCGAAGGCGTCGCGAGTGAAGCTGTTGCCGAGCGCGATGGAATCGGCGCTGTGGCCGCGCAGTACCGCGTCCGCCTTGCAGATGGCGTACGATTCCGCATTCAGCTCCTGGCCGGCGATTTCCAAACGTTCGCGTGCGTACGCCTCAGCGCCGGCGAGCATTCCACCCGTGCCACAGGCCGGATCATAGAGAGACTTCCCCGCCCCAGAATCGTCCTGAAAAACCAAGCGAACCATCAACCGCACTATCTCGCGCGGCGTGAAATGCTCGCCCGCGGTTTCGTTGGATTGCTCGGAGAATTTCCGGATCAGTTCTTCAAAGATGTAGCCCATCTCGTGATTGGAGACGGACGCGGGGTCGAGATCGATGCCGGCAAAGCGTTCCAGAATCAATGCGAGCAGGCCGGCCTTTTGCAACCGGGCTATTGTTTCGCGCAAACGGAAGCAACCGGGAATTTCCCGAAGCTCCACCGGGAGAGTTTTCAATAGCCGCGGGAAATCGGCGGGGCTGGACGGGAGGCTACCGCACCTGCGCAGAACAGTGAACGGCAGAATCACTTTGCCGTATTCCGATTGCTTGTAGTCGCCGCGCAGAAGGTCCGCGATGCTCCAGATAAAGCTGACTTTGTCCTGAAATCCCCTCACGCGACGCTCACGACGCGACCCTACTGCGCATTCACTTTGCTCAAGATCCGATCCTTGATCCAGTGCTGGTCCCACCATTCGATCGGATTCACCTGGACGCCGTCGATCTGCATGCTGAAGTGCAGGTGATCTCCGCCCGCGAGGCCTGTGGAACCGCTCTTGCCCAGCGATTGGCCCTTCTTCACCATGTCGCCGGCCTTGACCGCGAACTCGCTCAGATGGCCGTAAATGGATTGCAGACCATAGCCATGGTCAACCACCACACAGTTACCGTAGATGCCGAGATTGTCGGCCCACACGACGCGGCCGTCGTTTGCGGCCGGCACCGGAACGTGCTGCGTGCGGGCCAGGTCGAAGCCCAAGTGCACCTGCTCATCAACTTTCTTGCCTTTATAGATGTAGCTGCGTTTATCCGCGAAAGCCGATTCCACGGTCGCATTGACCAGCGGCAGAAAGGGGCCGGACCACAGAAAATGGTCAGCGGTCTTGAGGCGGAGGTCCGCCAGAGTCTTGTTGTTTTGCCGGCGCATTTCACCATTAATCTTCAGAAAACGCGTGAGCAAATCACCAGACCCGCCAGGCTCAATCTGGTTCACTAACCTGTCCATAAGAGCGTCGTCAATAGGAAAGTCGCGCACGCGGAACTTCTTGGGAAATACCTTGAACCAGAAGCGCGCGGTGGCTTCGGCGCCGGCCGGGTTGCGCGCGAACACTACAGGCGTGACGTCCGCGGGAAGATCCCAAGGATATGCGAAGAGCGAAAAACGCTCGCCCGGATGAGAAGGAAGTGGGAAGCTGCGGAACTCGTATTTGCCCACACGTACGCCGGAATCGGTCACATAACCGGTCGGCGTAAACACCACCAGTTCCGAGCCGCCCTGGTTGATGTAGTGCTGGGCTCCGTCGGCGCTGACGCGCGGAGGCTGGCTGACGATCTGAACTTCCGCCTCCACCGAATCCGTGCGGCCGCGCAGATCGTTCGACTCGACCTCCACGATGAGCCGGGCTTTCCCATCGTGTAGCGCGGGCACCTGCTGCTTACCGGCCAGGAAATGACGAATCTGCGGGCTCTCATGCGAACGCCAGAACATCCAGCGGTGCGCTGGTTCGTGGACATCGGTAACCGTGTGGCGGGTCCCGTCCTGCTCGATGATCGCTGTCAGGCGGCGAATGCCGTGGGGATTCTCGACGCGCACCTGAACAGGAGTCGCGGTTCCGATCGCCGTGACGGGCGGATCGATTTTCAGAGTTGTGCCGCCGGACAGCAACAACAGCGATGCCGGTACGGCGATCAGCACCACGATCAGGATTGCAGCAACGATTTTCACTTTTTGGTCCAGGTATCGAGCCAGTCGATGAAGTTCTTGTACCAGTACAGAGCGTTCTGCGGCTTCAGTATCCAATGGCCTTCATCCGGGAAGACGATGAGTTTCGACGGCACTTTCTGCGTCTGCAGCGCTGTGAATAACTGCAAACCCTGTCCATACGGAACGCGGAAATCGAGTTCGCCGTGGATGACGAGCGTTGGCGTGCGAAACTCCTTCACGAACAAGCTCGGTGACCAGCGCGCGTACATCTCGGGATTGTCCCAGGGCATCCCGCTGAACTCCCAAATCGGAAACCACAACTCCTCGGTCTCGCTGGCCTCGCTTCGCAGATCATACACGCCAGCGTGCGAGATCAGAGCTTTGAATCGCTGCGTGTGTCCGAGTATCCAATCGATCATGTATCCGCCGTACGAACCTCCGGCTGCCACCATACGATTGGCATCCACGTAAGGCAGTCTGGCAACGAAGTCGGTAGAAGCCATGATGTCATCATAGGCGCGACCGCCCCAATCGCCGTTGATATCGTCGATGAATTTCTGCCCGTAGCCGGTGGACCCGCGCGGATTGGCCATCGCCACCACGTAACCGGCGGCGGCGAATACCTGGGCGTTCCAGCGGTAGGTCCATTCCTGACCCCAGAAGCCTTGCGGACCGCCGTGAATCAGCATGAGCGCCGGGTATTTCTTCTGCGGATCGAAATTGGGCGGCTTCACGATGAACATCTGGACGCGGGCGTTCTCCGCACCCTCCACCAAGACCTCCTCGAGGGGTGTGAGCTGGTGCGCGCTCAGCACGCCATCATTCAGATGGGTGAGGGCTGTTTCAGTGCCGCCGGCGGACGATGCGCGAAAGATTTCGACCGGGCTTGAGCCGCCCTGGCGCGTGTAGATCATGGCTTTGCCGTCCGGCGTAAGCTGCATATCGTCGAGGACGCTATCACCGCTTAGCGATATAGGTGCGGCTCCACCGTTGACGGAGATGAATTGTATGTACTGCCGGCCGCGGTCCTGCACCGTGAAGAACAGTCGCGATGAATCCGGGCCCCAGGTGAAGCTCTCTACCCAGCGATCAATGGGCTCGGTGAGATTGGTCAGCTTGCCGCTCGAACGCTCCAGCAGCATGAGGCGCCAGCGGTCGCTTTCATAGCCCGGGCGGAGCTGCGCGCGATATGCGAGATACTTGCCGTCTGGTGAGTACTGCGGCGAATTGTCCGCCGCGGGATTCGCCGTAATTTTCTTGGATGGGCCGCCGGCGATGGGAACCGCGTACAAATCGGAATTTGTGCTGGTCGCGGGCACCTCATCGGAAATCATGGCGTAGCAGACTTCCGAACCGTCGGGAGAAATGGCGTAGTCATCGGGGCCACCGAGCGAAAAGGGCGGCACATCGCGATTGCCGGGCGTGAGGTCTCTGGCCACGCCGCCGTCGACGGAAATCGCCAGCAAATGACTGCGCCGCGCGCCCTGCCAGGTGGTCCAATGCCGGTACAGAAGGCCCGTGATCGTGCGGGCTTTGACCTTGGCGTTCTTTTCTTCGTCGAGCTTCTTCTTGTTACATGGGTCATCGGCGCCGCATTCCGGGTACACATCGCTCGTGAAAACCAGGTTTTTCCCGTCTTGAGCATAGAGAACGCCACTCGCTTCCGTCGCGAGATTGGTAATTTGTTTCGGATTCGCGCCGTCGGCGTCCATGACCCAGATTTGCGAGGACCCGTTGCGATCGGAAACGAAGGCGATCTTCTTCGAGTCGGGCGACCAGCGCGGGCGTTCGGCGGAATCGGCGAGCTTGCGCGGCGGGCCTCCCGCCAATGGGACGACGTATATCTGCTTGGGCTTGGCGTTTTTGTCGAGATCGATGGTCTGGGTGGAAAACGCCACCAACCGCCCATCCGGCGAGATCTGAGGGTCGCTGATGCGCGCCAGCTGCATCATCGCTTGCGCGTCAAACGGGGCCTTCTGTGCAGGGAGCGCCGCAGCCAGAAGCACGGGCAAGAAAACCCGCGCTGCTTTGATGTGCATATAGACCCGATTGTAGCGCGGCATGTTAGCATGGTTTTCATTCCCTCTGTTGCACAAATAAGGACTAAAGTTGATTCGCGCAGTCAAAGGAACCAGGGATTTATTGCCTCCAGCCACGGCGGTTTGGAACCAGGTAGAGGCACGGGCGAGAGAAGTGTTTCGCAGGTACAACTATCACGAGATTCGCACGCCGATTTTGGAAGAGACGCAGCTTTTTGCGCGCGGCGTGGGCGAAGAAACCGACATCGTAACCAAGGAGATGTACACGTTTGAGGACCGCGACGGTAGCTCGCTGACCCTGCGCCCGGAAGCTACCGCGTCGGTGATGCGCGCCTACATCGAGCACCGTCTGGACCAGCG
>JGI12270J11330_10003181_pt1 | contig 11870 bp, 13 predicted proteins | sample PeaSoiMetSII2010_FD_11330 | JGI IMG/M metagenome (IMG submission 11330)
CAACCGCGAGCTTCTCCGCAAACGTATCCACTGCCGACCTCAGCGCGTTAAATGCTCTCAGCCGCGGCCGGCCGCGTATCCGGTGGCTATTGCGCCTGCGCCATTAACCGTATCGTGCCGTGGCACCGCACCCCGCCGCCAAGCTGCGCCTTCGCGACGCCTCACCGCCGGAGGATACCGAGCGCCGACCGCTTCGAGTCCCGGACCCGGCGCAGGATCGCCCGCTCGGCCAGCGTCCACGCGGTTGTGGTGGCCAGGTATAGCCCCGCCGCGAGCGGCAGGAACGCGGCGACGACAACAGTCAGGTACGGCGCGAACCTCGCCACCGCGACGGGGGCAGCGCCGGCAGGTGCAACACCGGAGGGTGCAGGACCGGCGGGTGCAGGACCGGCGGGTGCAGGACCGGCGGGTGCAGGACCGGCTGGCTGGACTGGAGTCCCTGGCTGGGTGCCCGCAGTCGTGAGTCGGCGGGTCATCCTGGCCGACTGCCAGCCGATCACGGCGAGCAGCACGAACAGGCCGGCGAACACCGCGCCGTGCGCGCTGAACGGGCCGGCGCCGCCCAGCCAGTGACTGCCGAGCGGCGCGCCGAACAGATCATGACTGAGCAGCGTGTTCGGTGTACCGCCCACGTGCGGCGACCGGAACAGCAGGTACATGATGCTGAACACCGGCCACTGCGCCAGCACCGGCAGGCAGCCAGCGAACGTGGTGGTGCCCTCGGCCCGGTACAGGGCGGCAACCTCGCGGCGCAGCGCCTCGGGCTGCCCCGCGTGTTTCTTCTGCAGGGCCTGTACCTGGGGCGCCATCCGGGCCTGGGCATCCATGCCGCGCGAGGCCCGGTAGCTGAGCGGCACAAGGAGCAAGCGGACGGCCATGGTGAACAGGACGATCGCGGTCGCGGCGGCCATGCCGCCGAGCAGCAGCGTCAGGATGCCGACGAACGCCGAGACGATGTGATACGCGGCGTCCACGGGAACGCCAAAGAAAACAGGCATGATGAGCACACTCCAGCCGGGTCGAATCGACAGATGACTGCTGGAGACGACCGCGGTCAGCCCGCGGAGGGCTACGCGATCGGCCCGCTACCCGCGCCCTGACGGGCCCGCGGCGGTTGGCAATCGCGTTTACGCGGCCGTCTGGGCCGCCGAAGGAGCTCTGGGGCGCGGACGCCCCGCCGCATCTGGGTCACGCTGGCGCAGGAACGCCGCGCGCCAGGATTTCTCGCGCAGCGCGGCAGCCCTGCCGATCAGCGGGACCGCCGTGGAGACGCGGCCAAGCTCGCTGCCGCGCGCGAGGCACAGGGCGAGCGCGCCAAGCAGCACGCCCACGGCGAGCGCGGCCACGGTCATACCAGTCAGGCCGCCCGGCGCGACCAGGAAATGCCCGGTCAGCCGCCACGGTTCGGCCAACAGCGCGACCACGGTGCTCAAGGTCGTCAGCACACCGCATCACCGCTCAACCGCGAGGATCTGCGCCCGCCGTCGTCGACGAGACGCTTGCCTCAAGCGTACGCCGCGACCGCGGGGACCGCATTTACCATCAACCACCTGTTCATCATCGAGCGCCTGGCGGCACGAAGCGCTGTGATGCTCAGACGTTGAAGCGGAACTCGACCTTGTTTCACTTCGACATGGCGGGCGGGAAGTGGCAGACGGTGATCTCCAGCCCGTCTCCACGGCGAGGGCGGCCAACTCAGCCTTCCATGCCCGCGTGCGGTAGCCGATGGAACCGCCAGCGTCCGCGGTGATCAGCAGCCGCCGGGCCAGGGGATAGCCACTGGCACCGGCCACCTTCCACCACCGGCGGATCGACTCCACCGCGAACGCGGCAGTATCGTGGTCGGTGCCAGCGTTCACCCAGCCGGTCGGCCGCCGACCGTGCAGCGTGTTGCCCCGCTCGACTGAACCCGCGATGCCGCCTGCGCCGAGCGGTTCGGCTGCCGTGGCCAGGCAGTCGAGGTAACTCAGGTGTGCGGGCCGATGCGGAGGATAGTGATCACCGGCACTCTGACGTCCTTGCCCTTCGGGCCTTTCCTGGTCTCATCTGGACCGTAGCGCCAGAAGATCCGCCAGGCCCCGGGGGTGTTGTTCTCCACATACGAGTGCCAGATCTTGACGCCGGGCGGGCCGCCCTTGAAGTTCTGGTACTCGTAGGAATTCAGGCCAGGGTGGCGCGGATTCCGCTGCAAATTGCCGAGAGCCCGGTTGACCTTCTCCAGCTTGGCCGTAGCGTTCGCGTCGCCGTTCTTCAGGTCCTTGATGGTAGCGGCGGCTTCCTCGTCAAACCGCAGGGTGAACGGCACCCGCCAAGCCTAGTCCTCGCTGTCGTCGTCCGCGTACTGAGCGAAGCTGCCCAGGTCCACGACCTGGCCGCGCTCCACCCGGGCGAGGGCCTCGCGGATCTCGGCCGCCAACTGTTCCGACATCGGCGGGTCCTGAGGTGCTCCTGTCGTGCTCGTGGTGCCGGTGCTGAGCCAGGCGAAGCACTCCTGCAACTCGGACGAGGCCGCGACGGGCGCCGGTGTCGCCGTCGCGGTCTGGGTGTAGATGCCTACCATGTGCGTCATGGCTTTACCTGCCCTATCGCGGCTGCTGCATCGTACTTCTCGGCTGTCGTCTGCAATAGGCCGATCAGATCCCCCAGCAGCTGCCGTGTGATATGCACCTGGGTCAGGACGTTGACCTTGACCCCGACTTCCCGCAGCCGCTCTAGGGCGGCCTCGCGCTGTGCTGCCTCGTCCATGAGTACAGGAGGCGGGGCGCTGCCGAAGCTGATGTAGAGCCCATCTGGCTGGCCGTCCGAGCCCTGGGGGCCGACCTGGGCGATGACCTGGTTCGCGTGAAGCGGCTGAGCGGTCTCGACCGCACCCCAGTCCAGCCGAACCTGCACTACTTGCTGAGTTGCCCCGTTCACGTCGCTCACCTCCCAAGTGTCTCATTCCCAATCAACGCATGTCACTGGCGGATGATGCCCGTCGCTTGTGCGCTCCTGAACGTTACCGCACTGCGCTAGGCGAACTGAGGCGCCTGCCGATTCACGTCGAATAGAGCGCGGCTCGGACGGCGAAGCGTCAACAGTGACCTCGGCGGCCTGGCGCCCGGCTAGACCACTGCCACGCGGCTGCCGACCGTGCGGTCGTGACGTGGCCATACCCGCCCCGGTGGATGGCCCGCGCCGCCTGCATCGAGTGGGTTGAGCTGGGCCTGATGCCTGGCACGGCGACCCGCAGCGGGACTGGCCTTTAGCGCGGGAGATATGCGCCGAGTGCCCGGCGCGGTCGCGGTGCCCCGCGAGTACGCCATCGGCCTGCTCGCCCGCGTCCCGGTACGCGGCATCTACTCCGGGATCGCCCCCGAGCGGCTGCGCGCCGTCGCCAAGGCGGCAGGGCGGCCGAAGCGGCCGGGCGACCCCAACTCTCACAGATCATGGAACGGCACCTCGCCGCCCTGGCCGAGCTGCGGCGCCAGCACTTCGGAGGCGAGCGGTGAGCCGCCGTCGCGGCCGGAGCGGTATCGAGCAGGTCCGCAGGGACCTCTAGACGCAGCGCGCTCTCGGTGACCTGAAAGCCGCCGAGCACGGACGGACGGCTGTCTGAGCGGCTCGCCCGGCGGGTCATCCTCCGGCGGCTGGTGCGCCTCTGGCACTGACCACCCGGCCCCGGCCGCCCATATCCCGGCGCGGTCGGGGCCCTTGTTTTGAGATCAAATGGTTAACTGTGGCGGAACTCGACGAGAAGCCTATTCATCATGTCGGCGGTCGCGGGACGTTCGTGACCTAGACAAAAGCGACCCGCCGACCGGCATGCGGGGTCGGCGGGTCGCTTGGCGGCCGAGCTATCCGCCGGTCGTCTGCACTTCAGTCTCGCGCTGAGCGGCAGCCCGCACGCAATGCGCGCAGTCGCGGCCGAATGGGTCGACGTAGTGCTCAACGAGGTCGAGCCGGGCAACCTGGTAACCGCATATCGCCTGACTGTCCTCGGGCTGGTCCAGCAGATGCCGGACACTGGGAACCCGGGCAGGCGGCAGGACCCCGATGTCGGAGGGGTCGAGGGCCTGCCGCGGACGCTGGTAAAGGGTGGTGTAGCGCACACGTCTCCTGCGGTGGCTAGTCGGAATGATCACAGTGCCTAAGGCTAGCCTGATGTTCAACTGTGGCGGGAACTCGACTGCATTGCCTATCAACGAATAATTCAGTGCGCAAGTAGGGGTCGGGCTGCGCGCCACCATCGTCACCAGCCAGCTGTCCGTCGCCATGTGGCATCAGGCCATCGCCGACCCGGCCATCGCCGACGCGGCCCTGGACAGGCTGCTCGGCAGCGCCGACCGCATCACCCTATCCGGCGAGTCCATGCGCCGCGCCGAACCCGGCAGCCAGGCCGCCGAGCCGAAGCCGGGCCGCTCATGACTCCCGCGCCAGGCCGACCCATGTCGCGTGACGATAGCGTTATGACACCCAGCTGCCCGGCCTGCGGCCAGCCGTTCACCCCGACCGGCCGCCGACGCTGGTGCTCCGACACCTGCAAGCAGGCCGCCTGGCGGCGCCGCCGCATGCCCGCCGTCCCCGCGCCGCCCGTCCCGCCCAAAGGATGCAGGCGAGCGATGACCGTCTACGAATGCAGCCAGTGCGGGCTGCGCGCGCTCGGCATTTTCAGCAGTCCCTGGGTGCTGGAGGCCGGCTGGCGGTGTGATGGGCGCAAGCGGTGTAAGGCTTTTGGAGCCGGGGTTGCCCGGCTTGAGGCGGGATACAGGTGTGTCCCTCGTCTGGCTTTGTGAGACCACCGGGGCGGCTGTTCAGGCCGGCTCCCGCTTTGCTGGTGCCGGCGGCGTGGTCCCCGGCTGGGGCCGGTTGGCCTGTTGCATGAGCTCGCGGTTGATGGCCCGGGCGGCTTCGAGTTCCTCGGCCGTGCGGCGCTGTTGTTCTCTGGCCTCGAAGAGCTGCTGCTCTATCTCGGCGTTGCGCCTGGCCAGCTGCTGATCGGCTAGCCCGGCGATCATGGCGTCAGGGAGGAGGTCGTCGGCGACAAGGCGGGTGCCTTCGATCTGCGACAGGCGGCCCTCCAGTGCGCGGAGCTGAGTGCTGAGCCGGTGGTTCTGTGCCCGGCTGTTCTGCAGCTCGGCACGCAGTGAGGCACCGGTCACCCGTGCTGCTGAGATCAGGTCGCCAGCCTGGCGGTGGGTTGCCTGGGCCATTTTGAGTTCGATGTCGGCTTTGAGGTCGGGATGGTCGTAGATGAACTTGCGGCCTACGCCGGCGGCCCTGGCGATGCTGGCGATGCTGGGGGTGGTCCCTCGCTGGACAGCGGCGTCTGCGGCGGCCAGGACGAGCGCGGTCTTGTGCTGGCTGGCTATCCGGCGGGCGTGGCGCATCGGCTCGCTTCGGTCAGGTGTCATCGGCTGGCCTTTGCTCGCGGTGAACGTTGGGGAATAACGTGGGTGCCGGCTGGCCGATGACACCCAGGAACTGCACGGGAACGGTGGTGTCGAGCTGTGCCCGGCTGCGGCGTGCCACTTTGATGGCTTCGTCGACCTCGGCTCGCTCGGCGGCGGGAAGGCCGGCGAGAAGCTGCTGGCAGCGGTCGATGATCCGGCGGACGGCCGCGGTCTCCAGTGCGGAGGGGATGGCCTGGTCGCGGGCCCAGTCTTCCAGTTCGGGGGCTGCGGCCCGGAGCCGTTCGGTGTCGGCCAGCAGGCGGGCCAGGTGTGCCCGCAGCTCTGGCAGGAAAGACGGGTCGGTGTGAAAGTGGGTGCAGCCGAAGCACTGGTGGCGGAAGGGGCAGGCCTGGCCCCGGGCCTTGACGTTGGTCGGCTCGGCGCAGGTGCCGAAGGGGACGGCGACCTGCCCGACTGCGTCACGGGCATGTTCGGCATCGAGCAGTCGCTCCACGGCCGGGCGGGTGCGATCGGCGCCGCGGTCGACCTGGAGCGCGGCGAGCACGTCGACTGCTGCGCGTTTCCGTTTGTGGGTGACCCGGTAGTAGATCTGGGTGGTGGTCAGCCGGGTATGCCCCATCAAGGCGGCCAGCACCTCCACCGGGGTGCCGGAGTCCGCGTGACGCTGGGCGTAGGTGTGCCGCCACGAGTAGATGGTCGTGCTGGAGCGGTCGTAGGGCTCGCCGCCGGGGCCTGCCAGGTCGGGCAGGCTGTCGACCCAGATGCGGAAGTGCCCGCTGAGCAGGTCGCCGCTGGTGGCCTTGACGCCACGCGGGTTTTTCTCCGGGGCCGGGAATAATGCCAGGGCGGTGGTGGGAGTGTCTGGGTATCGTGCCCGCACCCGTGCTTGCTGGGCGGTGATGATCGCGGCGGCGTCGGCGCCGATGGGCAGGTGGTAGCCGCGGACGCTCACCTTGGGCATGTCATGGACCAGCACTGGCGCCGCGCGCATCTGGCCGGTTTCGCCGGCGACCTCGTCGAAGGCCAGGCAGTCCCATCGCAGGCCGCACAGCTCGCCGGTGCGCCGGCCCACCTCGGCTTGCAGCTCGACCATCGCCCGGACGTCGGTGCCGTGGCCGGTCTCCAGCAGATCAAGGGCGGCGGGTGCCAGGAGCTGGTCGGCAACGACCTGGGGCAGTGCCCTGGATTCCCCGGCGGGATCGGCGTCCTGGCCACGGATCCGGTCGCCGGGGGCGATGGCGACGTCGTCTGGCAGGCCGCTCAGCGGGCCGCCGGGGCGGGCCAGGCCCAGTGCGCGAGCCTCCCTCAGGAACATCGCAACCCCGCACAGGAGCGACCGCCGGCCGTGACGTGACAGCCGGCCGGCGGTTTCCAGGTGGGCCAGGTCGTTGAGGAAGGCCAGCACATCGGTCCGGGACAGCGCGGCGGGCTCGGCACCCTGGTCGGGGCGATGGCGGCACAAGGACTGCGAGAACGCTCCCACGTTCTGGACGACCCGCTCGATATGCCCGGCCGCCTCCGCAGTGTGGAGGCGCTCCGCCGCCCAGCGCTTAGCCGCCTCCTTCAGCCAGGCCTGCCTGATCTGGCCGAAATGAAGGCCCTTGCCGCGGCGGCCGAAGACCCGCAGGTCCCAGTCGTCTTTAGCCGCCTCTGTCTCGGGCGTGGCCAGGGCCAGGGTCACCCGGTCACGGATGAAGGCCACGAACAGCCGGCGCTCATCATCGATGTGGCCGGTCGCCACGTCGAACACGCTTGGCGCCGGCCCGGCCCGCAGGAGGCTCGCCACCATCTGCACGACCCGGAGCGTGGTCCGCCGCTCCGCCTGCGCCCGGCACTGCAAGCCGTAGAGCACCTCCAGCCGGGCCCGCTCGGTCAGGTCGCCCAGCACGGCCGCCCTCTTGTCGGCGTCGTAGTCGCGCTGCCGGGCGCACCACGACTCGGGCGGGTCTTCGCCCGAGCGGCCTTCCCTGGTCCACCGGACGTAGTGCGAGGCACACAACGCCGGCTTGCCGTGGGCTGCCCAGCGTCTGCACGCGGTCACCTTGCAGCACCCGAAGCTGGACCGCGGAGCGGCGGGGCCGAACCTGTCATCGCCGTTGATGTACTCAGCCAGGCTCTGGCCACGCTGGCCCATCGACGAAACGCAAGCGCCGCACAGGCCCTGCCAGTGCGCCGGGCGCTGGTGGCCCGGAGACCGGCATACCAGGCACAGGCGGTCCGCGAGCTTCCCGGCATGCTCTGGCGCTGTCTGGCAGAACTCCCCGAGGCTGGTTCCCGCGGCGGACCGTCGCCACTGTCCCGCGCACCGGTAGCACAATGCGAAGCGGTTGGTGGCGGCGACCTGGTCACAGCCGCCCCTGCTGCACTCAGTGAACCCGAACACCGCGTCGCCGGAGGCGGGGGCGAATACGCCCCGGCCGGGATCCCAGCCCAGCCGGGCCAGCAACGGCCAGTCAATAAGCCTTTCCAGTACCGCGCTTTCTCCGGCCGCCCCGGTCAGGGGGACCGTCCTGGCCGCAGCTCTGGCTTTCATGAACCCTCCCTTCCCCGGCTGGACCGGCGCTGCCGGCTGACCGCCTCCACCGCCTGGACAGCGTCGCGCATCCGGTCCTGGCCCGGGCGGGCGTAGACCTGGGTGGAGGTGATGGAGCGGTGGCCGAGCACCGCCTGCACCACGTCGATAGCCGTCCCGGCGTCGACCATCTCACCGGCCGCCGAGTGGCGCAGCATGTGCGGATGAACCGCCCGGGCCAGTCCTGCCCGGCGGCTGCCGGCGGCGAAGGCCTGCCGGACCGCGGAGGCAGTCATCGGAGCCCCGAGCGGCCGGTGGAACAGGTTCACGAACACGAAGTCACAGCCGTCGGCGTCCGGGCAGGCCAGTCGCTCCTGCAGGTAGCGGTCGTAATATGCCAGCACCCAGGCTCCCACCGGCAGCACGCGAGGATCACGCGACTTGGCCGACGCCCCGTTCGGGTTGTCCCGGTGCACAACATGAAGGTGCGGCCCGGGCACGCGGCAGCCCGCCTGAGCTGAGGACTCCGCGAAATGAAGGTCCGATCGTCGCAAGCCCAGCGCCTCGCCAATGCGCAGGCCTTCGAACCACATCAGCACCAGCAAGAACCGGTCCCTCCAGGACGAGGCTGCCTCCAGCAGGGCTTCCCACTCAGCCTGAGCCGCCGCATCAGGCCGCCCTGTCCGCTCGGCCCGGACCCTGTGCCGGGGCCGGGCCCGGTAGCGCAGCCCGCCGCCCTCGGGACGCAGCTCGGCCGGCAGGTGGCGACCGTCGGCCACCTCGTAAAGAGCAGCCAGCACCCGGCCGTCCACCGCCCTGCTCGCAACGGCATGCTTGAAGAACTCCCGGACCACTGCCAGCACATGGTTCACCCGGGCAGCCCCCGGTGGCCGGCCCTGGCCAGATCCCGGACGAGCAGTCGGCGTCGTGCGCAGCAACAGCACGAAGCGGCTCAGATGATCAGCACCGTCCTCCAGGCTCCGGCCCGTCTGGGCACACCAGGCCAGGAACCTCGCCAGTTCCCCCGCATACAACCGCGTGGTCGACTCCGCACGGTCACAGCCAAAGCGCAGATCAAACAAGAAGCGATCGGCCACCACCACCTTCACGTACTGGTCGTCGACCACCGTCCAGTACGCCCGGCCATCAGGCAGGACGATCCTGAACGCCCGGCAGGCAAGCCGCAGCTCCGCCGGACCCGAGACCGCCGAACAGTCGCGCACGTGGGAGACAGTATGGCGTCCGCCTGTCTCCCGCACGCACCACACGGTCCCAGCAGGGACACACGGCAACAGTCCAGGGACTGCTGAAAATCGGAAACCAGCGCTGCCCCGACTGCGGCACCTTCATGCCCGCCATCGGCCCCGGCGGTCTGTGCCCATGCTGCGACGAGCCCGTGGCAATTCAGGAACTGTTCCCGGCAGACATCCGCTGTATCCAGCCGTCCCGATGGCACACTACGACCAGATACCCCGAAGGAGGTGAGCAGGCGGGACAGCCACCCAGCGTCGGCCGCTCCGCGGCCTCCGATCCGCCGCGATCGCAAACTCCGGACTGAGTGATCGGAATAATCGGATAACCAGCCGAGGGCGCGCTGCGCCTGATCCGCCAGCTACGCGAGCGCGGCTGCGCCCTGGTGAGCGTGCACGAGTCCTGGCTCAACGGCAGCGGCGAGGTTCAGGACATCCTCGTGGCGTTCGCCGGCAGCATGGCCATGCAGGAGTCCCGCCGCCGCAGCGAGCGGATCAAGGCCGGGCTGGAGCGCCGCAGGGCGGCCGGCGAGCCGGTCGGCCGGGTGAAGGGCGCGACCGACCGCAAGCCCCGCAGACGCTCGGGCTACGTGGCGGCATGGCAGGACGGCGGCAACCGCCGCGCAGCGGCAGCCAGGTCAAAGGAGCCGGCAGCGCTGAGAGCTAGTCCGGCTACTCAATCGGGACGTCCACACCGAGCGCGCTCATCAGCGCCCTGGTCACCACCAGCCTGCTGGCATTCCTGATCTCGCCGAGGATGGTGAAGCCGAACATGTCGCGGAGGTCGTACTCGAACGCCGAAATCCGCCCGTAGCCGAGGGTCGTCTCCGTGCCGAACAGCGTGCCGTCGTGCCCGGTCGCGGATCGCAGGTCGTACGCAAACTCCAGTTCCCTGGCCTCCTTGGACGTCAAGGCGGTCTTGAGCGCCTTGCGGAATCGCCTGCGAGCACCCGTGTGAGAACCGCAGATTTCACATTCGGTCAGGTCAGCGAGCTTGGACCCGACGCCCTCGATGGCAGCGACGTAGCCGAGGAACGCGGCGGACGGGTGGTCGAAATCGATGCCCCGAGCCTCATAGTGAGCGCCAACGGCGGTTCTCAGCGTGGAGTCGCTGTCGAGTACGTCCCACGCGCCCTGCGCCCAGGCCGGGATCTCCAGAGGCGACTCTGTGCCGGCGTAAGTGTTGAAATCCGGCGGGAGCGAGCTGTCCGGCTCTACGTGATCCCACCGCCCGACGGACTGAGGCACCCGGAGCGGCGGAGCGCCCGAGCCTGGTGCGATGACCTGAGGTCCGATTCGCGGCAGCCAGTGCTGACGCCAGAGCAGCGTCAGCAGCGCGCACGTCCATTGCACTACGAACTTGGCCAGCAAGTCGGCAGTGGTGCCGTCGTAGGTCGGCACGATCCCGGACGCGATCACAGGCCAGCTATAGCCTGCCCGACGCTGCCTGATCTCGGCCGGGCCGGAGCCAACCCACTCCCGCATCTGGATGCCGCCGGGGGTGAGCAGGACCGGTCCGAACCGCGCCGGGCCGGCCAGCGGAGGAACAGGCACATCTGGACGGCGCGGGTTGGGTCCCAGGACGGCCTGCCACTGGTAGTCCTGGTTGTGGCTGCCCAGCTCGCCAGCGGCGGAGGCAGCGGCCTCGCACCAGCGCCGGACCTGATCCTCGCTGGCGTCGTCTCCGTCACCGACGACCGTGCACCTGATGCCGGCCGGGTCCGGCCGCAGCCGCAGCGTGCTCGGCAGCGTCTCGTCAGCCGGTCCCAGGATCACGACCTTCTCGCCGTAATGGCCCTCAAGCCGGATGTGCTCGTGGCCGACCAACGCCTTCGAGAGATGGAAGACCCACTCGTCTCCCTGGCTGGCCCACGACACCGGAAAGGCACCTATGTCCGACTCCCACACCGGCAGCTCACCGCCTAACAGATTGGCTGCCCGCGAGCGTAGGCAATGGCCGCCTGCGATTCACCTGATTTGCCGAGCGGCTGGAAGCGGCCTGATCAGTTCGCAGACGCCCTGGCCCAGATCGATGCGACGGGAGCCATGCTTTTCGTCTGCGCGGACTGCAACTTAGTGAGGAGTCGTCGACCCGTTTTTTCGCACGACGCCATCGCCAGGTGTGCATCGGCGCCGGCGACCAGGCTATGGCGGCTACTGCTCTTGCGGCCTCTCGCGCCGCCTCGGCCAGATAGCCATCGATCCCGCCACCCGTCTCGGGGTCGCCCGTTCGTTCCCACTCCTCTTCGCTCAACCAGCGCGCAGCTTGCGCCAGCACGGCATACTCCCACACGGCGTCTCGTGGCAATCGAGCAACGAGGGCAGCGGTTTGAAGCTTGCGCATCGACGTCTGGAATTCGCCCAGGTCGTCTTCGAGTCGGGTCCCACCCATCGACCCGATTCCGTCTCAGCGAGGGCGCTCAGCACGCCTGCGCGCGCCTCTCGACGGTCCTTCGATGAGCCAACGTATTGACCCAGGATTGATCCCACGCCGAGGACGCCAATGACAGCCACGACCTCGGTAGTAACTGCCGCGGCGGACATAGCAGCCTCCAATTTCGCGCCTACAGAGGGACCTGACTCAGTGCGTCGCCTTACCGCCTGATGTTGTTTGGAAGCGGAACTCGACGACGTCGCCGTCGCGCATCACGTAGTCCTTGCCCTCGATCCTGGCCTTGCCGGCCGCGCGCGCGGCAGCGATCGACCCGGCGGTCA
>JGI12270J11330_10003184_pt1 | contig 11860 bp, 10 predicted proteins | sample PeaSoiMetSII2010_FD_11330 | JGI IMG/M metagenome (IMG submission 11330)
GCGGGTGAACACCAGAAGTTCCAATTCGCTCGCCGACGGCGTGCCGCTCGCACCTGCTGCGGGCAGGTACAGGGCATGGGTACGCGCCTCGACATCAATCGTGCGCGCGCCGGGCTGCGAGGCGATCGTGCGCACGGTCGCAAAGGAGCCCGGACGGGGCTCGCCAACGACGCTGATCGTGCCGTCACCGCCGTTGGCGCTGTAGGCGAAACCGTCGTCAAAGACGACGCCATCGGGACGCGCGCCAATGGGCGCCCGACCCAGGACCGTGCCCCCGGCAGGGTCGCTGATGATCATTAGGTGATTCGCGCAAACCGAATAGAGCCGGCTGTGGCCGTCGATCGCCAGGCCGGTTGGTTCGACGCAAGGGGCAATCGAATAGCGCCGGTGCACTCGAGCCTGTTGCAGGTCCAAATCCACGATTTCGGCGGTGTCCTCGATGTTCACGTATGCGTGGCCGCTGCCGTCGACCCGGGAAAACTCCGGCTTCCCGCCGAGCGCAACCGAGGCGGCAATGACATCGCCGCTGGCCGCATCCAAGATACTGGCGTCATGCGTGCCGCCGTTGAAGACGGCGATGCGCTTGCTGGCAGGATCGAACACGATGGCATCGGGATTTCGGCCAACGGCGATCGTGCGCACCCGAGCAAGGGTCGATAAGTCAAAGACGACGACCGAGTCGGACTTGCCGTCGCTGATATAGCCACGGCCAAACTCCCGCGCAACAGCAACGCCATGGGTGCCGCGCAGGCCACCGATCCGCCCCACCAGCCGGCGAGTCCCCAGATCGACCACGTCCACGGCATCCCCGTGGGCCAGGTACAGGCGTCGTGTCGCATCCTCAACGAGCAGGTAGTCCCAGCGCTTGCCCTCGCCCAGGGCGATACGGGCGCTCAACTGGTATGCAGCGGGAATCGATGGGAGCTTGTCGGCTGCGGCAACGACGAACGACGCCGCCAGGCTGCTCAGCAGGACAAATACCGGTGTGCGGCGGTACAAGGGAGCCATTGTTCCTGCCATCAGCCGATCTTCCCGCACTAGCGCAGATTCCGGAATCGGCTGGCTCCCGGTCGAGGACCGAGGGTTGGAGAAAGCCCGGTCCGCGCGAATCGGACGCAGGCGAACGGGCCTAGCCCAGAACCGGCTTATCCGGCGCGGGTTCGGCCGGGAGCGTGGAAGGTTCGATCGGGGTTGACCCGTCATCAACGGACTTGGGCCGGGCGTGACGCAAGCGCTTTTCTTCCTGCTTCTTCTTGCGGGCAAGCTCGCGTTGTCTTTTTTCGAAGGAATAATTGGGTTTTGCCATCTTCCGACCGCAATGGGCCGCCGCACCTCAGCACTACGCCGCCGCACGGGGAAACTGCAACAAGCCGCGGCGGGTGCCGCGGCCTGCAAAATGCAAGAACTAGATCGCGCGGATTTGGGTCGCCTGCGGACCCTTGCTCCCCTGTGCAACCACGAACTCTACGCGCTGGCTCTCTTGCAAGGACTTGAAGCCGTTGCCCTGAATTTCCGAGAAATGAGCAAACAGATCCTTGCCACCATCATCGGGGGTGATGAAGCCAAAACCTTTTGCATCGTTGAACCACTTGACGATCCCAGTTGCCATGAAAACTCCGTAATAAATGAATGGAAATTTCGCCGAGCATCGCACGGCGTGCAGACGATCAAGCGACGCAAGCTGGGTAAACCGCAGGAACGCGATCGACGCGACCAGCTGGAAGGACCAAGGGCAAACGAGACTTAAACGAACGCGATAGTAAGGATACTCGAAAACCGTCCAAATTACCCCTACCCACGTCTTGGGATACAGAAAACCCGCTTTCGGTCGAAGGCCGATCAGCCAAATTGGACGGCGCAAACGGCCTTTCCGAGCAAAGTGTCGGTATACGGGCGTCGGCCCGGGTCCGCCAGCCCAGCCCCGGCAGCGACCATCAGCGGCAGCAGGTGTTCCGCGCGCGGGTGGCAGGCGAGCGCCCCGGGCGCCCGCTGCCAGTCGACCAGCGCCTGCTCGCGCTGTGCCCGGTCGGTCATCCCAGCGGTGTCCGCGAGCCAACAGTCGAACTGCCTTGCCGCCTCGTTGGCCTGCGCCTCGGGCCGGAAAAAACTGCGCAGATTGTGATAGCTCATTCCGCTGCCCACGATCAGGATCCCCTCGTCGCGCAGGGGCGCCAGCGCGGCCCCGATTGCAATATGGGCGCGTGCGTCCAAGTCGTGACGTAGCGACAGCGGCACAATGGGCACGTCCGCCTGGGGATAGATAAGTTTGAAAGGCACAAAGACGCCGTGATCGATCCCGCGCTGGTCGTCGGAGTCCGATTCGATGCCGGCCTGCGCAAGCAACTGGCGTACCCGGGCGGCAAGCGCCGGTGACCCAAGGGCAGGGTAGCTCAGGCGGTAGGTATGCTCGGGAAACCCGTAGTAGTCGTACAGCAGCGCATGCCGCGCCGCCGAGCCAATGCTCGGGCGCGGCGATTCCCAATGCGCGGAAATTACCAGCGCCGCCTTGGGACGCACGGGTAGCGAGGGACCGATTGCGCCNAGATATGCGGCCATCTTGCACCACAAATCCGGCGGCATACCGGGCGCGGGATCCATAAAAAAGCATGGGCCACCGCCGTGCGGGATATACAAGCTGGGCAAGCGTTTGTTCATAGAAAATCACCGTCGAATCATCGATACAGCGGCCATGCGCGCCGCCAAGCTGCCGCACGCACGCTGTCGGGTCCAGGTCATGCGTCCCCTTGCTGCCGTAACAGTTTGACACCTTCAACGGCGCCGGTACGCAACGCGACATTCGGGCAAATGATAAATTCGCCGACTTGCGGTCGCTAGGACCGCGTTGTGGAAGCTCACTGTGAATAGCCGTTTCGTCCTGACCTTGACCCTCGCCACCCTGGCGCTTTGCGGTTGCCTGGGTAATTCCGGAAGCTCGACGCCCCCACCGAACGGGGTGCAGCTCTATCCCGGCGACGCTGCCATCAGCGTTACCTGGAACTACGACCCCGCGATCCAATACTGGATCTTTTACGCACAGGATCCAACGCTCACCACGCTCAACTGGTCCACCAATGAGCTGCTGAACGCGGGCGTTTTGACGTATGTCAGCTCGCCGTCGATACTTTGCAACGGTACGTTTCGCACCGTAATCAACAACCCGCCTCCCCTGAACCCGCTGTACCCAGCCACCTATGTCACGATCAATGGACGGACCGGTTCGTCCCCCGGTGGGGAAGGCAGCTCGCTCGTGTACACCACGCCGCGCGCCGCAGGCGGACCGTTCTCGCCCTGGATCGCCGGCGACGCGATCCCCGCCGGCAACGTCACCTTCAACGGCCTCGGATACGCCGCACTCACCTCTTGCGGATACTCGGGCAGGCCGCCTTGGGGCATATACGTTGCGGTGGGCTCGGGCGGCGCGATCTACAGCAGCACGCTAGCACCGAACGTTGCCGGACCACTGATCGCATCCAGCGGCAATGTCGGCATGACTTGGACCCAGGGCAATATTCCGATCGGCTTTAGCGCAAATCTGGTGTCCGTCGCGGGGGTTGCGACGAGCGGCAATAACCCCGCGGCACCGAATCTGTTGTTCGCTGCTGTTGGAAACGGCGGCGCCATGCTGCGCAGCGTTGACGGGCAAAACTGGGCCCTAGCCAATGGCAACCCGACGAGCAACAATCTGAACGCGGTTGCGTGGGGCGGCACCGCGTTCATTGCCGTCGGTGACCAAGGTGTGGTCCTGACCAGCCCCGATGGACTCACCTGGACGCCAAGCACGAACGCCGCCACCGCAGAGCAAAACTCGGCCCCCAACCTGAACGCGATTCACTGCACAGCAAACTCTTGCGTGGCGGTCGGCTCCAACGGAGCGACGCTTTGGACCTCCGATAGTGGCGCGCAGTGGGCGATGTACACGTTCGGCACGAACAACTGGATTGGCGTGGCGTATGGAAACCAAGATGCCAACGCGGACGACACGGCCGTGGTCAATTTCCCGGTTGGCGGTGGCGTGACGATTACCGTCCAGAACGAGGCGATCAATACCTGGGTAGTCGTCGATGGGAGTGGCAATTACGCGTATGCCACTTCGACGGGAGGCTGGATCGCCGGCAGCTCGCCGATCGCCACCTCATCGGTCGTTGGAATCGATTACACGACACGCTTTCTGGCGCTAGACGGCTCCGGCAACGCATGGGCCAGCGAAAATGGGATCAATCCTTTTCTGCTGGTCGGCAACAGCGGTATCACCAATCCGACTTCGCTGCGCAGCAACGGACAAGGCTACGTCGCACTCGGCGTTTCCGGTACGAATGCGTCGTCGTTCTGACCGCACACTGGCCTCCCAGTACGGCAAGCCGAGCGTACTGCGCACCCGGCCCGAGGCGGCTCGCCCGCCCGCGCAATGGGCGCGAGGTAAATCGCGGCGCTAACCGCACCGGACCGCTAGTGTTGCAAGAGCAGGGCGGCCATGATATTGCGTCTCATTATCATTGGTGGCCAGGATATCGCCATCCTCGATCGACAAATCGTTCCCACCAGCAACGCCCGGGGCCGGCGGACGGGCCTTCGGCAGGTGCACTGACCCGGGCTCTGGCTACAATTGCATAATTGGGCCGAGTCCGTCCCCGGTAATTGCACCGATCGCCTCGCGACCCCTTCCCGAGCCCCCACGAATCAATGCAGCTGCTGGCCCTGGGTCTGAACCACCAAACGGCGCCCCTGTCGCTGCGTGAGCGCGTCGCATTCTTGCCCGAAGAGGTGCAGGGCGCGATCGCGCGCCTGCGAGCGCGATTCGCGCGCGCAGACGTGGGGACGTTGAGCGAGGCCGCGATCGTTTCCACCTGCAATCGGACCGAACTGTATTGCGCGGTCGATCAGCCGGAGCACGCCGGAATTGCGCTCGCCGAGTTTGTAGCGGTTGAAAAGGGCATCGGCCCAGCCGATCTGGCACGGGTGTTCTACACCCTGCCCAAGGGCAACGCGGTGCGTCACGCGTTCCGCGTTGCCAGCGGCCTGGATTCCATGGTTCTGGGCGAACCGCAAATTCTGGGACAGATGAAGCAGGCCGAGCGCTTGGCACGGGAGGCTGGCGGCCTGGGGCTGCTGCTCAATCACCTGTTCCAGCGCACATTTGCGGTGGCCAAGGAGGTGCGAAGTTCGACGGAGATCGGCGTGCACTCGGTATCGATGGCGGCGGCTGCCGTAAAGATGGCAGAGCGCATCTTTGGCAATCTGGAGGATTGCCACCTGCTGCTTGTCGGTGCCGGGGAAATGATCGAGCTTTCCGCCACGCATTTCGCCGCCCGCCGGCCCAAGTCGATAACGGTGGCCAATCGCACCATCGAGCGTGCGCACTCGCTGGCAACGCGCTTCCATGGGCGTTCGATGCCCTTGTCCGAATTGCCGGACGCGCTGGCTCGCTTTGACGTGCTCGTTTCCTGCACGGCCAGCTCGCTACCGATCATCGGCCTGGGAATGGTGGAGCGCGCCGTGCGTACGCGGCGCCATCGCCCCATGGTGGTGGTCGACCTAGCCGTACCGCGCGACGTCGAGCCCGAGGTGGCGCGCCTGGACGACGTGTTCGTCTATACCATCGACGATCTTGGGCACATGGTGCAGGTCGGCCAGGAATCGCGTCAGGCGGCCGTAGCGCAGGCCGAGGCGATCATCGAATCGCGGGTGCGCGATTTCGAAAGCTGGCTTGCCGGTCGGGCAACGGTGCCGCTCATCCGCGATATCCGTCAGCGCGCCGAAGAGATGCGCAGGTACGAAATCGAGCGCGCGCGCCGCCAGCTGGCACGCGGCGAGGACGCCGATGCGGTCCTGGAGAAGCTGTCGCAGGCCCTGACCAACAAATTTCTGCATGCACCGATCTCGGTCCTCAACGACGCCGCTGCGGCCTCGGATGAGGAGCGCCTGCGCCAGATCGAGATGGTGGCGCGGTTTTATCGCGACCACGTGCAACACAATGGACGCTAGGCGCGCGCCGCAGGACAAATGAAAGATTCCATGCAGGCCAAGCTGGCCCAGTTGGCACGCCGCCTGACGGAGATCGACAGCGCACTTTCGCAGGAAAACGCAACCGCCGATCTGGACCAATTCCGGCGCCTTTCGCGGGAACGCGCTGAAATCGAGCCGCTGGTCACCGGATTTAACGAGTTCCTAGCAGCAAGCCGCGACTTGGCAAATGCCCAGCAGATGCTTGCGGACCCGGAGGTGCGTGCGCTCGCAGAGGAGGACGAGGCGCTCGCGCGCAAGCGCATCGTGACCTTGGAGGAGAAGTTGCAGCGCCTGCTGCTGCCTACCGACCCGAACGACGAGCGCAATATCTTCCTGGAAATACGCGCCGGCACCGGCGGCGACGAATCGGCCCTGTTTGCCGCTGCCCTGTTGCGCATGTACATGCGCTACGCCGAACGCAATCGCTGGCAAACCGAGATGATCTCCGAAAGCGCCTCGGACCTGGGCGGCTACAAGGAGGTCATTGTGCGCATCATCGGCCAGGGTGCCTACAGTCGCCTGAAGTTCGAATCCGGCGTGCACCGGGTGCAGCGCGTTCCCGAAACCGAAGCGCAGGGGCGGATCCATACCTCGGCGTGTACCGTCGCCGTGCTTCCCGAAGTCGATGAGATTAACGACATCCGAATCGATCCCAGCGAGATCCGGGTCGACGTGTTCCGCTCCTCGGGCGCCGGAGGACAGCACGTCAACAAGACCGAGTCGGCAGTTCGCATCACCCACCTGGCGAGCGGCATCGTGGTCGAATGCCAGGACGACCGCTCGCAGCACAAGAACAAGGAGCGCGCAATGAAAGTGCTTGCCGCGCGCCTCAAGGATGCCCAGATGCGTGCCCAGCAGCAGGAGCAGGCATCGGCCCGCCGTTCGCTGGTCGGCAGCGGCGATCGCTCGGAGCGGATCCGCACCTACAACTTTCCTCAGGGCCGGGTCACGGATCACCGCATCAACCTGACCCTTTACAAGATCGACCAGATCATGGACGGAGACCTGGACGAGTTGAGCCACGCCTTGACGGCGGAGCACCAGGCCGAACTGTTGGCCTCGCTGGCGGAGGCCGCCTGATTGGCTGATCCGGCCGTTTGCATGCCGGCGCCGGCAACCGCGCAATCGTTACTGCGCGATTGCCCGCTTCCGGCCAAGGAGGCGCGGGCCCTGCTTGCGCACGCGCTCGACATTTCCCGCGAGCGCCTGATCGCGCATCCAGAGACGAAGATCGACGAAGGCACGCGCGCACGGTTTGCATCCCGGGTATCGGAGCGCCGGCAGGGAACACCAATGGCTTACCTGCTTGGTGTCCAGGAGTTCTACGGGCATTGCATGCGGGTTACGCCCGAGGTCCTCATTCCCCGGGCCGAAACGGAACTGCTGGTGGATACGGCCTTGCACCTGCTTCGCGGGCGCCCCGGCGCCCGGGTACTCGAACTGGGGACCGGATCGGGCTGCATCGCCATAGCCCTTGCGCTGGCGCGTCGGGACCTCTTGATTGTCGCCAGCGATCGATCGCCAGCCGCGCTGCAGGTCGCACGTGACAACTGCTGCCGCCTGGGCATTTCGCTGCACCTGCTTGCCGGCGACTGGTATGCGCCGGTACGAGGGCTCTTCGACCTGATCATCAGCAATCCGCCGTATATCGCGGCAGGCGATCGACATTTGGCGCAGCTCACGTTCGAGCCGCGGGCCGCGCTGACCGACGGCGACGACGGACTATCGGCTCTGCGCACCATCGTCGCCGGCGCGGGAGAGCGACTTGCGCCCGGCGGACGCTTGCTGGTCGAACACGGCTACGACCAGGGGGCAGCCGTGCGCCGACTGATGCGCGAGCACGGCTATTCCTGGGCGCGGACCTTGCGAGACCTCGCCGGAAGGGAACGCGCATGCCTAGGCGCGAGCGATCTTGGCGCCGCCTCGACTGGGTAGATGATGTAGGGGGCGGGGCCTGGGCGCGAAGATCCAAGCCCCGGGGGCAGCGCAACGCAGGCGCAGGGCCGTACCGAAGGCTCAAGGAGCCTATGCGCGCGCAGGAGGGTCCGGAATCGCTTCCTCGCCCTCCTGCACTTCTTCGCAACGCCCGCGCGCGGAGGCACCAGGCGCCTTTGTAGCGCATGCGCCCCCGCGCACGTTTCACGATATGAACAAGGGCGATCGTCATTTCCCGTCGATCCCGAGCACTCAAGTTTTTCCGTCCGGCACCGATAGCCATGGCCGCGCACGCCTACGCGCGTGCTGGCGCGGGCCCATGGCGGCGCGGCCCACTCATTTGACGACGGCCCGCACGATTTCTACACTGTCCAGTGCGAATGCGCGTCACGCCCACTTCTTGCAGGAAATGGAACCCATGGATGCCAAGGAATTTGTCCGCACCACCGTCGCGCAACACCCCGTCGTTCTTTTCATGAAGGGGACGTCGCAATTTCCCCAATGCGGTTTTTCCGGCCGGGCCGTACAGATTCTCAAATCCTGCGCGGTGCAGGGCCTCGTCACGGTGAACGTGCTAGAGGACGAAGAAGTGCGACAAGCAGTCAAAGACTTCGCCAATTGGCCGACCGTTCCTCAGCTGTATGTCCACGGGCAATTCGTCGGCGGCTCGGACATCATGGCGGAAATGTACGAAAGCGGCGAGTTGCAGGAACTGCTCAAGAAAGTGTCGTCCGCTTGAACGCCACCGGCCGGAGCCGGTCAGCGAGTAATCGTGGCGATCAACGGAGCCGGGTGCGAAGTACGGCACGCGCTTTCTGGCAAATCTGCGCGCCACGGGACACGTGGAAACCCATGTCGTGATCTCGAATGCCGGCGCGCTCAGCGCGCACGATGAACTTGGGCTCAAGCGCTGAAGCCCCGCTGCATCTTGTACATCTGCGCAACATGGAGACGGTGACGCAGATGGGAGGCGTCATTTTTCCGCCATCGCCCACGCTTTACCGTCGGCCCGCATCCGTCGAGGAAATGGTCGATCAAACCTTGGGGCGTGTGCTTGGCCTGCTGAAGATTGAACACACGCTGGCGCCCCGGTGGGCAGGCACGTAGGTTGGGCCATCGCTTGGGGCGGGCGTTCGACCACCGGGCGTGCCACCTCGCGCCCATGCGCTTCGTTTACAAGAAGTTACGCTTGTCCTTGTATTTTGAGGATCTAATAGCCGCGGCCCGTGCCTAAGCCTTAGCGCGGGGAGTGTTTCCCGTGAATCGCCTTTGCATTTGCAATGCCGCGACAAGCACTTGATGCGAATCAACCGCGGCATGTGGCGGCAGATCCATCATTGTCCGCACGCACCGTCAAAAAAGCGACGGCGCCGGCAATGCAAGCAGGCGCGCGGTGCAAGTTGTTTCGATCTGGTGGTGGCCGAAAAATGCGTTTTAGCAAAGCAGGCGTGGGAATTCTGGTGCTGGGAGCGCTCGCGCTCGTCAGCGGGCCGGTCCGTGCTCAGCACGAGGGGCGCGGACACGAGGAAGTGCATGTCGAGCGCTTCCACGGCGATATTGGCCGTTTCCATGAACATGATTGGGCCGTGTGGCACAGTGGGCGCTGGTTCCACGGAGATCACGGGGGTCGTCTGGGTTGGTGGTGGGTTGCCGGCGGAGTCTGGTTCTTCTATCCGTACCCGATATACCCGTACCCGGATCCGTATTTGCCGCCAGATCTGCCGGTGCCCGCCGAACCGCTGCCGCCGACGCCCACGAGCTGGTATTACTGTCAATCTGCGCAGAACTACTACCCGTACGTGACCGCCTGCCCCGAAGGCTGGCGGGCCGTCCCTGCAAAACCGGCAATGCCTACGGCGCCAAGGTAAGCGTGAGCGCTTGCGCGATAATGAAACGGTTTCTGTTTATGCACCTTCTAGGAGTTCCAACATGCACCCGCTGAAGTGGGGAACGGTTTTCGGTATCGGCGCAGTTGCGCTGGTTGGTTGCGCCACAGTGCCCGATAGCCCTAGCGTGCGCGTCATGCCGGCGCCGGGTAAGCCCTTTGAGGTGTTTGTCTCCGACGATCATGTTTGCCGCAGCTACGCGTCCCAATCGATTAGTGGCAAAGAGGAGGCAGCCAACAATGCCGCGATCGGCTCGGCCGTCGCCGGTACCGCGATCGGGGCGGCAGCCGGAGCGCTGATTGGAGGCAGCGGCCAAGGCGCTGGCGTCGGTGCCGGCATGGGCCTGATCATGGGCTCGGCGATGGGTGCCAATCAAAGCGGCCGAAGCGGCTACTCCCTGCAGCGCCGCTACGACATTGCCTACGAGCAATGCATGTACGCCAAGGGCAATCTGCTCCCGGGGCAGTCGATCCCCTATAACCCGTACGCGCGCTTGCCGCCGCCACCACCGCCACCGCCGCCAGCGGCACAATCTGCGTTACCGCCACCCCCGCCGCCTCCGGAGGGATACCCACCGCCGCCACCGCCGCCGCAGTGACCGGCGGGCTCAAGCACGCAGCAGGCGGTATATGACGAAGTTTTTCGTGTCGGTGGCGATGTCGTAGCCGATTAGCGCCTCGTACGTCTTGTCATCGGTGTAGTACTGCCCGTGTCCGGCATCCGCCATTGCCTTGAGGTCGGTGGGTTGCTCGCTGTCGCCATTCACGATGCGCACGCGTCCCTTGCCGTCAAAGGTGGCGAGGATGCGCTTTGATTTGCACTGTCCCAACGCGTCTTGAATTTCCGCAAGATCCTCTTTTTCGCTTCGCATGGTGGGACTCTTTCAGGGTGATGCGGCGTCTACGAAAGTCTAATGCACCAATCGTCGCAACGGCCCATCCGCCGAGCTAGAAGTGACCAACACGCACGCTGCCTGTACTGCTTCCGCGATTCGGTAGACGTTGTCGCAACCCTGACTTTTTGTCCAATCAACAGACACAACATGCACCACGGATTTTCTTTGCCAGGTCGAGCGACCATTCCGGCGCGAATCAGCGCATCGCGCACATGACGGATGATCAAAGGTCAAGTGGCGCGACGGAACCATGTCGCTCGAAATTGCTGATCTGCGTCAAGCACCGTTCGGTTCCCGCTCCCTGGACACTGGCAATTTTCAGTCTGCCGATAATCTACATGTCAAGGCGCGAGCGGACGGCATGCAATACGATTACTTCGCACGGGAACTGCGGGTACCGGTATGGCAATCAATTGTTCTGGCGGAAGCGGGTGGCGCTGCGAAAGAACTCTTCGAGGCGCAGACCCGAGACAAGCGAGAATCATCGCGAAAATCGGGTCGACGCGCCCAAGCCCGCCGTAGGGCTCGCCACGCATAGGGCCCTGCGGGAGTGCTCCGCGGTGCGTCGTTACTTGGCGGAACTTTCCGGCACAGTTGCGACGTTCAGCACGTATCCGACCTCTCCCGAGCGCAAGGACGCCAGGTATTTGGACGGGTTCTGCGGTACGCCATTTACATTGACCTCGAAGTGCAGATGTGGCCCGGTCGAGCGACCGGTCGTGCCGACCTCGGCGATCTTCTGGCCCTTGCGCACGAAATCGCCGCTTTTGACGAGCATGCGGCTCGTATGGGCATACATCGTGGAAACTCCCTTGCCGTGGTCGATCTCCACCATGTTGCCGAACTCGGGGTGCGTCTCAGCGCTTACGACCACTCCACCGGCAGCGGCAAGGATCGGTGTGCCCACGGGCGCGGCGAAATCCACCCCCGTATGCATCGACACTTGGCCCGTAAACGGATCGGTACGCATGCCATAGCCGGAGGCGACAAATCCCTCGCTCACCGGCGCACCATGGGGCAGGAGCGCATCGCGGGCCTCATTTGCGACCAGTTCCGATTCGACTACGTTCATGAAGTCGTCCCGCTGCTCGACGCTTTGCCCGACACGAGCAGCCTGGTCCTGCAGTTCGCGCAGGGTTAG
>JGI12270J11330_10003187_pt1 | contig 11859 bp, 9 predicted proteins | sample PeaSoiMetSII2010_FD_11330 | JGI IMG/M metagenome (IMG submission 11330)
CTGCTGCGGCGCCAATGAATACCGCCGGTGCCGGAGCTGCGGCGGGAACGCCGCCGATGGTTGCCGGCGCGCAAGCCGGCTAGGGACTACCGATCTGCCTCTCCTTCGCCTGCTCGGCCGGCGGCCCGCAGGTCAAACACGCGCCCGATGAAGTGCGGTGGCAGACCGGGTCCGCCTTCGGGCGGCCATACCAATCCCGCCAATCGGGCGAAGCCGCCAATAATTAAGAGGATGGATCACGAGATGAATGCGCGAACTGATGGGGCGGATTCGGTCAACGATCCGCGGAGTGGCAATGAAATCATGGCGGAAGCCTTCGAGGCTTTTGACAAATGGCGTAGTGAGCACGATCCCGAAGGCGATCTGGATGTCATTGAAGCAGCGAAGATCTATGCTTTTTGGTGTGACAGCCCAAATCGCGAATGGCAGTGCGCAGGTTGTCAGGCCTACAACAATCCAGACAATATCTTCTGTTGGCATTGTAATTTGCCGATGACAGGTTGACCGCACCGTAATCCCTTCCCCCTCGTGAAACAAATCGAAGCCGCCAATAATCACGGAGTTCAACAATGAAACTCGCGCTGTTCGTTGCTCTTGCGCTGGCATTTGCCGCCATGATTGCCGGGGCGCAGGCGCAGCAATTGCCGGCCAAAAGCTGGGTGCTGCAAAGCCCGATGCTTTCGTTAGGCTTCTGCCAGCAGACCAGCGTCTCGACCGCGGTGGGCTTGAGCTCTGGTGCTGGGGCCTGTGCAAGCGGTATTCCGAAGGGAAGCGTTTTCGCCGTGGTGCAGGTCGAGGGCGAAACGGCGCGCTGGCGCGATGACGGCACCGCGCCGACAGCCTCGATCGGCCAGCCACTTGCTGCTTCGACGCCGATCTATTTCACGTCGCAAGTCAAAGGCGGAAATGCTTTGGCGGCGGTGAAGCTCATCCCCGAGACCGGATCGATGACGCTCGATGTCAGCTTTTATGGGATACAATGATGCGCAAGGCAATCTCGGGATTATTCTTCTCGCTGCTTTTGGGGATATCGCCCGCGCTGGCGCAGATTCAACCGGGCGGCGGCAGTGGTGCTGTCCCGCTCGGAACGAATAGCGCGCCGGGAATTCTCGAATGTGATGGCTCTACCACGAATTGTTCCGGCGGAATAATTTCGGCGATCGGGGCGAATAGCGTCGTTACCCTCACTGCCGATACCAACATCGCCGCTGGCACGGCGGTTTCGATCGATTCATCCGGCAATGCCGTGCAGACTTTCGCGGCGGCGCCGAGTATCGCCAATACAGTGACGGTGTTTCCTTCGCAATCGACGTTGACGGGATGGGCGCCGTCTACTATTTCGCTGAGTGATACGACCCTAATAGCTTTCTCGTCTGCCAACGCTGGCGGGGCAAACGGGACTCCCGGCCTCGGCGCGAAAGTTCTTAGTATCTCAGGAACGACTATCACAGTCGGTTCGGCAAACGCCACCGGAGGATTGACGAACGCCGTTGCCGCAGCTCCACTTGATTCGACACATTTCATCTATGCTTATCAGGACAGTAGTAGCAATCTCTATCTACAAGTCGGATCGATTTCTGGCACGACGATTACTTTGGGCACCGCCGTCGAAGTAGCCGCGTCTTCTATGGTACAGCAAGGCTCAATAGGAATTGGACTTACTCGGCTTTCATCGTCGGCTTTCATTTTTGCCTACCTAACTTCGAGTCAGGTTTATTTCGTTTCTGGCACGGTCTCAGGCACAACGATTACGCTAGGAACACCAGAAGACACGAATCTCGGCGCGAATGTTGCTTTTGCCGTACCTGGAGCGAGTGCCACTGCGCCGGTTTTGATTTACGTTGACAGCAGCCAACAAGTGAATGCGACCGTAGGCAGTATTTCGGCGGGTGTCATTACTCCCGGCACACCAGCAACGATTACTGGGTCGAAGGTTGCCACTGGCAGTGTCATAAATGGAGCCTTTCTGGACACATCGCACTTCGTCGTCGTGTGGGGTAGTGTTGCCACCGATGGCACTGCGGGAACAACCCAAGCCGCCATCGGCTCTATCTCGGGCACCAGCATCACTTTCGGCACTCAAGTAACGATATTGCCATTTTGGTATGAGTCGGTCCCTGCGAACAATCCGATCAATTTTCCCAGTGTCTATATTGGTGTTCTCAGTTCGACGGCCTTTACGGTTTATGCGGGTCAAACGACGCCAACTATTGCGTCGGTGAGTGGAACGACGATCACGCCGACAATAGGTGGCCCGATACAAGTACCTTTCTCTCCGGGTTCTAATAATTTCAACAGTTCCAACGCTAATCCCAGCGGAACGACCTTGCTCTTTCCACCGCTGATCGTCATGGGCACGTCTTCGATGATGTGGCTCGACGGATTGTGGAATCTCTACGAGGAAACATCGGCAGGTGTTATTTCACAGCCGATTGCTCATCCTGGTATTCAAGTTTATGGCTTTGCCGCGATTAGTTCAACGCAGACCTTGGCGCTGCTGATAGACGGCGCCAACAATTTCACCGCCCGCGTCATCACTTTCGAGCCGATCAACTCAACGCCGATCGGGTTTGCTTCAAGCGCCTGCACGGCGACTCAGAGTTGCACCGTCACACTGAACGGCATCGCTAACGGTTTCTCTGGGCTCACTGCGGGAGCGCATTACTACATCGATGGCGATGGCACGCTAACGCCGGGCAACACCGGCTATTCCGCCGGCGTGGCTCTTACATCGAGCACGTTGTTGATCAAATGACCGATGAAGATCCGGTATTTTACGCAGGAACTCTGCTTCCCAGTCCGCTCGTTGTACGAGGGCCGGGAACGCCCGGCGCCACCGGAGCAACCGGTCCAGCCGGTCCAACCGGGGCGACCGGCGCAACTGGAGCTACGGGCGCTACTGGAGCGACGGGCTCGCCGGGGTCAACGGGATCAACCGGCGCGACAGGAATCTCGATAGGTCCTACCGGTCCTACCGGTCCGACCGGCGCCGCTGGCCCTACCGGCGCTACGGGCGCGCAAGGCGCAACGGGCGCTACCGGAACGATGGGCGCTACAGGTGCTCCTGGCGGTCCCACCGGCGCGACAGGCGCCACCGGAGCAACCGGTCCAGCCGGTCCAACCGGGGCGACCGGCGCTACTGGAGCGACGGGCGCTACTGGAGCGACGGGCTCGCCTGGGTCAACCGGATCAACCGGCGCGACCGGCACCTCGGTAGGCCCCACCGGTCCTACTGGTCCTACCGGTTCCCCCGGCGCTACCGGAGCCACCGGTGCGCAAGGCGCGACTGGTGCCACCGGGACCATGGGTGCCACAGGTGCTCCCGGCGGCCCCACGGGCGCCACAGGCGCGACCGGAGCGACGGGGGCGACCGGAGTTGGCGCCACCGGCGCACCCGGCGCCACCGGGCTGCAAGGTGCCACAGGTGCGACCGGCGCAAGGGGTGCCGCAGGTGCGACGGGTGCTACAGGTGCTACGGGTCACACTGGAGCTACCGGCACGGGCGCAACGGGGGCGACCGGGCATACCGGCGCCACCGGGGCTACCGGCGCTCCTGCCGGAACAACCGGCGCGACCGGCCATACCGGTGCCACCGGAGCCACTGGCGCGACCGGAGCCGCGGGAACACCAGGATCGACCGGGGCAACCGGCGCGACCGGGACCGGCGCGACCGGTCCAGCGGGGCCGACAGGCGCTACCGGAGCGACGGGCGCTACGGGATCTCCAGGATCAACCGGGGCGACTGGCGCGACCGGCACTTCGGTAGGCCCGACCGGCGCTACCGGTCCCACGGGAGCCGCTGGCCCAACCGGGGCCACCGGCGCGCAAGGCCCGACCGGGGCCATGGGCGCTACGGGTGCTCCTGGCGGCCCGACCGGGGCGACCGGCGCCATGGGCGATACGGGTGCCACTGGCGCGACCGGAGCCACAGGTGCGACCGGACTGCAGGGCGCTACCGGTGCTACCGGCGCAATCGGCCCCACAGGTCCGACGGGCGCAACCGGAGCCACAGGTGCAACGGGACTCCAGGGTGCTACGGGCGCTACCGGAGCTACGGGCGCTACGGGAGCAACTGGACCCATCGGCGTCACAGGGCCGACAGGCCCCTCGATTTACGCTCCGGTTGATCTTGGATCGACCGGTTCCGCAAGTGATCATTCTCCCATTTCACTGACGGGAATTAATGTCCCTGCGGGTTCATTGATCCTCGTTGTAGCAGGCGACAATACCTCAAATGTTGCCTCTTCCGGTGCGTTGGGCGATGGATCAAACAGTTATTTAATTGTCAAATCAATAAGTTTAGCGGGCCTGAATGGTATCTTAACGCTGTTTTACGCCTATAACTGCCTTGCCTTGTCCAATGCGACGTTGACCTATGTTCCCGGCGGCACGTCGAACGATGGCAGCTCCATGTCTGCCTGTTACGTTCCCCTTGCGCTCGCCACATCGAATCCACTCGATATCGGCACGGTCGCCTCGGCAACGTCCACGAGCGGCAACCCGTCGGTGACCTCGGGAGCGCCATCGTATGATGGAGAATTATTTATCGCTGCCACTTCGGCAAATTCGCTTTCAGGCTCGAATGCTTTTACCCAAGCGGTAGGCTGGGCGGCGCCTCCCGATGCCAACCTTACCGCAAACCGCTACACCGAAATTGCCGGCGGAAATTTCATCAATCTTGCAAAAAATACCCTTGCTTATTCGGCCTCGTATGCCCTCGGCTTGAATGCGTGGGGAGCAATTATTTGCGGCTTCCAATTGGCAATACAAGGTCCGCCAGGCGCGACCGGAGCCACCGGTGCAACCGGACCTGGGGTCGGCGTAACCGGAGCGACTGGAGCGACGGGTGCCACGGGAGCACCCGGAGCGACTGGGCATACAGGTGCCACGGGCGCCACTGGAGCGGCGGGGCCAACCGGCGCGACCGGTGCAACGGGAGCGACCGGACTTCAAGGAGCCACCGGCGCAACGGGAACAGCGGGCGCAACGGGAACGGCAGGCGCAACGGGAGCCGCCGGCGCGACGGGAGCAACCGGCGCGACCGGCCCGGCGTCCACGATTTACGATCTTGGCTTTTTCGATCCCGGACAACCGACATCTTCCGCGACGGTATTTGCGTTCGTTGCGGTACGAACGTTCATTTTGCCGATCAATCTGACGGGATCGAAAGCGACTGCGGGAACCGGGAGCAGCGGGACGGCGATATTCTCCATCCTGAAGAACGGCAGCAACATCGGCAGCATTAGCTACACCTCGAGCGCAACCGGGACATTTACATTTGCCGGTGCGCAAACTTTCAATGCCGACGATGTTCTTTCGGTAGTAGCACCCGCATCGCCTGACGCGGCACTCGCCAACGTGATAGTGACATTTTTGGTATCGACATGATGCGGCGGATTTCTCTTGGCTTGTGTGCTCTGGTCGCGATGATAGGATTGGCGCGTGCCAATGTCATCGTGGAAACGGTGCATTTTCCGTCGTCGCCGACGCCGCCCTGCTGGACTTCCAACAACAACAGTTTTACGACGAAATGTGTGACGATCGGCACAGGAAGCTGCGGCAACAGTTCGAGCAACTATACCGGAACCTGCATCGTCTATGTGGAGAACGGTAGTACCGGATCGTGTACGGCACAAACACCGCCAGTGCTGCAAACCCCACCCGCTAATAGCTTTCAATGCGGAACGATCAGTGCGGGTATAGCTTTATTACGCGCGACATCAGCCGACTGGTTGCTGCTGAAGATGGGTGACACCTTTTCAAATCAAGACTTCCTTTCTGCCTGTAAGCTAAATGGAATATCGGCGACGGCGCCGCTTCTATTCTCGTATTACGGTTCGGGAAATCGTCCACTTGTCGAACCGACCGGCAACGGGTACATGACTTCCGGCAGCACTGAATGCGCTGGTGGTGGCAATTATATCGCATTCATCGGTATCGAGTTCTACGCTCCTGGCCGCGATCCCGGAAATGCAGCCTATAATTATACAGCCGCCGCCACCGACGTATGGGGGATATATCTGATAAACAGCCCCAATGTAATGACTTGGTTTTTGATCGAAGATTGCAAATTCAGTTTTTTTGGTCATAACGTTGATCTCGAACCGTTTGATGGAGGCAACACATTTCTTACGCGTCGTAACATCATTTTAAATGCGTGGTCGCCTAACGCCTATACATATCGCACTTCCAACCGCGCTCAGGGGATGTATACAAACAATGGCACCGCAAATGGCGCCGAAACGACTTATCAGAATCTTTTTGACAGCAACGGTTGGAACGCTACGTTGAACGCACCGACGCCAGTGTCGTGCAGCAACGCAAACCCGACAACCTGTACTTGGGGCGGCACGCTTGCATTCATGCCGGGAGCCGACGCAAGCCTCGTTGCGTTTGGCGGCACGCTACCTAGCGGATTGACTGCGTACACGCTTTACTGCACCATCAACACCAACACAGGCGCCGGGACATTCCAGATCACGCCCGTTAACCCTAGCTCTACCGGCACTTACGATCCAGAGGATGCCACGGCTCCTTGCCCCTACGGCAGCCCGATCGGCGTGACCAGCTCTGTATCTGGAACGACTGTTCAATGGGCTGACGCTGGGCAGAATGAATTTGATCGCAACCTCTACGATGACAATCCCGGAACTGATTTCGAGCAAAATATCAGCACGCGGTCCAGTTCGAGCTGCTTCCAATTTCGCGGCGGCGCTACCATGCGGGATAACGTCTGCTCGGACAGTCCATCAGGCGGTGTCGTCGGTAGCACTACTTGCGTAGGAGCGTGCCCCACTAGCATCATCAACGACAATAGCTGGTTGAATGGGATTGATGGGACTTCAAGTTCTGTAGCGTATTACAACATAAATGCCTCAACCAATTCGTGGGGCTTCCAAATTCAAGCAAATGGTGCCGATATAACAAACAACGTAACGGCGAACAGCACCATCGGCACAAGTGCGGCTTGGGCGTGGGATATATCTGCCGGATACACTGGCATTACGTTAACTGGAAACCCGATCAGTGATTGGGGCACTTGTCCCAGCGTTATCGATGCCGATAGTAATACGATTTCAGGAAATACCTGCACATCCAGCGGTTTCTCTACGGCAACCATCGGCGCCTATAACGCTCAACTCGCAGACTGTGCGTCTTTGGCGGGAGGCTGCGCGGCAACGACGGCGGCTTTCATCAAAAGCGCAGCGGCGCGAGCGCCAGGAACTTGGCCCGCAGAACTCGCCGCGGATGCAGTCAACACTTACGTCCGCAATCTGTTTGGATTATCGCCCTGAAAAGGCCAACAGGAGAAACAGAAATGGCACACTTTGCGACGATGATCGACATGGCGAAATCGCCGGAAGAAGTCAAAGAGGAAGTCGGTAAGATGATGCCAACGGTGGCAAGCAAGATCGCCGATGCGCCAGCGGTGCCGGTCTATCCATATGGGCTTTGCCTCTCGCTCGAGGATGACTCGATCGAGAAACTCGCTCTGGGCGATGATCTGCCGGAGGTTGGCGAAATGATCCATCTCTGCGCCATGGCCAAGGTGACTTCGGTCTCGAAGAATGAACGCGAGACGACCGACGGCGAAAAGAAGCTTTGCCGCCGCATCGAATTGCAGATCACGCATCTCGCCACCGAGAACGAGGACGAGGAAGACGCCGAAGGGCAATTGGCAAAATCGGAAGCGCGAAGGAAGCGCTTCTACGGCGACGGCGAGAAGGCGGCTTGACCATGCAAAGGATCAGATTGAAGGAACGCGCGTTCATCGGCGGTGCCATCCACGAGGCGGGTGACGTGGTGGAGATTCCTGACGGCATGAGAGGGCCGATCCGCACCGCGATCCGCACCAGCCACTTTGAGGACACGCCGCTTTACGAACTGGTCGACGGTCCGGCGCCGGTTTCCGAGCCGCCATTGCAGGTTCCCGCGATCGCGCCATCCACTTCGTTGAATACCCTCGACGGCCTGGTGGGCCTGTTGAGCAATTCATCCGCCACCAAAAATGTCCTGGCGGAACTCAAACAGAAATACGACGAATTGGCAGCCTTGCACGAGAAGGTCATCGCCGCCGGGGCTGCACATACGGCCAAGGAAGCGGAGTTGAACAAGCGCGAGCAGGAACTAAACAGTAGGGCCGGCGTGGTCGCTGCGGCGCAACAGGCCGCCACGACGACCCATGCAGAACTCTCCGAGCGCGCCGCGAAGCTCGACGAGAGGACCAACACATTTAACACGCTCGCCAAGCAACGTGACGCCGAGCATGTCAAACTGCGGCAGGCATTGGCCGACGAAACCGCCGCCACCAGCAAGAAACTCAGCGCCCGCGAGACGGCGGTGCTCGCCCGTGAGCAGGCCGCGGTGGCAAAAAATGAGGAACTGCTGTCGCGCGAGACAAACGTAAAGATCCGCGAGGACAAGGTGGCGGCGCGCATCAGCGAATTGACCCAGCACCTACGTCCACTGTGAGCACATGGTCACCCCGACGCGGACCTGGACCACACAGGTTCAACAGGCTTCGCTGCCGATAAATTTCGATGCCTCCGGCGACAACGTGATCATTCCGGCAGTCGCCGGCAAATTCATCTGGATGTACCGCATCCTATTCGTGGTTGGCGCGGCGACTTCGCTGACCTTCATCGACGGCACGCCCGGAGGCACGGTGTTGAGCGGAGCATTCCCTTTTTCCGCTGGCGGCTCGATGGTGCTCGATGATTCCGGTGACGCCTGGTACATGACCACGCCGGGAAATGCTTTGGTCTTGAATAATCTCGGCGCCGTGCAGGTCTCCGGCACGGTCTGGTTCATTCAGCAGTGAGCTATATCCAGAGCGCGGCGGGCGCGACGGGAGGTGCCGGCGCTACCGGGGCCACGGGGCCGACCGGAGCAACTGGGCCAACCGGCGCCGCAGGAGCGACAGGGGCGACGGGAGCCACCGGAGCAACCGGACTCCAGGGCGCAACCGGCCTACAAGGGGCGACGGGCGCGACTGGTGCCGTTGGCGCAACGGGTCTGCAAGGAGTAACGGGAGCGACCGGCGCCACTGGTGTCCAAGGCGCGACCGGAGTTCAAGGCGCTACTGGCGCGACGGGCGCAACGGGTTTGCAAGGGGCGACCGGCGCCACCGGATCGCAGGGCGCCACCGGCGCCACCGGCGCAACCGGCGCGACCGGGGCCACTGGCGGTCCTCCTACCAACGTCGTCACGCAGCCGATCTATGATGCTTCGACGTTGGCCGCGTCCGATGCATTCGTGCAAAATGTCGTCAACTATTCCATGGCGACCGTGCCGCTGAATCCGATCACTGGCGGCCCATATAATTTTGTTCCCACCGACACCCAACCTTGTACGCTCGTTGTTACGGCAGGCGGGCCCAATAATGGCGTATCTGGCATTCTGACCGTTGCGGTCGCCGGTCTCGGCTACACCGTTGGCGATCTGATTACCTTGCTCTCGGGTAACGGTGATTGCGTTATTCAAGTGGCAACCGTTGGTGCGGGTGGCGCATTTGCCACCGGCACGATTCTTTACGGCGGTTCGGGATATCATACCGGCGGCGCTCCTTCGGCTTCGGCTGGTGCCAGCCAGAATCCGTTTACCTTTACGCTGACCGGCGTTCTGACTTCCGATGCGACCTTCATGATGCCTGCCGGTACCTATGCGTTCAATTCGCAACAATGGATTTTTAACAACAACACGACAGGACCGCACAGCGTCTTTGTGAAATTGTCCAATGGTGCCGGCGGAACAATCGGCACCGGCGTCGCCATCCCGCAGGGAACAAATAACAGCGCTGGAACGCTGATCGAGACTGATGGCGTCAATGATATTTGGAATGTTACCGTCTCTGGTCCGGTTGGAGCTACAGGAGCAACAGGCGCGACGGGAGCGACCGGCACCACAGGACTTCAAGGAGCGACTGGCGCGACCGGAGCTACGGGTGTTCAAGGCGCGACGGGAGCTACAGGAGCAACAGGGCTTCAAGGGGCGACAGGTGTCCAAGGAGCTACAGGCGTTCAGGGGGCAACAGGAGCCACGGGGGCTACCGGCGCTCAGGGCGCCACCGGACTCCAAGGAGCCACGGGCGTCCAAGGCGCAACGGGAGTCCAAGGCGCCACAGGTGCGACCGGAGCAACCGGCACCGCAGTGACGATCTTTTGGGGGCTTTTTTAAATGGCCCTCTTGGATAATGCTTGGTATGTCAATTTTGGTAACGGCTCATCGACTGGCTATTACGCTGTTACACCGTGGGTAACGCTTGGCGGCCCCTACACCGCTGGCGCGATCATCCGGCAAGCGACAGTTTCGCCTGCACTGACTGAGCGATGTTTTGTTTGCTACAATAGCACAGCGGGAACCGGTGTCAGTGGTGCTGGCGAGCCAACGTGGGGCACGCCGACGCGTGGTCAGCAATATACCGACGGTACGGTCAAGTGGGAGGAATGCACCGGCATTGCTGCGCTCAATGGCGACTACTCAGCAAACACGCCGACTTGGACACAGTATCGGACGGCAACGGCTACCGCGACACTTGGCCAAGTTATCCAAAACGGCGCTGGTACGCTTCTTTTGATGTGCATTACTGGCGGTACAATGGCCGCGCTTGGATCTGAGCCATCATGGTCCGCCTATACGGCTACCGGGGCCACCACAAACGACGGCACTACTCCCGCTGTTTGGGTTACGCTTGGCGCCTACAACAAATACAGCATTTGGAAAGCACCCCAAGCGCGATTAGCTAATGCTTTTACGGCGACATGGGGTGCGGCGGGTAATAGTTTCTTTGTGTCGAGCATCCATGCGGAAACGCAATCAACGGCTCTAACTCTTACAAGTCCTGGCACCTCTTCGAACCCGTGCTATATTTATTGCGTAAAAAATTTTCCGGCTACAACGCCACCCGGATCAGGTGATTTGGCTAGCACGGGGTCTATTACTGGTACGAGTGCGTCTGGGATTGTGTGGGGAAATTATTGTTACTATTACGGGCTTGCATTCAACAACGGAACGACAGCGACCTCCGCGTCTCCCTACGTTGGGAACGGGACCATTTGCGAAATAGAACTTGATACCTGCACGATTGCTATTCCTTATACTGGCGCCACTGGTACGGCTATTTATTTAGGTAATAAAAATAACAATGCTGCAAAGGTGTTGTTGAACAATACAGTATTGTCTTTTGGTACTAATACACAATATATTGTTCCGGGAACCGGGACGATAATCTGGCAGAATACCATAAGCGCCATAGGCGGAACTGTGCCATCTTTGTTTATCCAAAACAATGTTATCGGTGCCGGCGGTCTGTTTATTGTGCGCGGTGTGGACCTGAGTGCGATTACCGGGACATTGGTGTCCGCGATTATTACAAATAATCAAGTTTTATTTGTTGATTGCGAGTTGCATTCGGGAGTAACGATAGCGGCCACGCCGCAGTACCCCCCAGCATCGGTCGATTCGATTCGTTCAGATAGTTCTGGTACAAACTATCAGCAGCAACGCTATCGTTATGAAGGTACTTTGATTCCAGAAACGACGATTATCAGGACTGGCGGCGCGCAAGTGACCGGGACTGGTATTGCGTGGAATTTAACGACAACGGCCAACTCGAAATGGGTATTTCCGTTTGAGACCCCCCTCATCGCAATTCAAAATTCCTCAACTTCGCCCATGACAGCGACGGTTTACGGCATCTGGAAAACCGCTGCGCTTCCAAACAATGATCAGATATGGATCGAGGCGGAATATCTTGGCAACGGCAGCTTTCCTCTAGGCTCATTCGCCACCAGCACGAAGGCCAACAATCTCGCCTCTGGATCGCCGGTATCGGCTGACACAAGCGCATGGGGCGCGGGA
>JGI12270J11330_10003189_pt1 | contig 11857 bp, 9 predicted proteins | sample PeaSoiMetSII2010_FD_11330 | JGI IMG/M metagenome (IMG submission 11330)
CAACAGCCAGCACATGTCGCTGCCCGTGCTGCGCAAAATCCGCGACCTGGTGAACGCCGGCGCCGTGGTGGTGGGCCCCAAGCCCATCGAGTCGCCCAGCCAGGCCGACAGCCAGACCGAATTCCACGCTATCGCGGACCAGGTTTGGGGATCGGGCATCGGCAAGGGCAAGGTATTCGGCACCGAGACCATCGCCCAGGCGCTGACCGCCATCGAAGCCGGGCCGGACTTCGAATACACCAAGCCGCAACCGGACACCAGCCTCATGTACGTGCACCGCAAGCTGGCCGACGGCGACCTCTACTGGGTCAACAACCGTAACAATCGCGTGGAAACCCTGGAAGCGACATTCCGCGTTCAGGGCAAGGCCCCCGAGCTGTGGCATGCCGATACGGGCGTGGCGGAGCCCGCCGCGTACCGCATCGCCAGCGGCCACACCACCGTGCCGCTGCGCCTGGAACCGAATGATGCCGTATTCGTCGTGTTCCGGCGGGCGTCCGCCGCGCCTTCACGCACGCTGCCCGTGCACACCGAAACTAACGTCGCCGCCGTGGAAGGCGCCTGGAACGTCAGCTTCCAGGCAAATCGCGGCGCGCCGGCCGGCATCACTCTCGACCGGCTCAGCTCGTGGAGCGACAACTCCGACGCGGGAGTGAAGTATTTCTCCGGCACGGGCACTTACACCAAGACCATCCAGGCGCCCGCGGAGTGGTTCAAGAGCGGCGCGAAGCTGTGGCTGGACCTCGGTGATGTGAAGAACCTCGCGCAGGTGTCGGTCAACGGCAAGGCGCTCGGCATCCTGTGGAAGGCCCCGTTCCGCGTGGATGTGACTTCGGCGCTCAAGGCCGGGGCCAACACGCTGGAGATCAAGGTGACTAACCTGTGGGTCAACCGCCTAGTCGGCGACCAGCAGCCCGACGTCACTAAGAAGTACACATACACGGCCCAGCAGTTTTATCGGGCCGATTCGCCACTGCTGCCTTCCGGGCTCATCGGCCCCGTGCAGGTGGTGAGAATCGAACAGCCGGGGATATGAGGGCGCGCACGGATTAACCGCTCCCTGACGGTCGAGCTTCTGCGAAGCGGCTCGGAAATGGAGCGGGGCCGGCAGCTTGCGGCCCCGCTCAATCCAGCCATTCGTCGGAAGGGTCGAACTTGGGCAGCGCCACAATCAGAACCTTCATCTCGCCGATGGCACGGTGGCGCACGCCCGGCGGGATCATGATGCAGATACCGGGTTTCACGGGGACGATCTCATCGTCCAGTTGCATCCGCGCTCCCTCGCCGCACTCCAGGAAGTAGTAAGTCTCGGTGAGCCGCTTGTGATAGTGAAGCCGCGCATCGGCGGTGATGGAGGTCACGTGCACGGTGGCGGGAAACTCGGGCACGTCCTGAAACGCCCGGCGAGCCGTGCCACACGGACACGGAACTCCGGCAATCTGTTCAAAATCCGCGATCGAATACCGCCGCGCGGTGGCCGCCGGATGCTGATCCATAGGTCCATGATATCGGAACGGATTGACATTCGGCGGGCTACCGGATTCAATGTACTTAACGCCTGGAGGTTCTATGAAGCCTGCGATTACGAGACGCGAGCTGGTGAAAACGGCGGCGATGTTGCCCCTGGCAGCGGCGCGGGGAACGGCCGCGAACTCTGCGGTTACGGTCGGGTTGATCGGTTCGGGCGGCCGCGGGACGTTCGACGCCGGCCTGCTGGTGAATATTCCGAATGCGCGGCTGGTGGCTCTCTGCGACATCTACGACGACCGCATCGAACGGGCCAAGAAGAACATCCCGCTGAAAGATCCGAAAGTTTACAAGGACTACCACGAGCTGCTGGCGAGCGACGTCGATGCGGTGATCATCGCCACGCCGGTGTTTCTTCACCCGGAACATTTCGAAGCCGCCGTCAAGGCCGGCAAGAACATCTACATCGAGAAGCCGGCCGGCCTGGATGTCGAGGGATGCAAGCGGGTAATCCGGGCCGGAGACTCCGCCGACCGGAAGTTGAATATCGTATTCGGCTTTCAACAGCGCTACGGGCAGGGCTATCAGAAGGCGCGAAAGATGGTGGCCGATGGCGCGATCGGAAAGATTCAGATGGCGCACGCGCACTGGATCAAGGGGGCCTACAGTGAAACGCCGCTCGCGGCCCCGCGGAATTTCGACGAGAAGATGCGCCAGTGGACCGTGTGGCGCGACTGGTTCGGCGACATCATCGTGGAGACCTATTGCCACGGGATCGACGTCTTGAACTGGTTCCTGGACGGGCATCCCGCGAAGGCATACGGCACCGGCGGACGCACCGTCGAAAAACGGGGAGACATATCGGACCACTGCGACGTTACCTTCACCTATAAAGACAATGTGCAGGCGGTTCTGACGGGCTCGCAGATCGCACCCGCATTGTTCCGTTCGGTGAACGAGCAGTTCTACGGCCCCAAGGGAGTGATCGAGACGGCGCGGGAGTACTGGACGCATTACCGCGGCAGGAACGACGCGGTGACGGAAAAGTCGCCGCGCGAGATCACCATCGATTCGCTGGAGACTTTCATCCGGAACATTCAGAACGGGACGCCGGAGAACACTGCGGTGCGATCGGCCGAGAGCACTCTCACCGCCATCATGGGCCGTATGGCCATCGACCAGAAGCGTGAGATGACGTGGGAAGAGGTAATGAAATCGTGAGACTCCGATTTGCAGTTCCGTGGTTTGCGCTGGCGGCGGCTCTCACGGCGGCGGAACCGGTGAATCAGCTGACTCCGCAAGAAAAGCAGGACGGGTACGTGCTGCTGTTCAACGGGAAAACCCTGGATGGATGGCAAGGCAATCCGGCCTTGTGGTCGGTGCAGAATGGGGCGATTGTCGGGACGACCGACTCGCACCCGATTCAGGAGAACACGTTTCTGATTTATCGGAAGCCATACTCCGACTTCATCCTGCGTTTCGACATCAAGCTCAGAAACCACAACAGCGGGGTCCAGTTCCGGAGCACCGTGTTGCCGAACTTCGTGGTGACCGGTTACCAGGCGGATGCTTCCGAGGTGGGCGATCACTCGGCGTGGGGCAATTTCTACGAAGAAAAGGGCCGCGGCCGGGCGGTGATGAAGTCGCAGGATGAAGGATGGCTGAAAGCGAAATCCGTAGTGCGGCACGGCGACTGGAACAGCTATGAAGTCTTCGCGCAGGGCAGCCACATGCGGCTGACGTTCAATGGCGTGGAAACCATCGATCTCAGCGACGACAAAGCCAAGGACGGCGTCATCGCGCTACAGCTGCACGCCGGCGAGCCGATGCGCGTCGAGTTCCGAAGCATTCGGCTGAAGGCGCTGCGCTGAAGCGGCAACCGTCTTCCGGGTGCCCGCTCAGTTCGTGCCCGGCGGCGTCACGAAGTTGGCCTGTACCACCTGGCTCGCGCCGGCGGTTACCGCGCCCACGTCCAGCCCCGATGCGGAGAACGACCCCGCGGTAGTGAACGAGCCCACTGAAATGGCTCCCTGGCCTTGCACGATCGAGCGCGTCATGTAGGCCGGCACGGTGAAGCTGCCCATCGACGCCGGCACGTTGCAGACCAGCGACATCGAAAGCGTGGCGCTGACCGAATTCATGGCGATGGCCACGTACCCGCTGCCGTCGCCGCCGGTCCACCGGAACGCCATGGGCTGTCCGGTGGTGACAATCGAGGTGGTGTAGTCCGAGGCGTTCGACCATGCGGCCGGCGGAGTCACCGTGACGCTCCCGCGAATAGCGCCCACGTCCGGACCACCGGAACCGGAAACCGAATAAACGCCCGGCGACAGGCCCGCCGGCGTCATGTTGGCGGCATAGTTGCCCGCCGACACCGACTCCGCGGTCAGAGACGCACCGGGCCCGCTGGCCAGCACGCTGAAACCCGCGTTCAGCCCGTCCCCGTGCGGCAGCGCCGAGGGATCGGAATTCACGGGCGACTCGGTGAGATAGCACGAGCCGGCCGACGGATTCACCGGGGCCTGTGCCATCACCAGGGTCTGGGGCGAATACGCCAGGAAACTGGCGGTCAGCGTGTCCGAGCCAACCGAACCGCCGGCGGGCGTCTGCGTCCAAAGCCGGATCGCCCCGACGCGCAGGCTGCCATTCCGCGCAAGCGACAGCGTGCCGGCACGAAAACTCAAAGGGTCGTCGCATGCCCCGCCCCCGGGTGACACCGCGATCGTGGCGAAATTGCTGGCGATCCCGTTGGTCAGGGCAACCACCGGCACGTAGCAGCCGGAGACGTTCGCCGGCACATCGAAACTGATCTGGTCGATGCCCGCGCAACAGCCCGAGCGGCCGGCGAATCGAACCGAGACCTGCTGCCCGCCGACGTAGAGACTGTCCAGGTAGGGCAGCGCTCCGGGCGCGGGCCCGGTGGCATCGCCCCCGCTCAAAGGGCCGAGTCCCGTGCCCCAGAGGATTACCGTCTGGCCCGGAGTCGCGGATGTCAGAAGCGTGTTGAGGGGGGTCTGGCCCTGGCTCACAAAATTCTGCACCACGGCCGGCCCGGTCCCGCCCTGATTGAGTGTGAAGATGCCGAATGCGCTGCGCACGATGTGAATCACCACCGGGTTGCTGGTGAGATTGTTGTAATTCAGAGTCAGCGTCGCGTCGCCTTCCGGCGCCTCGGAGGGCAGGATGGCGCCCACTTGTGTGGCCGATGTGTAGACCATGTAAGCGAACCCCGTGTACCCTCCGGCATCGATTCGCACGTTCGTGCCGGCCAGCCCGTCGGAGCCCGCCAGCGGGAAACTCTGCGCCTGGACCAGAACGTCCGGGCCGAGGTAGTTGCCGAAAATCAAGAAGAGGGACCCCCGCGCGATTCCATGATTGGCGAATCCTCGCGGAATGTAACTCGCCGCATTCATCACGCCGTCGGGCGCAATTGCCGGCTGGATCCGGCTGGTGGGGAACAAAGCGGTAGCCGGCAGCAGAAGAAGTGACACGATTCGTAGCCTCATTTGCCCTCCGGGCTACTGAGTCGAGCAATTCAGACACCGTGATGAGGATTGCTGTGTACTATTCCGCACGGTGCTCCCGCCGGCGGGTCATCTCGAACCGCGTGTCACTCCTTCCCGAAACTATATCCAAGGCTCAGCGAAAAGCGGGGCACCCAGTTGCTTCCAAACGGGAAGAAGTTGTTCACGTGTTGAACATCCACCTCGGGCCGCAGAAAGAGGTGGCCCGCCACATACAGGCGCGTCGCAGCGGCCAGGTGCGCCACCAAGTGATGTGACGACGGACACCCGGGTACCTGATCGCAGGACTGCTGGTCGGGAGAATCGAAGTGGATGCTGGCGAGCCCGATGCCCGCTCGGAATTCCGGCGCCGAGCGTTTCGTCCGGAGCCTGGCGGGCTGTAGGATGGCATCGAAGGTGTTGATCGATGGGCGGTATTGAAGACCGGCATAATCGTGCGCGGCCCTCCAGGCCACTTTCCAGCCAAAGCCCACTTGTTCGCTTACAAGAGATTGAGGCCGAAATCGGTAAAGACGCCGCCCATGGCCGGCGTGTCATATAGCGTCCCGTCGCCAAAGGTGTCGATGCTCTGCAAGCGGCCTCCTCAGTCCTTCCAAAAAGGACCGGACGGCGGGCCCTTCTTGATCGTGATGCTTCCGCGACCCATGCGCAGATATATCCGCCGCGACCCGGGCCGGCTTGCGTAAGCGAAGTGAGTGCCCACCAGGAATTGGTTGCGGGCTTTGCCCGTAAAATCGGAAGTAACGCCGCCCATTCTGGTTCTCGCGTCGATCGAGTATGGACCCGGATCCGCCAGCATCACGATCATGTCGCCGGTGTGGCTGCGCACCTCGATGTCCCCCGTCACGTCGCTCACCCATACGTAGCCGTTGTCGTGGTGAACCACCAGCCGAGAGTCGCGCGGCACGCGGACCCGGTACTCGGCCGTGACTCCGCGCTTGTTGTTCGGCGGCAGCGGCCAGGTGAGAATCATTCGGCCCGAAGGAAGAATGGAGGTGAACAGGCTATCGCGGACGGGGAGGGTCGTCGAAGTCGCCACTTCCTTGTCGGAACGCCGTTCTGTGACCACACGGACCTGCTCGAAGCGTCGCTCGGCCTTCTCCTTCTGCTCGGGCTCGAAGAAGCGATCGGTCGACTTAGTCACGGTGATCTCGACCTCTGGCGAGTCCCAGCCTTCCACAGTCACGTAGCCGTACGAATTGTCCAGACGAATGGTGCCGCCCGGCAGGAACGGTACGCGCTCGGTGCTGGTTACTTCAAACGATTGTTTGGGTCCTTTCTCCTCGGGTCCTTGCGCCCTGAGCAATGGGAGGGTCGTACCCATCGCGCTCAACCCGGACAACACCGCCGCCAGTCCGCGTGTCATAGCTGGGACTCCTTTTGTATATTGCGCGCCTCGGCCACCATCTTCAGGTACCGCCGCGCCAGTTCGGTGATCCAGCCCCGCTCGCGGCGTCGGATGGCATCCTGGTGAATCAAGTCCCGCCCGATGCCCAGCGCCGCGGCACCCGCGCGAATGAAATCCACTGCGTTGGTTTGATTCACACCGCCGGAAGCAATCATCGGGACTTCCGAGAACGGCGCCTTGAGTGCCCGGATGTAGCTTGGTCCGCCGTTCGCTGCGCACGGAAAGACCTTGACGAAATCGGAACCGGCCTTCCAGGCGGCCATTACTTCGGTGGGCGTCAAGGCGCCCGGGAAGACCACCACCCCGCGCCCCAACGCAAAGTTGACGATCTCGAGATCGAGTCCCGGCGTGGTCAGGAAGGCCGCTCCGGCATCCAGGCAGCGGCGCGCCGTTTCCACATGAAACAGCGTGCCGGCGCCCACCAGAAGCCCGGTGTTCTGACGCGTCAGTTGGCGAATGACGTCCACGGCGCCCGGAACGCTCATGGTCACTTCGACAATGGGGATGGCGCCCTCGCAGACCGCTTCCGCCGCAAACAGGGCGTCCTCGGCGGAGTACAGGCGTACCGCCGGGATAATTCCGATCTCCTCGATACGCGCGCGAATCTCTTCTCTCTTCATAAGATCATTGTGGTACGCCGGCGCGGAATCAAAGTAAGTTCCTGGTTCCCACCGCCTGGCGAAGTTGCTCCAGCGCGGTCAAGTAAGCCGCCACCGCCTGGCGGTAAGCGAGTTGTGTCGCGCGATAGCTGCGCTCGGCGTCCAGGAAATCGAGCAGGGCCAAAGCGCCGCGCCGGTACGCGTATTCGCTGATATCGCGGCTCTTTTGCGCCACCTCGAGATAGCTCGATCGAAACAGTTGGGCGATCCGCGCGCCCTCCTGCAGCCCCTCGTACGCGTCTCTCACGTCCGTCAGCACTTGGCCGCTGGCCGCTTTTTGTGTCTCCTCCGCTTGCCGGATGGCAACACGGGTCTGCGCGATATTGCCCTGGTTCCGGTCGAAAATCGCCAGCGGAATGCTGAACGACCAGGTGGCGGCGTTGAGGCCGTTGACGTGCGAGTAATTGGCCGAAATGGTTGGATCCTGCTTTCCATTTGCCTTAGCGAGCGCGTATTGGCTGTTGGCGGCGGTAACTCCCAGCACCGCCGCGCGCAGATCCGGCCGATTCTGCAGGGCCTTCGCCTGCAGTTCCTCGAGAGTGACCACCAGCGGCCGGTATTCGAATTCTCCCACGACGTCATAATTGGCAGGCACCGACTCGTAACCCAATTGTTGCCGGAGGTCCGACAGAGCCTGGGCCTGGTTCAGCAGCGCCTGTTGCACGTCGGTTTCGAACTGCAGCAATTGGAGCTTGATTTTCAGGTAGTCGTTCTCGCTCATCGAGCCATCTTTGAACTGCACTTGACTGATGTCGACCGTTCCCTGAAAACTCCTCAGATCCAGATGCGCGAGTTCGAGGGTCGACTCCGCAAGCTGTGCGTTGATGAAGAGAGAGCCAACCTGAAACGCCACACCGCGCTCGTTATCCGCCACCTGCGAGCGGGTCACGGCAGTTGCGCCCCTGGCTGCTTCCAGGCGGCGCGCCCGTTTGTTGCCTCGTTCAATCAGGTAACTAAGCCCAAGATCGCCCTCGGTCGAGCCTTGAATGTACTCTGCCACGGTCTGCCCTTGCGGTCGGGAGAAGACGGGCAGGTATTCCCAGTCGGTGAAGAACGTCGGATTCGGGCGCAGGTTGGCGGTGATTTCCGCGGCCTGGTTCTGTTGGATGGTGGTTCGGGCGGCCTGCAAGGTGTGGTTGTGCCGCAGCGCCATTTCGATGGCCTGCTCGAGCGTAATCCTGACACGTCCTTGCGCCGACGCCGAATCCGCCAGCACCAAACTGCTCAACGCCACAGCGGCCGCGAGAATAATCCGGATGTTTTTCATAGGCAGAATTAGTGGGGCAGGTTTCATTAGCCCTCGAAAGTACCTTCCGGTGCGGGAAGTTGATCGCCGTCACGAGCGATCCAGACATAAAACGTGGGCAACAGAACGATGCTCAGCAGCAGGTCGGAAATCAGGCCGCCTACGATGACAATCGCGAAAGGCCGCTGCGAATCGGATCCGATGTCGTGCGACAACGCCGCGGGCAGCAGCCCCAGGGTAGCCACCAGCATGGTCATCATGATGGGACGTAGCCTCAGGACCGCGCCTTCGACCGCCGAATCGGCGATGGAGTGCCCTCTGGCCCGTAGCTGGTTTATGTATTCGAGCATGATGACGCCGGTCTGCACCGAGACGCCGAAGAGCGCCAACATGCCGACGCCCGAGGACACGCTGAGATAAGTTCCGGTAATCACTAGAGCCAGGAAGCCGCCGACGCGGGCCAGGGCGACGTTTAACAAAATGAGCAGCGCCCACTTGTAAGAGCGGAACATGGTGTAGAGAATGATGAAGATGACCAGGATCGTCAAAGGTACGATGATAGCCAGCCGCGCTTCAGCCCGTTGCTCGCTCTCGTATTCGCCCGACCAACCGATGGTGTAGCCGGGCGGCAATTTCACTTTCTCGCCGATCTTCTTGACCGCCTCTTCGACCGTCGTCCCCAGATCCCGGCCTCTCACGCTGAAAGTTACCGCGACGTACCGAATGTTGCCTTCGCGATAGATGTCGTACGCGCCGTCCTTGACCTCAACGTTAGTCAACTGCGCCAGAGACACGCGTTCTCCTGTGGGAGAAACCAGGCGCACTCTCGCGATGGCCTGCGCGGTATTGCGATACGGCGCCTGGTAGCGCACTACCACGTCGTACCGCTGCTCGCCGATCAGCACCTGGCTCACGGCGTTGCCGCCCACGGCCGTCTGGACGGCGTCTTGTATGTCGGCCACGTTGATTCCAAAACGAGCCGCCTGGCGGCGGTCGATGGTCAGGTCGAGATTGGGCTGCCCGAAATCGCGCAAGAGCTTGACGTCATGCATGCCCGGGATACCGGACATGACGAGGGTGACTTCTTCGCCCTTCTGCTCGAGAACCCTCAAGTCATCCCCGAAAATCTTGAGCGCGGCCGCACCCTTAGTGCCGGTGAGCGTCTCCCCGACGTTGTCTTCGATCGGCTGCGAGAAGTTCCAGATCGCCCCCGGGTATTTTTCCGCCGCGCGGTTCATGGCGGCGATCAGTTCCTCTTTGTTTTTGTGAAATACCGGGCGCCATTGGTCGTGCGGCTTCAAGTCGACGAAATACTCGGTGTTGCCGAATCCCCCTGTGTCGGTTCCGTCATCGGGCCGGCCCACCTGCGACACGACCTTGCTCACTTCCGGGAAGGACGCGAAAACATAGCGCTCGTTGTTGGTGAATTTTTCGGCCTCCGAGAGACTGGTGCTATTCGCCAGAGTGCCGCGCGCCCAGATAGCGCCTTCATCCAGGTGCGGCAAAAACTCCGCGCCAATGACTCCGCCAAAGCCCAAATAGATGGTTCCCGCCAGGGCCGCCGCGCCCACACAAGCGACAACCCAGCGGTGATGAACGGCCCAGCGCAGTCGCCGGCGATAGCGCTCCGTCAGATAGTCCATCACCAGGTTGCGCCGTTCCCCGACTCCCCTGCGGAAAAACGTGGCTGCCAGCACGGGGGCGATAAGAATGGAAAACGTCATGGCGCCGAGCAGGGCGAAGGCCACTGTCCAGGCCATGGGTCTGAATAACCGGCCCTCCACGCGCTGCAGCGTGAAGATCGGCAGATAGGCGGTGATGATGATGGCGATGGCGTAAAAGACCGGCCGTTGCACCTCGTGGCAAGCCTCGCGGATGATCTCCGGCGTGGTTCTCGGAGGTCCAGCGAGGGCCTGACGGCGGTGGGGGCTCAGATGCCGGATAATGTTTTCCACCATCACCACCGTTCCATCCACCACCATTCCGAAATCCAGTGCGCCCAGTGACAGAAGATTGGCCGGAATATGGCTCAAATCCAGCCAAATGGAGGCGAAGAGCAGAGAGAACGGAATCGTGAGCGCGACGATGATTGCGGCACGAACATTGAGAAGAAACAGGAACAAAATGACGCTGACCAGAATCATTCCTTCGGTCAGGTTATGCATCACCGTGTGCAAGGTGAAATGCAGCAGATCGCTGCGATCGAGCATGGGGATGACCTTTACACCGGGCGGCAGGATGCCGTTATTCAGCTCGTCGACTTTCTTGTGAATGGCCTCGAGTGTGGGTTCCTCCTCGGCCCCTTTGCGCAGCAGCACTCCGGCCTGGATGACATCGGGCTCGTCGATGATGCGGCCGTCCTCCATATGGTTGGCACGGGCCATGTGACCCAACCGGATCTTGGGACCCTGGACCACGTCCGCGATGTCCCTGACCCGAAGAGCGGTGCCCGTTTGAGTCTTTAAAACGGTCTGCTCGATGTCGTGCACCGTGTTGAAAAGCCCCAGCGCCCGGACGTTCATCTGCTGCATGCCGACCTCGACGAAGCTGCCGCCGGCATTGATGTTGTTGTTGGAGAGCTGCTGCTCCACCTGGCCGATGCTCAATCCGTACGACACGAGCTTGTTCGGGTCCACGCGCACCTGATACTCGCGCACCGTGCCTCCGAAGTCCGAAACGTCCACCACATTGGGAACCGATTTGAACTGCTTGAGGAGGACCCAGTCTTCGAGAGACCGTAACTCCATCAGGTCGTACCGGGGGTTTGTGCTTCTCAGCGTGTACCAATAAATCTGACCCGTGGTGCTCCAGTCCGTGCCGATCTGAGGCTGCAGGTTTTGTCCATTCGGGAGATTGACTTGGGTGAGTCTTTCCAGCACCTTCTGGCGGTTCCAATCGTTGACGGAGGTGTCGTCGAAGATCATGATCACGAACGACAGTCCGAAAATGGACTCGGAGCGCAGATAGGTCATGTGCGGCATTCCGGCCATTTGAATTTCAATCGGAATCGTCACCTGCTGTTCCACTTCTTCGGCGGAACGTCCCGGCCATTGGGTAATCACGGTCACGTAGTTGTCGGCGATATCGGGATAGGCCTCCACGGGAAGGTAGTGAAACGAGATAGCCCCCCAACCGAGCAACAGGACGGCAATGGCCAACACCACGAACTTGTTATTAAGCGCGAAATCTACAAGAGCGCGAATCATTTCCTATTTCCTGTTTTGGCGCTGCTCTGCCGGTTCTCTCTCCGAACCCCGGACGCGCGAACTACGGTCACTGAGCCAACACGTGGTCCAAGACCAGCGCGTTCGTAACCACTTGTTGGCCTGGTTCGACCCCCGACTTTACCTCTTGCACGTTCAGGTTGTCCGGCAAGAGGTCTCCACTCACGACTTCCACGCGGCGAAACCTGCTGCCGGGCGCGGGAACGTAAACAAAATCGCGATCGTGCATGTGCAGGATGGCCGATGCCGGGACAATGGTGTGCATCTCGCTGGTTTGGCCGTGAAAGGTAGCCCTCACGAACATGCCCAGACGCATGTTTCCCGGGTTC